>Ga0209048_10004943_pt1 | contig 12669 bp, 4 predicted proteins | sample FrelakmetCRP12CR_FD_187146 | JGI IMG/M metagenome (GOLD analysis project Ga0209048, IMG submission 187146) | Freshwater lake sediment microbial communities from the University of Notre Dame, USA, for methane emissions studies - CRP12 CR (SPAdes)... | ecosystem: Environmental > Aquatic >... | reverse complement strand
TCTTCCAGGGAATAGCGATGAGAAGGAATCCAACCGGCCAGAGACAGGCTGTCCACCACTGGGCGAGGCAGAGGCAGCAACAGCGCCGCCAGCGCTTCAGGCGCCAGCGGCTGAGATAATCCATGCAGACAGGCGGGGCGCTGTCCGGCCAGCAACCGTGCATAGCACTCCTGCAATGTCTTCGGATCGACAGCCGTCAATGCCCGCAGTCCCCGCTCGATGGTGTCTGCAAGCAGCGCTTCGGAACAGGTCACGGGCATACATTCAGCCGCTGCAATCGGCAGCGCAAATTCGGGTTGCGACCAGGGTTGCTCGCGGTAGCGACTCCACCAGATATCGTCCGTCCATGGCGCCATGGCGGGCAGCAGCAGCAAGGCGCCCAGCGCGGCCGGCAGATCGGCTGAACAAGGCCATTCCAGTACCTGCTTTTCCAGGAAGCCCTGGCGCCCGGCGGCATCCACCGCCCGGCTCGGATAGCCGACCACGGCACAATAGCCGGCAGGACGGGTATTTCTGGGCAGAGGACGCCAGAAAAACGCCTTGCAGGGGTTATCTTCGGCGCCCAGATTCAGCTCCCGTTCCAACCCCGCGCCATAGCGATTAAAGCCGTCGCTGCAGGCGATCCAGCGAAAATCGGAACTGGCGCCGTGCACCTTGCCCCATACTCCACGCGCATAGTCGAGTTGGGATGGCAGCGGCTGCGGCGCAGGCTGCAGGGCCGGCCAGGTCAGAGAAGCAATCATCGGTTTGCCGTCAATTGGTCGATCAACCAGGTGAAGGGCGCCATCAGGTTGAAGGGCTTGCCTTTGGAACCGATACGCAGTTTTAGATTTTCATCATAAAACGCGATGGCCTCGATAACGCCATAGTGCAACTGGACGCCTACGGCGGATACCGGGAACAACCGATAGTTGGCGCAAAAGCGGTCAAGCAAAGGCGCCAGACTCCAGCGGTCGTTTTCCCTTACGAAAGCATCCGGTTCCTCGCAGGCGCGGCGATAATCGGCAGGCGATTCGATTAAAAAGTCGGCCTTGGAAATACATACCGCAATAGGCCGCCGGTCTTTCTGCTCCGGCTCCTGTCTGTCCACATGCATTCGATTGAGCAGGCGCGACAGTTCCACAGATAGACTGCGCTGTTCCCGGAACGGATCGACCAGTATTACCAGACCTTCGGCGGTATTCAGCCGCTGCCGGCTTTCTTCTTCCAGCGACTCGTAATCCTTGCCAGCCCTGTCCTCCACCAGCAAAGCGGCTTTGGCATGGGTCCGGTGGTTGACAAACTGATAGATGATCTGATCCTTTTGACCTACCGGCGTCGCCGGTGGGAAAAGATTGTTAACGCGCCATTCCTGCATACGTTCGATAAACTCCAGCGATTTATGGGTGGGATAGATATCCCAATCGCCTCTTTCCGCATAGATTTCCAGATAGAGCTGTGCCAGCAACACAGTTTTACCGGCGGCCGAGGGCCCCCAGATAGCCAGTTGAATTGGTTGCTCCCCAGGCGCGGCCGAGTCCCCGACAGCTTCCGCCACTACCCGTTCAAGCAGGCTGTCCGGAGTTTGCCGGCTTAGCGCCAGCGCCATCCGCTCGGCCTGCTGCTGCTGGGAAGCGGTCGGAGCGGGCGACTCCAAGGCAAGGCCCGGCGCAGCGCCACCCAATATCGCATCCCAACGCTGGCGCAGATCCCCGGCATCGGCATGTTGTGAGGGCAACCAGTTGATAAAAGACAACTGATCCGCTCTGGCGCGCTCCAGAGGAAGCAGCAGCGCACCCATGGCTTCAGGGGGCAGAGGCTGTGTCAGTCCTGGCAGGGCAACGGCGCGCTGACCGGCCAGGATAGCCGCATAGAACTCACTTAGCGCCTCGAGGGATACGGCATTCAACAACGCCTCGATACCGCGTTGCACCAGCAGCTCGATGTCACCGACCGACAGCGGCGGACAAGTTGAATCGCCAAGCGGGAGAACGAAATCGGCCTCCTGCCAGTCGGCCCGGTTGCGGCTGTCCCACCAGATGACATCGGTATAACCGGCGACTTCGGGCAGGAGTAGTAAAGCACCCAATGCCGCGGGAATCTCCGGGGGGTGACGCCATTCGATGATCTGCTTTTCCAGGAAACCCGAACGCACCGTCTTATCGACGGCCCGGCTGGGATAACAGGCGACGGTATAATGGGTATTGCCCACACTCAACCAGCACTGGGTTTTCAGAGGAAGGTCCTCGCTGCCCAGTAATAACTCACGTTCCAGGCGGGGATGTTGCAAGGCGAATTTGGCGGTGGCGGCGATCCGGCGAAAGTCCGAGGAAGCGCCATGCACCTTGCCCCAGATACCCCGCTCATACTGCAATTGCTGCGGTGGTTCGGCGCCGATCAATGCCGGCCATTGCCAGGGATTGTGCGTGGCCACCTTAACTTCTCCTGCCTGATTGCGTCACGACTTTCCGCAGTTGCTCGCGCAAGTTGACCGGTACGGATTCTTCGTCTTGCAGGGCGGCGATCCCGTCGAGAAGCGCCGCCGCATTCCGCGGATCGGGATGACTATGCAAGTGCTTGCGCAGCTCCCTCACCTGCCTGTCCACGGTTTGCGCCGCCAGCCGGCGGGCCTGAGTTTCGACCCGGGCCAATAGACTTTTGGCTGAATTCAATTGCTGGATATGCATACGTTGATGTTGAGCGGGAATGCCATAGACCAAATCCGTTACCCGGTCGATCAATTCCTCCGGGCAGAAGGTTCTCAACCGGTCCCGATTGAACTCACTCAGCCGCTGTTTCAGCGCGTCGATCTGTTCCTGTAAATCCTGCTGTTCCGCCGACAGGCGCTCCAGCAAAGACTCGCATGCCGCCAGCAGCCCGGCAAGCTCCCGCAGGCGTTCCAGCCGGTCGGGCTTTGCCAGCCAGGAACCTGCCTGCAACCGGGCGAGCAGAGCCTTCGCTTCCTCACGGTCGCCCGGATCCAGCGCTTCCAGACCCAGTCCCGTCAATTGCGCCTGCCGGTGGCCACGTTGTTCCTCGCCTTCGGTCAAGGCCTGTTCCAGCCGCTGTTCCAGGCGGTTGTATTCCTGGTTCAGCATGGTGACCCGTTGGACGGCCTGCTGCGGATCGGCGAGCGCGGCAGCCTCCGGCAATGTCACTGCCGGGGCGGTATCGGCAAAACCCACCTGCTGCAAGACATCACGGATGTTATCTATATCCGCCAGCCGTTCAGCCATAACCGTCCGGCAGCGCTCCAGAAATCGCTGCCGACCCTCCGCCAATTGCGCTTCCAATTGCCGCGCCAACACCCGGGCCTGTTCCAGTGTCCGGTTGCTGGCGCCTTCATCCAGCGCTTCGATAGCCTGGGCGAGATCCTCGATATCGATCCCGATCCCGGTGGCTTCCTGTTGCAAGCCGGCGTTGGCTGCACGCAGGCGCTGCTGCGCCGCAGACAGATCGGCCAAGTCCTGGTCGGCCTGTCGGCTGAGTTCGTTAAGACGGTGTTTGAAATCGTTGCTTTGGCGCAGTGCCCGCAACACGTCCTGGGCCTCTTGCAGACGGGCAAGCTCATCGACCTCACGCTCCAACTGTTCCGCCTGTTGCCGGAGTTCGTCGGCCAGCGGCAGATCCTGCAGTTTACGCAGACCCGTCGCCAGCTCCTCGCGACGCTCCCGCAGACGCTTCTCCAGCGCCAGCGCCTGGTTATCGGCAATGGCTTTAAAAAACTCATCAGCTTCTTCGAACTTCGCCAGCCAGTCCCGATGCAGTTGATAGCGGTCTACCGTGCGTTGCTTCAGGGCCTCCAGGCGCTGCTGGATTTCCGGCTGGGGACCGCAGGCATGGACCAGATCGGACAGCAAGTCCTCGAACCCCTGCCGCTTGCGCTCGCGTAACGCACGGGCCTGGTCGGTGAGCTGTTCGCGCAAATCGCTTGCTTCTTGCAGCAACTCCCGTAACTCGGTCTGATCGCGCCGACGCCATTCCACGGCCAGTTGCCGGTGCCGTTGTTCCAACGTGCCCATCCGGTCGGCGGGTGCGTTCAATTCCCGAACCCAGCCCCGGATATCGGCCAGCAACATAGACAGATTCTGCAATTCCGGCGGGGTGGGCTGTCTGGCCTTGACCTGTAGGGGTTGGCAGAGCTCTTTCAGCCGCCGGATCATGTCCTGGGAAGGGCCGGCCGTTGCCAGCGTCTGGCGCAGCTCGGGCAGTTCGGCTTCCAGGTTGGCGGTGTCGGCGCTGGCCCCCAGGGTCTGCAAGATAGTTCCAGCCTCCTGCAACCAGTGCAGCGCCTCGCCGTGCAAACGCAGACTGTTTTCTATCCGTTCCAGCGTGTCTTCTTCCTGAAACAGATCAGCCTGACGTTCACAGGCCGCCGTCAGCCGTTCCAGTTCACGCCGCCATTGATCACACCGCTCCTGCCACCATAAGGCCGGTTCCCGCTGTTCGGGAAACGTCTGTTGCAATTGTCTTAATTCGTCTTCCATCTGTTCCGCCTTGCGGACCAGAGCCGTCAGGCTGTCGGCCAACTTTTCCAGTTGTGAATACCGCTGCCTGCAGCTCAGCGCTGTTTCTTCACCGATCCAGGAAAATCGACGCGCCAATTCGGTCTCGATATCCTGTTGCAACCGGCAACGCTGACGGTGGAACGCCTGGGCGCGCGTGGGGACCGAGCGCTCCCAGCTTTGCAAGGTGAATTGCAGACCCTGAAGTTGCTGCCGTGCCTTGCTATCGAACATAAGTCCTGTCCTGGCGGTTAAAAAATCAAATAACGTAGTCCAGCAGCTTAAGCGCCGCCGCCCGTTGCGGCGGCTGATCGGGATTGGTAGCTTGCGCCGCCGGGGTTTGCAAAGCCTCCTCCGGACAAACCGCCAGCCAGTTGCGGGTCCATTCCAGCAAGTGTAGCAGCAGGGTGTTATCATCGTGAATGGCATCGATCAGGCCGATACCGCCGGGGTAAAGATCGACGACAGCCACCCCGAAAGTCTCCTCGCCATCGATATCCTCGCCGCTCAGGGTCACCACTTCCAGCGCCTCTTCTTCCACCCCCAGATGAACAGGCAACAGATGACGCAGGGCCAGGCAGAGCGACGGCAGTGCGTTCGGCTCCAGCGGTGGCTCCAGCAGGCGTAATACCAGCGCACGGGTGTCGAAAGTCCGGGTGATGGGATTGAAAAAGCTCCGTTGCGGCTCGGCCAGGGGGCGCCGGCTGGAATCCGGTGTCCATTCGATCACACCGGTGACTTCTTCTTCATAACTCAGGTCGACCGCGAGCCGCGTCAGCCTGCCTTGCCTGCCGATGGCGACCGCTGTCTCTCCGGGCAGCGGCCGAATCCGAAACACGAAGGCATTATGGATACGCCAGGTCGTACTGCACTGGTCTTCCCGCTGGCATTCCAGCCAGCCGCGCTCCGTCACTTCACGCAGCGAGTTCCAGTCACGAATCCGGTAACGCTGACCCTGGTGCATAAACACCCGGCGTGGATACGCCTTGATCAACAGGCGTTCCGGATCCACCCGCAGACGCACCCCCTCACCCTCGACATCACCGGCGCGTTCGCGTACTTCCAGCAGGTTGAGTCCGACGGTATCCAGAGGGCGGTACTGGCCGGGGGGAATTCTCAGGCTCTGGTATTCCCACTCGCTGACCAGGCGGTCGCTGTCATCCAGGAAGCGTACCTCCCGCCGGGTCAACTGGCCTGCCTTGGCCAGATCCTGCAAGATTTCCCGAACCACCTGTTCATCCCAGAGGGCATTTTGCAACAGGCCGCGGCGGGTGTCCGGCAGCTCGTTCAACGCCAGCAACAGATGCCGCCGGATAATTGCCGGGCAGGCCTCGGCGCAGACCAGACGGCGTGAGGCCGGGAAACCCTCGCCTTTTTTCAGCATCCCCAACAGATGAGTCACATAAGGATTGGCCGGCGGCATCATCCCGACGTGATGCGGTAGATCGCTGACGGTGGTACGCCCCCCCTGACCGAGCATTTCCGGCAACGCCAGCAGTTCGGCGGACTGGACTTGCAGCAGCCGGGCGGCGGCGGCGGCGGGATCCAGGCATAACCGCTCCCCCAGGGTCATGGCGCCCGCCGCGGCCTGCTGGAATTGCGCCAGTTCAGGGGCGGAGATGAACTCCGGCGGCTCCAGATAAGTGGGCCATCCTCCCGCCACCGAAGCGGCGCCGGCCTGCAGTAACAGGTACTGTCGCTCCAGCGTATTTTCCGGCGCGCTGCGACGGTTAAGGGAGACAGGCTGAGCCTCCAGCAGATGCAGGCTGACAGGGTGCGGCAGGCGTGGCTCGACATGCGTTTCCGCACGGGGGGGTAAGGGATGCGGCAGCAGGCGACGGACAAAATTGCCCATCTGGGCGTCGGGATGGGACACCCGGCGCAACAGGGCGAGGGTGCGGACATCGTGGCGGCCCTGGCTGCGCAACAGCCGGTGAAGGCGGCGGGTAATCGCCCATAAATTGGCGGCCATGACGCCGGTATAATCCTGCAACTGCCACCATACCACCAGGCCGATGCGGCGGACCAACTGTGGATCTTTCAGCAGCGTCAATAAACGGTCCGAGAGAAATTCGGCGTCCGTCACCCAGAGCAGCGCATCCGTCTGGATTTCGCTGCGTTCCAGCGTCACGATACGCTGAGCGGCTTCCGGCAGCCAGCGTTGCAGTTGCCGGGTCAATCCGGCCGCCTCCCGCGCCGTGACCACCAGCGTTACGGCATGAATCCGCTGATCCAGCAGCGCCGCCGCCAGGCCGACCACTTCTACCTGACCACAACCGTCGGGCGCAAACACCAGCCGGATGGAACCATAGTCGTCACCCTGCTGTTCCGGTTCCAACAGCGCCGCGATTACCTCGATCAGTTCGGGAGCGACGGCCTGAGCGCCCATCGAATGCAGCCGGTCCGCCAAACCCTGAGCCGATGCGCCGCGTACCGCCCGTACCGGCGCGCCGGCCGGCCAGGTGACCAGGGTTTGTACCTGAATGCCGTGGGCAGCCAGCAGCTCGGGCCAGGGTTGTAATTGACCGGCGGCTTCCGTCCGCAAGGACTCCGCTGCAGGGACGGTGAGCGGCGCCCGGCCTGCACTGAACGCGATGCCGACCAGGGTGAGCGCCACTACCGCCAGGGTGCTCCAGACCGCCGCCGGATAGGCGCTCTCACCGCCGCCCAGATCACCTGCCTCGAACGCCAGGATCGACGCCAGCGGTAAGGCGCACCACAGCAACCAGTAACGGGAATTGCCGAAACCGGCCCCGCCGGCCAGCCAGCGCGCCTGCTCCCGGCCGGCCGGCTTTACCGCCAGCCCCACCAGTAAGGCCAGCGCCCAGCCGATGAAGGGCAGTAATAAAGTGATCCAGTAAGAAAGGCGCCAGCCGGCCGGCCACCCGCTCAGGGTTGTCAGCACCTGGGATAACAGGAGTAACCCCGCGAGCGGATAGAGATACCAGAAAACGATCCGGCTCCAGTAATCCCCCCGCTCGCCGTCCGGGCGGCGCAGGCGGGCCAGACGGTCCATGATCACGCCCAGCAGAGCGCCCAGCACGACCATGCCCCAGGGCAACATCAGCTCAGCAGACATGCGGTTTCCACCCCTAACTGCAGGCGCAGCAGATAAGCCCGCGCCACGTCTTCGCCGACTAAGATATTCTGCTCGACAATGCCAAGATCGGTCAGCGTATCGCGGCTGCCCTGCAAGCCCAGCCAGAGCCGCGGTAGCAGGCAATAGAGCCGGTCGACCGGTACGCCGGCCTGGGCTTGCCAGGAAAATGCCAGGGCAAAGGTTCCATAACGATTGAGGAAATCGCGGAATTCCTGTGAACGGGCGGTCTGTTCGGCGCCGATGCCGGGCCTGGCGAGTTCTTCCAGAAACGGGTCCCGGTATTGCCGGCTGAGTTCATCGATAAACCGCAGCGGATAGAGAAAAGTATCGCTATAGCGCTTATCCCAACCGGTAAACGGTCGTCTCTCCGCCTGAGTGGACAGAAAGCGTTCAGGACCCGGCGGGTTGGTTTGCAGCATGCGTTGAAAATCCTGGTACTGTTCCACGGCGTAGCGGATGCCGGTATTCTCCTGGTTCAAACGGGTCCATTCCTCGCTCTGTACTGCCGGATTAAGACCGTGCAGCTTCAGAAACTCCCGCAGCTGCTCCCTGAGCCAGGTGAGTTCACGACGGCGTTCCTGCAAGCGTTGCAGCACCTGGCCCAGTTCCCGGCTGACCTCGCTGCGGATGCTTAACGCCAGATCCTGGAGCAGCCGTTCCAGCAACCCGCTCAGGGGTCTGCCGAGTTCACCATCCGGGCGCAACAGCGCCCTTAAGTGATCGACCAGCCGACCGCGTTCAGGCTCGCTCCAGAACCGTCTTGCCTGCTGGAGCCGGCCGCGAATGCCGCGCTGGGCCAGTCCCGCTCCCAGCCCCCAGAACAGCAGTCCCAGCGTTATTACCACGACCAGAGGATGAGCGGCCAGCCATTGGGCGATCGTATAAGCGCCCTGGATCAGAAAATGAGCACTGGCCGGATCGGGCCTGGGAAGCTCGCCGAGTACCTCCGCGACCACCGGACTTAAGCCCAGGCTGAGTACGAGCGCGAATAAAGGCCACCATTGCGGCAGGCCGTTGGAATCCAGTTGCTCCCGTTGGAAGCGCCGATAGTCCTGGTGCAAGGCGGCGAGCTTCGCCAGGGCGGCGGCGCTGCCGCCGGCGGCTGGCGGTATTCCGACCGGCGCCTGACCGAGCTCCGCCAGCGCGGTTTCCACCTCGCGAATCACCGCCCCCAGCGGCGCCGGCTGCCGGTCATGGTGGAGAGCCGCGTCAATGCCCGCGCGTAAGGCTGCCGGCAGATCGGCCAGATGTTCCCGGTTTAGCGTTTGGATAGCGCCATGAACCTGGGTGGCCAGTTCGCTTTCCAGGCGCCTGACCGCCTGTTCATAGCGGACCTGTACCTGTTGCGGCCAATCGGGAACGTCCACCCGCAGGCCGGCGAGTTCCTGCGCCAGCACCTCCAGTTGGCGATAGAGTCCGGCCCATAAGGGTTCCACCTTTACCAGCTGCTCCAAGCCGGCGGCGCGGTAAGGGGCCAGTTGCCGGCGCAATTCCACCGGTTCCGCCGCCAGCCGTAAGGTATCGTCGCCGGCCAGATAATCCAGCCAGTCGATCCCGAACCGGGCCGCCGCCAGGCGGCTCAACAGGCCGGCGCTGCGCTCCAGCAGGCGGATTCCAAAGGTCGCGACCAGCGGTTCCTGGGGAGACAGCGCCTGATAAAGCCGTTGTAATTCGCCCCCGCGCTGCCCCTCGAACAGCAGAAACTCCAGGAACAGGCTGATCTCGTCGATCCGCTGACGGTCGTCACGGATACCGTCGGCGGTATGGCCATCGACCAGATAGATCCGGCCGAATGCGGGCTTGCCGTCGCTCCGGCGTTGCTGCCAGCGCTCCACCGCCCCCTGCACCGCCGTTCGAATCTGTTGCCCCTGGTCGGAGCCTTGCCAGTAGTTGGTAAAATCCAGAATCTGGATAAAGTTCAACGCACCGGCGCCGGTCACCGCGCGCTGCAACTGGGTGGCGTACTGGTGCAGGCGCTCCAGACCGGCAACCAGCAACGGGGTCAGTCTGCCGATTACGGCAGGGCTATTGGGCCGCGCCAGCACGATGACATCCAGTCCGAGCGGGAGATTTTCCCGCCGCGTGGCGCGGGTCGCCGCATCCAGCAGCGCCCTGGCGGCGGCTTCCATCGCCTCCTCGAAAGCGGTTTTCGCTTCCGCCTGCCCGACCGTTTGGATCTGCTGGTAAAGGTCGCGCATGAGTTCGATATGGCTGCCCTCCAGTACGCTTTCCTCATCCGCCCCCGGCCCACCGGTCTCGAAGGGATCGCGCACCCACAGCAGCGCCAGATCGCGCAGGCGGCGTTCGTTGCCGTCGGCGCCGGCGGGTTCCTCCCAGACCAGCACCCCACGGGTGGCGGTGCTGGCCAGAAACCGGCGCAAAGCGTCCAAGCCGAAGTTGCCGTAGCCGACCAGCAGGGTGGTGCGATGAATGGGAATCGGGGTGGAGGTCGCAGGCATCGCTTAACCGAGGTCCAGACCGCCGTAAAGGCCGCCGCCGGCGGTGGCGGATTCCGGAGCCGCCGTCCTGCGCAGCTCCTGGATCAGGACGCGCAGGATAGGACGGTCGAGGATATCCTCCCGTCGCATTTCACCCCGTACGTCACGGCGGTTCATCTGGTCAAGCAGGGCGGTAAACTGCTCCACCAGCTTACGGCAGCGGGTCTGTTCTTCGCCCGGCCGCAGGGTCTGTTGCGCCTCCTTGATCCGTTGTTCCATGTCCCGTTGCAGGTCTTCGATCCGGTGCATCTCGCCCAGGCGATACAGGGCGCTGGAGAAATTTTTTCCCAACTCGTCGACCTGGCCCTGCTCATCGACGCGCCAAATCAATACCCCGTCCTGCAAGGCGATGACGCGGGTTACCAGACCCCTGGCCAGCAGGGTAAGCGACCAGCCTACGGTCAGTTCGGAGCGGCGGGGATTGAGATTGGGCAGCGCTTTCTCCCAGTTGTAATCCGTATGCAGGTTATAACTGCGGCGTTCATCCATCGCCTGTTGCTGATAGGCGTCTTCGATATCGCCGACCACCGCCGGGAAGTAATATAGCGGAATGGGCATTTCCACGTCATGGACGATGATCAGGCGGGGATCGTGCCAGGTGTCTTCCTTCACCTGTCTGCCGCCCGCCGCCAGCACCTCTTCCAGGCTCTGGCGAAACTGTTCGGCGGCGGTGGAATCACCCGTGCTTCCCAGGATCAACTGGCGGGTGCGATTCACCTCGACGCCGTCGTCCAGCGCCTTGGCCTCCGCGGTATTGACCCGCGCCAGCACACCGGCCAACTGCGCCAGAGCACGGAATTTCTTTTCCCGGTAGGCGGCGATTTCCGCCGCAGTGACCTCTTCACCCGGTTGTTTGGCGGCTCCCAATAACAGTTGGGCTTCCAGTTCCAGCCCCCGGGCCAGATCCAGCCCCCGGTTCACCGCATCGCCCAGAATAGTGGGCCGCAGCCGCTGGCGTCCCAGCTCGCACAGCGCCCGCCGTAAATCGTTGACGGACTGATCGATGGTTTTATCCACCACCGTCCCATCGGGGCGGACGACCGGCTTCAGCTCGCGGGCGATGGTCTCCGCCAGCGACTGCCGGTCGAAGGTGCTGATATAACGCCCCCCGTCCAAAAACAGCGACCGGTATACCTGATCCCACAGCCGTTGCCGTGGCTCGTCCAGGGTCTCGAACACTTCCACCCGTAACGCCAGCGGCGGCACGATAGCGGTTTCCCCGCGCCGCAGTCGTTCGGCTTCCCGCTCCAGATCCTGCACCAGCACCTCCATCCGGGTGGCCAGGCTGGCATACTGGTGGGAACGGCGTTGCAGATAGGCGAGCAGGGCGCGCAGTTGCCGCAGCCTGATCTGGGCGTCGAAGGTTTTACGGGCGCCGGCGGCGACACTGCGATAGTACTCCTGAGCCTCGTCACGGGCGTCCAGGAACGCCTGATCGCGGTTGAACAGACTCCACTTGCCGGCCGCCTCTTGCAGGGATTGGAACAGTTCCCGCTCCAGGCGCTCCCGCACCTTGGAGTTGTTGATATCGCGGGCGCCGGCTTTGTCCAGTTGCTGCTGGGCTTCCGGCAACCACTGCTTCTCACAGAGATCCAGCAGACGAATCGCCAGATAGCGCTCGCTTAAGGGATCGAGCTTCAAAGCGGTGATCACTTCCCCTTCGGCGGCCGCCATTTCCAGATTTTGCAGACCCTCTCCCACGAGAGCGCCGGCGGCGCGGATGTCCTCACTCAACCGGCTGACCAGCTCGGGGTATTGGTTCAGCCCTTCCTTATGAAAGACAAAAGCCCGTTCCTTGAGAGACACCTTGTTGAGCAGTTGGGCTCGCGCCTCCTCCAGTTTACGCTCCACCTGCCGGGCGAGCGATTCGTTACGGATCGGCTGCCCCTGGGGATCCATCCCGGTCAGCCGCCCCTCGTCCACGCCCTCCACCAGTTGATACCAGAACCCATCGGTCAATTCCTGATTGGCATCCTGCCGGGCCAGTTCCTGGACGGAAGCGACAAACGCCTGATTGATCGCCCGTTCGCGACCTTCGTCGGCCATCCGCAGAAACTTGGGATCCGAGTAGTTGACCGCCAGCCTGGCCAGCGCGCGGGCGCGATCGTCGTTGGCATCGCCGGGGTCGACGCCGAAGGTGATCTGCCGGCGCAGGGCCTGGGCGGCGAAGCGCAAGACACAATATTCCAGCAAATCCTCACCGGGTAGAACCAGGGCGACGGCGCCGAATGCGCCGAAGTTTTTGGTATAACCCAGTCCCACGTCTCTGAGGTCGCCGGGAAAGCGGGTGAGCTCCTCCAGTTTTTTCTCATAGTTATCCAGTTCGCCTGCCAGGTTGTCGATCAGCGGGGTAAAGATCTGCAGAAACGCCGCGTCGGCGATGGCCGCCTCGGGATCGGGCAGACCGAGATGGGCCGGACGGTCGAAGATAAATGTGAGGAAAAAGGGCCGCGCCCTGACCTTGGGAATTTCCCGGCTGTTGGGGTCGCGGCAGTAGACGAACGGTTCTTCCGTCCGGCCCTCGTCCTTGACCTGCTTGTAATCCAGCTTGGTGAGATGTTCCAGTTCCTTGAGCGCAGCGTAGGTA
>Ga0209048_10004942_pt1 | contig 12671 bp, 11 predicted proteins | sample FrelakmetCRP12CR_FD_187146 | JGI IMG/M metagenome (GOLD analysis project Ga0209048, IMG submission 187146) | Freshwater lake sediment microbial communities from the University of Notre Dame, USA, for methane emissions studies - CRP12 CR (SPAdes)... | ecosystem: Environmental > Aquatic >... | reverse complement strand
AGGGTGGTAACGTCCTCCAGCGTCGGCACCACTTTCTCGATGCCAGTGATGGCGACATGCACCCGCGGCAGGGTGGTTACCAGGCGGCCGTTGCCCTCGTTGGTGACGATCAGGGCCGAACCGGTTTCCGCAATCAGGAAATTCGCGCCGGAAATGCCCATGTCGGCGGATAGAAAGGCTGGCCGGAGTATTTCGCGAGCCTCGCGGCACAGCTCGGCAATATCCGTCTTGCGTGGCCGCTGGTGCTTTTCGGCAAACAGGTCGGCGACTTCTTCCTTGCTCTTGTGCACCACCGGCGCCACGATGTGGGAGGGCGGTTCGTGGGCGAGTTGCAGGATGTATTCGCCCAGGTCGGTTTCGACCACCTCGATGCCCTGGCTTTCCAGCGCCTCGTTCAGGCCGCATTCCTCGCTTACCATGGACTTGGATTTGGCCACCTTGCGCACGCCATGGCGGGCGGCGATTTCTGCCACGATGCGGTTGACGTCCGCACCCGTTTCCGCCCAGTGCACCGTTGCGCCGCGTGCGGTGGCCTGATGCTCAAAATGCAGCAGCCACTGGTCCAGGTTTTTCAGCACCCGGTCGCGTATCGCCGCTGCCGCCGTGCGGCTTGCCTCCAGATCGGCAATTTCGCCGATTACCGCCGCGCGCCCGCCGACAAAGCGGGTTTGCAGGCGCGCCAGTGCCTGCTGGAGATTGGCGTCGTTCAGCTTTTCGGACACATAACGCTTGAAGTTGATCGAGGCGACTTGCATCATGCCTCCCCTTCGGGGCCGGCCAGCATTTCCGCGATATGTAGCACCTTGGTCGTGTGGTTGCCGCGGCGTCGCAGTCGGCCCTCGATGTTGAGCAGGCAGCCAAGGTCGCCGCCGACGATGGCGTCGGTGCCGGCTGTTTCGATGTGATTGCACTTGTTGTCCGCCATGCGCGCGGACAGGTCGCCGAACTTCACCGCGAAGGCGCCGCCGAAGCCGCAGCAGGTGGTGGATTCGACCATTTCTTCCAGGGTCGCGCCGGGCATCTTCGCCAGCAGGGCGCGAGGCTGGTCGTACACGCCCAATTCGCGCAGGCCGGAGCAGGAGTCATGATAGGTCAGCTTGCCGCGGAAGGTTCCGGGAACTTCCCCAAGCCTGGCTACGTTGACCAGGAAGTCCGTCAGTTCGTGGGTGCGCTGGGCGAGGGAGGCGATTCTGGTCAGCACGGCGGGGTCGTCCCGGAACAGCTCGGGATAATGTACCCGGATCATGGCGGTGCAGGAGCCGGAAGGCGCCACGACATGGTCGCAGCCTTCGAATTCGCCGAGGAACTTCAGCGCCAGAGCTTTGGCGCTATCCCGGTCGCCGGAGTTGTAGCCGGGCTGGCCGCAGCAGGTTTGCCCTTCGGGTACGACTACCTCGCATCCGGCTGCTTCAAGCAGCCGGATGGCGGCAAAGCCGATGCCGGGGCGCATTGCATCGACCAGGCAGGTAACAAATAAGCCTACGCGCATTGCCTCATCTCCCATGAATAACAGTCGCTTACGGTTAGTCAGGCATGACGGCGGCGAGTGGGGAGACACCGCTTTGACGCCTTTGACGCCGGAAAAATTTGGGTCTGAAAATTATTTTGCATAATGATCTCATATTTCATATGATGCAACAGGTGCGTTGAAACTCCAGTTTGAAAGGCAGAAAACCTTGAGCGAAATTGAATCCAAATCATCGATTCAGGTCATCGACCGCATGATGAAGCTGCTGAACGTGTTGGCGTCTCATGCCGAGCCCATCGGTCTGAAGCAGTTGGCCTCGCAGACCGGTTTGCATCCATCCAGTGCCCATCGCATTCTCGGTGTCATGGTGGAAAAAGGCTTTGCCGAGCGCGTGGAGCCCAGCAGTTACCAGTTGGGCATCAAGCTGCTGGAATTGGGTAATCTGGTCAAGGATCGCCTCAATGTCCGGCAGGCTGCCTTGCCTTTCATGCAAAAACTGCGCGACGAACTGGGCGAGACCGTAAACCTGACGCTGCGCCAGGGGGACGAGATCGTGTATGTTGAGCGCGTGTCGGGAGGCAAGTCCATGATGCGTGTCGTGCAGGTCATCGGGACCCGCGCCCCGCTTCATATCACGGCCGTCGGCAAGGTTTTTCTTGCCCAGGACGGCCTGCATGGCTGCGAGGAGTATGCCCAGCGCAGCGGCATGCCGGCTTTCACCAAGAACACCATTACCTCGGCGCAGAAGCTTGCAGAGGCGGTCAAGGCAGCGAGCCGGGACGGGTTTGCCATCGACGACGAGGAGGCGGAAAAAGGCGTCTGCTGCATCGGCGCTGGAATTTACGATTCTGCCACTAAGGTGGTGGCCGGTTTGTCCGTGTCGGCGCCGGCCGATCGCGTGAATTTCAAGTGGGCCGGCAAGGTCAAGGAAACCGCCGACGAAATCTCCCGGGTCTTGGGCTACCGCGGATAAACCTTGTGGCCCGCCGGTCAGGCGGTAGGTTCGGCGGGCAGTGTGGCAAAGCGCATCGACAAATCCACTGCCTTGATGTCCTTGGTCAGACTGCCGATGGAGATACGATGCACGCCGGTTTCGGCCACGGCGCGCACGGTTTCTAGGGTAATGCCGCCGGAAGCCTCCAACTCGGCGCGGCTGCCCGCTGTCTTCACCGCCTCGCGCATTTGTTCCAGGCTGAAATTATCCAGTAGAACCAACCTGGCGCCGGCTTCCAGCGCTTGTTCCAGTTCGTCCAGGCTTTCCACCTCGATCTGAATCGATACGCCCGGCGGCGCAATCTTCGCAGCCTGCGCCAGCACCTCACGGATGCCACCCGCTGCCATGATGTGGTTTTCCTTGATCAGGACGCCGTCGTACAGGCCCGCCCGCTGATTTTCTCCGCCGCCGCATTGGACTGCGTATTTCTGCGCCAGGCGCAGGCCGGGCAGGGTCTTGCGCGTGTCCATGATCCTGGCGTGGGTGGCCCTGACCGCTTCGACATACTGTCGCGTGGCGGTGGCCGTGGCGGACAGGGTTTGCAGGAAATTCAGTGCCGGCCGCTCGGCGCTGAGCAGGGCACGGGCGTTGCCGCTGATTTCCGCCAGCGTTTGCCCCGCGGCAACCGCCTCGCCGTCGCGGGCGAACCATTTGATTTCCACCTTGGTATCCAGCCTGCGGAAGCAGGCTTCGAACCAGGCAGTGCCGCAAAGCACCGCCGCTTCGCGGCTGATGATAGAAGCGCGGGCTGTCTGCGTTGCTGGGATGAGCTGCGCGGTCAGGTCGCCGCTGCCGATATCCTCGGCCAGTGCGGCTTCAACATTGCTCTCGATGTGTGCTGCCAAGTCCATGCTTTTCGCCTATCATTGCCCAACTTATTCATCCCGATTCTACCTAATATTTTAACCTTACTATGCTCGTTCTCAAGATTTCGCGCTAAACTGTTTTTTACATCTGACAAGGAAGCAGCATGGCTATCAAATCATTTCACCCCCCTCAACGCATCCTGATGGGCCCAGGCCCCTCCGATGTCAGCGCACGCGTGCTGGCTGCCATGGCACGCCCCACCATCGGCCATCTCGACCCGGTGTTCGTCACCATGATGGACGAAATGAAAGCGCTGCTGAAGTATGCGTTTAAAACAGAAAATGAATTGACCATGCCGGTTTCCGCACCAGGCTCTGCCGGCATGGAAACCTGTTTCGTAAATCTGGTTGAACCCGGTGACAAGGTCATCGTGTGCCAGAACGGTGTGTTTGGCGGACGCATGAAAGAAAACGTCGAACGTTGCGGTGGTATCGCAGTGATGGTGCAAGACGACTGGGGTCGCGCCGTAGACCCGCAGAAGCTGGAAGATGCGCTCAAAGCCAACCCGGATACCAAGATCGTCGCCTTCGTCCACGCCGAGACCTCCACCGGTGCGCTATCAGATGCAAAAACCCTGGTAGAAATCGCACACAAACACAACTGCCTGGCCATCGTGGATGCAGTCACTTCATTGGGGGGCTCACCGCTCAAGGTGGATGAATGGATGATCGATGCGATCTATTCCGGGACACAAAAGTGCCTGTCGTGCACCCCAGGGCTATCGCCGGTGAGCTTCAGCGCTCAAGCACTGGAGAAAATAAAGAACCGCAAAACACCCGTGCAAAGCTGGTTTATGGACTTGAATCTGGTCATGGGCTACTGGGGCGGAGCCACCAAACGCGCCTATCACCACACTGCACCGATCAACGCACTGTATGGCCTGCACGAAGCGCTGGTGATCTTGAAGGAAGAGGGCTTGGAGAATTCTTGGGCGCGCCACCAGAAAAACCATCTCGCGCTACGCGCGGGTCTTGAAGCGATGGGACTGAATTTCATTGTGCCGGAAAAAGAGCGCCTGCCGCAATTGAACGCGATCAGCATACCGAACGGCGTGGATGAGGCCGCAGTGCGCAACATCCTGCTCAATGATTATCAGCTGGAGATCGGCGCTGGCCTGGGCGCGATGGCCGGCAAGGTATGGCGCATCGGCTTAATGGGACACGCCTCGAATGCTCGTAACATACTGGTGTGCCTCTCCGCACTGGACGATGCGCTCGGGCGTGTCAAAGCCCCTGTCAAACGCGGTGTCGCAGTGGATGCTGCGCAAAAGATGTTGGCCGGCTGAGCCATGCACGAACCTCAAAAAAACCCGCCTTGTGCCAAGCCCCTCTTAAATCGTGTTGATATTTAGAGGTTACTAACTTCTGCTAACGACCCGAAGCGGTCATCCGGCATATTTAAAAGCAGACCTTCACGAATCAACTTACAACCAAAAACAGCGACCCCAGGGCCGCTGCTATCGAAAGTAAAAGCCTATTAAGCGTACTTTACGCCGTGCCACAACGATCAAACCAAGTAGGCCAGAACCCAGCAGCCACGCTGCCACAGGAACCAGGACGGCAGCGACTTGTCCAGGGCGAAGAACCAATGCGTAGAAAGCGCTATTCTTTATCAACTAATTCTGGTTACCGTAGCACGCCTGAGGATAGCCCAAGTTGCACAATTCGGTGTAGAGCAGGTGACCCATCTCACTCTAACCATCGAACACCGAAAATCAAAATAGGTACGCCATTGCATGAACCCAAACAGAAAATAACCATTGAGTACTTTGCACAAATGTCAGAAATGCTCTTCTGGAAGGTGTAATATTCTTCTTTACTTCCGTCAAGTTTGTGCTTGAACATCAACTTACTCTGAAAAAACGCTTGCCTTGAAGACCCTTGCCGTTGGACTACTGTATTCTTTCACCATTCTCGTTGCCGGTTCGGCCTGCGCAACGGAGCCCCTGCAGCAAATCTTAGACAAGGTGGCTTCAGAATATGGTGCAGTGCCGCCAGCGATTATCCGTGAAACCGGCACGACAAACTCACTCATGCGGGGAGACGGTTCGCTGTTGCGACTGTACAAGGCACCAGACAGATTCCGTATCGAGATCAATTACGAAACCGGCAGTGAAACACGGACGATGGTTGGTGCAATGGCTTGGTATCAGCACACTCAGGCCAATCCGATGTTGCGCGGTGCAATAGCTCTGCAAGCCGGTCGCATCGCTATGCCCTGGAACATACTCGCCAAACCGTCTGCCGCTGTTGACCTTGGCACCGCTCTGAACGCGAAGGGTAAAACAGTGCGGACCATCGAGTTTCCACTCGAAGAACGACTCAAACTAGTGGTCGAGATAGATCCGGAAACCGGCTACATCCTGCGTTCTCGCGGCATCCAGTCTGTTGGCGAGCACACAGTTGAGTTTGCTACTGTCTATTCGGATTTCCGCAAGGAAAACGGCCGTATCCACCCTGCCCATGAAGAGCAATTCGCCATGGGGGCAAATATCGGACGTTCGAGCATTGAAAAAACCGAGTATCCAGAGTCGATTCCGGACAGCGCGTTCATGCCGTGAATTTCGGCATCGTCCAGTCGGCGTTACCGACAGATGCTTAAGGAAGCTTACCCAATAGACCGGAAATACAGCTAGAAATTTACACCACCCTGACGGACACTAGGCGTTTTTTACATGCGAGCAATTATTCTAGCTTTTCTCTTGGCATATGTAATACCCGTAACTGCATTTGCAAGTACACCCGGCGAGGTCGAGATCGGTGGTTACCTGCGTGAGGCGAAATTACAGGGGTTTGCCGGGCAGGTAAAAAGATTTTCTGATTACAAAGGGAAGCCGCTGATCATCAACGTTTGGGCCAGTTGGTGCGGCCCCTGTCGGGCGGAGATGGGTTCCCTGGAGCGGCTTGCGCGCCGGCATGGCGGAAAGCAGTTCAATGTGATCGGGATTTCGACTGACGATGATGGCAACGCAGCTGCGGCGTTCATCAAGCAGTCAAAAATTACGTTTGAGAATTTTCTTGATAGCCAAGTGTTTCTGGAAAACATGCTGGGGGCCAATACAATTCCGCTGACCATTTTGGTAGACGCTCATGGTCGCGTGCTTGAAAAAACTCGTGGAGCATACAATTGGGATAGCCCGGAAATCGAAGATGAGATAGGAAAAATGTTTCACATCAAGCTGAAGCGTTAGAACAGATGTGGATGGTTTAGAGAGGCCGATGCCGACAACCCCTCCAGCGGAATGACCTAGCCAAGCATAAATTCCTTCATCTCAGGATTCATATGGGGTTCACCAACGACCGCTTAGGAGCAACTTTCCCATTGCCCGCTTCTGGCACAAAGCGAAAGTTAGCAACCTCTAAATATCAACACGATTTAAGAGGGGCTTGGCCTTGTGCGGGTTTTTTCTGGGCGGTTTCAAGTTCGAAGTGCGACAGCGTTATGAGTCGCCACGCTAAGGTAGCATTTCCAATATTTTCTGCAGATACTCCGGCGCGTCCCATTCAGCCCCGCCCTGCAGGGCATAGCGAATGTTGCCCTTGGGGTCGACCAGAAAGGTGGAAGGGGCGACAAAAACTTTCCACGCAGAGATCGCCTTGCCGTCGCTGTCCATCAGGGTGGTGAAGTCGGCATTCACCTTGGAGTAAAAGTCCTTCACCTCTTTTTCCGTTTCGCCCATGTTGACGGCGAGGATGACGAAGGGCTTGCCTGCCAGCTTGGCTTTAAGCCGCATCATGGATGGCATTTCCTTGATGCAGGGCGGGCAGTAGGTGGCCCAGAACTGCACCATCACCACCTTGCCGCGATAATCCTCCAGTTTGAGCGGTTTACCGTTGAGGTCGTTTAGTGCCAGCGGTGGAGTGTGGCCGCCTTTCCAGGGTTTCAGATCCTGTGCCTGTGCGGAGGTCAGCAGGAACAGGCAGGAAATGAAAAAAATCAGTTTTTTCATCGGGCAGACTCCAGTTGTTTGATCGCATCCAGTATCAGTTCGGGTAGCCGGTCGGTCATCGCCCTTTCTTCATCCGTGGGATCCTGCACCGCGTAGAAGAAACCGCGCACGTTGGGCAACACTTTGCTGGCGACTTTGCTGCCGCCTCGGGCGAATTCGGCCTTGAGATGTTCCAGCCACCACCGCGCGGGGGAGCGCTGGCCCTGATAGATGAACACCGGCAGGGAGGTTCTCGATACGATGCTGTGATAACGGGCTTCCACGCCGGGTGCGGGTTTGACGGAATAGAGTTCTGGGCTGAACAGGATGATGCCTGTCAGGGCGGCCCGATCTTGAGGGGTGGCCTGGCTCAGCCACATATTCGCACCCTGGAGGATAGGCAGGGCGCCGCGCCCGGTGGTGACCAGCACTACCTTCTTGCCGGACAGCTTGATGGTCTGGTCTATGACCTCGGCGATTTCTATGGGTGGGAGTAGTTCCATGCTGCTGGCCACTGCCGGCAAGGAATGGGCGCCCAGTACGTCCGGCAACCAGGCTTCCAGCCCGAGCCGAGCCAGTGACTGGGATGCCCGTGCTTCCTGGGTACCGAGGCCCTCATCGCAGGGAAAGCCCAACATCAAGGTGTTTCCTTCGCCGGGAAAGGTGCGCAGAAAAATCTCTGAGCCCGTGGACGTATGCAGGGAAGCGGGTGCGGCCCATACGCTGGAGATGCAAAGAAATAGCGCGAGGCCGAGAGTAAAAAATCGTAAAATCATCATGGAGTACACCCGGATTGCATAGTGTCAAGTTTAGCGCAAACTCATTGTTTTGTGAGAGTTCATCGGTCTGGTTTTTTGAGGAATGTCCGGATTAGGTCTTGAAGTTTCCCGATAATTCCCTATATAAGAGTTAGATGTCTATTTATTCTTGAGAAGGATCGATGATGCGTTTCGACAAACTCACCACCAAGTTCCAGCAGGCCTTGAGCGATGCACAGAGCCTCGCGGTCGGCCAGGACAACCAGTTCATCGAACCACAGCACCTGTTGCTGGCCCTGCTTGATCAGGACGACGGCGGGTCTTCTTCGATCCTGCAGCGCGCCGGGGGCAATGTTGGCGGGCTGAAACCCGCTCTGCACAAGGCGATCGAGCGACTGCCCAAGGTCGAGGGGCATGGCGGCGAGGTGAGCATTTCGCGCGACCTGAACAATCTCCTGAATCTCACCGACAAGGAGGCGCAAAAGCGCGGCGACCAGTTCATCGCGTCGGAGATTTTCCTGCTTGTTGCTGCCCAGGACAAGGGCGAGACCGGACGCCTGTTGAAGGAGCACGGGGTTGCCCGGGAAGCGCTGGAACAAGCCATCAACGCCGTCAGAGGAGGGGAAGCCGTGAACAACGCCGAAGCGGAAGGGCAGCGCGAGGCGCTGAAAAAATACACTCTGGATCTCACCGAGCGTGCCCGACTCGGCAAGCTCGATCCGGTGATCGGCCGTGACGACGAGATCAGACGCGCGATTCAGGTTCTGCAGCGGCGCACCAAGAACAACCCGGTGCTGATCGGCGAGCCCGGCGTGGGTAAGACCGCCATAGTCGAAGGCCTGGCGCAGCGCATCGTCAACGGTGAGGTGCCGGAAACCATGAAGGGCAAACGCGTGCTGGTGCTGGACATGGCCGGGTTGCTGGCCGGCGCCAAGTACCGCGGTGAATTCGAGGAGCGCCTGAAATCGGTGCTCAAGGAAGTGGGTCAGGACGAAGGCCGTATCATCCTGTTCATCGACGAGCTGCATACCATGGTCGGCGCGGGCAAGGCGGAAGGCGCGATGGATGCCGGCAACATGCTCAAGCCGGCCCTGGCGCGCGGCGAGCTACACTGCATCGGCGCCACCACGCTGGACGAGTACCGCAAGTACATCGAGAAGGACGCTGCCCTGGAACGCCGCTTTCAGAAGGTGCTGGTGGACGAGCCCTCGGTGGAAAACACCATCGCCATCCTGCGTGGCCTGCAGGAAAAATACGAGCTGCACCACGGCGTGGACATTACCGACCCGGCCATCATCGCGGCGGCGGAGTTGTCTCACCGCTACATTACCGATCGTTTCCTGCCCGACAAGGCGATCGACCTGATCGACGAAGCGGCGTCACGGATCAGGATGGAGATCGATTCCAAGCCGGAAGTCATGGATAAGCTCGACCGCCGGCTGATCCAGCTTAAGATCGAGCGCGAGGCGGTGAAGAAGGAGAAGGATGAGGCCTCGCGGAAGCGTCTGGCCCTGCTGGATGAGGAAATCGTCAAGCTGCAGCGCGAATACAACGATCTGGAAGAGATCTGGAAGGCCGAGAAGGCCCAAGTGCAGGGCAGCCAGCATATCAAGGAAGAGCTGGACAAGCTCAAGGTGGAAATGGAAGCGGCCACCCGCAAGGGCGAGTGGCAGAAGGTTTCTGAAATCCAGTACGGCAAAATTCCGCAGCTGGAGGCGCAACTGAAGCACGCCGATACGGCCGGGGAAGCCATGCCGGCACACAAGCTGCTGCGTACCCAAGTGGGTGCGGAGGAAATCGCCGAGGTGGTGTCGCGCGCGACCGGTATTCCGGTTTCCAAGATGATGGAAGGCGAGCGCGACAAGCTGCTGCAAATGGAAGACCAGCTGCACCAGCGCGTGGTCGGGCAGGACGAGGCGGTACGTCTGGTGGCGGACGCGATCCGGCGTTCACGCGCCGGGTTGGGCGATCCTAACCGACCCTATGGCTCGTTCCTGTTCCTTGGTCCCACCGGTGTCGGCAAGACCGAGCTGTGCAAGGCGCTGGCCGGCTTTCTGTTCGATTCGGAGGATCATTTGATCCGCATCGACATGTCGGAGTTCATGGAGCGGCATTCCGTCGCGCGGCTGATCGGTGCGCCGCCCGGCTATGTGGGCTACGAAGAGGGCGGCTACCTGACCGAGGCGGTGCGACGCAAGCCCTACAGCGTGATCCTGCTCGACGAGGTGGAGAAGGCCCATCCGGACGTGTTCAACGTCCTGCTGCAGGTGCTCGACGACGGCCGCATGACCGACGGCCAGGGCCGCACCGTGGACTTCAAGAACACCGTGATCGTGATGACCTCCAACCTAGGATCGCAAATGATCCAGCAGATGGAAGGCGACGACTACCAGGTGGTGAAGCTGGCGGTGATGGCGGAGGTGAAGAGCTATTTCCGGCCGGAATTCATCAATCGCATCGACGAAGTGGTGGTGTTCCATGCCTTGGACGAGAAGCACATCAAGTCCATCGCCGGCATCCAATTGCAGTATCTGACCAAGCGTCTGGCGGCCATGGAGATGAAGCTGGAGGTGTCGGACGCGGCGCTGACCGAACTGGCCGCGGCCGGATTCGATCCGGTGTTCGGTGCGCGGCCTCTGAAGCGGGCGATCCAGACACATCTGGAAAACACCCTGGCGCGGGAAATCCTGGCCGGGCAGTTCGCGGCCAAGGACACCATCAGAGCGGACTTCAAGGACGGAAGATTCACGTTCGTCAAAGCCTGATTTTTCATGGCAGCATCGGCCGGCAAGGAGGTAAAATACCAACTTGCCGGCTTTTTTATTGATTTCCATGCGACAAGCACACCATCAACTGACTGTTTCTTCTTCCCAAGGCCGCGGCCTGTATGAATTCACCCATGAGCTGCGCGACTGGGTGAGCTCGACGGGCATCCAGGCTGGGCTCTTGACGGTGTTCGTCCAGCACACTTCCGCCAGCCTGCTCATTCAGGAGAATGCCGATCCGACCGTGCAGGCCGATCTGGAGCGGTTTCTCGCGCGGCTGGTGCCGGACGGCGACCCGATTTTCCAGCATCGTCAGGAAGGGAAGGACGATATGTCCGCCCATGCCCGTACTGCGCTGACCCAGATCCACCTCTCCATCCCGGTTGTCGGCGGCACTCCGGAGCTGGGCACTTGGCAGGGCGTCTTTCTCTATGAGCACCGCTACGATCCGCAGCGCCGCAAGGTCATGCTGCATTTGATCGGCGAATGAGTATGACAATCCAGATTATCCTGCGACTTGCGGTCATGGCGGCGTGCCTGGCCTGCTTGCCTGCGATTGCGGCAAAACCGAGCGATGCCGAGGCCATACCTCACCTCGACAGTCGGGGCAAGGAGGGATACCGGGAGTTTCTTGCATCGGGGAAGCATCGCGTCTTCGTGATCGCGCCAGGTGGCGCATGGGCCTGGAAAGGCGATGAGCCGACAGTTGATTCGGCTGTCGAAGGGGCGATTCAGGAGTGCCAGCAAGGCACTGAACAACCTTGTGTGCCTTATCTTGCCGATGACAAAGTGGTATTTGATGCCGGTCGGTGGGCCACATTGTGGGGGCCCTATCTGGGCCATACGGAGGCCGTCAAGGCGCACATAGGCAAGGAGCGTGGCGACCGCTTTTTCGATCTCGCCATCAAGAGTCCTGCCGGCAAACCGATGAAAGTCTCTGATCTGCGCGGCAAGGTAACCGTGCTGCATTTCTGGGGCACATGGTGCCCACCCTGCCGGCGTGAAATGCCGGAATTGCAGAAGTTACAGCAGGAATTGGGTGCGACCTCTGGCGTTCAACTGGTTCTGCTGCAAATGCGGGAAGATTTTGCTACTGCACATCAGTGGGCGCAGCAACAGCATTTAACCCTGCCTTTGCATGACTCGGGAGTTAAAGAGGTGGGCACCGAGTTTCTGACTCTGGCCAACGGCAAGACCATTCCAGATCGCAGAATGGCAGTCGCTTTCCCTACTACCTATGTCCTCGACAAGCATGGCATCGTGGTGTTTTCGCATGTCGGACCGATCGAAGGCTGGTCGCAGTATCTGCCCTTCTTGCGGGACGTGGCGGCGAAATCGGGAAAATAAATAACGCGGATTCAACCTCAGTTGCGCGCATGGGATAGCTGAAAACTTTCCACCCCTTCAAAGCTGGTGAACAGTTGTGCCATTTCGGTCAAGGTTGTTCCGCGATTCCTGCCGAGAGCGACTGCGACAAAGCGCCATTCCGGCTTTTCGCCCTGGCAGGTAATCAACAGGGAGCCCCATGCGATGTCGTAGCCGAGTTCAAACATCGACTGGTTCAGCACCTTTTCGCGCGGGACGAAGTCATCCCGGAACCGCAGTACGATAGCCACCGCCTGGCGCGACGGCAACCATTGCTCGAGTTTGGATACCCACATCATGCTCACCACGGATAACAGCGTGAGCAGCATCGCGGCGGCGTAGAATCCGACACCGACCATTATTCCGATCGCCGACGCGGCCCAGATCGAGGCTGCGGTGGTCAGCCCGCTGATGTTGAGGCCATCTTTCATGATGACCCCAGCGCCGATGAAACCCACGCCGGTGACGATACCCTGGATAACCCGGGTGGGATCGGTACCGACTGCCAGCGCAATGTGTCCGCCAT
>Ga0209048_10004941_pt1 | contig 12674 bp, 8 predicted proteins | sample FrelakmetCRP12CR_FD_187146 | JGI IMG/M metagenome (GOLD analysis project Ga0209048, IMG submission 187146) | Freshwater lake sediment microbial communities from the University of Notre Dame, USA, for methane emissions studies - CRP12 CR (SPAdes)... | ecosystem: Environmental > Aquatic >... | reverse complement strand
GTGGGCCAGTGAGAGCCGGAGTTTGGGGATTGGGGATAGGGGATTGGGGATAAGAAACAGGGGCGACAACCGGTAAGGGCTGGGCTGGGACCGGTTGGGCGGGAGCCGCCCCTGAATCGCTGAGTTTTAACTTAAGCCTGCCGAAAATTGCGGAAGCCAGATTAAACGCCTCGCCCGCAATCAGGGCAATGACCCCAAAGTATAATCCTGCCAGGATCGTCAGGCCGAGAATAAGCAGGATCACTTTAAACCAGGCAGTATCGCCGATGTTCTGAAGCTGTGTCTGTACATCCTGCAGCTTTAGCAACTCGAGGGGTTTGATATTAATAGAAGGGAAGTTGACGCCTGGTATTGGAGACTTGATCGGAAACTCGACTGTATAGGTCAGGTCATTCATCCAGGTCGCCAGGGAAGAGATGCCCCATTTAATTAAAAGGATGATCGTCGCGATGGGAAAAAAAGAGCCGACCGCCCCGACCAGAAAACCAAGGTTAAAAAGCGGTAGCGAGCTGATGCGGTGGACGGTATACGTCTTGACCATAGGATGTCCTTTAGCTGCTATGGAAATACAAAACTAACCCGCCAAGGCGGATTTCATCGCCATCATTGAGGGGAAAGCGCTGTTCGGGTGGAAGTCTCTGCTTATTGAGAAAGGTGGAATTCATGCTGTGCAAATCCTCAATGAGTATTTGCCCTTCATTTACTGTCAGGCGGGCATGCTGGCGGGATACTCCGCCATTTTCACCGCCATGCAAGCTCAGGTCAATATCGGGAAAAATGCCACCAGCTGGATCAGGCCGCCCGAGGAGGAATTCGGCTTTTCCTTGCGGAAGTGGCAGGTTGGTCTGTGTCTCAGCTACAACCAGATGACCAACAAGGACCACGGGAGGTGGGGGGCTCGTTTTTGGAGGGGGGGGAATAGGGGTTAGTGGTTTGGTGCCGGGAGCCGAGGATTGGAGATTTGGGCCTGGAAATTCGAGCGTTGAGTTGGGCGATTCGGAGCCTGGTTCCGCAGGTGCAGTTGGCGTTTCGTTCGAGAGGTTTCGTTCTGGAATCCCGGCCTGGGGCGAGCTTTCCTGCGCTACCAAAAGCAATCCACAATTCTGGCAATATGTCTCGCCGGATGGATTGGTGAAACCGCAGGTTGGGCAAGGGATGGATGGCTGGACATTGGGGATGGGCGATTGCGGTTCAGAAATTATTGGCGGGGGACTGGCAACCGGCGATGGTTGGCTGGCGACCAATTCCATGCCGCAGTTCGGGCAAAATACTGCGGATGGCGGAGGGGTATCTCCACAACTCGGGCAGGCCAGTGGAGGGGTGGCTATGCCTGGTTGCGGGGTGGGGGGTGATGCCAGCGAGGAGGAGACTGCAGATCCCGCCAAAGTACCGCTTTCGGGATTGGCGACCGCCTGTTGGGGATGGTTAACCAATTCCATACCGCAATTCTGACAGTACGTTTCTCCAGGAGGGTTTGTATAATTGCAAGTTGGACAAACACCAGGAATGGTCGAAGCTTGGGGTGTTTGTGCAGAAGACCGGTCGGGGCTTGGAACCGGAGGCTGGGAGCCAGGTTGAGAAGGCTGGGGATGCGGGTCCATCGCGCCGCTCGGGGCTGGCGGTTGAGTGCCTGGGATCAGAGCAACACCGCAATTCTGACAGAAGGTTTCTCCAGATGGATTGGTGTATCCGCAGGTCGGGCACGCGATTGGAGTGCTGGGGGCAATGGGTTGGGCGCCAGAGATCGGTGACTGGGGCTGAACGCCACCGGCTGATACGGGGGTGGGCGGTGGTGGGGGCACGCTCGCGACTGGCGCCAATTGTACCCCACAGTTCTGGCAGAACATTTCGCCAGGTGTATTGAGATACCCGCAAGCTGAGCAGCTACCCGGAGCTGCGTTAACTACAACCGGTGTAGCCATCATCGGATTGAGGATACCTGAGCCGGCAGGAGGGGATACCAGTCCACCTCCTACCGGGCTGCTAGGCTCACTTGCAGTAGGTTTTAGGCGAAAGCCGCAATTATCGCAGAAAACAGCTGAATCATTGACGAGAGCGTGACAATCCGGGCAAGTTTGCATAGGGGCTTAGCTTGAGAAATAATTAAGCACAAGCTTCCCCAGGCGCAACTCGTCGCCATTATTAATCGGGTGAGGTTGTCCAGGAGCGATCTTCTGTTTATTCAACACTGTGCCATTGACGCTGTTTAAGTCTTCGATGAATACCTGGCCACCTTGCACAGTCAAGCGGGCGTGCTGCCGCCCTACACCGGCATCTTGCCCGCCATATGGGTCCAGGTCAATTTCCGGGAAGATACCACTAACAGGATCCTCACGGCCGATAGTCACAGTCTGCTTTCCCTGTGGAAAAGGCAGGCTGGCGCCTGAACTCAGGACTACCAGACGACCAGCCACAAACTGGGAGGCGAGTGACGGATAAGCTTGTTGCTGAAAAGGGGCAGCCGGCGGCTGGTACGGGGGCTGTTGGGAAGGAGCCTGGTAAGGAGGCGGCGCGGATGGCGGTTGGTAGGCTGGCGCTTGATAGGGTGCTGGCTGGTTGGGTGCAGGCGTGACAGCCGGGGCAACCGGGGGTTGGTAAGGCTGTTGTGCCGGTTGCTGGTATGGAGCCTGGGGGGCAGGGGGTGGGTATGTGGGCTGTTGCGCAGGCGGTGTAGGGATAGGAGCCTGAGGAAGCTGCGCGCCGCAATCCTCGCAGAACATAGAACCACTTATATTGGGATGCCCACAGGATGAGCAGATGATCGCTCCAGCGGGTGGGGGAGTGTAGGCCGGTTGGGCAGGTGATGGGGCAGCGGCGGCCAAACCGCGCAAGTCATACCCACAGTTATCGCAGAAAATTGCGCCAGCTGGGGCAGGTGTGTTGCAACTTGGGCAAGTCACAGGGGTCATAGGGATATCCTCCTTCTTTTCTATAGAGATTCGGTCAATTTCTTGGTTGCATAACGCATTTTCTGAGCAGCCGCCGGGTCAATCTGTCCGGCTTCTTCGATCTGTTGAGCCTGCTGGTTGGCTGCCTGGGCCAGGTCATTTTCACCCAACTCCAGTAGGCGGGTAGCCGCAGCACGTAGGCGTTGGGTGGCCTTTTTGGCGTCTCCCATCGCAGCTTCGTCCAGGGCTTGAGTTTGAAGCTTATGTGCTACTACACGCTCAATAATATTCATCATTCGTGGGTTGGTTTGATCGGCTTCAGCTGGATCGTCTACAAAGGTCAAGACCACATCGGCTGTGACTTTTTGGCGAGTCAACCCGCTGGCGGGTACGTCATAAGTAATGTCAGCCTGGATCAACCGGTAAACCCCAACCGGTCTGGCTGGCAGGAGCAAGTCGGCCAGGACGGCCTGTCCTACATTGTACTGGATGTCGCCCAGGAACACCTGGACATCATGCTCAGAGACAGCCTGGTGATCCAGGCGACTGATCAGCGGGATCACGCGCCAGACCGTGCGCGGCGTGATACCCTCTACCAGACGCATGGTCAATGAAGCGTTGGTAACGGCTGTGCCTTGCATGGCTTGCAACGTTTTAGCGAATACTGCGCTGACTTTTTCGAGAGAGTCGATCGCAGCCCATTCTCCACCAGAGCGTTGAGCCAGGTTTTCCAATAATCTCGGATCCCAGTTGCTCTCTGCACCCACTCCCAGGCCCAGCACTTTAATGGGAATTCCAGAGGCGCGGCACTGGTCCGCCAGGTTTTCGCATTGGGGGGTATCTTCCCAGGTCTGGCCATCGGTTAGCAACAGCATGCTATTGACTCGGTTGGGAGAAAGGCCGTGTTGCAGCTCTTGGAGCCCTGCACTCATTCCGGTGGACATATGGGTTCCGCCGCGCTCATCCACCGAGGCGATACGGCGTTGGATTGCTTCTCGATCCTGTACGGGGCCACAAGGGACAATCACGTCTGCGGTATCGTCAAATACGACTACTGATAGCAGGTCCTGTGGCCCCAGCCGGTCGACAATTGACGCTGCGGCTGCCTTCAATTGGCGTAGTTTCTCTCCTGCCATCGAGCCACTTCGATCCAGCACCAGGCTGAAATTAACCGGTTGGGCGGATGTACCGGGGGCAGCCGCACTAGGCATACCTTCCAGGAGCACATAAGCCTGCTGAGGAGTAGGCAAAGCATGGTAGACCGGACGGTGCAGGGTTACATTAAGGCTTAATTCACCGGCCATACGGTTTTCCTCCTTTCTTCACGGTTGCACGATTTGAATAATCACAACCGAAATATTATCTTCGCCGCCTGCGGCATTTCCCGCGTCGATCAACGCGTCACAGGCTGCCTGAGGCGAAGATGACTCTATCACAATGCGTTGGATGGTTGCATCATCCAGCATGCCGCTCAAGCCGTCCGAACATAGCAGCAACCGATCGCCGGCAGACAGTGTATGAATGGATGTATCAACCTCTACATTTGGTTTATCGCCCATTGTGCGGTATATTACATTGCGCTGCGGATGGTGACGGGCTTCTTCTCTTGTAATCTGGTTGGTAGCGACGAGGCGCTCAACCAGCGAATGGTCGGTAGTTAGCTGCTCAATCCCGCGCTCATTGATCCGGTAAGCCCTGCTATCGCCAACATGTGCGATGCAAGCCCGGTTGGCGTCCAGCATGATAGCCACCAGTGTAGACCCCATGTCAGTTCCGGCCGATTTACGCATATCGAACACAGTCTTGTTAGCCAGCTCGATGGCTTCACTCAGCCACTTACAATGCTCTTCCGGTGTTGAGGGTTTGGACGCTAGGGTAAATAGATCTGCAGCGGCTTTTTGGGCAAGGACGTTGACGATCGTGCTGCTGGCGATTTCTCCGGCAGCGTGCCCACCCATGCCGTCTGCGACGGCATAGACGCCCAAAGCCTGGCTGATGGATTGAGTGGTGCGGTTAGTCTCTACCGTCAAAAGGCTGTCCTCGTTCAGAGTGCGCTCCATACCGACATCGGTGCGGCGCCCCAACCGGAAATCTACAGCAACCGGGGTCGAGATTTCCCGGGTGGCTTGCTGAAACGCCATAGCCAGCTCCATGCCCGTGGCAACGCCGGGTGGAGTTAGAACGCGCTCGAATAATGTATTAATGGCGGGCGGCAGGTTAGGATTGAAACTGACCTGGATGCTTCCGGTTAGCCATTGATAAATCTGAATAGTCAGAGCGCGCACGTCGGCGGCCCGCATCGACAGCGTCAAATCAGAAACGATACGTGAATTAGTGAAGTTTGACCAAACCGGACGACTGCCAGCCAACCCGAAGCAAGTTTCGTCAACCTGGCCATTAAAAGAGACCCCGTTAGCGTGCAAATAATCCAGACCGAGTGCCAATCCTTCACCCCAATAGAGAGCTTGTGAGGTGTCCGGGCGGGCAGTCAACTCCGAGACCATTGGTGCGACCAGGCAATAGCGGAGGGAGCCACCGATACGCTCCGAGAAGGACACAAGCGGCGCCCGGATATTGCCATGCGCAAGGTGTAAAGCCGCAATAGCGGTTAAGCTGGCAGGGAGCGGGTTGGAGGTTTCTATCAGAACGAGTGTAGGACTTTCCAGGCTCAACGGTGTGCCGCAAGAGGTACAGAACTTTTCAGGGGTATCTTCTTGGGGAGAAATTACTGCTCCGCAGTTGGGCGAAGGGCAGGCGCGAAAGAGCATATCTTGTGGAGAGCCAAACTGTTTGACGATATAACGGATCTGTTGGTCATTATTGAAAACCAGGGAGTCAAGGATAAAATGGTCACCAAACACCGCTCCTGAAGGCCGGGGAAGAAACGTCCGTGCCGGGTTTAGCGGTTGGGTATCGCTGTGGGGATGGCTGGATAGCGTGGGTGCTGTTTCCGACATTGGCTCTTCTGAGGCAGAATTAATAAGAAGAGTGCTTGCTGTCGCTTCTGGTGGGAGGGAGATGGTGGCGGCTTCGTCCTGCGCAAGGGGAATTGTGGCGGCGGATTCTGGCGAAAGGGGAGCTGTCGCTGCCGCTTCAGCCTTTAAAGGAACTGTGGCTGTAGAAGAGGCGGGCAGCGTCGCGCCACAGTTCAAGCAAAACCTGGCCCCGGCGCGGTTGGTAGTGTTGCAATTCGGACATACTGTCATGAATGGCTCCTTGCTAATTCGAACCTGGATGGATATAGCCGGTATCCTGGAAAGTCAATGTTATCTTTCCCACCATGATTTTAACACCATCTTGCAACACATTTTTACGCGTTGGCTGCCCATTAATATACAGACCGTTGAACGAATCGAGGTCTTCGATACAAACCAAACCGGCTGACTCATCATAATAGATGCGGGCATGGCTGGACGACACGGTAGGATCTTTCAAGACAACCCCATTTTGCCGGTCGCGCCCGATCGTAACGGGGAGGTTCTCTAGATTCTTAATGGTGCCGTTTTCGTCAACCAACCGCAAGCCAAATGTCTCGTCTGGTGGCGTTGCCGATTGTGGATTGATTTTATCAGTTTTCATCTCTTTTTTCTCGCTTTTTGATCTGGTTTTCCGGAGCCATAAAAACAGGATCAAGACAATTAACAGGATGACGACAACCACTGCGGCGATAATCACGACTGTTGTGTTATTGGTAAGGAAATTGATGATATTGTCCAATACTGCTCCTTCAAAGCGAGGATGAGTACAATTACCGCTCAAATACCCCGATTTAGCGGCGATACCTGCCGTTCACAAGCTCCGCCCTTCCGACATCCGGAATGGAAATAGAGTTGCTGCAATTATGCTTGCTTTACAAATTCCGCTCGAAATGGCGACCCGGAAAGCGCTCGCCTGATGCGGAGATTAAAGTCTGAGTAATATTCTTAATAGTTCACCCGGATCAAAACGATGTCTCGGGAGTTGTTATGGGTCTCACTTCTCTTGAGATGGATACAAAGCTTTGTTCAAGGCGGATTTCTTGAACCTCCAAACCTTGCCAATCTTGATGGCAGGTAGCTTACCAGTACGAGCCATAGATCGCACTGTCTCTGGCTCGAGTTTCAGGTATTGCGCTACATCTTCTACGGTCCAAAGAGGTTCTGTGATCGGGGATTGAAACTCTGCTGGCTGGTATGGAACCTGAGATTGGTCGGGTGGGGAATCAGAAGTATACATGGCTTATCCTCATGAAAGAGCTGGTTGATATGAAATATTCCTTAAGACCCCCGGTGTCGATAACCCTTTAGGTCCCCAGGACCACAACTAAGAAAGGGTACAGTTTGAATGGGAATTTATTACCCGGTATTAATATTTATTATATGAGTATTTGTGTGTATTTACAAGTATTCGACATTACACATTTGTAATTAAATAAAATAGGCGGTTTGTCGGAGCTAGAATTACTCCTTCAAATCGCTCATAATTACAATCTAAAACGGTGATCTATTGGGGTGTCAGGTTATAGAAGTTGTAAACTGCCCGAGAAAGATCAGCAATCAAAGTGGAGGCAGGCTCCCAGACCAGTTGCTGCGGATGGTGCAGGAAAACAACCAGCACGTAGTTCCCGCCTGGGGAGAAAATAATCCCGGAATCGCCGATCGTATTAATAATTCCATTGGTGGACACCCAACCATGTTTGTGACCGATTTTAGTGCCGTCTGGGATACCTGCGGTTAATAGCTGAGGCAGCTTATTCTTGACCAGGTAATCAACCATCGACCGGCACTTAGCCTGAGTGATTTGTCCGGGGAACACAGCTATCAACGTGCCTCCCCCCGTCTCTGAACATTGGTAAATGTCTTCCAATAGCATCCCCATATCCGATGGTGTCGTCTGGCTGTAAGGGTCTGGGTCAGTGTTGATATCGGGTCGCTGGTTGGCGGGTGTCTGGAAGGCTGCCAGCAGCGGCGACCCGAGCGTGAAATAACCGGCCAGGTATGTGTTATTCAACCCTAACGCTTTCATATCCTCGCTGACGATTAGCGGGGCTTTCTTGCTATCGATTACCCGGTTCATCAGCCAATCAGCAGCTTCATTACCAGAAAGATCAATCATATCCGACAAAAGCTTGAGAGTCTCCTGATCTGGATTGTTCATCCGACTGAAAGATGAGACCATGATGGGGATTTTTATCATACTTGAGGCAGTGAAAGCGATATCTGGCTCAACAGAGACGTCTTTTCCGCCCTGGACTGCGAAGTGCAGCTCCTGGGCAGTTTGCAGGTCTAGCAGGTAAACTCCTGCCAATATTCCGTCGATGTTAGCCGCCTGGATGGTCTGTTTCAACAGGATTTCCAGGTTGTGGAAGGCAGGGCGGCCGGGATTGGCGCGCTCGAGGGGTAAATCTACCTGTCGATTGGTGAGCGAGTGTAAGGCGTTGTCAATCAGTGCCACGGATCCATCGATATTCAGGGTAGTGCCAGGTTTTCCGGGTTGGAAACTGACCGTGCCTGCCACAGGCATCGGCGATTGTGGAGGTTGGTTGTAACGCTGTGCCAGGTCAGCCAGATAGCCGCGCAGGCGTGTCTCAGAATAACTGGCGCGCAGCGGGACTTCAGCGGGGTTTGAAGTACGTCCCCATAGGTAGTCCCAGAAATCCTGCCAGAAGAGCTTTTGTGTGCGGGCCTGATCCGCCGCCGCCAGCATGCTCTCGACATCTACCTGAAAATCCACGACGGCAGGGGAAAGGTGAATGACGGCCCCATTATAACGAAGCTCAACGGGGATGGAGTATGCCTCGAGAAGGCGTTGGGCGGCCTGCTGGCGGTCTAGCCCACCGACAGGGACTCCAGCCACCTTTAAGCCGGCTGGTAAAAATGCCCGCACCCGGCTGAAACGAACCAATTGCAGTGTTGTCAGGATTACCGCAAGAAAAATGAGGAATAAGGAAATTAATCTTAAAGCTGATAATGGACCACGGTTTCTCACAAGACCAAATCATACCATATGGATTGTTCAGACTACCGGAGACTAAGGGAATGTTAATGGGGGGTGTTGAAAGGATTTTATGCAATTCCGAAAAGGTAGCAGACCGGGCCAGGTGGTTCGTTAAAAGACTCGTGGAACTCACGAGAGACGAGGCTTTCCGCCAAAGCTTCGCTCAACGTTCGTCCCACGAGCCAGGGAGTAGGGCATGTAGTCTGTAATGAGCGATGTGCGCTTATTACAAACTACCTGTTCCATAAATTAACGAGAGACCACCAATTTCACTAATTTTCCCTGCCCATCCAGAGTCAGGCGGGCATAATGGGGGTGGACATGACACTCGCGTTGCACTTGCTTGCTTAAAGTCACCAGGTGGCGATCCGGTTGGCGGGTGAGAGGCCGGGATTTCATCTGGCTGGTTGGGCAGGTATGGCTGGGAGCGTGGCATTCGGCGCGCTCGTTGCTAAAGCTCACCTGCGCATCCTCCATACCCGGCAGGTATTGTGAGACCACATGCTTGACATACTTCAGCACTTCGTCTGGGACGGCCTGGCTGCTTTCAGGCTCAATCACCCGGTCGCAGACTGTCTTGACATTTGAAGGCACCTTGATTGGGCGAGCAACGTTCTTGGGGCTGCGCTCGACGCGCTGGGGCTGGGCCAGCGGGTCTCCATATAACACGAATGAAATTAATGTTTTTTGATCTTCGCCATCCAGGTAACCCTGGCGGTGGTGCATCTCGCGCGCCAGGTGGATCTTTGCGCGGCGTAAAGCCTCCCCAGCCGGTAAGCCATCCCGCATGAAGTTCCAAAACGATTGTCCGAGTAAGTCGGCGGCGATTAATGGGGTGCTGACTGAGCCGTAAGACATGACAGTTGACCCTGCAACCGCCAGACAACCGGCAGCCAGAAACTTCAAGGCAAGGGCGCCTTCAGCCGATTTACCCAGGATATGGCCACCGTAACATGCTTCAGTGAATACAACCTGAGGGGCGCAACGGTTGTTGTTCTGGTCGGTCGCTCCGATATCCTCGGGTCGTAATGCCACCGGGTAATCTGGCCCGTTTTGGTGGTCATCTGCCGGGTCACGCTGACCATACCATTCGGCAGCATCTGCCAGGCCGTGTAAGTTGAAATACCCCAGGCGCGCCGAAGGCAATAGCCCTGTCCCACAGCTCCCATTGCGGGGTGAGGCCTGAGGGGAGCTGCCGTTGGCACATATGGGAGGAGAAACCAGCATAGAGCGTGGCTCCCCGATCGGTCGATAGACGGAAATGGAAGCCTGGCGCCAAATAGCGGCGGTGTAGCCAAAGCTGGGTCGCCCGCCCTTCTGCCAGCGGTGTAACCGGGAGGTTAGCGACTCCCACCAACGCATAAACCATTTCTGCCTGGCGACTTGGGCGATGTGGTGATCGGCAACCTGGCGGATGGAAGCCAGCAGTAAGGCGGGGTTTTTCGTCTCTCCGCCCGGCAGGCGCCCCACTGGCCATTCAGGGATGAAGTAATTTTCGTCACGAGTAGCATAAGGGTTATCCGACGGCACGTCCAGGTCATCGTCGTCCACCGGGTTCGGCAGGTGATGGAAGGGAACAACGTCCGGTCCACCGACGATCAAAACCGCCCCGATACGCTCACCGCGTTTGGCTAAAGCGGCATCCAGGTCTGAGAGAGCCAGCTTGAGCTCCCAGGGGTCGTTAGGTTTGGCGGGTTTAATCTTGTACCATGTGGTGCAGTCGGGGTCATCGGCGAAAAAAACCAACGATCCCCAACCTGGCCTGGCTTGAACGGCATCGGCCAGGCGTCGCATCTCTTCCTCGATCTGGGCTGCGCCGAACGGTCCATACAGACTCTCTAGACCCGTATAGGCAGAAAAGATAATGTAAATGGGGAAACGACCGTCCACCCGGCTGATGCCGCGCCGGTTCAGACGCACCCCGATGCGTTCCAGCTCTTCTCGGATGGGACGCAAAGTCTCTGGCATTTTTGGCGACCCGGAGGGGCGCCGGTTTTGGGAATCAGGCTGGTCAGACGTAACGGTGGATATTTCGTCCGAGCATTTCGCTGAGCCGGGTTGTACGTTCTCTCCAAATGCTGCTCCAAGTACAAGTGCCGGACCTGCCAAGTTCGCAGTTTTGGCGGTTGACGCTTTTTCCCCGGGGGCGAGCTGGTTCCACCCCATCGGACCAGCCACACTGGCCGGTACAGAGAATTTCAGGGTAACTTCAGGTTGGTCAGGCCACAAGGAGCGGTAGGGGAAGTCAGCGCCCCATAAACGCACAGCCACCTGCGCGCCAATGTCGCGTGCTGCCACTTCATGGAGTAGAGCCACCGCTTGCTCCGATTGACCGCTGTGCATCAACCAATCGGCCAGCAGGATTGTGCAAGTCTGGCAATCAGGCCAACGACTGTGATAAAGTTCTGCCAGGTGGCGCCTGGATTCAAGCGGGACCTGTTCAGAGGCTCCCAAGATCTTGAGGTGCGTTACAGCAGCCAGAGCAGTTAGCGGGTCAGAAGCCAGCCCCTGGTGAACGTATTGCTCAGCTTTGTCCAATTCGCCTTGCGCCAGGCATTGGCGAGCCAGCATTAGGGGCTGGCCCCACTCTGCTGGCGCATCCTGGCTTTCCAGCTTGCCACCCAGCACATAAATATCCGTAAGTAATTCTTGGGATGGCAGGACATCACAGGCGCGATGGGCATCCAGGGACAACTGCTTGGCTGCCAGGAATTCTGGGTCGAGACGGCACAACTCCTCCAAGATAGACAGGGCTTGCCTGGCTCGATTTTCTCCGAACCACACCTGGGCGTAAAGCAAGCCTGCCTGAAGATCGCCAGGGAAAGCAGCCAGCCATTGGAGTGCGGATTCTTTTGCAAAGCGATATTCGCCTTTATCAACGGCAATGGCTAACATTTTCATATACTGAGAGCGTGGCAGGGTTTTCGGGACGCACCCCGCCGGATCGGAAGAGTTCGAAAGAGTCGCAGATGAAGTTTCAGTGGCGGATTTCATAGGTTTCACGCGGGGGTTGGAGATTGCTGACGGTTATGGACAAGGTTGAGGGCTACCAGAGCGCCCAGGAGTCGATGGATGCTGACATCATTTGGAGCCAGCTCAGCAGCGCGGCGCACCATTACCTCTGCGGCTACATAATCCTTGCTCTCTTTCAATGCCAGACCAGCCTGGTAGTAAGCCCGATAGTCGTTTGGAGCTACTTCAATCGCCTGCTGGAACACATGCAGGGCTTGCTCCAACTGCCGGCGGTCCTGGTGAGCACGCCCCAATTCTAGATAAGATTCCAGGTCGTCAGGAGCCTGTTGAATTGCTTCACTTAAGTGGTAAACGGCCTGGTCTAGCTGCCCGGCGCGGCGTAATTGCCGGCCGACAAGATAGTGCAGATAAGTGTGCTGCTCGAGGCCTAGCTTTCCCCGGTCTGCTTGCAGGGCCATTCTGGCGCTTTGGATAGCGGCCTCGCTGCGCCCCGCTTCTACCAGGGTTTCGGCCAGCAAAGCCAGGACGGTGGGCTCTTCGGGATATTGCTCGGCCAGTCCACGTAAAATCTCCAGAGCAGGTTCCAGACCCTTCGCCTGGCGAAGCAAGCGGGCGCGCTCTAAGAGCAGCGGCAGTGGCGGGTCAGCCAAGGGGATACCTCGTTCAATCACCGTCAATGCTTCAGAAGGTTTTCCAAGAGCGCCGAGCGCACGCGCCAGCAGGTAATAACCTTCAGGTTCTCCAGGCTGGCGTTGGATGACAACCTGGGCTCGACGCTGGGCCTCTTGGGGATTGTTGGTCTGTAAGTCAATTTCACCCCGCACCAATAGCGCTTTC
>Ga0209048_10004940_pt1 | contig 12674 bp, 10 predicted proteins | sample FrelakmetCRP12CR_FD_187146 | JGI IMG/M metagenome (GOLD analysis project Ga0209048, IMG submission 187146) | Freshwater lake sediment microbial communities from the University of Notre Dame, USA, for methane emissions studies - CRP12 CR (SPAdes)... | ecosystem: Environmental > Aquatic >... | reverse complement strand
GATCAGGCCTACAAGTTCGAGCAGGTGCACTTGAAGCAGCGTGAGATCATCAGCGGACATATCGGCCATGCCGACACCCTGACTCTCCAGCGCTGGCTCGCGTACTAGAGCGTTATGCCAGCGAAGCGCTCAAGTGTCGTTTTTTACCTCCTCTTACTGCGCTCACCATAGATGAATTGCAGCAGGGCGCCATGTTTTTAACAGAGAAGCAGGGAGGGTCGGATGTTGGGCTGACCACGACTGTAGCAAAACTGCGTTCAGATAGCGGAGATGGTTTGCAGCCTGAGTGGGAACTATGGGGAGACAAATGGTTCTGCTCTAATGTTTCTGCAGATATTATTCTGACTCTAGCCCGTCCTGAAGGTGCTCCAGCAGGTACTCGTGGCCTTGGACTATTTCTGGTACCTAAGATACTGGAAGATGGTACGCGCAATGCCTTTACCATTAACCGGCTCAAAGATAAACTTGGTACTCGTTCATTGGCAACCGGAGAGGTGACGCTCAATGGTGCCCAAGCGTACCAGGTAGGAGCTTTGAATCGCGGATTTGTGCAGATGACGGAGATGATAAACCTCACACGTGTATGGGCCGCAATTGGTTCGCTTGCTGCTATGCGCCGTAGCTATCTCGAGGCACTAGTTCATACACGAGGACGTGTTGTTTTTGGACGAACATTAGCTGAACATCCACTTATGCGTCGTCAACTGGTAGACCTGTTAATCGAGGTAGAGGGTTGCGCGGCACTGGCTTTTGAAACGGCAGCAGTGCTGGAGCGAGTGGATAGTCATGGCGCAGAGGAAGATCAGCGCCTGTTACGCATTTTGACCCCCTTAGGCAAATACTATATTCCTAAACGAGGCGAATATGTGACTCTGGAAGCGTTGGAAATGCGGGGAGGGAATGGTTATGCAGAGGATTGGGTTAATGCGCGTATGCTACGTGATAGTATTGTAAATGTCGTCTGGGAGGGTTCGAGTAATGTTATTGTACTCGACGTAGCGAGAGCTATGGCCAGGGAAGGTGCAGCAGCGGCACTCTTTAGTATGTTACATCAACGTTTGCAATCATGCCAACAACCTGTTGTAGTTCCTGTTGCGCGACAGGTGCAAACATTAGTGAATCAACTTGCAGAACGAATGCAGGGGCTGGCATCGCTTGACGCTGATAGCGCTCAACTCCCTCTGCGTGGTCTTGTCGAACGCATGGCGCAACTGACAATTGTTACCTTGTTACTAGAACAAGCCGAGTTCGAATTGTTGCGTGGTTCGGAGGGCACAGGCAAACGGAAATGGTTGATTGCTCTGCTTTATCTTCAGCGTCATGTTCTAGTACATCCAGATGGGTGGGCGGCTGATAATGATCCAACAGTACTCAAATACTTCGATGAACTTGTCGATTGGCATACCATTCCTCTTGACTAAAGGTCATATTTTGCTTACTTCCCTACTATTCATCAGTTAATATTATCAAGGAGAAATTGGCTCTAAAAGCTCAATCGACATCACTTACCACCAGGCGCACCCACGTATCCTGCCGCTCCACCTGTTCCAGGGCACACGCCACACACCTCAGGAAACGACCACGTTACGTTAGATCTCTATTTTCTGTGCAATGGCTATCAAAGAAATACCTACTGGCAAACTGATTTTCGATTCAACACGTTTCAAAATGGGAACAATGCTATCAAAGGAAGAAATTTGATAAGGCCTCAAGCCTCCAGATCGTTGGAGTTTATCCCGAATGATCCAACTCATTAAACCAACAACATTAAAAAAATAGAGCTTTTCAATTTGAAAAGATGCCTTTGCAAGTTTTTCTGCCAGTTCTTTTTTTTCATACCGCCTGAAGTGCCCTAATTGCTTATCAAGATCTGTATACGCCCACTTCTTTGCAGGTACCAGCAATAAGAGTCTTCCCGACGGTTTCAGCACAGTTCCTAAGTGCAAAAGGGCCTTCTCATCGTCCTCGACATGCTCCAAAACATTGATCCCAATCACCGTTTGAAAACTTCCAACCAGGTGCTCTGGAGGTGGTTGAGTGATGTCAAGAAAATTCACGGAAACATCATGGATAGGGGAAAACTTGTGCTCGAGATGAGCTAACATTCTCTCATCCGTATCTGTTAAACACAACGGCGTATAAGCACTCAGCAACTCGCTAATATTGCCTATCCCAGATCCAAATTCCAAAAGCGGAGCTTGTAGAAACGAGTAAAAATTTTCTGCAATCCACCGGTTATAGTTTTTGGCTTCTGTTAGTATTTCTAATGTTGATAATCCCTGATAGGGCATAAAAATTACCTCACTCGACAAAATAAGCTGCCAGATAACAAACGTCTCAACTACTGATCTCACACTAAAGATTGAATACTTGACAGCCAACATCATATTCCGACTGTCAAGCTCCGATAGTACGTGATCGAGGAAGATTAAGGCTGATCACATGTAGGCTTGACTTGGCTCGAATACAACCTCCCTTTTGCTATTTTCGATAAAGCCTAATTATTGAATTAAGGAGTGCTGTGGGTCCTATAAAGCCTTTGTTCAGGTTAGATCCAATTGAACAGGCGAAAAGCAAGTAGGAAAATATCAAGTAACAAATATGTGTAACCCACATCCTAATAAGGCGCATATGCATTTTTCGCTAAATCGCTCGTAGAGGTGGTTGCCAGGGTAGGGTTTTTATCTACCTCTACAGTATTCAACACCTTCTTTCCTAAAGTTAGCAGAAAAAAATGCGGAATGTGGGTGTAAAAATATGCTTTTTGAATTTCATGCTCACCTCTGCATACCTCAGTCGTAACACCCATCGAGTAGTTTAGCTAAACAAGGCAGAAAATACAAGCTTCATAGCTAAATGTACCAAAGATCAGGATTGTTTGATGAGCCGATACGTGAAGAGATGGTGGAAGGTAAAATTGTAGATCAGCACAATTACAATAGCGAGCGCCTCAGCGAGAAGCCCAGGCGTATGTGCGAGGGAAAAAAAGGCAAATTCCAGCAAGAAGGTCAACAACGTGCCCACGATACATGTCGCGTGAAAGCGCAGGCAGCGCTGCCGCCAGGGGCGTTTTGCGCCGGGCAGGCTTATAAACGTGAAGCGGTCGTTCGGCAGAAAGTTGGCCATGATCGAACATTCTGCTGCGATGGTAAAGGCAAAGATATTGCGCACTTGCGTGCTGACACTCATTGGGAAAGGGAAGCGGTAGATGACCAGGCCAAAGATCACCAGATTGACCATCGCAGCCAGCCCACCGAACAAAAGGTAACTGAGAATACGTTGGATTTGACCAGCCTTGCCACGTGTTTTTCCATCAACAACATCCAGCACTCGATTCGCACGTTGCCACGGATAGGGTTGATAGGTGCGCGTAAGACGAGTGGGTGTTTCTAATGTGGAGTTCAAGGTTTCCTGGGCCTCTGCCAGGGGAGTTGGGACAGCAGACAACTTTTTGATCTCATCTTGAACTATCGTATGTTTCATGTGTTTTCCTACAAAACTCATTTACAAGGGTAGCGAGCGAAGCTTTGGGCTGGTGCAGTGCATGCTTCGAAGGCATGCATTCATCAAGCAACAGGTGAGTGCCTCGACGGACGTAATTAGACCGACACTATTCTGAACGATTCGGCGGCATCATACATAACAGATGCTAGATTCGCTGAGCCATTTGTCTGCTGAAAAGGAGGGGCTAAAGAATCCCTGGGAACACTCATCACGTACAAGCGATATGCTCCCAACGGGTTTCTAAGGTTTCCCAGGCAACACCATAACACATCCGCCTCACGACACGTATGGTCAGGAGTTGCAGTAATGGGAAAGCAGCGCAACTGTCTGTCCGTGCGTCTTGACTTTTGGGACCACTTAAACAATAATAATGTGACTCGCGCAAAGAGTTGAACTGGAGAGGTTTTTTGCATGTTGTTACGTATCAAGCAACTTAAAATTGGGACATATGGGATATTCGCTTTTCTGATAATTGCGTTAGGTACTGTATTGCGTATTGTTCTGATCGCGTGGGGCTGGCCACATAGCAATGCAGACGTAGATACGATGGGCATCATGGCTATGCATATTGCTTTTAAGGGAGAGCACCCGATCTTCTTCTATGGCCAGAATTATATGGGCACATTGCAGGCATATCTTGCAGTAGCGTTTTTTCGCCTCTTTGGTATCTCGGTATTTTCGTTTCGGCTTGGCAGTGTGCTGTTTTTTACCCTTTTTCTTGTCATGATGTACTGCCTGACCAGTTTGCTCTATACGAATAAACTAGCGTTGATCACACTTGCCTTTCTGAGCCTAGGATCAAGCATCATGTTGTATACAGAGATAGCTGGTCTTGCTGGTTACCCCGAATTGCTCTTCTTTGGCTCTCTTTCAATGCTTCTTGCTTCCTGGCTTGCTCTCTCTTACGATCACTACACATCTCCGAACAGGCGCCTTTGGCGCTCGATTGCCTATGGAGGCTGGGGGCTGACAGCAGGGCTGGGTTTCTGGAGTGACTTCCTGATGCTCGTGTTTATCGTGTTATCTGGCTTATTGCTGTTGCTGTTTTGCTGGCGTGAATTGCTCCAGTTCGCAATATTGCCCTTAGTTTTAGGCCTTATCATTGGCTCATTTCCCTTAATAATGTACAATCTCCATGCACCGTCAGGACAAAATACCATAAACGTTCTTTCAAGCCTACATTACGCGGGTAGTGTAGAACTGGCAAAAATTCAAGCGCACAATCATATTCCACTTGAACCTGAATTGCATGGAACGATGTTAATTAGTCTGCCTGCAGCAACTGGTGGAATACCTTATTGTTATGATACAAATTTGATGCTAACTGGATATCTAAGCTTTAAACCTGTTCAATGTGCAGTGCTTCAAAATAATTTGAGTTCAGTTTTCATTGCTCTTGCGTGGAGCATGGGCTTTATCATACTCTGGACTATCTCGGTCGTGCTTACATTAAGGAATATCTGGAAAATACGAATTTTGACACCAGGACATATCGGGACTCAGGAAAAAAAGCAAGCACTAAAACTTCAATTCGCACGTTTGATGCTTTTATCTTCAGGTGGTCTGATCCTGCTACTCTTTATTTTGAGTCCCGCTTCAGCGGTGTTTCCTGGCAATTCACGTTATTTAGTTGGTTTGTTAATTTCTACACCAGCGTTGATCGCACCTCTGATGGGACTATCGTCTGACAAGAGCGCTCTAACTCCAAATACTAGAAATGGTGATCACACTCATACTCAAGGCTGGTTCTCGTTTACATTATTCAAAGTGGCTTTGGGTCGAGGAGTGCTTCTGATAATTGGCATTGTATGGCTAATTGGAACTATTAATACATTCCTTGAGATCCCTACTGTTCAGGCTTATAACAAGCAACAGGATATACTAATACACGGTCTTTTGGGTATCAAGGCCACTCATGTCTATACTGATTATTGGACGTGTAATAGCATTGCCTTCTTAAGTAGAGAACAGATCATTTGCGCTGCCGTTGACGGACAGTTGAATGTGCAACCTCGCTATAGTCGTTATGCCCCTTATGTGCCACTTGTAAAAGCCGATCCAAATTCGGCATATGTTTTTCCAATGCAATCTGGTCAGATTCCAGCTATTGTTAAAAAAGCGGCGCTTTCACCTGGGCATTATCAGCGTTTTGTCTTTGGGGAATATGTAGTGTATCAACCCGTTAACTCCCACTGAGTGTCCTGGTATATAGTAGGAACAGAGGCCAACACGATGTTGGATACTGTCCATCTCAATCATTTCTACACTCATATATAGTTTATCTTCTTCTATGAAGCGAAAATGCCGTTCACATAGCACTCATTTTGCGCGGTATTTTTAAGCCCAACCATTGGCATGCTTAGTATCTGAATCGAGTTGTAGATGACTTTGTCTGTCACAAGAATATTTTCCATCTGGTTTGCGGAATTTAAACCGAGTTCTAATTTTGGAATGCGAATTACAATAACTTTCCTGCTCGTTTCACTGCTGTCTTTTCTCACGCTAACTTCCTGCAGCTTTTCTGGTAATGGCTCTAGTGTTGTAAAGCCTACGCAGACTCCGACTACTTCTTCCGGATGCCAGACCAAATACGATTCCCTGTCCACCATTTACTAACCCGGGGTGGGATATCTCACCAGACGGAAAGCAGCTTGTAGCGCAGATGTTATCGACAGACAGTGCTCGTCATGTTTTAAGTAGCATTCGCGCTGTTTCAATTTCAACAGTATACTTTGGGACCGAATAATTCGGCACAGGTGTATATGTTTGTTCCTGGCAAGTCGAACCGTCAGTCGCTTCTCGCAAACGCACAAAATTTTGCTTGGGGGTGAGAGTGTATGCATAAGCAATATATCTAGCGTCTTCACATGTGCCTGAGCTTGCTTATGTGATGGGATTGTGTGACTACTCCCTGTGTTTGAGACAATACCATGAGCTTAATCACGTATGCTCATAGTAGGGCTTCAATATGTTTGCTGAACATGGCATGAAAGTCAGTATTGACGAAGCCATGCTCATCTACTGGTAGGCATCCAGCAGATGGGAGGACATAAAGCTATGGATACCCATCACAATCAGCATGAACCACCCCTGAACTGGTATCGTTGGAGCAGCTTACAGAGGGTATTGCTCTTGTTTATTGCTTTGTTTCTCGTTGCAGTGACCGTCTTGTCGTTCATATTTGTGCGTGTGACATACAACCCAAATGGTTCTGAGCAACATCCTACTCCGCCGATTGTTATTATCTCACCAACTCTTTCACCAACGTCAACGCCTACTCCAGTGCCATCACCCAGTCCTACTCTCACTCCATCACCAACTCCTTCCCCTCCTCCCGCTGTGTTGGGGTATCCACTCTACAGTGGCAATCCGCGCCTTCCAGAAATCGCGTTGACCTTTGATGACGGGCCAGGTTCCTCCTATACCTCACAGATACTCGCGATTCTCGAGCAAATTCATGTGCAAGCTACCTTTTTTGTGATTGGTTCACAGGCAGCGACCTACCCCAACCTTGTTTCGCAGGAGTCTAAGCAGGGGAATAGGGTTGGGAACCATACCTGGACGCATCCAGATCTCACCAAAATGTCTTCTGACCAGGTGTATGCAGAGTTGCAACAAACCTCTGAAGTGATTCAAGCTGATGCTGGTACACCAACCCTGTTCAGGCCACCATATGGCCATTTCAACGGGCAGGTACAAGCTATTGGGGCAAGCCTTGGGCTTTCTACGATCTTATGGAATGTGGACCCGAGAGATTGGTCGAGACCCGGAGTCAATACCATCATTCAACGTGTCCTCGATACGACGAATAACGGTGCCATCATCCTTATGCATGATGGAGGGGGTGACCGCTCGCAGACGGTTGCCGCTTTGCCGACTATTATCACCACCTTAGAGCAGCGTGGCTTCCGGTTTGTTACAATTCAACATATGATCAAGAACCTGCCTCCTGGAGGAACAGGTATAAACCATATCTCGCCAGATCAGTTTTCTCCTGAATCGGTTGTTACTCCGAACTCGTGAGTTGCTCTTTATAAAGCTTGGTTTCGAATACTTTTTCTCCTTTCATGTGCGACTTCGACGATGACAACTACTGCGCGTATTGAAAATCGTATAGTCTCCTATACACTCCTTGCTGGCCAAGTAATTGCTCGTGGGTTCCTTGTTCTACGATGCGTCCTTTGTGCATAACGATGATGCGGTCGACGTTGCGGATAGTCGAAAGGCGGTGGGCGATGATGATAGAGGTGCGATTGAGCATAAGTTTGTTGAGAGCATCCTCGATGAGCACTTCGGTTTCGGTGTCAACACTGGAGGTTGCTTCGTCCAGAATGAGTAGGATTTCGGGATTAAATGCGATAGCTCTGGCAAAGGCGAGCAATTGTTTTTGTCCGACTGAAAGTCCTGCGCCGCGTTCGCGCACTTCCTGATTGTATTTTTCAGGCAATTGATCGATGAAATGTGCCGCGTTTACGTACTCTGCTGCTTTACGGATCTGATCATCGCTGATATGCTCCTCGTGCAAGCGTATGTTGCTGGCGATGGTTCCCGAGAATATGAAAGGATCTTGCAATACTGCACCAACGTGTTTGCGCAGGTCTTTCTGGCGCACATTGCGCACATCGATGCCATCGACCAGGATTGCGCCTTTCTGTATATCATAAAAACGCGAAATGAGGCTAATAAGCGATGTTTTACCTGCGCCGGTTGCTCCGACGAAAGCGACTCGTTCTCCAGCATGAATCTTGAATGAGATGCCTTTTAATACCCAGTCGCCCGGGTTGTAGGCAAACCAAACATCTTTGAACTCAATCTCTCCGTGTACATTACCAAATTCCTCTGGCTTAGAGGGGTCCTGTATGGTCGCAGGCTCGTCAAGTACTTTGAAAATGCGTTCTGAACTTGCCATTGCCGATTGAAGAATGTTGTACTTTTCAGCAAGGTCACGTACCGGCAAGAAGAAGCGATCCACATATTGCAGGAAAGCAACTAGCGCGCCAATAGTCAAAGCACCCACAAGGACTCGACCGCCTCCATACCAGATAATCAAGGCTATAGCAACTGCACTCAGGAAGTTTGTTATCGAGCTGAACGAGATAAAATAGAGAAGAGAACGTATTGACTGATGGAGATAATCGCGGTTCAGCTCGTCAAATTGTTCGAAGTTTCGCTGCTCCCGGTTGAACAACTGCACGATGTACATCCCACTTATATTCTCAGCTATATATGCATTGATACGAGCGAGACGCACGCGGATGGCGCGAAAGTTATCGCGCATAGCGACACGGAAGTATGAAGCAATCCAGAAGAGCGGTGGCAACACCACAAACGTTACCAACGCCAGTTGCCAGTTTATTACCAGCAACAGGATTGTTATACCAAGAATAGTAAGCACGTCTCCAAGGATAGAGATAGCCCCAGAAGTGAACATTTCATTCAGTGCATCAACGTCATTTGTGAGGCGAGTCATTAATCGCCCTACAGGATTGTGATCAAAATATGAAAGGGATAAACGTTGCAGGTGATCGAACATCTGAGAGCGCATATCAAACATAATGCGCTGACCAATGATACTGAGAAAGAGAACATGTAGATAACGCAGTATAAACCCTATAATGAGAACAAATAAATAGATACATGAAACTTCCAGTAAGCCTATACTGCGCTGAGCTTCGCTTGACGTTTGAGTAGTAGGAGCAATATAGTGATCTATGCCATACCCAATTAAGGCAGGACCAACGAGATCAACCAGTGAAAGGAAAATGAGAAATACCAGGGCTATAATGCTTAAGCGCAAATAAGGACGCACATAGGTCAACAAACGGCGCATAATACGTGCATCGTAGGCTTTGCCAAGTATTTCATCTTCCTGAAAAAAGGTCGCCATTTTCTGATTCCTCTAGCTCTTCGCCTAACAATTGCCGCCGATACATTTCGGCATATAAGCCTTGTTTTTGTAAAAGCTGTTCGTGATTACCTTCTTCGACGATACGTCCTTCGTCGAGAACGACTATATGGTCGAGATTTTTCACCGTTGAGCAGCGGTGCGAAATTACAATTGTTGTACGTCCCTGCATCACATGACGCAGGTGTCCTAATATTTCAGCCTCAGTATGGGTATCGACACTCGACATTGCATCGTCGAGAATTAATATAGCAGGATCTTTGGCGATTGCCCTGGCTAGAGCCGTGCGCTGCTTCTGACCACCCGAAAGAGTGACCCCGCGCTCACCAATCATGGTAGCAGTTCCCTTTGGGAAATCGTTAACATCCTTTGCAAGTTGAGCAAACTCCATCACTTCCTGCATACGTTGTTCGCTCAATGATGGCACGCCGAAACCAATGTTTTCTGAAAGTGGGATAGAGAATAAAAACGTTTCTTGAGGTACAAAACCAATCTGATGGCGTAGAGAAGCAAGTGGAATTTCATGCACATCGATATCATCGATGAGTAACTGTCCCTGATCGACATCAAAGAGCCGTGGAACCAGATTGACCAGTGTGGATTTGCCACTTCCAGTTGGTCCTACAATGGCTAATGAAGATCCTGCATTAACTTTGAGATTGATGTCATGTAAAACTTCATGTTCACCATAGGAGAATGTTACATGATGGAACTCAACTTTTCCTTTGAGGATGAGTTTGGTTGATTTTTCACCCATCTTGACAGGATCAGCAATCGTGGGCGCGTGCTGCATGACTTCATTGATACGTATCATAGAGGCTGAGCCTTGTTGGAACAGGTTCACAACCCAGCCGAATGCTATCATTGGCCATGTAAGTTGCGCCAAATAGCCCATAAATTGTACTAGCTGGCCAAGTGATATACGACCATGTATGACATCTAGCCCACCGCGCCAGAGGAGTATCACTGAGGCAATGCCTGCCAGGAAGAACATAGCAGGCCAAAGTATTGCATAAATCCTGGCATAGCTTATGCTAAGCATCATATATTTGTGATTAGCTGCTCGAAATGCTGCCAGCTCGTGATCTTCTTGTCTGTAGGCTTTGATTATGCGAATGCCGGATAAATTTTCCTGGGCGTGCGCAGATACTTCGCCAAATTGATCCTGAACAGCTTTATAACGATGTTCGATCTGGCGGCCTACTACAATAAAGATCACTGTGATCATTGGGAGTATTACGGCAGCGTATAACGTGAGTTGGATATCTATGGTGAGCATAAAAGTGATGGTAACAGTAAATGCTACGATGGTGTTCATGAGATTGCTGATGCCAGGTCCGAGCATACTGCGAATGGCAGTTAGATCATTGGTGGCGCGTGCAACAAGATCACCCACCTTGTGATGATGGAAATAATCTAGTTCAAGCTTTTCAAAATGTTTGAAGAGATTAGCGCGTAACTCATATTCTATTTGCCGTGATGCTTTAGCCTGGAAATAGCGTCCGTTAAATGCAAGGACTGCCTGCACTGCGCCTACAACAATGATCAATATCGCATAACGCACCAGTATGCTCCCGTTGGCACCTGCCTGGAGACTGTCGATGGCTAAACGAATCAGGTAAGGCAGGAAAAGTGCGGCGATGTTAGCGCATATGAGAAATAAAAAGCCGCCAATCATGGCGACTCTGTACCGGTACAGGTAAGAGCGTAAGGCTATTAATGCGGACATATATTAATTGTACGATGTAATTGAGAATTTATCCAAGGGGCAAGAGGGTTGGATTGTTTTTTTCATTCTTTATACAAGGGTATCGGGATATCGTGAAGGCCCCTGAAGGCCGATAAATCGGCGATGTGTGCGATAAATCGGCACCTACGAATTGGTTCTTCAGCATAATCGGCTGTTGGAAACCGGGCATCCGCGAGAAATGCCCTACATTTCAACCGAGCATCAGAAGCTGAAGATTTCTACGGATGACCGCATTGTTGGGTTAGACCGGAACTGCGGTGAGGTCATCAACCAGCTTTTGGATTTCACGCAAACGTCGATCAGCCAATTCGACGTTTTCGAGTGCCTGTGCCAGAATGCGCTCCTCCAATGAAGAGTATGATTCGGCAATCTCAGGGTCGATAGAGCCTCCAATCAGCTCTAATGCGCGATTCAGTTTTGCTTCGGGTGTTTCAGGTGCGGTTACCATCAATCATTTCACCTCGTTTTGTATGAGTGTTGACTACGATTTCGACGAGATTATGTATATGAGCAAATGGTAGTTCCATTGCCAGAAGTTATCGCGCTTTCCCCATTGAAAAGCATCTAATACTCAATACGTTGGTAGCATCTGATTGGTTACATGCTGCAACCTTTATTTCAGTGACAGTTCAGTTTACAATTTCAATGTCTATATAACACTAGACGCGCTAGATTGCAAAAACGGGGTACCACATTACTATTGATGGCACTACAAGTACTGTTGAGCCAGAGAATTTTATTTTTTCATCGTATGTGCATGATTTTTTCGTCGAGGGAGACGAAAAAAGAGGCTTTCGGGACCCGCTATTACATCACGTGAATGCATGGCCCCGAACCCTACCAGGAGGCTACAGTTACTGCTTTCACATTAGCATTAAGTTACGTTTACTACTAGATTCATGCCCACGTGAACTGTGCAGAGAACATTGAACTTGCCCGCTGTATTAAAAGGACCAATATCGACACTGCCTCCGCTGATGTTCACATTATTGATTGTGGGCGCTCCTGGTTGCACAGAGAGTTGGGGGGCGTCGTTAACCCATTGCCCGTTTGTAATTATATGCAAAACCTGGACATCATCGACAAGTGTAACTTTCGATCCTTTGGAAATGTTGACGCATTTCTGTATAAAGTTTGCCGCATCCATGTGAACAGTTCCGCTTGCGCAGCCTCCCGCACCGCCGCCACCGCCATTGCTGCTTGCTGTTGGAGTGGTTCCAGGGGTGTTTGTGATCGTGCCTGGGCGTGAACAGGCCGCCAATAGGATACTTCCGAGTGCCAAAATAGCCAGAAACATTACCAGAATCTTCAGTCGCTTACTATTCATCGCATTACATCCTCTCACATAAAAATATCTTTTCTTGGTGTTGGTCTTATTGTTGCTCTTACAACATAAACTTGTGAGTTCATCCAATTTTATGGTTGATGCTGACGTCTATATTGCAAAATTACTAATCAGACTTCTATTGTATTCCATTTTATACTATAGGAGTATATGCAAGCCCAGGAATAGGG
>Ga0209048_10004939_pt1 | contig 12674 bp, 15 predicted proteins | sample FrelakmetCRP12CR_FD_187146 | JGI IMG/M metagenome (GOLD analysis project Ga0209048, IMG submission 187146) | Freshwater lake sediment microbial communities from the University of Notre Dame, USA, for methane emissions studies - CRP12 CR (SPAdes)... | ecosystem: Environmental > Aquatic >... | reverse complement strand
CGGCGGGACACCAGCCTTCGCATGGCTGGCACGGGAGCGAAGGCTGGTGGACGGCAGGAGGCTCGAACTCCCGACCTCCGCGTTGCGAAGGGCTCGGGGAACAAGAAGTAACGTATTGACCCAAATGGGGTTAGGTCCACGGACGGCCGCCGAGCCGAGGTGGCACAATCATGCGGTTTTCGGCCTATTTCTGCATGGTCGTGCAACCCGCGCTGCCACAAAAACGACCACAATGGAACCCGGCCTATTGGGGCGTGGTCGATTGAAAGTAGTTCCTGGCGTTCAGGCCCGCGTGGCGGACAAACTCGAATGCCGCGCCATGCACGGCGTTACCGCCGGCCAACGTGGCCAGATTGACACGACCCCGGTGTTGAATCGGCCGAACTCATGCAGGGTCTCACTTCTGTATAATCGGAGCCATGACGCACAAATTGACCGAGAAGGGCCGGCGGACGCTCGAGGACTTGTTCTTCCATCAGGAGGACCGCCGCATCATCGAACGGCGCGAAGAGCTCCAGCAGATGAAGCAGACGAAGGAGAGTCTGGCCGCAATCTCGGGCATCCGCGACGACGCACTCCTGGAGAGGCTGATTGCACTGGACATCGGTGCCGAGACGATGGCCACGCTGATCGGCATCCCGCTCATCGAGGTCGCCTGGGCCGATGGCAAGATGGACGACGAGGAGCGGAAGAAGCTGTTCGAGTACGCCGAGAGGGCCGGGTTGAGACAGAAAGGCCTGGATCCCAAGATCATGTCGGTCTGGCTCGAGACGAAACCCGATCCCGCATTGCTGACGGCCTGGAAGCACTACATGCAGACGCTCTGCAAGGAGCTCAGCGCCCACGAGCGACAGGCACTCCGGGACGAGCTCATGGCCGACGCGCGCTCCGTCGCGGAAGCCGCGGGAGGCATTCTCGGCTACGGCAAGATCTCCGCGGAGGAGAAGGCCATCCTGGACGAGCTCGAAGAGACCTTCCGAAGCTAGCAGCCCACGCGAACGATCTCATTGGGTGGGATGGCCCGTATTGCGCGGTGTCGTCGGCGGGACAACGGAGGGCCCCTGTCAGACCGCGGACGTCGTTCGGAAGGGCCGCCCCGCCCGTGAACCGCAAGCGCCACTCGTCCTACCACGATGGTGGAACAGGAGCACGCCGATGTGTCCACCGGCGACCGCCATCGGACGCGAGGCCGCGTCCAGCCGCGATGGCGTCTCGCCGATTCCGGCCATCATCCGAATGGGCGCGGGTTCTGAGTCCGGTGTGCCGGCCGGCGATGTCAGACGGTTCGCGCTCATGCGCGGACCGACGCGGGTCGTCGGGCGAGCTTCACCAGTTCGAACCAGAGGATGCAGACCAGGCCAGCCCCAAGGCTGAGGAGGAGATCCGTGGCGTGGAGCGGCGCGAAGTGGAACAGCCGCTGTGCAGACGGGACCATGAGCACGACCCCGAGGAAGACGCTCGTACCGAACAGCACCCATCGCAGCGCGGCGTTGGGAACACGCAGCATCGCATAGGCTGACTTGGTCCACGACCGGCTGACGAGGATAATGACGACGAAGGCGACGACCAGCGTCGCGAACGTCAGCGCGCGCGCGGCATCGTCGGAATGACCGACGCGAGCGATCAGGAAGACCCCCACGCAGGCCACCAGCACACTGAGCCCCTGCATCAACGCGGCACCGATGGTCTCCCTCGAGAAGAGGCGTTCGTCCGGCTTCCTGGGCGGCCGGCTCATCACGTCGGCCTCGGCCTCCTCGGCCTCGAAGATGAGGGAGCACGACGGGTCGATGATCAGCTCGAGGAAGACGATGTGCATGGGCAGCAACAGGAGCGGCCAGCCGGCGAAGAAGACCGGGATCATCGACAGTCCCGCGATGGGCACGTGCACCGCGAGGATGAAGGCGACCGCCTTCTTGATATTGTCGAAGATACGCCGACCGAGACGAATGGCCGCCACGATCGACGAGAAGTCGTCGTCGAGCAGCACGAGCGACGCGGACTCGCGAGCCACGTCCGTTCCGCGTCCGCCCATCGCGATGCCGATGTGCGCGGCCTTCAGCGCTGGGGCGTCGTTGACCCCATCGCCGGTCATCGCGACGATCTCCTTGTTGGCCTTCAACGCGGTGACGATGCGCAGTTTCTGCTCGGGAACCACGCGGGCAAACACCTGCACGTTGGAGATCCGGCGCGCCAGGTCCTCGTCCGACATCCGGTCGAGTTCGGGCCCCGAGATCACCATCTCGCAGTTGGCGAGGCCCGCCTGACGGGCGATGCTCTGGGCCGTCGCCGGATAGTCCCCCGTGATCATGACCACGCGCACGCCGGCGGCCAGACATTCGGCCACCGCAGCCGGCACCGTTGGCCGCAGCGGATCCTCGAACCCCAGCAGGCCGACGAGTTCGAGGGACAGTTCGTGGTGCTCGTCGGGGAGACTGCCCTCGCGGGTGACTCCCCGCGCGACGCCGAGGACTCGAAGGCCCTGGGACGCCAGAGCCGCAACCTCCCGCAACAGTGACTCGAGCGGGGTCGGCCCCAGGTGGCAGAGGTCCGCAATGGCCTCGGGCGCGCCCTTCGCCGCCACCACCACCGCGTCGTCGTTCCCGGTTCGCCACACGTGGCTCACCGCCAGCAGGCCGGGCGTCAGCGGGTACTCGCGAATCAGCGACCAGCCCGGATGCAGGTGCTCCGTGTCCTTGATGAGTCTGTCGCCGGCCTCGTGCAGCGCCCGCTCCATCGGATCGAACGGATCGCGCTTGCTGGCCAGGACGGCATGCTCGAGGAGGCCGTGCAGTTCGTCCGGGAGCGCGCCACGAAGCGTCGTGAGGTCGAGGGCGCTGCCGGGTACCGCAACCTGACGCAGCGTCATCTGGTTCTGCGTGAGAGTGCCCGTCTTGTCAACGCACAGCACCGTCGCGGCCCCCAGTGTCTCGACCGCCGGCATTCGGCGCGTGAGCACGTGGCTGCGGGAGATCCGCCAGGCGCCCAGCGCCAGGAACACCGTCAACACGACCGGAAACTCCTCGGGTAGCGTGGCCATGGCCATCGCAATTCCAGCCAGGAAGCCCTGCTTCCAGACGTCGGCACCGCCTCCGCGCGTCAGCGCGAAGACCACCACCACGAGCGCGCAGGCCAGGAGACCGACGATGGCGAAGGTGCGCACGAGACGCCCGGTCTCCTTCTGAAGGGGAGTCGGTTCCGGCTCAACCTGCTGGAGCGCCTTGCCGATCTTGCCGAGCTCCGACTTGAACCCTGTGGCCGCAATCTCGGCAATGCCCTGGCCGGCGGTGACGAGAGTGCCGGAGAACACCGAGGGCAGATCGTCGCCACCGGGCCGGTCGAGCGCCCGGGCGTCGGCCGATGGGATCTTCCTGACGGGAACCGACTCTCCGGTGAGAAGCGACTCGTCCGTTGACAGGTTGATGGCGCGTCGCAGCAGGCCATCCGCGGGGACGCGATCGCCCTCGGCGAGGACGACCAAATCACCCGTCACGACCTCGCGGCCCGCGATGCGCCGCTGCACGCCATCGCGGATGACGAGGGCCCGTGGGCTCGAGAGATCTCGCAGTGCTTCGAGGGCTCGCTCGGTGCGCCGCTCCTGGATGATGGTGATGGCCATGACGACGAAGACGAAACCGAGCAGCATCACGGCATCGGCCGGCTCGCCCATGAGGAGGTACAGACTGCCCGCGGCGACGAGCATGAGGAACATCGGCTCGCGGGCGACCTCGAGCCCGATGATCCACAGGCTCCGCTTCGTCTCAGCGGGAAGCTCGTTCGGCCCCTCCAACGCCAGGCGCGCGTGGGCATCCGCGTCGCTGAGCCCGAGCAGCCCACCGAGACTCAGAACGGCTCCGGTCGCTCGGGGCCCCGGGTTGGGCGTGTCGCTCGTCTGCTGGTGCGGCTTGATCATTGATGCCTGATCTCTTCTCTATCACCATGCGCCCACCATCGCAAACCGATCGCCTTAGTCTTGCGAGAATCGAGCGGGGGTACGTCAGGCCGCCGGCGTTCCGGGGCAACTAGTTCGTTCCGGCCCAGGTGGCGCCGGCGTTTCGGTCCGTGCCCCACTGGCGTGGCGTAGTGGCATTGTCGAGAAGGTCGGCGATGGTGATCCAGTTCGTATGACGACGGTCGAGCGTACACTCATTGACGTGCTGGATGGGCCCACGTGAAGCCCGTCGAGATCCAGCACGGGGCGGTCGGCCGTTGCCGCGATGGACGGGCGGCTCGCGTTCCCGGGTGACTCGATTACGGTTTCTCCCGGCAAAGCCCACCGAGGGTCTTCCACTCGGGTCACGCGCCGCGTTGTGCGATGTCCCAGGCGAGCGAACGCCTCTGTCTGCCGTCGTGCCGAGGCCCATCGCGTCGGAGCCCGAGGCGCCGCACGACAGCCTCCTGCGTGCCGGCCACGGCGCGAAACATCGCGGCCACAACGTCGCCCGCGACGGCCCGATAACGAAGCGTGCCCGCTTTCGAGAGCGAGACGGTGACCACACAGGCCTTGTCGACTCCTCCACGAGGGCCATTCAGGTCGGAGAAGCGCAGGGCGACCCGGTGAACGCGGCGTGCAAACCTGCCGATCGCGACCCGCATGCGGTGCTCGACCTCCTGCGCAAACCGGGGAGGCACAACCACGTGACGCGCGCGAACTTGAATCTGCATCTTACTGCCTCCATGGCAATAACTTTTGGTTTAGGGGGATCCACGGGGGCCGGTGCCCTCACCGTCCTCACCACCCGGCCCCGCCTCGCCGCTCACAGCCTGCGAAGGCCGGGCTCAGCATCCCCTCCGGTGCGGCGAGCGCGAACGTCCCCCTCGCCGTCCGCCGCAGAAACCCCGACGCCACGAGGCACGACAGCAACGCCTCGCTGACGACGGCATTCAGGCCCCAGAGCCGGACGGCTTGCGGGACCGTCAGATGGAGGCCCGGCATCTCGAGGTACGCTCCACGGACCCGCGCGAGCAACTCTCCGAAAGCGTAGTCCGCCTCACACATGTCGCACCTCCCCCGGGTTGCTGGCTCAATCGAAGATCTCCCGCCAGAACGATTTCCGTCGACCATCGTGACCGAGGTGCGGTTCATGATCGTGCTTCCCGAACCGCTCGCCCGCCGGGTAGCCGGCCGCAGGCCTCGACGCCGCGCCATCGGACCGCTCGATGATCTTGTCGAGCTCGCCCCGGTCGAGCCAGACACCGCGGCCCCCGGAACAGTAGAGAGCGCACGGATGCGCGCCACCACGCCCCCAACCCTAATATCGTCTGATTCATTTAGCAAATAGAATCTTAGATACACGTCCATCGTTAAATACTATGTATCGACCTGGCCGCGGCCGAGGAACACGAGGGGCGCTCCACTGACGACAGGGCTGGGGCGAGGCGGGCGAGGTGGTGGGTCAGCCGAGCGGCGCGGGCTCCTGGTGCCCCTCGAACAGCTCGTTCCGCGCCTGGGCGCAGACGGCCACGACGGCCGGGTGCTTCAGCCGCCGCTCGACGGAGATGGCATAGAAGCGTTCGCGCAGACCGTCGATTCTCCCCACGACCCGCGCGTCGAACCGGCGCACGACGTCGCTCTCGATCACGCTGGGCCCGGCGAACAGTCCGTGCCCGGCGGCGGCGAACGTCTGCAGGAGCGCGGCGTCGTCGAACTCCGCCACGACACGGGGCCGGATGCCCTTGGTGTCGAACCACTGCGCGAGCAACCGCCGCAGCGACGCCTGCTCGGTGGGAAGGAGGAACGGCGCCCCGTTGAGCGACTCCGGGAACCGGCGCCGATAGACGGCCGCGACTCGCCGCGGGGCGAAGACCGTTACGCCGCATTCCCCCAGGAGGTGGTTGAATGCCCGCACGCTCGACCCGGGGGGCATCGGCGCGTCGGCGAGCACCATGTCCAGCGAATGCGTGGCGAGTTCGGCCAGCAGGTGCGCGGGTCGGTCCTCCCGGCAGATCAGCTGCACGGGCTGCGGCAGGGACAGCACAGGGCTCAAGAGACGGAAGGCGACGAACTTGCCCAGGACGTCCACCACCCCGACGGAGAACCGCATCGGTCGGCCGGTCGGGCGGTCCTTGACGGCGTCGAGGAACTCTCGTCCCAGCGAGAAGATTTCGTCAGCATACTGGTAGGCGATGCGGCCGGTGTCGGTCAGTTCCAGACGCCGCCCCGTGCGCACGAAGAGGCGCTCGCCGAGCGACTCCTCCAACGCCCGCAGCTGGGCACTGACCGTCGGCTGGGCCAGTTGCAGTTGTTCGCTCGCCCGCGTGACGCTGCCCTCCCGGGCCACAGTCCAGAAGTACAGCAGGTGATGGTAGTTCAACCACTCCACGTCGGCCTCCCGATAGACTATTCCGATAGACGTCTCTCGAACATTCTATTTGTTAATGCGTCCAGCCGCCCGCTACATTCATGGGGCCCGGCCGGTCGCGGACTGCGCGCGCGGGTGAGTGCAGGGCGCCCGATCCCGCCGGTCCTTGCCCGGAGGCCTTATGGAATACCTGATCTGGCTGGTGGACATCTGTCTTCATATCGACAGACACCTCGGGGTTGTCATCGCCGCGCACGGCAACCTGACATACGGACTGCTCTTCCTGATCGTCTTCCTCGAAACCGGCGTCGTGGTGACGCCCTTCCTGCCAGGCGACTCCCTCATCTTCGCCGCTGGGAGTTTCGCAGGACTCGGCGTCCTCGACGGCTGGACGTTGGGCGGTGTGCTCACGACGGCCGCGGTCCTGGGCGACGCGGTCAACTATGCCCTCGGGACATGGCTCGGCCGGAGCCTCTGCCGGCGCCCACGGTCGCGGTGGTTCAACCCCGACCACCTGGAGCGCACGAGACGCTTCTTCGATCGGCACGGGCCGAAGACGATCGTCATCGCCCGGTTCGTGCCGATCGTCCGCACGTTTGCGCCGTTTGTGGCGGGCACGGCACGGATGCCGTACCGCCGGTTCGCGGTGTACAACGTCGCGGGAGCGGTCGCGTGGGTTGGGGTGTGTCTCTCGGCCGGGTATGCGTTCGGGAATCTCCCGTTCGTCAAGGACAACTTCGGCTTGGTCGTCCTCGGCATCGTCGTCGTGTCTCTCGCACCCGCGGGGACCGAGTATCTGAAGTACCGGCGGCGCATGCCGGCGCCCGAGGCGTCTCGGTGACAAGAGGGCCTGCCGCCCGGCGCAAAAGGCCACGCAACCCGGCCAAATCAACCCGTGTCCTAAGAAACCCGTCTCCCGCGAAGCGGGGAGAGGGATCGCTCGGAGCGCCCGCCCCTTTTGTTCGTCCGGTTCATGGCGCTGAACCTGACGCGCAACTTGGCCAAGGTGCGCAGCAGGTTGTCCGCCCCAATCCCGCGGTCAGACAGGTGCCGTGCCGCGATGCGTGCCCGTCGAGGAGGCCCGCTGAACGGTGGCTTTCACCCGTCGTGTTCCTTGAGGTTAGCCGACCTCCGCGTTACCGCCAATCATACCGAAACAACCGGAGTGCTGCCGGCGCCGTCCATAGCGTTTTCACTGGTGATTCCGACACCTTGCGGGTCTGCTGCCCACGTACGGCGAATTGCTGGGGGACACAAAAGCAGCCACAACGCCCGTTCACCAGGCGTTGTACGCACAAAACGCGAGGCCGCAACCTCGCGTGTCTTAAGGACTTAATTTGGTGGACGGCACAGGGCTCGAACCTGCGACCTCCGCGTTGCGAAGGGCTCGGGGGACAAGAAGTAAAGTATTGGTCCACAAAGGGTTAGGTCCTCGGACGGCCTCCGAGCCAAGGTGGCACAATCATGCGATTTTCGGCCTGTTTCTGCATGGTCGTGCAACCCGCGCTGCCACAAAAACGACCACAATGGACTCTGGCCAAATCTCCGCCCCAGTGTCCATTCGCTGGCTCCGGCCGCACCAGGCTCGCCGAAGGTCTTCAACGTGACGACGGAGTGTGGACATCGCTTCCCGGCTCCTTCCCCACCCTGGGCGTCCTCACACGCCCTGGATAGTGATACGCGCCGAGTCGTCTTCCCGTTTGGCACTGCCACTCGGAGGCGATGGCTCGCGAACAGAGGCAAAATCGTCGGGGCTGTCTAGGACGTGCTCGCAGAGTGCCCAGCGAATTCGCAAACAGTCGGCACGCATCGTCCTCGCAATCTCGGCGGCCTCGAACAAGATCACGGTCGGGCCGCCGGTCAGCCGAATCTTCAAGGCACGGAACTGCTCGAATAGGCGCGCCTGAAGCTCTCGTTCGGTTCCCACGCTGTCCATGAACGTGCCGAGCCAAGTGATCTCGTTCGCCAGGAGTTTCAGGGCCAGGAGAAGTGCCGGTGCGTATGGATCACCGGCGGACCCGGCATCAAGGCACTGAACGATCAGATCGTCCAAGCGCGCCGTCAACTTGGCCACCGCCTCGATGGGCACCTTGTCAAGTTCCGTTTGCCGACGCAGCGTGCGCTGTATCCACCAGCCCACGGCGAAAGTCATGCCGCCAGTGAAGACGGCGTCGAGGTGAAGCGCGGGCTGGTAGATCAGGGAACGCACAAACCAGCCGACCAAGCTCCCAAGTAGGAACGTTGGCAGAAACCAGCTGCGCTTCATTTGGCGCGCGTACCACGCTGGGTGCTTGTCCTGTTCGCGTCAAGGATGTAGGCGCGGATCTCTTCGTGCAGAGACGGTTCCTCGAGGGACTGGAAGACGAGATGCGCGAGTACAGGCTCAATGCCAAACGCGCGGGCGAGGCCCCCGAACGCCTCTTCAAGAAACGAGGTCGGGTAGCCGAACTGCACACCGTCGAGTTCAATTGTGACCTTTTCGCCTGACTTCAACGCAGCCTCGAACGCTGGCCGGAGAAGGCGCTCTCTGAAGTCCTCTCCAGAGTGAGGCCCTTCGTCGATGAACCGCGGTCCGGGCGTCTTCGAGAATACTCTAGCGATGTTGATGACTGTGCTCATGACGGGTCCGACTGGCTGGCAGTCCGCCAGCGAAAGACGGTGCCGTTGAGGCTGTGGCTCATCTGTCTGAAACTCAGCTCTGCGACCTCACCAAGAACGCTCGACGTCAGCACCTGCAGGTGAAGAATCGGCAACGATTCAGCTGTATTTCTCATTCGCGTCAGTCCGTAACCCCGTCCTGGTTTATCGGCCGACGCTCCGATGTTTCCCTTGAAGACCTCACGAAGTAGCCTCACCTGGCCAAATCCGGCGAGCGTGAAGCCGCCGAGCTTCAGGAACCTCCGCGGTGCGAAACTCCGAAGGATCCCAACACCGAGATCGAGGAAGGTAAAGTAAGCGACATCGTCCTGGCAGTAGACGCTCGCACGCCATGCCGTCGGCTTCTCACGACCGCGCAGAGGATCTCGAATCTGCGTGGCATGGTTGCGTGTGTTCAGCATAAGCTCGACGAGCGTTTCGTAGCAAGCGTCTGCGATCGGCTTGGGTACCGAGGCGTGGTCCATGGCGAAACTGACGAGTTCGGCCGCCACTTCGGACTCGACTCGAGTGCTGGTCTTGCGTCGGATGATCCCCTGGGCCGGTGGCAGCACCCCAGGGGGCCGCGCGAAGCCAGCAAAGAACCCCGACTCTGTCATCGTAGCTGCGATCCGCGGGTCAGTGGGAAGATTGCCGCTGGTAGTTGATGACGTTGCTCGCCCGAGGTCCATCATGCCGCGTATAAGCAGCAGCGCATCGCTCGAGGCACGCTCAACTTGGCGAAGGTCCAAGAACACTCGGGTCTGACGGCGGCTGAGCATCGCCCGGTAGTCGTCTAGGAAGTCGACGGTCTCGTCCGGGTTTTCGAAGACGCTTAGGTTCTTCGGTGCGACGATTTCGACGTGGCCCGCGCGCACATGGAGGTGCGAAGGGACTCTCGGCTGACCCTTTCGTCGTAGTTCCCGACGCTCGGGTGCTCTGGCTGCTGCCGCGCGTCTACGCAGGACCTGCTGCCGCACGTACTCGGGTGTGGACCAGAATCGCTTCACTGCTTGAATCCGCCCGGCCTTGGGTCACGTCCGAGTAGTCAACGACACAGATGCGCGCGAATTGTAGCGCAGTCTTTCGCTTCCGCGTGAACTGCTCAGCCGGGACGACGCCTTGAGACCGGCTGACTCGGGACACCATGATGCTCCGCGCGCAAGACGATCGAAGCAGGCTTGATCGTCCGTGAGCATCGCTGCGGCTGGTGTTTGCCCCGCGGGGAACCCCGCGAGAGTGCCAAGAGAGATCGGCGTTGACGGTCCCTGATTGATTGAAATCAATGGATGGCACTGGTTGCACGGGAAGGACTCTTGAAACCGTAGGTACGAGATTGCAGCGGTAGTCAGGATTTAGCGGTAGCCAACTTGAAGTCGCCATTGGTGAAGGCACTCGCTGCATTGAGAGCGTCGGAGACAAGCGCAGGCGGAGCGCCGAGGAGGCGCAGAAGGGCAACGGCGTTTCGGGAAGGGGCGATGCCGGGCCGGAGACGGTAATCGAACTCCAAACGGTCTGCCGTGATGCGGTCGCCGAAATGGTAGCTGGCGAAACCATCGCCGACAGCGGGGACCAGTTCAAGGTCGTGGGTAGCGGCGACCACAAGACAACGGTTGCGACGCGCGGTGTCCAGGCAGCGGACCAGGTGCGTGAACACGGCCACGCTCGCCCCGATCCGGTCGGCGGAGTTGGTCCCACGGAATAGTTCGTCGAATAGGCACAACAGCACGTCGCACTGCGCAGCCTGACGGAGGATTGAAACGACCGTCTCTGCTTCCCGCTGGTACAGACTCTTGCCTGCTTCGAGGTCGTCAGTCGGACTGATACAGGTGCGAACCGTCAGCCATGGCGTGCGGTACGCTGACGCAAAGACCGTAGCGACGGTCTGTGCCAGGACCGCGTTCACGCCGATGCTGCGAAGGAACGTGGATTTTCCGGTCATGTTCCCGCCGGTCAGGATCACACCAGCCGGACGCCCAAGGATGATCGAGTTCGGTACGCAGGGTGCGACGAGCGGGTGGCGCAGATCGGAAGCTTCCAAAGTGATGGTCGAGTCCGAGAATACGGGCTGCGTCCACTCCGCCGCACCCGCTCGAACCGATGCCATGCTGATCGCGGACTCCAAGTCGCCGAGCGTCTCCGCAATTTGCCGCAGTTCGCCCTGGCAACGTCGGAGTTGGTGCATGCCCAGAAGCAGCACGTTGCCGTCGATGCAGAAGAGGAAGCTGAGATACTCCCAGAGCAGGCTGCCAAGATCGGTCCGGGTGGGATCTCGCCCCAGCAGCCCTGCGACCGTCGCCAGGGTTGCCACGGCAGGAAGGCGAGCCGTGAGGGTCACCGTTGTCGGCTCAGTTGCCGGTTCATTCGCCGCCACACACTGAGCGGCTCGCACTATCTGGCTGACGCTGCGGAATGGAACGACCCATGGATAGATGCGCCACGCTATGCGTGATCGCATCCAGAGGCTCAGCAGGATGGCAGGAATAGTGACGCTGATGTAGGCGGGAACCAGGAGCGTTACCGTTGCAACGGTAACCATCGCGATGGCGAATGCCGGGCATACGACCAGCATCCACCACGGCAACGCCTCCGGCGCGTCAAGTGCCAGGCTCCAGACCGTCGCATCGTGTCTCTCGGAGACGGTGGCCATGGCCATCTGGATGGCCTGCCGAGCGGGTTCGTTCCCTCGATAACGTTCTATGGTGGTGTTGAATCCCCGAACATCGCTCGGACTGCCACTGATGCGTCGCAATCGGTGATACAGCCGTTCACGTCCAAGTGCGCTCTCGTTCCGGTCAAGAAACCGGAACACGGCATCAAGATTCAGATCGGCCCACGTCGTGTCGTCCAGGGAGTCGCCTGATCGGGCACTCGCGTGAAGGTGATAGACGCCGACCCCATCGAGAGAGCCTGACGCTCTCGGTTGTCCCCACTCGGATTGCAGCCTTGAGCGCGTACGCCTGCTCTGTCGCCTACGCTGAAAGTCCGACAGGCACCAGAGGCCGATCACGATTGCGAGGCTGATGCTGACGCCGATTACGACGTGCATGGGTCCGGTCATGGGGAACGCACCCTTGGTCCGTGGGTCAACGACACGGCGCAATTTCGCCGTAAGTCTAACGGAGGTTGACATGCCAGCGAAAGGCCCAGCCTGCGGCGGCACGCCAGCGGAGCCAATACGCCCGCTGATTCCGATGTCTGTAGTTGTTTGACGCGATTCGGGCCAAAGAACCCCGGATTCGCTGGTGATTCAGGTCTGGTAGCCAGTGTTTCCTCCCGTTTTCGGCCTCTCGAGATTACCTGGCATACGTTACTCTCGGTTCTCGCTCGGGCTCCGGGCCGTGGCGGCCGCGACAATGGCCGCCCTGCGTCGGGCTCCCGGCCGCTCGTCCTGAAGATCCTCGCGCTTGGCCCGAATCACGGTTGGGGCATCGCCAACCGGATCCGCCAGATGTCCCGTGAAGAACTGAGCGCGAGCCAGGGAGCGCTCTACCCCGCCCTCCATCGGCTCGAGGTGAAGGGCTTCGTCAAGTCCGCAATGATGGCCGCCATCAGGAGGTGCTCCATGACCGTGATGCTCTCTCTTGTCTGTTCGCTCTTGGCCTTTGGCCCTCAAACAACCTCGGGAACGATGTCGACGTTTGGCCTTGATCCGATTTCGTAGACACTTTCTGAAAGGTGGATACGATGTCAGACATGGCTACCAGCACTGCCACCAAACGGCCTCGCCGGGCGTTCACA
>Ga0209048_10004938_pt1 | contig 12675 bp, 12 predicted proteins | sample FrelakmetCRP12CR_FD_187146 | JGI IMG/M metagenome (GOLD analysis project Ga0209048, IMG submission 187146) | Freshwater lake sediment microbial communities from the University of Notre Dame, USA, for methane emissions studies - CRP12 CR (SPAdes)... | ecosystem: Environmental > Aquatic >... | reverse complement strand
ATCTGGACGCCGCCTTCTAGCGCGCGAACTTGTCTTCCGATAGATTCCCCGCCATAGATAGGCACGATCCTCAGCCTTGCGTGCTTCCCAAGTTGACCGATATGTTCAGCAACTTGCATAGCGAGTTCGCGGGTTGGTTCCAAGACAAGACCTTGAACATTCCTATTCCACGGATCTAGCCGTTCAACCATTGGGATTCCGAAAGCCGCAGTCTTGCCCGTTCCGGTTTGTGCCTGCCCGATAACATCCTTGCCTTCAAGCAATGGAATTATGGCGTGAGCCTGAATTGGAAAAAGATTACTGAATCCAAGCTCTTCAATGCCTTTCATAACCTCCGTGCTTAAGGGCAAGTCCTTAAAGTATTGTATTTGCATATTCTTCATGTCTCCTGCCACAAAAATCTTGCATGCATTTTCCAAGAGCTTTCAGAAGCTTCTTCTATTACATGAATTAATGTGACAGCCTCTCCAAGCACAAATCCCTTATAAAAACGTTTAGCAGCTAGTAAGAAGAAACGGTCGAGCGCACGCGAAAACGTCGTCCTTTGACCCGATATCCTTAAATATCACAGATGATATCACGCTTGACATCAATGGTGATATTCATGCAATCCCGCAAGCATTGGATGAGACACACCGCCATGGTTCCAAAGGGCTTCATACGTTATCAAGTTCTTGCATCCCTTGATGAAAAGCCCATGTCGGGTTCAGAAATAATAAACGAGATAGAGAGTAGAACAAACGGTCGATGGAAGCCGAGCCCAGGTTCAATCTATCCGCTCTTGGCTTGGCTGCAGGACAGTAGTCACATCAAGGAGTTGCCAGCTGAACAAGGCGGAATGAGAAGATATGAACTGACCGAAAGCGGTAAAGCGTTACTTGAGGAGCAAAAGAAGATAATCACCGAACAGAGGAGAAATTTCAAATTCGGAAGAGGAAGGTTCTTCGGTCCACCTTTTATAGGTGCGTTGTTGGCTGGTTTACCAGAGGAAAAGTTGGTTGAGGCAAGAAAAACAATGCGGAAACTCGCAGTTGCCTTCTTAGAGCTAGGGCGCAGCATAGAGGAGCACGCGTCCAATGAAGCTTTCGACGAAGCCCTGAAACTTTTAAATAGCACCGCTGAAAAGCTTGAGGAGATAAACCAGAAGCTCAAGGGTGAAAAAGATGAGTGAAGAAACACACTTTTATGGAAGCGAGACGAGTGAAGACGTTATCAGGACTGAAGGTCTGACCAAGATCTTCAACAGCCATTTAGTCGCAGTAGATCACGTGAACTTCGACGTCAAGAAAGGAGAAATATTCGGTTTCTTGGGACCCAATGGTGCCGGAAAAACAACCACAATAAACATGTTGATAACCCTTCTGAAACCCACGGAAGGCAACGCCTCAGTCTTGGGCTTAGACATCAGGAAGCAAGACAACGAAGTTAGAAACGTGATCGGCGTTGTTCCACAAGAATACACAGCTGATGAAGATTTAACTGGGTTGGAAAACATCTTCCTCTGCGCTGATCTTTATGGTATCCCACGGCGTATTGCGAAAGAACGCGCAGACGAATTGCTAACACTCGTCGAATTAATCGAGTTCAAAGACAAAAAAGTTCAAACATTTTCTGGCGGAATGCGCCGCAGACTCGAGCTCGCATGTGGACTCATAAACAGGCCGAAAGTACTTTTCTTAGATGAACCCACCTTGGGTTTGGATGTCCAGACCAGAACGGCGACTTGGAATTATATTAGAAAACTGAAGAAAGAATATGGGATGACTCTCTTCATGACAACTCACTATCTCGAAGAGGCTGACGTGCTTTGCGACCGCGTCGCAATAATTGACCATGGAAAGATAATCACAATAGGTTCTCCTGAAGAATTGAAACACGGTCTCGGCGGCGATTCAATAACGTTGGCAATCAAGGAAAACCAGGATGTTACACCGTTGATCCAGAAGATTGAACACGTCAAGGACGTGCGAAAAGAAGACGAAACCTATCGAATCAAGGCTGAAGTTGGCGAAGTCACTACTCCACTGATAATTGAGGCCTTGAGGAAGAACGGTTACACCGTGACAAAGCTTTCGCTGACCGAACCTACATTAAACGAGGTTTACCTCGAATTCACCGGCAAATCAATGCGTGATGCAGAGGAGTCTAGAGAGGCTGCTATGAAACAGAGAATGACTATGAGGAGGGCAAGGGCATGAGCCAATCTGACGAGTATCAGGCTCATAGACTTCACGGCATCTGGGCCTTGACCAACCGCGAGCTCAAGAAGTGGTACAAGGCACCCGTAATATTCACACTCTCCATTATTCAACCAATCCTTTGGATGGGCCTCTTAGGAAAAGCGATGAACATCAGTGCACTCTTTGGCAGTTCGTCGCTAATGCCACAAAGCCTCACGACGAGTATCGCGGCAAGTCTTGCAAGTCACCAAATGCCTGCACTGCAAATTCCGGGTTTCATGAATGATCTTGGTAACCTGTTCTCAGGGCTAGGAAATACTGTTCTTAAGAACACGTTTGGCACGACTTCCTATTTCTCGTTCATGGCTGTCGGCATGATTGCTTTCACAGCCCTCTTCACCACGGCGTTCAGTGGAATGTCAGTCGTGTGGGACAGACGCCTAGGCTTCTTGAACAAGGCCCTAAGCACGCCCGTGTCCAGAGGAGTCATAATATTCGCTAAGGTGCTATCGGCAACGCTGCGATCAATGTTTCAAGCAGGGATAATAATACTCATCGCCCTTGCATTCGGCCTCACATTCGGGGCAGCCTTCAACCCAATCTACTTACTCGGAGTATTCGCGATAATCTTCCTAGTATGCATAGGCCTGTCTTCGCTCTTCATTGCCATCACTATAAGATCGACAAGAATGGAAACCCCGATGGCCGTCATGAACCTGATAACTCTGCCACTGATGTTTGCCAGCAACGCCTTCTTCCCAACCAGTGTAATGCCTTCTTGGCTCCAAACTGTAGCCCAGTTCAACCCGATGACATACACCACAGACGCGATCAGACAGCTCCTAGTATACGACACAATTGATTTCACAAAGGTTGCGTTGGACTTTGCATATGTTGGAATATTCGCGGTAATTGTCGCAACAATAGGAATAGTCCTTTCATGGAGATACCTGAGCAAGTAAGCGAGAATAAACAAAAAAGAGGCGACGACATCTTTGGCAACAATTGTTGAAGCTACCAACCTGAAGAAGACTTACATGCTGGGAAAAATCCCAGTCGATGCATTACGTGGCGTTAACTTGAAGGTTGAAAGTGGCGATTTTCTCGCCATTTTGGGGCCTTCGGGAAGTGGCAAATCAACTCTGCTGAATCTGATAGGAGCTTTGGACAAGCCATCAGAAGGGAAGATGATGATTGAAGGCATTGACATTTCCACACTTGATGATGGACAACTGGCAGATCTTAGACGCGGAATCGGTTTCGTATTTCAATTCTTTAACCTTATTCCAAGGTTTACGGCAAGAGAAAATGTTGAACTGCCGATGGCTATAGCAGGCTTGAGCAAAGCAGACAGAAGAAAGCGTGCTGAGGACCTCTTGGAAACGGTGGGACTGAAGGAAAGAATGAATCATAAACCTACCGAATTGAGCGGTGGTGAGCAACAACGTGTAGCCATTGCGAGGGCTTTGGCGAACAACCCGAAATTTCTAGTGATGGATGAACCTACGGGAAACATAGATTCCAAGACTGCGAACGAGATAATTTGTCTGATTAAGAGACTTAACGAAGAGAAGGCTGTGACCATAATAATGGTTACTCACGACCAGCATCTGGCGGGCCAATCGAAGAAAATTGTGCAGATGTTCGATGGCTTGATAACGAAGGAGGTTGTGAATTAACTTGAAAGCCCAGGATATCTTGTCTTATTCTTTCGGCGCGATACGATTGAGAAAACTTCGCGCGGGTCTAACAACGTTGGGGGTAGTTATCGGCATTGCAGCTATCGTTGCTTTGCTTTCAATTACTCAGGGTCTGCAAGCCACTATAACTAGGCAGCTTCAAACAGGATTTGCAACTGATACTCTTATTGTTTCCACTGGAGGAGGACTTGGAGCAGGATTCGGTACTGGCGGAGAGCGCGCAACTAGTTCTGGTTTCAAATTGCTGATTAATGATACCCAGATAATTAATAATATAACAAATGTCGAGACGTCGATGGCGATAATTCAAAGAGCTGGATGGGCCGGAAATGGCACAACAAATCTGACCACTACCATAGTCGGCGTGAATTTCACTGAATACTCGAGCATTTACAGCAGCACCTTCGTTGCTGAAAGTGGAGCGATACCACTAAATCCAGAAAACGAAACGATCGTAGTTGGAAAACGAGTGAGTGACCCTTGGAAAAATGAGACCCTATTCTGTAATGTGAATGACAACGTTGAGATCATCTGGACCAATGCAACCACACTCCCGCCGAAAAACGAAACTTATACTGGTCATGTTGCAGCTGTTCTCAAAGAGATCGGAGGCTTCAGCGCCGGTGGACCTTCGGATTCCAGCGTTTACATTCCAATTTCCCAAGCTCAAAGCTTCTTTGATACGGGCGAATGTAACAGTATAATTGTAAAGCTGAAAAATGATGACAAAACAACGATTGACAATGTTTCTAATGCCATAAAGGACTCTTTCAGTGGCCAAGTCTCAGTGACATCTGCAACAGCTGTGTTAAACATCCTTTCGAGCGTTTTCTCCATCATACAACTCTTTCTAGCTGGAATCGCTGCCATCTCGCTCCTCGTTGCAGGGATAGGCATAATGAATATCATGATTGTTTCTTTAATGGAGCGCACAAGAGAGATAGGCATACTAAAAGCGTTAGGTATGAAAAATCAAACAGTACTTCTCATTTTCCTATGTGAATCAGTGATAATCGGCGCGATTGGCGCAATCATTGGCATAGCTTCAGGCTGGGTTTTAGCGAACGTGGTTGCAATAGTCTTCCGTGGAGGAGGAGGCGCATTCACTGGAAATCAGGCTGCAACCACAGGCGGAATGACCATAACTCCTCTCTTAACTCCAACAGTGACCATACTTGCAGTAGTCTTCGGTGTAGGGGTCAGCGCAATCTTTGCGCTTTACCCGGCTTGGCGAGCTTCAAAGCTTAAACCAGTAGAAGCCTTAAGATACGAATAGGACAAGAACCACACCAGAGAGCATTATGATTGCTCTGCGAATCCAAGGAGGTTTGGCCTAGAGCCATCATCGTTGCCACTAGTGCTTGCTGTCAAAAAGGGAAATTGGGGTTTATCCTAGTACCTCGCGGGCAACAACAAAAGATGACTCTAGCTCTTGGAAGCCTTCTTAGTTTTCTTTGCGTACTCGTTGATCTGGTGTACTTCTTTGACGAAGGTATCGTAGTTATATTGTAGCGCGTGGAGCATTGCACTCCACCTAGCCGTGAAACTAGCGAGAAAAGCTACTTCACTGATTTCCTTTTCCGTTGCGCCGTAGCCCGTGGCCATTGCTGTGTGCATGAGCGAACAGTAGGGGCACTTTATGTTAGCCGCCACTGCGAGCCCAATTAACTCCCTGTATTTGGCGGGTATTGCCGACTCTCCAAGCTGATATGTCTTCATAAGAGGCCATTCCTTCACCAGCACATCAGCTGGAATGGCTTTCATGAATCCGGGAACGATTCCAAAGGCCTTCTGTATGTCTCTAAGAGTATCCTCATATTCTCCCATCAAAATTCACCTCCTCTATCATAATTGACGCTTATTCTTCTGAGAACTTCCTCAAATGGTGCTCCTTTCGTGGGTACAATGTCTCAGTTCGCAGCTTATTCTTGAGCAGTTGTGACAGGTATTCGCCAGCTACGCGCCCGATCATCACAGTACTCAGGAATCTACAGGAACAATATGTTAGGAGCGTGCATCTCAGCTTATTAGAGCTTTCACGCAAACAGAAACCCTAGTGCAAGGCCGATCAGGAATGCAATGGAAGAATAAGGTAGGACGTTGAGCCATCCGCTTCCGATATCGTAGAGCTTGGGCAAAAACTTCATGGACTCATCGAAAAGGCCGGTGAAGGTTAAGCTCAGAACCCCTGTCGCGACGAGGACTACGATGAGTGCGGCAACGACTATTAGAAGCTTCGCAGCTTTCTTGATCACGGCACCTACCAGCAAGCCTATGATAAATGGCATGACGACTGGGACTAGCCAAGCGATTTCGGGTGGAATTGACATTGTTCTCCCAAGATTTTGGATTTTTCTATCTACAAGAGATTTCAGAGATTCTCATATAAAATACTTTTCTCAATCCGCATAGACTATTTAGTGTGCGGTTTCAGACAAATCTTTTATATTGGCTGTGATCATCAAAAAAGAACAAGGGTGATAGTGTGGGAAGCTTGTGGCTTGGAGCTTTCGTTGGCTTCGTCGTAACTCTGGTTCTTGGCTGGATGTTTCCGGGACTTGGACACCTAATAGGTGGGTTAGCCGGTGGGTTCGTGGCAGGGCTCATAGCTGGAGGAATGGGAAAAGGAGCATTAGCTGGTTTCCTCGCTGGAATATTCGGCGGGATCATTATTGCAATACTCGCGATCATAGGCCTTATTGCGGTAGGCGCGGCCACAGCCGGAATCCTAGGCGGAGTCTTCGGCGGCTTAGCCGGTCTGGCTGTCGGAGTCATAGCGATCATACTTGCTGCCTTCGGAGCAATTGCGTCAACAATTGGCGGACTCATAGGCGGACTGCTAGCAAGATGAACATTGCGCCATTTTATCTGTCCAGAAAAGCAGCTCATGAATTGACCTATTGACCAACCCCCCCTTCTCCATGTATCGAAGAAACCAGTCTTGAACTGGGCAAATCTGTGTAGAGTCAACATTTATTCGCTAGCTCAGCCAATAGCGACCCCCCTACCCCACCGGTTTCCCAGCGGATCGCCATCTGTTTCCTTGAAGCGCGTGTTTGTCACCTTCAAAGGCGACGGATACACCATCAAAGTGAAAGGCGACACTTCTTGATTAGGAAATGTTTAGGCATACCTAAAAGCTTATTAGAAGCACACTCGTGTTAATATTTAGGCATACCTAAATATACCGTGATGTTAATGTCTAGCAAAGGCGTTGAAGACTATCTGAAAGCGCTTTACATACTTTCTCGAAACGGGGAACCTATATCCACGACCGAGATTGCCGAACATTTCAAAATTGCTCCCGCAAGCGTGACAGAAATGCTGAAAAAACTTGCCAAGAAAGGCTATGTGAAATATTCACCATACCATGGAGCTCATCTTACTAGCAAGGGCTTTCAAGTCGCTGAGAAAATAGCCAGAAAGCATCGCTTGCTGGAAAGATTTCTGCATGATGTCCTAAGAATAAGGGAGGACAAAGTTCACTCAGAAGCATGCGAGATGGAACACGCTCTGTCTGATGAAGCGGAAGAGTCTCTTTGCCGGTTTCTCAAGCACCCTGACCTGTGTCCGGACGACAGCAAGATTATACCAGCGTGCGATCTGCCCTTCTCAACGTGCGAGGAATGCGTAGAACTGCACAAGAAGGACTTCGAGGAGTCAGGAAGACGCCAGCAGATCCCTGTCTCGATAAGCCAACTCAAGAAGGGCGAACGGGGCAAAGTATCCTTCATACGAGGAGAACACAAGGTTCTGCAAAGGCTGTCTGACATGGGCCTAACCCCTGGCACAGAGGTGACTGTTGTGAAGTCAGCCCCGTTTCACGGCCCCCTGGAAATCCTCGTAAGGGGCTCGAGACTGGCCCTCGGCAGAGGCATGACCGAGATAATCTTCGTCGAGGCTGAAAAAGAGTGACCCAGAAGAAACTGATAATCGCCTTGGCCGGAAACGCAAACGTCGGAAAATCCGTCATATTCAACTATCTCACCGGTTTGCATCAGCACATCGGGAACTGGCCTGGGAAAACCGTTGAAAGGGCAGAGGGAACCCTCAGCTTCAAAGGTTATACCATAGACATAGTTGATCTTCCAGGCATATACTCTCTTTCCACCTATTCTCTTGAGGAACTCGTATCCAGAAAATACATAGCGGTTGAGAGGCCCGACCTCGTGATAAACGTCGTGGACGCCTCGGTCCTCGAGAGAAACCTGTTCTTCACCCTGCAGTTGATGGAACTCGAGACTCCAATGATCGTGGCTTTGAATCAGGTGGACATCGCTAAGAGGAAGGGCATAGAAATCGACACTGAGAAGTTGGAGCAGCTACTGGGAGTGCCAGTGGTACAAACCGTTGCCACAAAAGGAATAGGCATATCCCAACTTCTGGAAATGGCGATTAAGGCCATCGAAAAGGGACAGACCACGAGACGCGAGGTGAGGTACGGGGAGGAAGTCGAAGAAAGAATCGCAAAGATCACCGAAACGCTTCAAGGCATTCAATTCTACTATCCGAGGAGATACGTGGCGATCAAACTGCTGGAGGGTGACGAGGAGATCGCAAGAGAGATCGCCAAACTGGCCCCCCAGGCTGTGAACACAGCAAAAGAGCTTACTGGCGAAATCGAAAATCTCCACGGTCACGCGTGCTCAACTGTAATAACCTCCGAGCGGTACGAAGTCGCTGGCCGCGTTGCCCGACAAGCTCAGAAGCTCGTGCCCCCGCTGAAACCAACTGCGGAGGAGAGACTTCACAACCTCACAACCCACAGAATCGCAGGATACCTAATCATGATTTCTTCGCTGCTTCTGATTTTTTACGCAATCTTCACCTTTGGGAATTACACCTCAGACCTTCTGAGCAACCTCCTTAACAGGCTGGAGCCCCTGTCCACGAACCTGTTTGGAACAGGAATCGTGGGCAGCCTCGTCTGGGGCGGCGTCGCAGAGGGGCTCATAGCAGGCGTGACTGTGGCCCTGCCCTACATTATCCCATTCTACATCGTGCTGTACTTCTTGGAGGACTCGGGTTACCTGAGCCGGATAGCCTTTCTCATGGACAATGCTATGCACAAGATAGGGCTGCACGGAAAAGCGTTCATTCCAATGATGCTTGGCTACGGCTGCAACGTTCCCGCGTGCCTCGGCTGCAGGATAATGGAAACGAAAAGAGAAAGGACCCTCGCCGCGTTTGTGACGACGCTCGTGCCGTGCGCCGCGCGAACCGTCATCATACTTGGTTTAGTGGGTCGGTTTATCGGCATTCAGTGGGCCTTGGTCCTCTATGTCTTTGACCTCTTCGTCATCTTTGCTCTTGGTCGGTTGGCTTTCAGAGTATTGCCAGGTGAACCGAGCGCTCTCATAATGGAGATGTCTGATTACAGGAGGCCCGACCTGAAGACGGTGTTGAAGGAGACGTGGTTCAGGCTAGCCGAGTTCATAAAGATAGCTTTTCCCTTGATAATTGTTGGGAGCCTCGTGATAAAGGCCGCGGATGTTTTTGGCTTGTTGAACCCTGTTGCAAACCTACTCAGCCCCGTCACTGTCGCCTGGCTCGGATTGCCGGTTATCACGGGCATAACGTTGATATTCGGTGTGCTGAGAAAGGAGCTATCGCTGATTTTGCTCGCCGCCCTTCTTGCACCAACGGGCTTGCAGGCTTTGACGCCGGTTCAGATGGTCGTCTTCACCCTGGTGGCAATGTTTTACATACCCTGTGTAGCGACTATCTCCGCTCTGGTCAGAGAGCTTGGCGGGAAGAAAGCCCTATTCATAACCCTGTTCGAAATAGCTTTTGCGATAATTCTTGGCGGAGTCGCATTGAGAGTGCTGACGCTGTTCACTTGACAGCGCGTGCAGTTCATCTAGTCCCCTTGGATGTTTGTTCATCCAATCCATAGCAAATGATTCTGCTTTTGATTCTGTCGGAAACTCCGATATTCTCGTTCCTTCATCATCATCCTTTATTCTGGAAAGCAGCAGTGCCAAGCGCTCCGAAAATAGAAAAAAGAGGGAGCTGCGGAGATCTCTCCACTTGGTGTGGGGTTCAAATCCCACCCCGCCCGCCACAGACGAACCAACCAAGCAAAAAGAAGGTTTAAAGCTTAACTCGGGGATTTTGCTTGGAGCCTGATCGCGTGAATAGTTACCGTCTGAAGAGACCCTACATCCTGACGGCAGTCTATCTGTTTATAACAATAATGATCGGCATGTTTGTTTCTTTCTTGCCGCTTAACGGGATAGAATGCAGTATTGTGTTTAATCTGCAGAATTTCGCTCAGAAGACGATAGGGATACAAGTCTTCCAAGCCTTGACATACTTAGGCGATTTCTACTTATGGGTTGTCGTTGCCTCGATCTACTTCCTCTACGCATACTTCAAATCAAGAAAGCACCTCGCATCTGCAATTGAGCTTGCGATTTTCCTGACCATAACAACAGCGCTTACCTACTCTATTAAAATGGTTTTCGCTCGTCAAAGACCAAACTGTCCGGGCATCAGCGTCTATGATACGGACCTCATTTCCTCGTTTTCATATCCTTCTGGCCATGTCTCCAGAGCCACAGGCGCATTCATAATTCTGTCGAGAGGAGGCAGAACCAAAGAATCACTAGCAACAATTGCCATATTCATAGTTTCTTTGAGCAGAATCATTCTCGGAGCGCATTATTTGACAGATGTTGTTGGCGGAATATTTTTGTCATTTGCAGCTCAGAGACTTGCAAACCTTAGTTTGCCTTTTCTAAGGCGCGCTACTATATGCTAGCTTTCTCCCCAATTATCACGAAGTCCATCACGGTCCCTATCACTCTGGCTGACCTCAAGTCTGTCTCCGCGCGCGTGATTGAACAGGACAGACAACATTATTGGAGATAGGCTCACTTGGGTTCTTGCTTTGTTTCTTTCTTGCCTATTTCTTTGAAGCCGTACATGCCCATTGGAGGCCATCCTGCTTCAGGCATGACGGATGGGACGAGCATTATCGTGTTTGCGCTTGATCGTTGGCCTAGTTCGTAGAGTATGTTCATCCACCGCAGCCTCAATCCTTCATGACTTTTTTCGTACAGTTTAGCTGCTTGTATCATCTTCTGTGCTGCTTCAAACTCTGCTGTTGCCAAGGTTACTCTGGCCATTCTTTCTCTTTCTGCTTGGGCTTGCCTTGACATTGCGTCTTGCAGAACTGTCGGGATTATGACGTCTCTCACTTCGACAGAGGTGACTTTGATGCCCCATGCCTCAACCTTCTCATCTATGATTTCACGCAGATGAGTGCCTATCTTGTCTCTTTCGGAAAGCAGCTCGTTCAAGTCAACCTTACCGATTACCTCTCTCAGAGTGGTTTGAGCTGCGAGTCCAGTGGCACTGTGGTAGTCTTCCACGTAAAGGACCACTTTCTCCACGTCAACCGGTTTCATGTACATGACAGCGTCAACGTTCACGGGAACGTTGTCCTTGGTAAGCGTCTGCTCGGTCTTGAATGCTATGGTGTCAAGCCTCGTGGAGACGCGCATCGGCGCCCTGTCAATAAACGGAACAAGATACGCGATTCCAGGTCCTTTCAAACCCAGATAGCGTCCCAACCGCAAAACGGGCATTCTTTCCCACTCCTTTAGAATTCTCAAACCGCTGACAATAATCAAAGCAACTACGACCGCGACAAAAGACGCTACAATAGTTATGAAGTCTCCATCCACGTTTTTTCACCAAGAAATAGACTATTACATTACAGTGGTTAAGCTTTTTCCTCAACCGGTCTGACGATGAGAAAGAGGCCGTCCAACCTTACAACTTCAACCTTTTGGCCTTTGCGTATGCTGCCGCTTTCAGCTTTGGCCTGCCAAAACTCCCCCGACACGCGCACTTGACCTTTGGGCGCAAGATCCTTCACTGCTACGCCCCTCGCGTCAACCAACGCTTCCTTTCCAGTCTTGACCTTGTAACGACGTGTTTGAGCTGCCTTGTAGAATATGAAGGAAAACAGGACAGCCATGGCAACTGCAAATGTGACAAGCACTTCTTGAATCTGACGGATGTCCTCGTAATAGAGAAGCCACTGAGGAGATGGAAACAAAAGCAGACTGCCTATAATCATGCAAATGGCCCCGCCTGTTGCCAACACGCCGATGTGAGTCTTCAACTCGGCAATGACCATGATTGCACCTACGGCATACAGCAACACTGCGCCCAAGCCTATACCAACAGCTTCGAAACCGATTAGCGCAAGAACCAGGCAAATGCCTCCTGCAACCTCAGACCCGTGGCCTGGCGCTTTTATGCCTATGAAAAAGAGAAAAATGCCCAAGATAAGTAGCAGGGAACTGACAAGCGGATTGTACAGCAAACCCAGCAGGAACACCTGGATTCCCGGTTCATAGTCAACTATCTCGGCCTTGCTGACATCGTTGAAAAGCAGGGGTTCACTGTAGTTTTGAGCTTCGCCGGCTGGAACAAGCTTCCACGTCCTTGAGCCAAACACTCCCTCCGGACGGACGAGAGCAAAATCTTCAAGCTTCAGAAGAAGGGTGTGCACGTCATCAGCCAGAAACTCGACGACTCCACTTCGCAGAGCCTCCTCTGACCCGAGATTCAAATTCGCCGTAACAAACAGCCCTGCTGCCGTCTCATTCCTACTATGTAGCGCTGCATGGTTCACCATGAGCGCTGACAATGCGTTCACGTACTTGGAATAGTCGATCGGTTGTCCGGCTGACGAGACAGGTTGACATGAGCCTATCGTTGCGCCTGACGCCATTGCAGTCACATGGGAAGCCATCAGAACATAGGTTCCTCCACTCCAC
>Ga0209048_10004937_pt1 | contig 12676 bp, 14 predicted proteins | sample FrelakmetCRP12CR_FD_187146 | JGI IMG/M metagenome (GOLD analysis project Ga0209048, IMG submission 187146) | Freshwater lake sediment microbial communities from the University of Notre Dame, USA, for methane emissions studies - CRP12 CR (SPAdes)... | ecosystem: Environmental > Aquatic >... | reverse complement strand
GCCGACGAGGTCCTCTTCGGCCCCGGTCTTGCCGCCGCCCTTGCCGCCCTTGCCCGCCAGCCCCAAATCTTTTTCCGACTTACCTTTGGCGGCGGCGGCCTTCACCTCGGCTTCAGCCTTGGTTTCCTGTTCGGCCGCTTGATTCTCTGCGTCGAATTTAGCAACCATCTCAGGGGATAATTTCCCCCGGGCGCTGATCCCCGGGGTAGTTATTTTTACCCCCTCCTCGGGCTTGGTAAGCGGGCCCCGGTTTTCTTTGGCGCCCTTTTTCTCCAAGTCGTCCATCTGATTGTGCAATTCCCGAATCTTGTTGAGGCCGTAAAGCACTCCACCGATAGCCACGGTGATAACGATGGCCCAGGGACCGGCACAGGCCAACTGCAAGCCGGCGACCGCCCCCGCGGCGGTTATGATCTTGGGAATTGCCGTGGTTAAAGCCGCGCCGATACCGTAAATGTAAGAGGCCACCTTGGCGGCAATGGCCATGTCCAGCAGGGTTTTGATCAAATCCTTGTGCGCTATGGTAAATTCAACGATGTTGCGTATGCCGTTAGCCACCCGCCCCACCCACAACCCAATGGCTTCGGCGCCGTCCTGCAGGCCCTGTTTGTTATTCACCACCCAGGTATAGAGATCCTTCCAGCTTTGCAATTCCGCCCCGGTGATCGCCAGGGCAATGGGCTTGATTATGTCAAACAACGCCTCCTTGACGTCCTTGACCGCCTTTTTATATTCGATCATCTTGTTGATATAGCTATCGGTTACCGCCCCCTCGGTTCCGGCGGCCCGCTGACTCGCCGCCAGGACAAAGTCCAGCATGATCTGCGCCCTTTCCGTGCCGGAAAGGATCGTTGAATCCATCAGCTTTTTGGTTTCGCTGCTGGCGGCCTGTAAGGCCTGTTTGATGCCCGGGGCTAATTCCGCCAGGGCCTTGGGGGTGCCTTTGACGACGTTCTGAATAATGGTTTGAAAGGCCTCATCAAAAGGCATGGCCATGGAGGGGGCCAGGTTCTTGGCGGCCTCCAGCACCTGCGGCAATAGATCAATGCTGAGGCCGGACTTCAGGAAGGCGTTGACGGCGTAAAAAGCCTTCTCCTGCTCCAGGCCCATCCTGGTAAGTTTGGAAATGTAGAGATCCAGGGAGGCGCCGGAGACCCCGTAATTCTGGCCGAGGGCGTACATGGCGCCCTTGAGCAGTTCCGCCTGGCCGCCTACCTCCAGGATCGAGGCCCCGAACTGCTTAAGCTGGGAGATGGCTTGGTAGATGCCAACGGAGACGCCGGCGAAGGCCAGAACCTCTTTGACCTTGGCCGCCCCGGTCTCGATCATGTTCTGAAAGGAGGCAAACTGCTGGCGGCCTTCCGTCAGACCTTTTTTCAGGTCGGTAATATCCGCCGTCAGTTTGGCTACTAAGGACCCGAGTTCCTCAGACATTTAATTGCCCCTCTTTACCGGCAGTCCCTGCATCCAGGCCATGGCCCGGGGGGATATCTTGGCCGGTGCTTCAGGTTGCGGAACGGCCCCGGGGTTAAGGAGCACCTGCCGCAATTTTCCCAGAAGTCCGGCCTTCGGGTCGATTGCATCCCTGATGCCGAGGGAGACGGCTTCGACCTGGTCCAGCACTTCCTTGCGGATGTTCTGCTCCGCGGCCCGCAGCAAATTGAGGACCAGGTCCATCGGGTAATCATGAAGCAGGGCCTGGAGGCTGTGTCCCCGCCGAACCAAAATCTCCAAGGCCCTGGTAAAAATTAAGTCGCCCTGATTACCGCCTTGAACTGGCTCATAATCAGGGGCAAGACGTTTTTTATGCGGTCAAGATTCTGGACGATGATGGTTAACCCTATCGCCACCGGCTGATCAAAGTCCATCTCGTCGATCTGGGCCTCGGAAATATCCAGAGTGGCCGTAATCAGGGCGCTGAAAGCCGGCAGGGCGGCCATAAAAATTTCAATGCCCTTGTCCCCGAGGATCTGTTCGATGTTGTCATAGGTGATGCCCTGAGCCTTCAGGGCCGGGATCAATTGCTCGATGATCGCGGGCAGCACCTTTTTGAACCGGCCGTAAGACCAGGGCTTGACCACATAAGGGCCGATTTCCACCTCTGGCAGGAGCACTGCCACTTCGTCCGGTGTGGGTTTAGCGGAAACTTTCGCCATTGCTTGCCTCTCGGTGAGGCGGGCGCCCTCGCCCGCCGATTATCCGGCATTGCCTTGTTGCTTTTAACTTTCGCTCAGGGCTTCCCAATAGCCGTAAGGATAGGTGGGCGTCGCCGTGGAGTTGTCAAGAACCTCCAGGACCATGGGGATCTGCAGCACCTTTTTGTCATCCAGAACCAGCTTGCCGCCGGGCTTCAACTGGCAAAGCGGGATATGCAGATTTCCCTGGAGTCCGGTGGAGGGATGAAATTCCAACCGCGCTGCACCCTTGACGAATTCATCGGCGGCCACCGGGAAGGTAATGGAATCCCAGGTGATGTGGGTATAGGACACTTTGATGGTTTGGCCATCAACGATATCGCCGTCCGCCAGGCGGCCGATGCGGCCCACCTGCAACCCGTCGTCCGGTCCGGCCCCGGGGTCAACAATGAAGTCGGTATTCAGGACCAGCGGCACGTCGGCCAGGGTCTTGGCGCTCACCAGAGTGAGGCCGTAAGCCCCCACCGAAGTGAGGCGTTCATCATTCAGGGTTACCAGCTGATCCACCACCGCAGCCGTGCCGGCGCTTATCGGGGTCAGGGTGCCCCCCTTAAAAAAGGCCTGCATGTTTTCGACCACGGGCTGATTCAGTTTGAAGTTCATGGTCAACGCTTCTTCGATGGAGAAAACTTTGGCTTTACGGCGTTTTCCCGAACGGCTGGTCCAATACTCCAGTTCCGTGCTCTTGGGTTCGAGGTCAAACTCCTCGGCCAAACCCATGTCTTCCATTCCGCCGCCGGAATCGAAGAAGAGGATAATTCCCCCGGGGATAGTCAGTTGATCGATATTGGGTGCCGGCATGATCGTGCCTCCTTAAATTATTTTACTAAAGGGGTTGCCGAGAGCATGGGCATAGGTGATCTGGTAAGGCATGATCAGCTGTCCCCAAAACTCGGTGACCTTGGATTTATGGACCTCGCCTTCTTCAATTTGCACGGCCCCGGCAATCCGCAGCGGGGCAGGCGCGGCCAGCTTAACCTGGATCTTGGCGGCTAGGTCCTCCGCCGCCTCGCTGAACCCGGTATATCCGGTGTCCTCCGGCAGTTTCAGATAGACCTGGAGGTGGATGTTTAGTTTGTTCCAGGCCAGCCGGCCTTTCCGGTCCCGGTCCTCATCTTCCCAGATGAACAGGGCCGGCACCTCCGCCGGGGCCAGGCTGTCCGGGTCCAGCGGGAACTCTTCCCACCGGCGCACCGAGCCGATCCCGGTCACCTCCGCCAGCATCGTCTCCAGGGCCTTGAGCACCAGAGTTTTTACCGGGTCGGTCATCAGAGCACCAGCATTGCTTTTTTTAAATCCGCCATAAAATACGGCCGGATATAATTGATCAGCGCCTGCGGGTTGATCCGCTTCCGATAGGTCACCGATTTTTTCAGGATGAACAGGGGAATCAGGTCTTGCTTCTTGAACTTTTCCCCGCCCGCCCGGCGCTGCCGTAGGCCGCCGCCGGTGCCGGCGCCTCCCCAGCCCGCCATTCCCCACATGATGCCGCCGAAGATTTTAAGACCCCCGTATTGCTTCGGCCCCACCGGATGCCCCCGGAACTGCTTGACGAAATCCGTCGGGATCGCCAGAAACCCGCCGCCCTTGGCGGTGATGGTAGTCTGACCGACGCCGATGTGGGCCGCGGCCCAGGCCGGCGGGGCGTAGAGTCCGGCCTCGATGAGATCGCCCTGCAATTGGATCGGTTTGCGCACATAGGGCATCCCCCGGGTGCGCTTCTGCAGGAACTCCTGGGTCCGGACGTGATCCCGCAGCCGGGTGAGGTTATCCCAGAGGATATCCCCCACCCGCTTCGAGAGCAGCTTCTCCAGCTTATCCAGAGTGGCGATCGGGTCCTTGGCCATGGGAGTGACGATCCTTAACTGAAAGTCGCCTTAACGGCGTGCTGCCAGTAGCCGTACCCCACGTTACAGGACCGCTTGATGCCGAACTGGTTGCGGTCGGTGTCGTGCTCGTATTCCGAGCCGGGGCCCTTGGTGCTGACCTGTACCGGGTACTCCTCCTGATAGATCAGGGGTTTGGCCCGGCCATCGGTGCGGAACAGGGCGAAGTCCGTGGTCCAATCCAGGTAGGGGTTGACCACGGTGTCAATGCTGACCCCCATCTTCTGGGCCGCGACCTGCAGCAGGTTGTCCCCTGCAATCGCCCCGACGCTCGACAGGGTGACCAGGGCCGGACCGGCCGCCGGAGCCCACAGCGGCACCGGCACCATCAGCATGAAACTCCGGGCCGAGCCGTTCATGGGCCGCCCCTGATCGTCCTTGAGCCCATACATGTAAGCGATGCAGCCCAGGACCGCCTGGGCGAACTCGGCCGGGGTCGGGGCGGTGGCCGTAGTCACGTTCAAGGCCGCGACTTGGGCCGCGGCCAACAGGTTCAGCTGGTCCGCCACCTTGTCGGTGCCGGGATGAGCCACACCGAAAAAGGACTCGCCGTCGTAGCACAAGGCCGAGCTCCCGAGGTCGATGGCCCCGGATGCCAGCAACTGGAGATAATCGTTGGCGCTGTCCGCCATCTCGGCGATCCGGATCATGATCTGGGGACCCAGGCCACGGATCAGGTCGTCCTTTTCGAAATCCATGGTGGCTTCGAACTTTTCGTTGTCCAGGGTGTAGGCCTCGGCCCGCAGGCCCACCGGATGGCGGCCACCCACCCATTTGCGCATCATCGGACTCATACCCAGCCATCTATAATGCTCCGTCTTCTGCTGGCTTTGGACCGGGAAGGCGATCTTGGGCAACCAGAGCCCCTGCAGGCCCGCTTCCAGGGTCTGGTAGAAGCTGGCGATCATACCGCGTAGGGAAAAACCAAATTGTTCAGGCATGGCTGAAACCTCCTCCTTTTTTATTCTCCCCCCTGATTAGGAGGTGGCTAAAACTCCGGCGGCTTCCAGGGCCGCCAGGATGGCGTTGATCTTGGCCCCATGGGCGTTGATGGCGGTGATGAGCTTCGCTTCGGTGTCCAAACCGCCGGTGGTATAGGCGGCAAGGGCATCGGCGATATGGGCCTGGGTCACAACCGTGGCCAGGGAAAAATCCACCACCGGCTGAAATTCCACGATGGCGGTGTTGGTGGTCACATAACGGACCACCCGGCCCACCAGGGTATTGGCGCCCCCATTGGAGCTCAGCGCCAGGGTGTCATTGGCCGAAGCGAAGACCTCGGCGCCGACACTGGTCAAGGCCACGCTCGGCACGGTCACCTGTGCCCGGTAAGGATTGCGGAACAGAATGACGTTGATGGCCCCGGCGCCGCCGGTGCGGTTGTCGGCCTCCGCCGCGGCATGGCCCAGAAATTTGGCCCCCAGGACCGGCGTAGCCCGGCCGGCGGCATCCCCAAAGACCATGGACCCCTGAAAGATTTGCAGGCCCGCGCCCACCGGACATTCGTTCCGGTCGCCGCTCTCCCATTCCAACGGATTATTGCGAGTTGCGGTCATAGTTTCTCTCCTTGCTGGTTGTCTCCGGCGCTGGCCGGACTATTTGCCCAGGGCCTTGATATTGCCCGCTTCTTCCTGGCGCTTATAGGTGAGGAAGAGCTCGAACTTGCCGTCGAACTCGGCCTGCAGCTTGGCGTCCTTGTCCCACTCCGCCTTAGCCCGGGTCTCGATAGGGGCATCTACGGCCGGATCGGTGCTGGTTTCAATCATCGGCGCCACGGTGCCCACTACCGGCGGGGCCGCTCCCCGCATGGCCGCCAGACCCTCATTCTTGACCTTGTCGTGATTGGCCAGGAAGAGTTTCAGGGCCGCCTTGGGCTCGCTGCCGTCCTGGAGCACCTGCAACAGCAGGCCCTGGCCGCCGGCGGCCTCAAAGATTTCCACCACGCGCCCCCGCTCCTCCTTGATCCCGGCCTCCCGGGCCTCCGCGCCGAGCTTGTCGGCCTCAACCGTGACCTCCGCCGCGCCCAGGGCCTTGACCTCAGCAAAAATTTCCGGGTGTTGGCTTTCCAAAGTTGCTCTGTCCATCCTCATACCTCCTTGCCCCGTTCCCGGGGACATTGATTTCGCCAACGCCAAGGCGTCGTCAAAAGTGCCGATTTGATCCACCAGGCCGGCGTCTTTCGCCTGCCGGCCAATGAACAGGCGCCCGTCGCCCATGTTTTCATGCACCGCGGCGCTATCCTGGCCGCGGTTGCTCGCCACGCCATCCAGGAAAAGCTGGTAATACGTGTCCGAAATGTTTTGCAGGTAGGCCTGATCGTCCGGGGAGAGGGGTTGGGCGTCGGAGCCGGCCACTTTATAGCGGCCCGAAAAGATGTGGGTGCGCTTGACGCCCCGCTGGGCGTCCTGGCCGGAGCGGTCGAAATGGGTCATAACCACCCCGATGGAACCCACCACCGCGGTGTCATCGGCCATCACCAGATCGGCCGCCGAGGCGATCCAAAACGCGGCGCTGGTCGCCTGCCCGTTGGCGAAGGCCACAATGGGCTTGCCGCCCCGGGCCGCCAGGATTTGATCGGCCACGGTCTTGACGCCGTCCACCGAACCGCCGGGAGAATCCACGTCCAGCAGGAGGGCCGCCACGTTGGGGTCAGCCAGGGCCTGTTTGATTTGCGCCCCCAGCAGCTCGTAGCTGGTGCCCCCGGACATCGCACTGAAAAGATTCATGCGCTTGTCCAGGACGCCGTAAACCGGAATCACCGCCACGCCGTCCTGCATCTGATAGGCCTCATCTGCGGCCTTGTTGCCGCTCTTGCCGCCGGCGGCTTCGGGCCATTCGATCTTCTGGCCGGCCAGGTGCGCCTCCACCACGGCGACAATCTCCTCCAGTTTGGCGGGCAGGATAGCCCAGACCTTGTCCTGAAAGGATTGAAAGACTTGCGGGTGCTTTACCCTTTCAGGGGTCTTCGGGGACGCCGTGGATTTTTTTTCAGGTTTCGGGGCTGCAGCTGCCATTATTGCTGTCCTCCTCCCGGCTGATCGATCGGGGCCTCGCTCTCTTTCAATTCCCCCGCCGCCGTAGCCGTCTTCGGCGCCCGGAAGATTAGGCCCAGGGCCGCGGCATACTGTTTTTCCTGCACCAGCTGCTGGAAGGTCTCTTCCCAGTCCTCGCCCTGGCCCGCCAGCTCCTTGGCGTAGGTGGAGAGCCCGGCATCGATGGCGGCGATGGAAGCGCCGATCTCCTTGACCGGGTCCACCCAGCCCCAGCCGCCGCCGATCCACTGGGACCGGCAGTATTCTTCCTGGAACTCATAAAAATTGGGGGCAGGAAACTGTCCGGCCAGATAAGCCTCTTCCAAAACCAGCTCCCAAATCGGCTGACAATGATCCTGGGCAAACCAGGCCCGCAGAAACATGAACCAGCGCCGGGCCTCCAGCAAGGCCGCCCGGGCGCTGGAATAATTGGTCTTGCTGAAATCCTTCAGCAGCAGCTCATAAGGCAAGCCGCTGTTGGCCCCAAGGATGCGGAGGCCCGTCTCCATGAATTTCCCGAAAGTGTCGCCAACACCCTTCGGGTCAATCATGGTGGCGGTTTCGCCCAGGCCCAGGCGCAGGATGCTGGCCGGTTCCCAGCGCTCCAGATTGTCATTGACGCCCCCCGATCCGCCCGTTGAAGGGCCAGGCCGGCTGGCGGCGATCGCCGCCCCGGTGGGATCGTTTTGCGAAATGATCAGGGCCACACAGGCGGCCAGCTTGGCAGCCACCACCGCCGCCGACATATAATCCGAGAGGTGCTTGAAATGGGTCAGGGCGGAAGCGAAAAAAGGAATACCTCGCAGTTGGCCTGGGCGTTTCATCAGGTAATTGTGCAGGATAAGGGGGCGGCCCCGGGAGTCCCGGGCCGGCAGTCCCACCCACTCATAACGGGGGAGTTCATAATTGCTGCTGGTGAGATTGGCCTTGCGAATCCAGTATTTTAGAGGCTCTTTGCGCTCCGGACCCACCTCGACGCCGTCAAACACCCCTGTTTTCCCGAAAGGCGTGCCCAGGCGGGCCGCCTCAATCAATTCCAGGGCCCGCTGCAGGGGCCGGCCGGCCTCCTTGATCATCGGCAGATTGACAATGATCTCGCCGTCCTCGACGATCTTGCGGAAAGCCAGGGCCTGCATACCCCGGAAATTTTGTCGGTTGGAGGCGTCGGCCCGGCGCTGCCAGCTGTCAAAGACGTTTTCGGCTTGCCGGCGCAGGGTCTGGGCCTCCTCATCGGAGATTCCCAGCTCCTCGGCCCGCATCCGGCTTTGCGGCTGCAACCCCTGGCCGATGACATTTATCACCATAGTGTCGGTGATGCCGGCGGCGATGGGGTTATTGCGGTTCAGTTCCTGGGAGCGCTCCCGCAACGTCTCAAGTTCCCAGGGGTCCGGGTTGACGATGCCCAGGGATTGGGTCAACCACTCCGACAGCAGCCGGGTGGTGTCGGCCCCGCGAAACTGCGCCGCCATCTCGAAGCCCAGCCTGGCGGTCTGCCGTTTCGCCGCCCAGCCCGGGGCCACGTAGGCGATGGCCCTATCAAGCCTGGTTTTACCTTCCAACCTCGGCCGCGCCATTATCTCTCGCTCCCGAAAAATGCCCGATTCACCGCCCCGCCCCGATCCAGGGCCTCGATGCGGTCCCGTTCCTTCAGCCAATATTGCCGTTCCCGGTACATGGCCGCCAGATCGCCCCGTTGCGTATGCTGCCCGGCCCCGGGGCCGCCGGAGGTGTATATCTGTGACTCTTCCGCTTTGGCGATCCGGATGTCCAAGGCGTCGATCTTGGCGTCAATTTCGGCTAAGGAATAACGCGGCATGCTTACCCCAATAAAAAAACCGGATGTTCCCGTAAGGATACACCCGGTTTTTTCCCGAAAATTTTCTAAACCCGCTCAGACCCGCTCAGACCCGCTCAGACCCGCTCAGACCCGCATTTTTTTCTTGACAAGTTTTCGGCCTTTATTCATGCGGGTTTCCCGACCTGCTATTTTTGACTGGGTTTACTTTTTAGTTATCTATCTAATTTTTATTGGTTTTAAGAATCTTTTTTCCTCTATTTCTTACCAATTTTGGCGATTTCGGCTGCCCATTTACCAGTCCCCGGCGCCAGGCGGTGATCAATTCCGAATCAGATTCCCAAATGCCGGCAATCATTTTGGCCGGGAAGCCCATGTTTATAATCCAGTTCTCCACCGTCTTCCAGCCCCGGCCCATAAATTGGCAAATTTCCCTCTTCCCGCTGAGAATATGGGTCAATTTCCCCCCTCCTATTTCCAAAATTGCCCCTTGGGTAATCCGGTGAGGCGGTTAACATCTCCATCCTGCATCCCCGGCGAGATGTTTTGCGCCTGCGGCCGGGGCAGCAACCAGACGTTGAAGGCTTCGGCCGCTCCCGCCGCCATCACCTCGCAATCCAGCAGGTGGTTATCCCGCCCTCGCTGCGTCGTCCAGATCAATTGATTCCTTTTGGTGCGTTCCTTGATCTCCGCCGACAGATGCGCCGCATAGACCTTATCCGCTTCAGGGATCTCATCCGCACCGCCGTCCAGGTGGAAGAGACCGTTTTCTATCCGAGCCCAGATAAAATCCTTCAGGGAATTGGTGTCCAACCGCCAAAGCACCAGGCCGCCCGGCAGCGGCTTGCCGCTCGGATAGCGGTCAATGTGGCCCGGGATCGCCAATCTGCCGCTGCTCAAGGGCTTGGAGCTGCCCTTAGAACCGAAGATCCGCCCCCGGCCGGAGCGCCGTAGCCAGTTATAAACCTGCTCCGTCAACGTGGCTTCTCCCTCGCCCATGAGGCCGCCGCCGGTGTCGATCAAGCCCCTCCAGACCAGATATTCGATTCCGGAAATATCCGTCCGATAAACATCCTCAAAGACCCACTGTTCCAACTCCCCGAAGCTCTCCACAAAGCCGTGCCGGATCTTATGCGACTCCCGCAGGCCGCCGGCAGTCAAGACCCAGGCTCGGATCACCACCCAAAAGCCCCGGCGCTGACTATCGATGCCCGCGGTTAGCGCCAAAGCCTCTTCCGGCACCACCAGGGACGGCCGGTGAGTGCGCAATTGGAGGATGACCGAGGACTCCCGCTGTTTGACGATCTCTTTCCAGGGCTCCGCCAGCCAGAGGTTGACGAAGGTCTTGTATTGTTCCGGGTGATCCTTGGTAGAGAAGAACTGCGCCGCGATCTCGGAGAAGTTGCGAAATGGCGAATAGAGGACATTCCACCAGAACCCCACGTGGGAGACCGGCGGCGGCGGGGCCATAACCCCGTCCCGGGCAATGGGGTGGCCCTCCGGCACCCATTTTCCCCTGGCCAACATCCCCGGTTTGTCCTTATCGTCAATTTCCGCCTGGCAATAGAGGCATTCATACCGGGCCACCCGGTCCTGTTTGATATAATCCGGATTTCGTTTATCCTGCGGCCACTCTCCCCGTTTCTCTCCCTGATGTTTGATCTGCCAAAAGGAAAGGACCTGGTAGCCGCCGCACTCCGGGCAGGGCACCCAATATTTGCGCTTATCCGAGCTCTCGTAAGCGACGTTGATATGGCCCTCAGGGATTGTGGGGGTACAGGGCTCAATGATCTTGCGGTTCCAATAGGTGGTTAACCGTGCCTCCGCCATCTCTTGGGGTGAACCCTCATCCCCGGTGGCGGACGGATAGCGGTCCGGTTCATCCATCAGGAGATAACGGGCCTCCACGTTGGCCAGGTCCGCCTTGCTCCCTGCCGTGGCAAAATTGATGTCCATGCGTTTCAGTACAATCGACCGCTTCTGCATGTCATCGGGGTCGCCCGTCAGATATTGAGCGAGCTCCGGGCTCTCGGTGATCATGTCCTGGAGCCGCCGGTTCACCCGGCGCAGAGTCTTATCCGTGGGCATCACCACCAGGACCGGCGCCGGGTCCTGGGAGATGGCGTAGCCCAGCATATTATAAGCCGATTCGGTCTTGGCGCTCTGGACGCTGGCCATTATGGTGATCCGCTCCACCACCGGGTCAAGGAAGGAGTCCATCACTCCCACCGTGTAGGGTACCAGACGGTTATTCCAGGGGCCCGGGATGGCGGACTGCTTTGGCAGCCGCCGGTGCCGCTCGGCCCATTCACTCACCGTGATATCTTCCGGCGGCCGCCAGGCGGCGCGCTCCCTGGGGGTCCAAATAGGCCGTATTTCAGTACAATTCACGTTCATGATTGGCCGGCCGGCGCTTCTTTTAAACCACCAATGAAATCCACATCCGCCACTTGCGCCATTTCCGCTCCGCCGCCCCGGAGGCTTTCCGGCATCGGCTGGGCGAAGCCCTTCAAAACATCCAGCACCGCCCGGGTTATGATCGGCACCATCTCCCGTTCATGCAGGTTGACCAGCTGCGGCGGCAGGGACTGGGCCAGGATCAACAGGCGCTGCTTCACATCAAGGATCTTCCGCTCGTTAAACTCTTCCACCTTGGCCCACTCCACCAGTTCCCCCCGGCGCTGCCGCACCGCCATCTCCGCCAGGTCGGCCTTAGCCCTCTTCAGCCGCTCATCCTGAAAATCCTTGCCCCGCTCCACCGTCAAATCCGGCTGCTGGAGACCCGTGCCCCTCTGTGGCGGCGCCGGCGGCCGGCCGTCTCTCAGATCAAGCCAGACCTGGATCTGCACGAGGTCAAACCGGCGCCCTGGGAGTTTCGGAAAGCTGGGATCTCCGGACCAACGCTGCACCGTCCGCCGTGACACCTCAAAGTGGGTGGCCACCGCTTTCGTGCCCTTAACTATCGTGTCCTCAGACGCCATGACGCTCTTGTCCCATTTCAACACAAACCGTCATACAGCGACACCCGAAAAAAACTTCACACGTAGGTTCCTCCCGAGCCTTCGGACCCTTGTTACTTTTAGGGCTGGGAAGGACCCGCTCACTCCTGGGCGCCCTCCACCATATCTGCTGCATACGCCTGCTTTTCTATCTGATGCCAGACGTAGGCATCATGGGCCGTGGCTACACCAATGAGACAACCGACCATCACCAACAAGCACACCATCACCTTAACCAATCGATTCACGATAGTGCCCTCCTGAGTGTGGCGCATGTGGCGCAACTTTAACCAACCTCTTGTTAAAAATTCATATTAAAAAGGTTTCAGTAATCATCCGCCTATCCGCCACCTTGCGCCACTTCCGCCACTAGATGCGCCACCTTGTAACTTACTTATATTACTTATTAATCATACCGTAGTGGCGCATGTGGCGCATAATTACATAAAGTAACCTTAAATTAATCTTACGTAAGAAAGTTCCTGACATTTTGAGCCACTTCCGCCACTACCCTTATTAGTAGTAATAAGATCAATCAGTTATCAGGTGGCGCAATGCCTGGCGCAAGGTGGCGCAAGTGGCGGATTCAATCGACGCTACGCAAACCCACGCCACGCCACATGCGCCTGCCGCCGGCGCCTTTATCTTTCCTAAGTCCCCGTTCAGTCAGGCAAATTCCGAAGGTGCGCTGCTTCATCAGTTCCTTATCCTTAAGTCCAGCCTCCTCACCCCACCTGGTATAAGCCGCATAAATATCCCCCGCCGTGAC
>Ga0209048_10004936_pt1 | contig 12676 bp, 11 predicted proteins | sample FrelakmetCRP12CR_FD_187146 | JGI IMG/M metagenome (GOLD analysis project Ga0209048, IMG submission 187146) | Freshwater lake sediment microbial communities from the University of Notre Dame, USA, for methane emissions studies - CRP12 CR (SPAdes)... | ecosystem: Environmental > Aquatic >... | reverse complement strand
GCGCTCGACCGCAAGCCCGATGATCCCACGGCGAGCCTCGAGTTGGCCTTCCTGCACCTGACCCTCGGCGAATTCAAACAGGGATGGCCCCTGTATGAGTCCCGATTGCGGATGCCCGCTCTCGCAGGGGAGTCGCGCGGGCTTGAGGTGCCGCGTTGGGACGGGACCGCCTCGCTCGCGGGCAAGGTGCTGCTGGTACACGCCGAACAGGGTCTCGGCGACACCATCCAGTTTTGCCGCTATGTGCCGCTGGTCGCTGCGCAGGGCGCGACGGTCGTGTTCGAGGTCATGCCGTCCATCAAGGCGCTGCTGCGCTCGCTGCCCGATGACGTACAGGTTCTCGCGCGCGGCGAGCCGCTGCCCCCCAGCGACTATCACTGCCCGCTGCTCAGTCTGCCGCTGGCGTTCGACACCCAGCTGTTGACGATTCCGTGCGCTGTTCCCTACCTCGCCGCGGAGCCGGAGCGCGTGAAGCGCTGGGCGGTGCAGCTTGACGCGCTTGCGGGGCTGCGCATCGGAATCGCCTGGCAGGGCAATCCGAAGGTCGAACAGCTCATCTGGGCGCGGGGACGCTCCCTATCGCTCGCGGCGCTGGAACCCCTGGCGACTATGCCGGGCGTCAGTCTCGTGTCGCTGCAAAAGGGACCGGGCCTTGAGCAGCTGCGCGCCTGTGCGTTCCGCGACCGCATTCTCGATCTGGGGCCGCAGTTCGATCCCGGACCGGATGCGTTTCTCGATGCCGCCGCGGTCATGGCGGGGCTCGATCTGGTGATCTGCTCGGATACCGCCGTCGCGCACCTCGCCGGCGCACTTGGGCGTCCGGTGTGGGTCGCGCTCAACGCGACGCCCGACTGGCGCTGGCTGGTCGGGCGCAATGACAGTCCCTGGTATCCGACAATGCGGCTCTTCCGGCAGGCTCGCGACAGCGTCGCGGATGATAAACTTCCCTGGTCCCCCACCATACGGCTGGCTCCGCAGCCTCGCGCCAGAGCATGGCGTGAGGTGGTAGCCGCGATGCAGCAGGCCCTCGGTCCGCTCGTCTCGCAGCGAGCGGCGCACGGCTGATCGCTGCGGCCTATTGCACGCGCGTGACGCGCGTCTTGCGGTGATTGTCGGCGGCGAGCCACAGGGAGGTCATGGCGCCGTGCTCGATGTGCACCGCCTCTCCCACGGCAAAGCGCAGATTCGGCTGCGGTTCGGCCTGAACCCAGACCTGTTGATTGTCCAGCGTGAAGATCAATCGTCCGTTCGAGGTCTGTCCCAGGGCGATGATCGTGCCGGGCAGGGTCTCGGTTTTCTTCTGTTCCGCGGCGACGGGGTCGCGCTTGTGGGCGATCCCGGCCGTCATGCCGAACTGGTCCGCTTTGACCTTGGGCAGCGCGGGCACCAGCGCATCGAAGCAGGCGAGCCGTTGCGTTGCCTCGGCCATGCCGGCGCATGCGCGCAATTGCGCATCGAGGGGGTCCGCGCCGGCGCGCGCAGGCAGGCACGCGACGGCGAACAGCAACGTCCAGCGCGGCACGCGGGTCATCTCGACCCCAGTGTCGGGGCATCGGCCCCGTAGTAGCGGCCGATGCCCACCGTGAGCGCGCTCGCCAGATCGCGTTCCGCGGCCGAGAGCAGCGGGTTCCAGATGTCGAAGATCAGAATGATCCGGGTTTCGTCGCTGTCGTTCCAGGCTGCGTGCTCGATTGAATCGTCGAATACCCAGGCCTGCCCTTTGCGCACCGCACGCGTCTCCGAACCGACCCGCAGGCCGCAGCCGTCGGGGACGACCAGCGGCAGGTGCACGATCGAGCGGGTGTTGGTGGTGCCGGTGTGCGGCGGAAGGCGCGTGCGGGGTTTCAAGACGGAGAAGAACGCACCAGGGGCGTAATGGGGGACATTACATAGCGGCAGCTTGGCCAATACCGCTGAGGTGCGTGGGCACTTGGCTTGATGAGCGTCGATCGGTTCGCCGTCGTGCCACAGCGGATAGACGCTCCAGTCCATCGAATGATTGAACGGCCCCCACTCATCGATGGGGGTTCCCGGCGGGAAGTCGACGTAGGGCTTGAATTCCCCGCCGTCACTGGTGAGCGCGGCGACCGCCTCGGCGGCGATCTCCTCGGTGGCGCTCTCGAGAAGATCGAGCCACGGGAACTCCTCGCGCCTGAAGAATTCGATGGCCGGCAGGTAAGGAAAGTTGAGCTGCCTGGGCTGATGCACGTAGACCTGGCGTTTGCCGACCGAGACGGCTAGAAAGGCATCGAAGCGGCTCTGATCGGCGGAGTCATGCAGCGCCCTCGCGGCCCCGACCTCCTGCTCGAGAAAGGCCTCCAGCGCCTGCATGTTGGCGCCGACCACCTGCTGCGCGCGGGCGAGGGCCGCCGATGCGTTCTGCGGCACCGGCATTCCCGAGGCCACCGAGGCGAGGGCCGCGCCATAGGCAGATGCAGCCGCTTTTGGGCTCCCCAGCTTTTCCATCAAGTCGGCCTTCTGCAGGAGCGCCGGCACGTATCGAGGCTCGATGGCGAGCGCTTTTTCCAGCGCATCGCGCTCGGCGCTCGTGTCGCCCAAGGTCCGGCAGGCGGCGGCTAAGTTCAGCCACAGGACCTTGGAATTCGGATCGAGGGCGATGGCGCGCTCATAGAGCTCCCGGGCCCGGGCGGCATTGCCGGACCGGTGCATATGGCCGCCGGCCGCGTTGAGCACCAGTGGCTGCTGCGGTGCCCGCGCGAGGGCCATCTCCACGAGTTTGAGCGCCGCGGCCGGTGCTTGAGTTTCGGAAACCTGGTTGATGGCATCCGCCAGAGATCGAGCCTCGGGCTCGTTGATCGGAGTCGCGTTCACGGTGTCGTGGAGTCCTTAAGGTAAAACCACCCCTAGGGGCGATTGGCGGGGCGCCGGCCAGCGAGCCCCCGTCATTCGGTCCAGCGTAGCCGAAATCCGCCTTGCTGGCACGCCACGTTGTCAGGGTCCGGCGCGACCCAGCTCACCGGTCTTTCTCAGCCGGATCTCGAACAGCTTGGGCCAGTTCTTGCCGGTGACGAACAGGCGGTCGCCCTTGGCGTCGTAGGCGATGCCGTTCAGCACATCGGTCTGTCCCGGGACCCGATCCGACGCGGGGAGGAGTCCCGCGAGATCGATCAGGCCGGTGACGCGCCCGTCGTGCGCGTCGATGCGCAATATCCAATCGGTCTGCCACACGTTGGCATAAATCTCGCCCTTGACCCATTCCAATTCGTTGACGTTGCGAACCGGCTTGTCGTTCAAGGTGACCGTTATGCGGTTGGTTTCCTTGAGAGTCTGCGGATTGATGAAGCGGATTTGCGGCGTGCCGTCGCTCATCAGGATCTGCCGGCCGTCCTGCGTGAGCGCCCAGCCCTCGCCCTCGTAGTGGAACTCGCCCTGCCGCTTGAAATTTGCGAGATCGAATAGGAATCCCAAGTGCGATCTCCAGGTCAGGCTGATGAGGCGGCCGTTCCAGTTGACGATGCCTTCGCCGAAATACTGCGCGGGAATCTCGATCTTTTGCAGCACCTCTCCGGTTTCGAGCTTCACCTTGCGAATCGAGGAGTGCTGCTCGAGGCCGGTGCTCTCGTACAAATACCCGTCCAGGTAGAACAGCCCTTCGGTGTAGGCGGTCGGATCATGAGGATAGACGTGAATGACCTCGACGCCGTAGGTCGGGATGGCGGCCCGCGCCGATGCTGCGCCGGCCCACGCAAAGACAATGAAAACGGCCTTCAGACATCGCATGGCGGTGCGCTGCTCTAAAGCGATGTTGCCGCCGCGCCCGCGCCCGCATTGGCGTGGCTTGCGCCTGCGTCCGTGCCGGAAGCCCCGTAATTCACCAATCCGGCAAACTCGAAGGTGCTCACCAGCACGTCTCCGGTGCCGCGCACGGCATGTGCGGGCTGCGTGCAAAAGCCTCGAGCCTCGAGCCGATAAGTGCCGGCCGCCGGCAGCGGACGCTGCGCCAGCGAATCGACGGTGCAGCGCTTGTCGCCCAACGTGCCGAATATCCGGTCGGTGCCCTGAATGATGATCGTGAGATTGGCGCCGATGGCGCGCCCCGGCTTGCCTTCGGTGACACCGGTCAGACCGAATACAAAGAGCAGATCCTGCGCTGCGCCCGCGGCACGCTGAAAGCTCAAGCGCACCCCGGGCGGGCTCGCTTTGGTCTCCCCTTCGCACCGCGTGCCGCTGTTCGGCCAGTCGATGACCGCCTCCAGGGCCCCGGCCACGTGGGCTCGAAAGTAGCCGTCGCCGCTCGGCAGACAGGCGGCGCTGGCCGTGACCGCCGGTGCCCCGGCCGCGGCTGGCGGCGCGTTCGGGGCGATCGGGTTAGCCGGCGTGCTGGACTGCTCGGCGCGCACGGGGTTGCCCAATGCGACACCCATGCTCATGAGCACCGGCACGAGTGCTGCGGCCAAGCCGCGCGAGCACGGTCTTGTGCCTGATCTCGAGCCGGGCCCCGGGCCCGGCCTGCGATGGAAAAAGATTACCGGTATCATTCGCTTATGTTGCCATGCGCGCCGCCGAGAATGTTGAGGCCGAAGCCCGTGCTGCTCGCGCTGCTGTTGAGCCTGGCGGCCTGTTCGCCCAAATTCGAGCGCCCGAATATCACGGTCGTCGGCATCGAGATGCAGCGCGCCAATCTGTTTCAGCAGAATTTTCAAGTCAAGTTCCACATTCAGAATCCCAATGATCGGGCGCTGCCGGTCAAGGGGCTGCATGCCGAACTGCGCGTCGCGGGGGACCGAATCGCGAGCGGCGTCACCGATCAGCCCTTTGTGGTGCCGCCGTTTGGCGAGACCGATTTCGAGATGACGATCAGCGCCAACTTGGGCGTGGCGCTGTTGAAGCTCGCGAACCAGCACACGGACTCGATCGACTACGAAGTGACCGGCGCGGCGAGCCTCGACCTGGCTTTCCTCAATAATTTGCCGTTTCATCAAAACGGCTCCTTCTCGTTGAAGGGGCTTCAGTAACTCATTGAAATAATTAAAATTATGTCCTTAGTCCGGCTCGGGCGGAACGCCGTCTGGTAAAGTGACGGTCAAGAATTAGGGGCCCAGCCCCGGCCTACCGATCGAATTACGTCGTCCGTTAACCCGAATCATGGCACATACCCCTTACGAACAACTGGAACAGGAATTTCGCCGGCTGCACGCATTTCGTGGCGCACTGTCGCTGCTGCGCTGGGATGCGGCGGTGATGATGCCGCGCGGCAGCGCCGATGTGCGCGGCGAGCAATTGGCGGCGATCGAGACCGAACACCACGCACTGCTCACGACCCCGAAGGTGGCGCGGCTGCTGGAGCGGGCCGAGGCCGGCGCCTCGCAGCTCGAGGATTGGCCGCGCGCGAATTTGCGCGAGATGCGAAGGCAGCGCGATCATGCCATCGCAACGCCGCCGTCGCTGATTGCGCGTTTGGCCAAGGCGACATCGCGCGCGGAAGCTTTCTGGGTCGAGGCGCGCAAGGCCAACGACTTCAAGTTGCTGGCGCCGCACTTGGAGGAGGTCGTGCACCTGGTGCGCGACAAGGCGGCTCTGCTCGGGCAGGCGCGCGGCCTGCCGCCGTACGATGCCCTGGTCGATGCCTTTACGCCCGGCATCTCGACCGCGGATATCGACACGATCTTCAAGGCGCTCGCGCGCAAGCTCCCCGGGCTCATCAATCAGGCCATCGAAGTGCAAGCCGAAGGCGCCCCCGCGCCGCTCACCGGCAAGTTCACGGTGGCTCGCCAGCGCCAGCTGTCGCTCGAGGTGCTCAAAGCCATGGGCTTCCCGTTCGATCGGGGCCGCCTGGACGAGAGCGAGCACCCCTTTACCGAAGGCGTCCCGGGCGACATACGCATCACCACCCGGTTCGATCTCAACGATCCGTTCTCGGGCCTTTTGGGGGCCGTCCACGAGACCGGCCATGCCATGTACGACCTGGGGATGCCGCCGAAGTGGCGCGATCAGCCGGTGGGCCGCGACCGCGGCCTGGCGCTCGAGGAGAGCGAGTCGCTGCTCTTTGAAATGAACCTGTGCCGCAGCCGCTCGTTCGTCACGTATTTGAAGCCGCTGCTGGAAAAATTCCTGCAGGTGAGCGGCGATGAATGGAGCGAGCAGATTCTGTACCGGCGCCTGATCCGGGTGAAGCGCAGCTTGATTCGCATGGATGCGGACGAGCTCACCTACCCGGTGCACATCATGCTGCGCTACGAACTCGAGAAAAAAATTCTCGACGGCTCGCTGCCGGTTGCGGATTTGCCGGAGGCGTGGAACGCGAACATCGAGCAGCGCCTGAGCATACGTCCGACCAGCGACATCGAAGGATGTCTGCAGGATATTCATTGGGCGGTGGGACACTTCGGCTATTTTCCCTCCTACGCGCTCGGAGCGGTCATTGCGGGCCAATTGAACGAGGCGCTGCGCGCGCAACGACCGAGTCTCGATGCGGAGATGGCAGCCGGCCAATTCGGCGGCGTGATGGATTGGCTGCGCGACAACGTGCACTGCGTGGGTGCCCGGCTGCCGGTGCATGACCTCATCAAGCAGGCCACCGGCAAGCCGCTGTCCGCTTCGGCCTATCTGCGCTACCTGGAATCGAAATACCTGGAAGCGCCGTGAGCGCCGCGAACTGCGCCGATGCGCTCCAAGGCGCCGCGCGGCCCCGCTCGAACAATTTCAACAAGCTCGAGGCGCAGCTGCGCGGCTCGGTCGGCAAAGCCATCGGCGAGTACGGGATGATCGCCGGCGGCGATCGGGTGATGGTGTGCCTGTCGGGCGGCAAGGATTCCTATACCTTGCTCGACATGCTGATGAGCCTTCAGCGCAGCGCGCCGATCCGCTTCGAGATCGTCGCGGTCAATCTCGATCAGAAGCAGCCGGGCTTTCCCGCCGAGGTGCTGCCCGGCTATTTGACCTCGCTCGGCGTGCCGTTCCATATCATCGAGCAGAATACGTATGCCGTGGTAAAGCGCGTGATTCCGCAGGGCAAGACCTTGTGCGGATTGTGCTCGCGCTTGAGACGCGGGGCGCTGTATCGCTTCGCGGCCGAGAACGGGATCACCAAGATCGCTCTCGGGCACCATCGCGACGACATCGTCGAGACGCTGTTCCTCAACATGTTTTTCGGCGGCCGTTTGAAGGCGATGCCGCCGAAGCTCTTGAGCGAGGATCGGCGGCACATCGTCATACGGCCGCTGTGCCTGGTGGCCGAGCGCAGCATCGAACGCTATGCCGCGGCGCGCCGCTTTCCGATCATTCCCTGCACCCTGTGCGGCTCGCAAATGCATATGCAGCGCTTGGTCGTGAAGAACATGCTCAAGGACTGGGAGCAGAAATTCCCGGGCCGCATCGAGACCATTTTCTCCAGCATGCGCAATGTCGCCGCCTCGCAGCTTGCCGATCCGAAGCTGTTCGATTTTGCGGGGCTCGAGTCGCTGCGGGCTGGCGCGCCGTCCGCGACCGACGGCTGACGATAAACGGCAGAATCGCCGCGCAGGCGCGCTCTGCATTGCGCAATATGTATCAATAACGGGCTGTGCCTCGCGCTCAAATAGAAGGTAAGATTTTCAGGTGGCGGTACCCGCATCCAATCGAAAGTTGCAAATATCTGTCGGCGCCCATGCCCGCCGCTCGCGGCGACGCTATCCGTGGGAAACGCTCACCGACGACCAGCTGCTCAGCCTGCGGTTTTGCGACCTGAAACTGACCATCGACGGCACCGATCTCGAGCGGGCGATCGAGCGGCTGTACGGCGAGCTCGCCACGCGCGGCATTCGCTTCCGGCCGCATGTCTGGCTGTCGCAGGAATGGTTTTCCCCCGACGGCATTCCCGGAATCGCGATTCCGTTCTATCTCGCGCACCGCCGGCTCATGGGCATCGAGCGGCGGCTCATGCGCGAAGCGGAGGGCGGCAACCGCAACTGGTTGATGCGCATATTGCGTCACGAGGCGGGCCATGCCATCGACTCGGCCTATCGCCTGCGCCGGCGGGGCCGATGGCGCAAAGTCTTTGGGCCGGCATCGCTTCCCTATCCGGATACCTATCGGCCGCGCCCGGGGAGCCGGCGCTTCGTGCAGCACTTGGGGGCCTGGTACGCCCAAGCGCACCCCACCGAGGATTTCGCCGAGACGTTCGCGGTTTGGCTCAAACCCAAGTCGGCGTGGCGCCGGGAATACCTCGGATGGCCGGCCTACGCCAAGCTCGAGTTCATCGATGAGCTGGCCGCCGAAATAGGGGAGACGAAGCCGCTGGTGATCGATCGCAGCCGGATCGAGGACATCGCGGAGGAGACAGGCACCCTGCGCCAGCACTACGAGCGCAAGCTGGCGCGCTACCGTTTGCCGCGCCGCACGGGCGCGGATGAATTATTGCTCAAGGTGTTCACGGCGGCGCCGCGATCGCGCTCGGCGCCGAAAGCGGCCACCGTGCTGCGCGAGCTGCGCCATCCGCTGCGCCAGCAAATCGTGCGCTCCGGAGCCTTCAGCGAATACCTCGTCCATCAGGTCATGCGACTGATGATCGAGCGCTGTGAATCCTTGAATCTGTACCTGCGCGGCCCGCGCCGCGAACTGAAGGCGCATCTTCTGTGGGTCATCGCGCGTCTGGCCGAGTCCTACGAAGAGCGCCAATTGCCGCGCGTGGCGCTGTGAATCGGGCCGCGCCGTGAGCGGGGGTGCGCCGTGAAGAAGGTGCGGGCCCTGGTGCTGGTGCACGCCACGCTGGTGCCGCCGCAGTCGCTGCGCGGCATGTCGGAGAAGCAGATCGACGAGGTGCGCACCGAATACGACGTCATTTCGCATCTGAAGGCCGCGGGGCACGAGGTGCTGCCGCTGGGCCTGAGCGACAGCCTGTCGGAGCTCAGGCGCGCGATCATCGACTGGAAACCGGACATCGTGTTCAATCTGCTCGAGGAATTCGACGGCATAGTCACCTACGATCAGCATGTGGTCGCCTTCCTGGAGCTGATGCATCAGCCGTACACCGGGTGCAATCCCCGCGGCATGCTGCTGTCGCGCGACAAGGTGCTGTCGAAGCAGTTGCTGTCCTATCACCGGGTTCCGACCCCGCAATTCATGGTGTTCGCCCGCGGCAGGGCGCCGCGGATTCCGAAGCGCCTGCGCTTTCCGATGTTCGTGAAGTCCTCGACCGAGGATGCCTCGCTCGGGATCGCGCAAGCCTCCGTGGTCGCGGACGAGCGCCAGCTCAAGGAGCGGATCGCGTTCATTCACGAACAGACCCATTCCGACGCCTTGGTCGAGGAGTACATCGAGGGCCGCGAACTCTATGTCGGAGTGATCGGCAACGAGCGGCTGAAGGTATTGCCGGTCTGGGAAATGACCTTCGGATCGCTGCCGGAGGAGCTGCCCGCCATCGCCACCCGCAAGGTGAAATGGGACCGCGGTTATCAGCAGAAGTACGGCATTACCACCGCGGCCGCGGCGAATTTGCCGGAGGGCACCGTGACGCGGCTCGAACAGCTGTCGAAGCGCATCTTTCGCGCGCTGCATTTGACCGGCTATGCGCGCATGGATTTTCGCCTGCGCGCGGACGGCGCCTTGTACGCGCTCGAAGCGAACGCGAATCCCAATCTGTCGGCCGGCGAGGACTTCGCGCAGTCGGCCCTCACCGCCGGTATGCGCTATCCCGATGTGCTGAAGCGAATCCTGCAGCTCGGAGCCAATTACCCGGCGGCCTGGCGCGGCCTCGACGCCTAGGTTATTGCCGGGTCCATTTGTTCATCCAGGCGAGCGTGGTCTCGTACCATTGGACGCTGTTGGCCGGCTTCAGCACCCAGTGATTTTCGTCCGGAAAGTAAAGAAGCTCGCTGGGCACACCCAGCCGCTGCAACGCGGTGAATGCGGCGAGGCCTTGTGCGTAGGGCACGCGGTAATCGAGCTGACCGTGAATCACCAGCGTCGGCGTCTTCCACTTCGCCACCAAGTCGATGGGATTGTGCCTGGCGTAGGCCGCGGGATTGAGATATTCCGGGCCGCCGTATTCCCACTCGGGAAACCACAGCTCCTCGGTGGAGTAGTACATGCTGCGGTTGTCGAATATGCCGTCGTGCGTGACCAGGCACTTGAACCGATCCGGCCATTGACCGGCAATCCAATTGATCATGTAGCCGCCGTAGGAGCCGCCGAGCGCGCACATCCGATCCTCATCCAGCCAGGGATACTGCTTCAGGGCGGCGGCCAGTCCGAGCTTCAGATCCTCGAGCGGTTTGCCGCCCCAATCCCCGCCGATCGAATCGGTGAAGGCCTGGCCGTATCCGGTGGAGCCGTGAAAATCGATCATCACCACGCCGTAGCCGGCGCCGGCGAAGGCCTGTGCATTCCAGCGCCAGTTCCACAGGTTCCCCATGCTGCCCTCGGGCCCCCCGTGAATCAGCAATGCCACGGGATAGCTTTGGCCAGGCTTGAAATTCGCCGGCTTCACCAGGTAACCGAAGACATTGTCGCCGTTCCAGCCGGCGAAGTTGAACTGCTGGTACTCGCCGAGCGCGCGCGCCGCGAGCGTCGGTTGATTCTGGCGCGTGAGCTGCAGCGGTTTGCCGCCGAAGAATCCCACCGAATACAGTTCCGCGGGATTCGCGAGGTTGCTCAGCGCGTAAACAATTTTTTGCGGACCGACACTGAAGGCTTCGACATTGCCCGCGCCGGTGATTGCCGAGGCCCTGCCGGTGTTCGCGTCGATCGCCCACAGCGGATGCTGACCCAGGTGGTCGGTGGTGGCGAACAGCATCTTGCCGTCCTTCGACCAGGCGAAGTTGCTGATCGAGCGGTCCCAATTCTGGGTCAGGGGGCGCTTGCTTGCGGTGCGCAGGTCGAACAGCACCAAATGAAAACGGTCCGCCTCGAATCCCGGCCGGTCCATGGCGGCGTAGGCGAGCACCGATCCGTCGGGCGAAAAGGCCGGCTTCCCGTCCCATGCCGCATTGTCGGCGGTCAGATTGCGGGGCGTGCCGCCATCGGCCGCAACCGTGTAGATATCGAAGTTGGTGGACCAGGGCTCGCCCACCGGCTGCGCCCGAACCGAGAACGCCGCGGTGCGCCCGTCGGCGCTGAGGGCATAGTCCTCGCGGCCGCCGAAGGGCTTGCTCGGCACGTCCCCGTCGAGGCCGGCGGTCAGGTTCACGGGTGTGCCGTTGGCGAGGCCCGCCCCATCGAGCGCCATCGAGTAAAGCTGCGAGCGGCGCCCGTCGCTCCAGGTGTCCCAGTGCCGCGCAAATATCCCGTCGTATAGAACTCCGCGCGCCGCCTTGTGCGAGGCGGCGATGAGCCGCTGCTTGGTGCATGCCAGATCGGCGCAATCGCGGAATACGTCGAGGCTCACCAGCAGCCGGTCCGCCTTGGGAGAGACGCGGAAACTCCCGGCGTCGAGCGGCAGATTGGTGATCTGCAGCGGTTCGCCGTCGGCACTCCATCGCCAAACCTGAGTCGAACCGCCGCGATCGGACAGGTAATAGATGAACCGCCCGTCGCCGCTCCATTCGGCGGCGCTCGAATTCGCCGCCAAATCCGTGAGCCGAACCGGCGCCGCATCCCGCTTGCGGGTTTCGAGCAGCCAAATACCGCTACGCACCTGATTCGATTCCGGGTCCACGGTACGCAGGGTGTAGGCGACACGCTTGCCGTCCGGGGAAACCGCGGGGTCCGAGATGCGGTCCAATCGAACCAAATCCTGCACGCTGAAGGGCCGCGCCGCGTCCGGCGCCGCGCGGGCCGGCGAGTCGGAATCGGCCGGCGTCGTGCCGGCGGCTGCGAGGATCGCAAGCGCTGCAATTGAGCCAATGACCCGCATCGTGAACCTCTGCCTAGCGTACTGGTTGGTTCGCAATTGTAGTCTCAGCGAGGCAGAATCACTCGTGTGACCGCACCGCAAGTCATCAGTCTCGATTTGGACGACACCTTGTGGCCGGTGGCGCCGGTGATTGCCGCCGCGGAACAAGTCCTGTTCGACTGGCTCCTGAGAAGGTATCCGCAGGCGGCCGCGGGCCACAGCGTCGAGAGCATGCGTTCGCTGCGGGCGAACGTCGCGGCGCAATTCCCGGAGCGCAGCCACGATCTGTCGTTCCTGCGCCGCCGGGCGCTCGCGGCGCAGTTCGGCGCGGCCGGTTACGAGGAAGCGCTGTCCGAGGAGGCGATGGACGTATTTCTCGCCGAGCGCAATCGGGTCGAATTCTACGCCGACGTGCGGCCCTCCCTCGAGCGGCTGCGGGGCCGCTATCGGCTGTTCGCGGTGAGCAACGGCAACGCCGACTTGCAGCGCTGCGGTATCGGCGATCTGTTCGAGGGGCACGTCACGGCCGCCGCCGCGGGCGCGGCCAAGCCCGATGCGCGCATCTTCTCGGCGCTTCAGCGCCTGGCCGGAGTGAGCGCCGCACAGGTGCTGCACGTCGGCGACGATCCGCTGGCGGACGTGGTCGGCGCGAGGCGGGCGGGCATGCAGGCGGTGTGGCTCAACCGCGAGTCGCGCCGCTGGCCGGGGGAGTTCGCGCCGCCGGTCCGCACCATTTCGACGCTCGCCGAAATCCTCTAGCGGGAACTATTCATGAACGAAGGGTATTGTCGTGGACCAGGGCCGGATCGGGTGGGTATTTTCCGGACCGCCGTAAATCCGTCCATGGAGGCTGCGGGAAAAACATCCTGTTTTTCACGCTCCGGAAAATACCCACCCGATCCGGCC
>Ga0209048_10004935_pt1 | contig 12679 bp, 6 predicted proteins | sample FrelakmetCRP12CR_FD_187146 | JGI IMG/M metagenome (GOLD analysis project Ga0209048, IMG submission 187146) | Freshwater lake sediment microbial communities from the University of Notre Dame, USA, for methane emissions studies - CRP12 CR (SPAdes)... | ecosystem: Environmental > Aquatic >... | reverse complement strand
GGCGTAGGGCATGCCGTAACCAAGCGCGGGCACCTTGCTCTTCGCATCTTCTTCAATCATCCCGAGCGCGGCCGTGGTCGTACGCACGCCGGCACAGACGCCGAACAGGATCGCAGGGTGGAATTTGAAGACGTAATGCCCGATCAGGACCGCCGCAATCAGCGGAATCGACGTAGCGAGCACGCCCCAGAGGAACAGGCTCAGTCCGAGCTGCTGCAGGCCCGCGACGAATCCGGGGCCCGCACTGATGCCGACAACGGCGATGAAGACATTGAGGCCCAGAGTATTCATTAACCAGAGGGAGGGCGCCGGGATGTTGCCGAAGGTCGGGCGGATGGTGCGCAGGTAACCGATGAGCAACCCCGCGAGCAGCGCGCCACCGGACGTTGACAGGCTGATCGGGATGCCACCCAGGCTGATGCTCAGCGCTCCGAAGAGACCACCGATGACGATGCCGGCGGAGACCACGGCGAGATCGGTGCTCTCAACCGGGCGGTCGGCATGGCCGATGGCCGCGACCGCCCGGTCGACGTGACGCGTACTGCCCACGATCGTCAGGATGTCGCCGCGCAGGATCTCGGTCTCCGGCAGGATAGGGATCTCGACCATGCTGCGCGTGATCTTTCGCAGGTAGATGCCGCGCGTCAGGGGCAGGTCGGCAAGCTCGCGCAGCGTCCGCCCGTTGACAGTCTTACTGCGTACGAAGACATCGACCACCGTCGCTGGCACGTCGAGCAGCTCCCTGTCGTCCACCTCCGGAACGACCGCCTCGACCTTCTCGACCAGCAACGCGCGCGGACCTGAGATCGCGGCGACGTCGCCGTCCTGCAGCACGCTGTCCGCATTCGCCTCGATGATCTGGTCGCCGCGTCGAATGCGCTCGAAGAAGATGCGGAGATCCGGGAACGTTTCACGGACCGGCCGACCCGTAAGGCCGCTCGCCGCGGAGATCCGGTAGGCCCGGACCTCGACATTGCGGTAGGCGGAGAACACGCCCGGGTCGAGCCCGGCTACGCCACCGCCCATCTGCTTCTCATACTCTTTGCACGCTGCGGGTAGATCGACGCCGATCAATCTCGGCCCGAGTTTCGCGAGCAGAAGGGCCGAGCCAATCGTGCCGTAGATGTAGCTCACGGCGTACCCGATCGGAATCGAATCCAGGTACGCCTTGGCCTGTTCTGGCGAGAGCCCGAGGCGATTGATCTGGTCCGTCGCGACGCCGATGGACGCGGAGATCGTCTGCGACCCGGCATACAGGCCGACCGCATAGCCAACGTCGAGCCCCGCGAGCTTCGCGCACAGGTAGGGCGCCAGAAGACAGATCGCGAGGATGATCACTGAAAATGCGATCTGCTTCGGGCCGTCCTTGCCGAGCCCGCGGAAGAACTGCGGGCCGACGCCGTAGCCCACGGCGAACAAGAACAGCATGAAGAACGTCGACTTGATCGGCCCCGGCACGTCGATGCCGATCTGACCGATCGCGACGGCCGCGAGCAGCGTCACCGTGACGCTCCCGAGGCTGAACCCGGCAATCTTCTTCGGCCCGAGCCAGAACCCCACCCCCAGTGCGAGAAACAAGGCGAGCTCCGGGTAGGCCCGCAGCGTACCGACCAACCAGTCCCAGATGCCCATCGTTACCTCCAGAGGCCTCGGCTCGGCGTCAAGCGAGCAGCGCGACGATCACGCTGCCCCAGATCGCCAGGAACACGTTGCCGACGGCGTACGCGACGCCGTACCCCATCGAGGGGACCGCGCTTCGGGCGGATTCCTGGATGGCCGCCAGGGCCGGCGTCGCGGTGCAGGCGCCGGCGCAGACGCCGAGCAGCACGCCCGGGTGCATCTTGAAGACCCAGCGGCCGACCAGTACCCCGACCAGCAGAGATGCGCTGATCGTCAGCGCTCCCGCGAGCAGGAGGCTGGGACCGCTGGTCTCCAGACCGCGGATGAAATCAGTGCCAGCGTTGAGGCCGACGACCGCGACGAAGCCCGTCAGCCCGATCGATTCGAACACCCACAGCGTCGCGCTCGGGATGCGGCCGAACCAGCGCGGCCGCACCGACCGCACCCAACCGCAAACGAGTCCGCCGAGCAGCACGCCGACCGGGAGACTGAGCCCGAGCTCAATGCCCGCGGCGTGCAGTGCCGGCAGCCCGATCAGGCCCCCGACCACGATGGCCGTGGCAACGACGAACATGTCCGTCACGTCCGTGGCCCGGTCGGCCACGCCGATGAACTCGATCGCACGCGCCACGCTGGCGGTGGATCCGGCGATCGTAAGCACGTCGCCACGCTGCACGGTGGTATCAGCCACGATGGCCAGCGGCATCCCCGCGCGTGCGATGCGCCTGAGGAAGACCCCGCGCGAGCCCTCCTCTCGCCCGAGGTCGGCCGGCGTGCGGCCGTCCAAGTCCGAGTTCGTGACGACGACATCCACAATGTCGACCGACTGGTCGAGCAAGTCGCGGTCGTCCACCTCGCGCAGCCCGCTTCCAGGCGCCTCGAGCACGTCCACGAGCGTCGCGCGTGGCCCGGAAATGGCGATGACGTCGCCGACACGCAGTGTTGCTGAGTGGTCGCCCTCCAGAAGCTGCCCTTGGCGGCGCGACCGTTCCACAAAGATCCTCGCGGCCCCGATTGAGGCCTCGAGATCGGCGCCGCTGCGCCCCACCCACTGCGAGCCGGGATCGACGGCGTAGGCTCGCACTTCGATTTCCCGCCGCGCGGACACCCCTTGCGGCTGGGTCAGGTGCATCTGTTCCTCGAGTTTCCGACACTCATCGGCCAGATTGACGCGCATGATCCGCGGGGCCAGCTGCGACAAGAACCAGGCCGCGCCCGTCATGCCGATCAGGTAAGTGACGGCGAAGGCGACGGGGATGTTGTTGACCATCGTGGCGCGGGCGGCCTCTGGCTCCTCGATGCGCCCGATCGCATCAATCGCCGTGCCGATCGCCGCCGACTCGGTAAGCGAACCCGCAATGAGGCCCGCCCCGGTGCCCGGATCGTAGCCGAAGGCCCGCGACACGACGTACGCGACGATGAGTCCCGTGGTCGCGACGATCGCAGCCAGTCCCGCGTGCGCCAGGCCGTCGCTGCGCAGGCCGCGGAAGAACTGCGGGCCGGTCCGAAAGCCGATCGAGAACAGAAACAACAGGAAGAAACACTGCTTGACCTCGTTCGGCAGGGTGACGCCCAGCTGGCCGACGAGCACGCCCGCCAGCAGCGTGCCGGTCACGGCGCCGAGCTTGAAGCCGCCGAGCGCAATCTTGCCGAGCAGGTAGCCGAGGCCGAGTACCAGGAAGAACGCAATCTCGGGATGCGCGTGCAGAATTCCCTGAAGCCACTGTGCCATGCGTCAGTCTCCGAACCTGCGATGTCCCGCCGAAACCGCTAGCCGCCGCCGCGCGCGCCCTCGCGAAGCGACGCGAGCGCGCTCGGCCTGAGCAACTCGAGCCCCTTGGCCGCGTCGTAGCCGTGGATCTCCTTGACGTCGAGCTTGCGCATGAACGTCACCGTCTCGCGCGTGATGACCTGCCCGGGGACCATGATCGGGAAGCCCGGCGGGTAAGGAATCACGAATTTCGCGGAGACGAGTTCCGGGCCGTTCGCGAGGCGCGCCTCGATCTCCTCGCTGTCGAGCTTCACGTACTCGCGTGCCGCGGCATCGTAGGCGAGATAGTAGGCGGCCCGCATGTTGCCTTCGTTCGTGCTCCCGCGCGGGTTCTCCCGGAACGCGTCATGGAAGCGGCTGAAGTCCGGCAGGTCCGGTACATCCTCCACCAGAGCCTTGACGCGCGCCGCGAAGCGTTCCTGCTCCGGCTCGCCGCCGTCGGCGAGACGGCTCTCGATCCCGCGGGAAATGGCGGCCAGCGCCTTGATCAGCTGCGCGAGGTCACTGGGCACGTTGTTGATGTTGATCTGCACAAGCACGCTGTTGCGGGAGGTCTTGTTGATCTGGATGTCGTACGAATCCGCGAGCAGTGCCTTGAATTGCGAGCCATCGAGCCCGGCCCGGCCGCAGAGCAGCGTGATCCGCGAGGGAGCCAGGAAGAACTCATCCTCGTCGAGCGCGCGCGACGTCTGCGCAAGCGTCCATCCAGGCAGCCCGTAATCCCGCATTCCAGACTTCCGGTATTCGGCGGGAATCATCTCCTCCGGTGTCGCGGCCCGGAAGTACTTCGAGATCAGCGGATGATGATTGATCTCGGCGCGCAGCTCGATCGAGAGCTGCAGCGCCCGCTGCACCAGCTCATACCCTTCGAGTTCCATCTGGCGCCGCGCGACGTCGAGCGAGGCGATGATCTGCAGGTTCGGCGAGGTCGAGGTGTGCGTGAAGTAGGCCTCCTTGAAGGCAGCTTCCACCGTGTGGAAGTCCTGGTCGGCCACGACGATGATCGAGCCCTGCCTGAGCGAGGACATCGACTTGTGCACGGAGTCCGTCTCGTACACCCGCACGCGCGCGACCGCAGGGTCGGGCAGCAGCTCGGTCTCGAGAAGCCGCGGATCGAGCGGATCGAGGCCAGCGAGCTCGGCCCTCTGGGCCTCGTAACGACGACGGTAGTCGGGGCTCGCGAACAACTCGCGCAGCCGCGCGGCCCCGCCCATCGCCGTACGCCGGCGCAGCAGCGGCGAGAAGCGCGCATATCCGAACCAGGCTTCATCCCACAGGAAGATCAGGTCCGGCTTGATCGCAAGACACTCGAGCATGGTCCGCTGGACGTTCGCCACATGTCCATCGAACGTGCAGTTGGTCAGTACGAGCATGCGCGCGCGATCCAGCTTGCCTTCCGCCTTGAGCTTCAGCAGCGCCTGCTTGATCGGGCGGATCGCCACGCTGCCGTACATCGAATACTGCGTCAGCGGATACGCATCGATGTAGTACGGCTGGCCCCCGGCGAGCACGAGCCCGTAGTGATGCGACTTGTGACAGTCGCGGTCGATCAGGACGATGTCCCCCGGCCTGACCAGCGCCTGCTGCACGATCTTGTTCGACGTGGACGTCCCGTTCGTGACGAAGAAAGCCCGGTCGCCGCCAAACGCGCGGGCCGCCTTGTCCTGCGCGACCTTGATGTTGCCGGTCGGCTCGAGCAGGCTGTCCAGGCCTCCAGTCGTCGCCGAAGATTCCGCGAGGAAGAGGTTCACGCCATAGAACTCGCCCATGTCGCGAATCCAGTTGGAGTGGAAGATCGACTTGCCTCGCGCGACTGGCAGCGCATGGAACGTGCCGATCGGGCGCTGCGCATACTTCTGCAGGTTGTCGAAGTACGGCGTCGTGTACCGATCCGCCACGCCTTCCAGAATGCTCAGGTGAATCTCGAGCAGTTCTTCGATCCCGTGGAAGACGCGTCGGATCGGGGCCGCCTCGTCGGACCCGGCCAGGTGGGCGACGTCCCGGTCTGTCGAGAGGTAAACGTCGAGTTCGGGCCGGTAGCGGCGCAGCAGCCCGGCCAGCAGAGTTCCGAGGTCTTGGTCGGCCTCGAAGCCTTCCGCAGGCAGATGCGGGGCCAGTATCTGGCGCAGATCCGGCAGGTCGTACTGCGAGGCGAAGCCGAACCCGTCGAAAATCACGACCGCCTGCAGATCGTAATTGACGATCGCCGCGAGCAGCGCGTCCTCGAGACTGCCGACCACGACCGGTTCGTAGATGAACTGGTCCAGGTCCCGGCGCAGCCTGCGGACCGCATCGCGCGTCGCGGCCCAGGTGGAGCGTTCACCCGGCGTTACAACCAGCACCTCGAAATACGGCTTACGGGCATGACCCTTGCCGCCCAGCGTCGGCGGCAGGACGTCGGACAAGTGGGGTTCGGGATCACCCTCTGATGTCCAGGCTTCGGGATCATCCCGGTAGCTATTGGCATGCAGGGCCGCGCTGATTCGCTGCACGAGCCTCGCAAGTCCGGTCCAGTCGCCGGTCTGCAGGCGCTCGTGAACCAGCGTCATGAGCCTGGGACCCGGATAGCCGCAGAAGTCCTCCAGCGGTGCCAGCGCCGCAAGTTCGTCGGCCACTTGCCTGCGCAGGGTCTCGGCCTGGCTGCCCGCGCCGGCGGCGAGCGCCTTGGCGTGCCGATTAACGAGGCGCCAGCGGTCCGCCCTGCCCTGAGACGCCGAGAAGAACCCCGACACCCCGCCTACGCCGCCCGCGATGGCCATCTGGTTCACGGTTCAGGCTCACTTCTTCTTCGCAGGCACGGGAGTGACCGCATACGGATTGCCGCCCAGCGCATTCGAGACGGCCTCGATCGTCTTCTGCGCCTTGACGCTGTTGCCCGCCGCATCCAGCGGCGGCGAGATGACGGCGATACCGAACTTGCCGGGCGAGACCGCGATGATGCCGCCACCCACGCCGCTCTTCCCCGGCAGGCCCGTCCGGTAGAGCCACTGGCCCGAGTCATCGTACAGGCCGGCAGTGGCCATCACTGCGAGGACCTTCGGCACGTACTTGGATTGCAGCACCACCTTGCCCGTCACCGGATTGGTGCCACCGTTCGCAAGCGTCCCTGCCATCGTCGCCAGATCCTTCGCGTTGACGCTGACGGCGCACTGCTCGGTATAGATGTCGGTCGCGCGGTCCGGGTTGTCCTTGATGCGACCGTAAGCGTACATCAACTTGGCGATCGCCTGGTTACGCTGGTTGGTGTCGGCCTCCGACTTGAAGACCTCCTGGTTCACGCTGAGCGGCCGCCCGGCGAAGTCGCCGTAGTAGCTCAGGATCTTGTTCCAGATCTCATCACGCGTGGCGCCCGAGACCATGCTGGTCGCGGTGATGGCGCCCGGGTTCACCATGGCGTTCATCTCGGACCCTTTGTGCTGCTCGATGGCGACGATCGAGTTGAAAGCCTGGCCGGTCGCATCGACGCCCATGTTGTTCGCGATCGCGTCCGGCCCCTGCTCCTCGATGACCTTCGCCATCGTGAAGACCTTGGAGATCGACTGGATCGAGACCTCGGAGGTGATGTCGCCCTTGGTGTAGACGCGGCCGTCCGCGGTCACCAGTGCGATGCCGTAGATGTTTGGATCGACCTTGGCGAGCGCGGGGATGTAGTCCGCGTTCTTGCCTTCCTGGAGGCCCTTGAATTGCGCGTAGGCTGTATCCAGGGCCGCCTCGATGTTTGCCGGGGCGAGCGCCTCGGCGACGGCCGCCTTCCTGGCGAACGCCGGGGTCGCGGCGAACGACAGCGCCACTGCCACGACGGACGCGGTGAAGAATGAAACCTTGCGGTTGGTGATCATGCCGTTCTCCCGGTCAGAGCTTAGTGCCGAAGTTGTACTTGACGCTGAACTGGACGCGCGAGTCGTTGCCCGAAGGTCCGTCGTTCCAGGTGAGCTTGCCCCAGAGGAACTCGCCGCCGATCATGACGTTCTCGACCGGGTAGCTGAGCAGATTGACAGAGGCGTACTGACCCTTGTGGAACGCGGCTGGGTCCTGGAAGTTGGTGTTGTCCACCTGCGTGAAGCTGTAGCCGATCGAGCTCGACCACTTCTTGCTCCAGTAGTGGTCGTAGTAGGCGACCACGCCGAGCAGCGGCACCGCTTCGGACTTTACGTTCGTGACCGTCTCGGCGTTGAAGTTCGCGGTCGGCGCGATATCCATGCCGCCGTCGTTCATGTAGCTCGCGATTCCGTGGCCGTAGACGACCTGCAGTAACAGCTTGTCATCCCCGAACGTGTTGATCGTCGAGGAGAGGTTGATGCCCCAGCCCGTCTGGTACCCGGTCGACCATCGGTCGGCCGGTGTGATCCGATACTGGTAACCCACCCTGCGCAGGATGCCGGCCACCTGGACATGGCCCCAGCCGCTCCCGTAGCGGAAATGCGTCGTCAGATCTGGCAGCGTCTCGTTGTTTTGGATTTCCGTGCCTTCGAAGCCCTGGACCAGGCGGACGTTGCCGGAATCGACGTCGTTGCCGGGCCGCTCCAGAGCGACTGCGAACTGGCTGGTGTCCGTCCTATAGGGCGTCCAGCGGATCTGCACGTTGCGGTAGAACACCATGCCCGCCGGGCCCCAGTAGTCGATCACGTTTGGAAAGACGTCGATGTCCATGAACACGCTGTTCGTCTGGCCCGCGAGCAGCGAGCCCCACTCGCCGTAGGCGTGCCGCAGGCGGAAGGTCGTCTGCCCCGCATTCGAGCCGACGCCGAACAGGTCGAACTCGAACTTGAAGTCGATCGGCGCAGTGTTCTCGCCGGTCGGCATGACCCCCTTCACGCCAAAGCGGCTCTGCTTGACGCTGAGGCTCGCCTGTCCGTTAGCGCCATATTGGTCCTCGACGGAGATCTTCGATGGGCGCAACGCGTCCTCCCAGTCCGATTGGACGCGGTTGAAGTCCTGGATGTAGTCGGCTTGGGCGAAGCCGTAGATCTCGAACGAGCGGACAACGTCCGCTGCCTGCGCCGAGGTGACCGGCGCCGTGGCCCCTGCAATCGCGACCGATACCACCGCCGCCCCGATCCGTCGCGTTCCGCAAAGTCTCATGTGCTGCCCTCCTATCCACGATTTGGTGCCGGATCGGCAGGCGCCACGCGAGACCGTCCCCGGTCCTTGGCTCCGACGTTCCGAGCCTTAGTGGGTGAGTGTACTATCGCGTACGGTGCGCGCAGCGAGGCTCAGATCAGGGCTTTCCACCAAGAAATGGAAACGTAATAGACATGATCTGGGCGTGGCCCCCGCCGCGGGCCAGGCGGGCAGCTGGGAGAGGACGCGATGGACATTGTGACAAAGCAAGTGCACGTCGGCGCAAAGCACCTGTATCCAGAGTGGCGGTTCCTGCAGCTCCTGCTGCTCATCTTCGCCTGGATGCTGGTGTCGCCACGATTGGAGGATCGCTTGGGCCAGCACGTGCTGATGCAGATCATGTTGCTGGACGTGCTGCTGGTGACACTATGGGCGAACCAAGGCTGGCACCGGGTGCGAACAGTCGTGATCGCCTTGTGGGCGTTGTCCCTGCTCGCCACAGTTCTCGCCTTCGTGCCCCTTCCGCCAGAATGGCACACGGTCGCAAGAACGACGGAGTTTGGCCTTCTCGCCCCGGTGCTTGCGGCCTGTGCCGCGGGCGTTCTGTCTTTCGTGTTCCGGAGCCGGCGGCTCACCGTTGACGGTATCTTTGCAACCGTCGTCGCCTACATGCTGATCTCTTTTGTCTTCGGCGAGCTCTATCAGGTCGCGCTCGCCTGGGACCACGACGCGTTCCACCTCCCGGTACCGCTGTCCGAGCTCTCGCCGCGGGGAGTGCGGAGCAACATGCTGTACTTCAGCCTGGTCACGCTCACGACGGTGGGCTACGGCGACATCTTGCCGAACAACGATACGACGAAGATGCTCGCCGTCATTGAGGCAGTGGTCGGGCAGTTCTACGTCGCCGTCGTGGTCGCGGTGTTCGTCGGCATGTACGCGGCGCGGGCTCGGGATTCCGAAAAGACCTGATGCGATCGGCGCCGCGCGGCGACTCTGTGTTCTCGCTCGCGCTGATTGACCGCGGCGTCCGCGACGCTACTTCATCTTTGCGCTCTCCGGCCAGCCTTCCCTCATCTCACGCCTGTCGCATGGCGAGCTGCCTCAGCGCGCACGTGTCGCAAAATATCGCAAGCGAAAACCACTTAAGAAACAATCCTTAAGAAGACATTTATAAAGTCGATTGAGAGCATTTGATCGGGTTGTCGCCCGCGGCCGTGAAGGGCCGCTTAACTGACGTATGCCCCAGGCCTGCGACTCCCGGGCACCCGCGATGCGAACGTCCAACGACTGGATCTGCGGCATGTCCGCGGACACTTCAGCAATCCCGTTACAAAACCTCGCTAAGCATAATTGCGGCAACGGAAAGCAGGCCCAAGAACTGCAACGTCGGTTCCGGCGCAACGGTCGTGATCTCCGTAAGAGATAACGATTCGTAACGGCGCTGTCATAACGTCCACACGGCAATGTCACGAGCACTGCCTATCGTGCTGCCGGATCGATTTCACGCTGCCGGCGCGTCGCCGGAAACAACCAACAACTGGAGCACAAAGAATGGGCAGGAATTCATCGATTCTGGCGTCCGCCGTGTCGGCAGTCATCACCCTGGCGGCGGTCGGCGCTGCGCCGGCGTATGCCGGGAATTCTCACAATGCGCAGATCAAACACGTTCTCCTGATCAGCGTCGACGGCCTGCATCAGGTGGACGTGGAGAACTACGTCAAGAGCCACCCCAAGGCCTCGACGATTCAGTACTTGATGACTCACGGCGTCAGTTACACGAACGCGTCAACTTCGAAGCCGTCCGACTCCTTCCCTGGCCTGACCGCCCTCGTGACGGGCGCATCGCCGAAGCTGTCGGGCGTCTACTATGATGATTCCTACGACCGCAAGCTCTCGCCGCCCAATAACCTCGCGCCTGGGGACAATTGCAAGACGGTGGGCACCGAAACGCAGTACGCGGAGAACATTAACACCTCGTACGACGATAATCTCGGCGGCGCGACGCTGCTCAGCAATGAGATCGACCCCGACCGACTACCGCGCGACGGCGCGCACGGCTGCACGCCCGTCTATCCGCACCAGTTCCTGCGCGTGAACACCATCTTTAATGTCGCGCACGACGCCGGGCTCTACACCGCATGGTCGGACAAGCATCCGGCCTATGAGCTCGTCCGCGGCCCGGCCAACACCGGCGCCGAGGACCTGTACACGCCTGAGATCAACTCGCCGCCGCGCGCACTTAAGTGCGTGACCGCGGAAGGCCCGGGCGGCAACCCCGACAGCTGCGCGGTCATCGATCCGAACGCTCAGTGGACTTCGGACGTCAGCTACACCACCGTGTACGACGACCTCAAGGTTCAGGCCGTGGTCAACGAGATCAAGGGTTTTGACCACACCGGGAAGACGAAGACGGGCGTGCCGGCAATCTTCGGCATGAACTTCCAGTCGGTGAGCGTCGGCCAGAAGCTGACGGCGGACGGTTACACGGACGCTGCCGGAACTCCGAGTGCAGGGCTCGGGCAGGCGCTTGATTTCGTTGACGCCTCGCTCGGCAAATTCGTCGCTGCGCTCAAGCAGCAGAAGATTGGGGACCACACGCTTCTCGACGAGACGCTCATAGTCGTCGGTGCCAAGCACGGTCAGTCGCCGATCGACGTCGGCACGCTGCACATGATCTACAGCAAAAAGCACCCGAACCCGAAGGCGACTCTGGACGTCACGGACGTGACGGACGTGCTGGCAACGGCTGGCGTGACGGTGGCGCAGGCTACCGAGGACGACATTTCGCTGCTCTGGCTGCAGGATCAGACGATGACGGACACGGCGGTGGCGGCGCTCGAGGCCAACCGTAAGGCCCCCCGCGTCCAGAAGATCTACAGCGACAAGGAACTCAAGAAGCTGTTCGGGGACCCGAGCAAGGATACCCGGACGCCGGACCTGATCGTGCAGCCGATTCCGGGCACGATCTACAGCGGAAGCGCGGCGAAGATCGCCGAGCATGGCGGCTTCGCTGAGGATGACACGCACACGGCCCTGATCGTGTCCAATCCCAACCTGAAGGTGCAGTCGGTCTCCGACCTGGTCACCAACCAGCAGGTAGCCCCGACGATCCTCAGTGCCCTCGGTCTTAAGATCCAGGCGCTCGATGCCGTTCGCAAGGAACAGACGCGCGTGCTGCCGGGCCTCGAGTTTGAGGGCAGTGGCAATGGCAAAGGTAATAGCGGCAACGGCAATAACGGTAACGGCAATAGCGGAAACGGCAACAACGGCAACGGTAACAGCGGCAACGGCAATAACGGCAACGGTAATAGCGGCAACGGCAGCAAGGGTAAGAGTTAGAGAAGCAGCGGCTGTCTTGCCGACCGACTGAGTCATCATTGGCGCAGAGGGGCCGGGAACTCTTCCCGGCCCCTCTCCTTTTTTGTGCATCTGCCCGGGCGCATCGCCTGAATCAGCCGCGACCGGTGCAGCAACATGCGCGCTGTCGAGCACAGGCGCCGCGTGTGCCCGAAATCCCGCTGGAGTGGATCGTGTAGCGGCGAGGATTGTCGGGGCCCGACCGAATTGCGGCGCCGTGACGTGCCCACACGGCTAAGGCAGCGCGACGACGCCCGCTATTGCTTCGACTTGGCGGGCTCGGATTCCCGCAATAGTTCTACCAGGTAACCCTTCCAGACTGCGGCCGCGGTGTGTGTGCCATGGCCGCGCGTCGCGTCGCTGATGGGGATCAGCACGAAGCGGCAATGGGGCATCTTCTTCGCCAGGGTTTCGGCGATGCCCAGCTCGGGGGGGTTGATGAAGTCATCGGCGGAGTTGATGTAGAGCACCGGGACCGAGATGCGCTCGAGGTGTGGGCTCGGATCGTAATTGCGGCTCGCGTTCACGTAGAAGATCAGGTTGTTCGCGTCCGTAGTGGCCATTACACGCTTCAGATAGTCGTCGACGTAGGCCTCCGCGGCGACGCGTGTGGGCGCGAGCTTCTGCATCCGGAGCGGGCTCGAGCCCATGATCAGCAGCATCTCGTTGGCGCTACGCAATCCCTGCACCGGTTCCGATGTGTACTCGCCATTGAGCCATGCGGGATCCTGCTTGATGGCCTGGATCGCCATGTAGCGCATCATGCGGTTGCGGCCGGCGATGGCCGTGGGCAGGCACGCGAAAGGCGCGAGAGCGTCCGCGAAGCCGGGATACGTCTCGCCCCAGACAAAGGTCTGCATGCAGCCCATC
>Ga0209048_10004934_pt1 | contig 12681 bp, 8 predicted proteins | sample FrelakmetCRP12CR_FD_187146 | JGI IMG/M metagenome (GOLD analysis project Ga0209048, IMG submission 187146) | Freshwater lake sediment microbial communities from the University of Notre Dame, USA, for methane emissions studies - CRP12 CR (SPAdes)... | ecosystem: Environmental > Aquatic >... | reverse complement strand
CTCGAGATCAACTGCCGCAGCCAACTGTCGATTCTCGAGGCCTGCCGCCGCAACAATCCGGGCGTCAAGGTGGTGTTCGCCGGCACGCGCCAGGTCTACGGCAAGCCCGCGTTCCTGCCTGTCACCGAGCAGCACCTGGTGTGCCCGACCGACGTGAACGGCATCAACAAGGTGGCCGGCGAGTACTACCACCTCGTCTACAACAACGTCTTCGGCGTGCGCGCCTGCTCCCTGCGCCTCACGAACATCTACGGGCCGCGGCAGCTGGTCAAGCACAACCGGCAGGGATTCATCGGCTGGTTCATCCGCCTGGCGGTGGAGGGCCGCGAGCTGCAGATCTACGGCGACGGATCGCAGCTCCGCGACTTCGTGTTCGTCGATGATGCGGCCGCGGCGTTCCTGACGGCGGGCGCATCCGACGCCTGCAACGGCGAGGTGTTCAACGTCGGCGGCGACGAGCCCGTCAGCCATCGCGACCTCGTCGATCTTCTGATCGAGGTGGCCGGCTCGGGCAGCGTCCGCTACGTCGAGTGGCCGGAAGAGCAGAAGGCGATCGACATCGGGAGCTTCTACGCCGATTCCGCGAAGTTCAGGGCCGCCACCGGCTGGCAGCCGCGCGTCGGTCTGCGAGAGGGCCTTGCGCGGACCGTCGCGTACTACCGGGAGCACCTGGCCCACTACCTGGATCCGATCGACCCCGAGCCGGCCGCATCATGAGCGCCTTCCGTGTCCCGTTCATGCGCCTCGTGCCGGGTGAGGATCGTCCGGCCATCGACGCGGCCATCCTGCGAGTCGTCGAGCGCGGCTGGTACGTGCTCGGCCCCGAGGTTGACGCGTTCGAGCGGAGCTTCGCCGAGGCGAGCGGCGCGCAGCACGCTGTCGGCGTCGGCACGGGCACCGACGCGATCGCCATCATCCTGCGCGCCCTCGGCATCGGCGCCGGCGACGAGGTGATTACGACGCCGGTGTCGGCGGCCTACACGGCGCTGGCCTGCATGATGGCGGGGGCGCGGCCGGTGTTCGCGGACATCGACCCCAGGCGCCTGACCATCAGCCCGTCCGCCGTCGAAGCCGCCATCACGCCGCGCACGGCCGCCATTCTCCCGGTGCACCTGTACGGCCAGGCGGCCGACATGCCCGCGATCATGGCCATCGCGCGCGCGCGGGGCCTCGCTGTCATCGAGGACTGCTGCCAGTCCCACCTGGCGGCCTGCGACGGCGCACCGGTCGGGTCGTTCGGCGTGGCGGCCGCCTACAGCTTCTACCCCACGAAAAACCTCGGCGCCCTCGGCGACGGCGGCGCCATCACCACCAACGATTCCGCGCTCGCCGCCAGGGCGAAGCGCATCCGCAACGGCGGCCAGACCGACCGGTATCACCACGGCGAGATGGGCGTGAACAGCCGCCTCGACGAGATGCAGGCCGCCATCCTCGGCGCGCGCCTGCCCTTCCTGCCCGCGTGGACGGCCGCAAGGCGGGTCCGCGCGGCCGCGTACCGGCGGCTTCTTCAGGGAACCGGGATCGAGGTCCCGCCCGAGTGCGACGCCGGCCACGTTTACCACCTCTTCCCGGTGCTCTCGCCGCGCCGCGACGAGTTGCAGGCGGCGCTGCGCGCGCAGGGCATCGAGACCCTGATTCACTATCCCGTGCCCATCCCGAGGCAGCCGGCCCTGCACACCGAGTCTCCGGCGCAGTGCCCGGAGGCCGACCGCGTGTGCGCGCAGGTGTTGTCGCTTCCGCTGTACCCCGGCTTGCCGGAAGACGACCTGAAGGCCGTCGCCGGCGCCATCGAGCGCCTCACGGCCTAGCCCATGCTCCTGGTGCTGGCCGGCCTCATCACAATCGGGTACCTGCCGGGCGCGGTCGTCTACCGCCTGCCCCTGGCGGACCGGGCGCGCCGTGCCGCCCTTCCGGCCGACGAGCGCGCCTTCTGGGCGGTCATTCTCAGCTGCACGATCACGACGCTGGCCGCGCTGGCGCTGGCCTCGGCCGGCGCGTACACGTTCGGGCGCCTGCTCGCCGCCGATCTCGCGTTCGCGGCCGCCCTGCTCGTGATCGCCCGCGGCCGGCTCAGGCTCGGGCCCGGCGCGGCCGGTCCGTCGTGGACGATCGTGCTGCCGGCGGCGCTTGTCGGCCTCGGCCTGTACCTCTTCTTCCCGTCGTCGGAGTACGTGATGGGCGGGAAGGACCCGGGCACCTACATGAACCAGGGCATCCAGATCGGCCAGCACGGATCCCTGGTGATCAACGATCCGACGCTGGCGGCGGTGCCCGAGGAGTTCCGGTCCATGTTCCTGACCGGAGACCCATCCGAAGTCGAAGGCCTCAACCAGGGCGTGCGCTTCATGGGGTTCTTCGTCCTCGATCGTTCGCGCGGCGAGGTGATGGGCCAGTTCCCTCACGCGTTTCCCGTGTGGGTTGCCATCGGCTACGGCCTCGACGGGTTGAGCGGCGCCAGGCGCGCCGTCGGGGCCTGGGCCATCGTGGGATTGCTGGCTGTCTACTTCGCGGGAGCCCGGTTTGCGGGGCGCGCGCCCGCGTTCATCGGCACGCTATTGCTGGGCATCAACGTCGCCCAGATCTGGTACGCGAGATACCCGAACTCCGAGGTGATGCAGCAGGCGCTGCTGTTCGCCACCCTGCTCGCGCTTGCGCGCGCGTATCGCGACGATGTCAGGTTCTTCGCGCCCGTGGCCGGCGTCCTGCTGGGCACGCTCATGTTCGTGCGTCTGGATTCCCTGGTCATCCTCGGCTTCATCGGCGCGGGCCTCCTGCTGCTCATCGCCGACGGCAAGCGGCTGGGCTGGTCATTCCTGGCGCCGCTCGCGGGGCTGCTCGCCGCGGCGGCGGCGTACTTCGCCGGACCGATGCGCGCGTACATCGTCATCCCGATGCTGCAGGTCGGCGGCGCCCGCGGGCTCGCGGGCGCGGTCGCCGGGCTGGCCGTCGCGGGATTCGTCATCCGCCGCGCGCGCCGCGCTGCGCCCGCCCGGACAGCAGCGGTACAGCAGTGGATCCCGCGCGCCCTCGCGCTCGGTCTCGCGGCCGCCGCGTGCTACGCGTATTTCCTCCGGGAGCCCGCGGGACGACTCGCGGTCCACGACGCATACGCGCTTCGCGTGTTCGCGTGGTACATCGGGCCGATTGGCCTGCTGGCCGCCGCCGCAGGCTTCGTGGCACTCGCCTGGACGCGGTTCTGGCGGGACCCGGTGCTGCTCACCGCGGGCGCGCTCATGTCGGTCTTCTTCTTCTACAAGATCCGCATCGTCCCCGAGAACTTCTGGCAGGCACGGCGGTACCTGCCCCTCATCCTGCCCTTCGCCTGCCTGATGATGGCCGCCGGCGCGTTCATTCCGTACCGCAGCCGCCTCAAGCCGGCGCCGTCCACGGCGCCGCGGGCCGCGAGGTGGCGCGCCGTGCTGGGCTGGCTCGCGCCGCCGTGCGCGGTTCTCGCGTTTGTCGGGTGGACGTTCGCCGCGGCCACGCAGCCCATCCTCAATCACGTGGAGTACGCGGGGCTCATCCCGGCCCTCGAGGGGCTCGCGGCCGGGTTCGGCGGGCGCGACCTGGTGCTCGTCGAGCCCCGGTACTCGTCGGACACCCACGTGCTGGCCACTCCGCTGGCCTTCATCTACGCGAAGAACGTGCTGCTGTTCTCGACGCCGCGGCCGGGCCGCGCCGAGGTCGCGCGGTTCCTGGCGTGGGCCGGCCAGGCCTACGATCGGGTCTTCCTTCTCGCCGAAGGCGGGTTCGACCTCGCCTCGCCGTCGGTCGGCATCACGCCCGTGCGCAACGTCCGCTTCTCCGTCCCCGAGTTCGAGTCGGCCCGCAACGCGTACCCGCGGGAGATCCGGCAGAAGAAATTCAGTCTGAACATCTACGAACTCCGGCACACCGACCAGGCGCCGCCGGTCCTCGACCTCGACATCGGCGGTTTCGACGACCCGTGGGTGTTGAGGATGTTCACCAGGCAGGAGCAGGACGGAGTGACCTACCGGTGGGTGCGGGACCGCTCGTTCGTCACCCTGATTGGCCTTCCCGCCTCGGCCCGCGAGATCGTGATCCGGGCGGGGGACGGTGGCCGGCCGGCGGCGGCCGGGCCGGCGATCCTGCAGCTGTTCCTGAACGACCGGCTGCTCGGTGCCGTCACCGTGCGCGGGGGCTTCTCCGAGTACCGCGTCGACGTGCCGCCGGATGCCGCCGCCGACGCTGCCGCGCGAAAGGGCACCGCCGAGGTGCGCCTGATGTGCACGACGTGGGTTCCGAAGATCCTCATCGGCGGAAGCGACGATCGCGCGCTGGGCATCATGCTGGATCGCATACGTGTGGAATAGAGGCGTGCTGCAAATCGCCGATCCGCGAGAACGCGCCGCCGTCGCGGCGGCCGATGCCGCGCTCCGCCTTGCGCGCCTGGCGGCCCGCCGGCGATCGCGGCCCGCGGCCGGCACCATCCGGCGCATCCTGGTCCTCCGGCTGGAGCGCATCGGCGATCTGCTCATGTCGCTGCCCGCCCTTCACGCGTTGCGCGAGCGCGCTCCGCATGCGGTCATCGATCTCGTCGTCGGCCGCTGGAACCAGTCGCTCGCCCGGCAGGTGGCCGGCATCGACTCCGTCGAGACCATGGATGCCCCGTGGCTGGCCCGGGAGCCGGGGAGCGCCGGCTGGCCCGCGCTGCGCCGCCAGGCCAGGAACTGGCGGACGCGGCACTACGACCTGGCCATCAACCTGGAGGGTGACATCCGCAGCACGTTCGTCATGAGCCACGCCGGCGCGCGCTGGTGCGCGGGATTCGGCATGGCGGGCGGCGGCCCGCTCCTCGACGAGGATGTCCTGTTCGATCCGGGATCGCATACGGCAGTGAACGGCGTGCGCCTGGTGAGGGCGGCACTCGGGGAAATCGCGGGCCGGCAGGCCTGGCCGGCCGAGGGCCTGGACGCCGCCGCGCGGCTGCCGCGCGCCGCCCTGACGATTCCACCGTCCGCCCGGGAGGAAGCCGGGACGCTGCTGGCTGCGGCCGCCGGTCTGCCGCGCGAACGGCCGCTCGTGGGCCTTCATCTCGGCGCAGGGCGCGCGATCAAGGAATGGCCCGCGTCGCGGATGGCCGACGTCGGAGCCTGGGCCGTCCGCGAGCGCGGCGCGGCGCTCGTGTTGACCGGATCGGCATCCGATCGGGCGGCGGCTGACGAGGTCCGCCGGAGGCTGCCTCAACCGGCCACTGTCATCGATCTCGTCGGCGCCGCCGATCTGCCGGCGCTGGCGGCCGTGCTCTCGCGCCTGTCGCTGGTGGTCACGCCCGACACGGGGCCGATGCACCTGGCGGCAGTGGTCGGCACGCCGGTGGTCGCTGTGTTCGGGCCGTCGTCGCCGGACCGGTGGGGTCCGCTCTCGCTCGATTGCCGCATTGTCCGCATCGACCTGCCGTGCAGTCCGTGCAACCGGATCAGGAATCCGCCAGCCCGCTGCCAGGGTCAGACGCCCGACTGCCTCGCCGGCATCCCCGCCGCGCAGGTCATCGCCGCGGCCGCCGAGTTGCTGCAGGCCGCAGGCGGGAGGCCGCGACATGGCGCGGACTGACGCGGTGATCGTCGTCGGCGACGCGCGCGGCGTGCGGCGCGTTCGCCTGGGCGACTACCTCGATGCCGAGCTGGCGGAGCGCGCCGAGCGCGAGGCGAACGCCTGGGTGAAGTCGCTTCGGAGCCTGCCGGTCGAGGGGTTGCCGTTCCGCGAGCGATTCACCCATCGCGGAGATTCGCTCTGGTGGTTCGCGGAGCTCTACCTGCACAAGGTGCAGGTGGCGAACCACGTCTTTCGCACTCTGCTGGCGCTCGAGGCGCTCGTGCAGCGCGAGCGCCCCGGACAGCTCGGCGTGGCCGGCGGGAACCGCGGCGTGCGCGTGCTGGCCCGGCGCATGGCGGAGCGGGAGGGCCTCGCGTGGATTGGCGGCGGGCGCAGCCTGGCGCCCTCGTGGCTCGAACACGTGCGCATCGCGGCGCGCGCGCATCTGTACATGGCAGGCTCGGCGTGGGCTCGCGCCGCGAAGGCGGCCGATCCGCCGGCGAGGCGGGCAGCGGTGGCCGCGTTCGTGCACGCGGCATTCTGGCGGGGCCACGAGGAGCAATACGTCGGTCCCGTGCTTCGGGAACTGGAAGCGGCGCTGCCGGCCGGCGACGTCGCGATTGTCGGCCTCGGCCCTGAGACGAGCTACAAGGCGCGCGCGTGGCACCATCGCGTGTCCGGGCTGCGGCCACGGGACCGTGCGCCGCGCGAGATGGTGGAGGATTTCGCGACGGCGGCGCAGTTGGAACCGTCCGGCGGCGTCTGGCGCCGGCGCCGCGCCATGTTCGCCGCGCTTGCCGGCAGCGCGGCGCTGCGGCAGGCGGCGATCATCAGGGGCTGCGACGCGTGGCCGCTCATCGAGCCCGCCCTCATGGGCATCGCCTACCTGCAGTTTCCCTGGTCTGCCCGGGTGATGGATCAGCTCGGCGCGGCGCTCGACGCCATGCGACCGGCGGCCGTCGTGACGTACGCCGAGGCCGGCGGCTGGGGACGCGCGATGGTGCTCGAAGCGAGGCGCCGCGGCGTCGCCTCGGCCGGCCTCCAGCATGGCTTCATCTACCGGCACTGGCTCAATTACCTGCACGAGCCCGACGAAGCGGCGCCGGCGCAGGGCAATCCGTCCGACGGCGGCTTCCCGTTCCCGACGCTCACGCTGCTCTACGACGACTTCGCCGCCGAGCACCTGCAGTCGGCTGGCCGGTTCCCGACCTCGGCCCTGGCCGTCACCGGCTCGGCGCGCCTCGACACCCTCGTGCACCGCGCGGGCCTGGTCACGGCCGACGGCATCGAGCGCACGCGCCGGGCCGTGGGCGCGAAGGAAGGCCAGGCGGTGGTGGTGGTCGCGGCCAAGTACTCGCAGATCGCCCAGGTCTTCCCGCAGCTTGTTCGGGATGCCGGCGAGATCTCCGGCGTGCGCCTCGTCATCAAGCCCCATCCGGCCGAGCACGCCTCGCCGTACCTCGCCGCGGCGCACGGCGCGCCGCACGTCACGATGGCGCCGCCGGACGCGGACCTGGCCGACCTGACGCGGATCGCGCGGCTGCTCGTCACGGTGAACTCGACGGCCGCCATCGAGGCGATGGTGCTGGGCGTGCCGAGCCTGGTGCTCGCGATGCCGAACAACCTCACGCCGTTTGTCGAGGCGGGCGCGATGTCGGGCGTCTTCGAGGGCGCGCCCATCGGACCGGCCCTCCGTGCGGTCCTGGCCGACGATCGCAGCCGTGCGGACATCCTGCGGAAGAGCGCGGAGTTCATGGCGCGCTACCGGGTCGGCTCCGACGGCGGCGCGGCCCGCCGTGCGGCCGGGCGGATCGCGGGCCTTGCCTCGGGCACGGATCGGCCGGGCAGGATATCCTAGGGAGAGGAGTCAATGATGCGCGCGTTCATCACCGGCGGTGCGGGGTTCATCGGGTCGCACCTGGCAGACGCCCTGCTGGCGGCGGGCCACCAGGTCACGGTGCTCGACGACCTCTCCACCGGGTCGTTCGACAACATCGCCCATCTGAAGGGCCGGCCGGGCTTCAGCTACACCATCGACACCGTGATGAACGAGCCCGTCCTGGCCGAACTGGTGGACCAGTGCGACGTGGTGTATCACCTGGCCGCCGCGGTCGGCGTCCGGCTGATCGTCGAGGCCCCGGTCCGGACGATCGAGACCAACGTGCACGGCACGGAGGTGGTGCTGAAGGCCGCCGCCAAGAAGCAGCGGACGGTGGTCGTGGCGTCCACGTCCGAGGTGTACGGGAAGAGCGACGCGGTCCCGTTCCGCGAGAGCGGCGACATCGCCCTCGGCCCGACGCTGAAGCACCGGTGGGCCTACGCGTGCAGCAAGGCGCTCGACGAGTTCCTGGCCCTGGCGTACTGGAAGGAGAAGCGGCTGCCGGTCATCATCGTGCGGTTCTTCAACACGGTCGGTCCGAGACAGACCGGGCGGTACGGGATGGTGGTGCCGAATTTCGTGCGGCAGGCACTCGCCGGGGAACCGATTACGGTGTTCGGCGACGGCACGCAGACCCGGTGCTTCACGTACGTCGGCGACGTTGTCGGCGCGCTGGTGGCGATTGTCGCCACCGACGCGGCGTTCGGCAACGTGTACAACGTCGGCAACACGGAGGAGATCTCGATCCGCGCGCTGGCTGAGCGCGTGAAGGCGATGGCGCAGAGCGCCTCGCCCATTGTCAGCATCCCTTACGATCAGGCCTACGAGAGCGGCTTCGAGGACATGCCGCGCCGGGTGCCCGACCTCTCGAAGATCCGCGACCTCATCGGGTACGAGCCGCGGGTCTCCCTCGACGAGATTCTCCGGCTGGTCATCGACTATCACCGGACGCACTGAGCCGTGGCCTCCTCCACACGCGCCCGCGCGCGGCACGCCGCGGAGTCGCTGCTGAAGCGCAACGCCGGGCCGATCCGCCGCCTCTTGCGGCTCACCGGGCGCGACCGGGCGCCGCGCATGCCGGAGATCGTGCAGATCGAGGCCACCAACATCTGCAACGCCAAGTGCACGTTCTGCCCGCGCGACGACATGACGCGCCGCCAGGGCGTGATGGACATGGCGCTCTTCCAGAAAGTCGTCGACGAGTGCGCGCGTCTGGGGATCGGCCACGTCCGGATGCACAACTACGGCGAGGCGTTCGTCGACAAGCGGCTGCCCGAGAAGATCGCCTATGCCAAGTCGAAGGGCATCCCCGAGGTCGGCGTGATCACGAACGGATCGCTCATCGGCCAGGACGTGGCGAAGGCGGTCGTCGAGGCCGGCCTCGACGCCATCAACATCAGCCTCGATGCCGCGGGCAGGGAGACGTTCGAGTCCACGCGGCTGGGCCTGAAGTACGACAAGGTGATCGCGAACGTCGAGGGCCTGGTCCGCATCCGCGCCGCGCTCGGGAGGCGTCGGCCCAAGCTCATCCTCTCATTCGTCCGGCAGGACAACTCGGCCGAGGAGCAGGCGTTCATCGATCACTGGTCCGCCGTCGCCGACAAGATCCACATCACCGAACTGCACAACTGGGCGGGCACGCTGGCCCGGCGCGCCGACGTCACCTTCCCGTGCTACCGGCAGTGGCTCACCTTCACGGTGCTGTGGGACGGCCGCGTCAGCCTCTGCTGCGCCGACCTCGACGGCCGCGTCGTGCTCGGCGACCTGCGCACGCAAACGATCGCCGAGGTCTGGAACGGCGACCCCTACCGCCGCGTCCGGCGCGAGCACCTGGAGAGCGGCGGCCCCGACATCTGCCGGAGCTGCGACCTCCCGGCCAAGGACTCACCGCTGTGGGTGAATAAACTCCTCTGACGAGCTCGTGCTTCGGCGGCCTGCCCCTGGGATAGGATCGTCGAGGTGTTCCAGAAGCTGAGGGCGCTGACCGTCGAGCTGATGGTCTACGGGATCGGCGACGTGGCGGTCCAGTCGGCGAGCTTCCTGCTGCTGCCGCTCTACGTCCGCGTCCTGACGCCGACCGACTACGGCGTGATCGCGGTCCTGATGATCGTGGAGCAGATCCTCAGGGTCGTCTACCGGTGGGGTCTCGATGCGTCGTTCATGCGCTTCTACTACGACTGCCACGACACCGCGTCCCGCCAGCGCCTCGCCAGCACGATCTTCTTCTTCCTCACGGCACTGAGCGGCGGCCTCATGCTGGCCGGCGTCGCGGGGGCCCCGGCCCTTGCCGGCCGGCTGTTCGAGGGCCCCGACTACACGCGGCCGCTGCAACTGGTCTTCCTCACGACGTTTCTCGGGTGCCTGTCGTTCCTGCCGTTCCACGTGCTGCGCATCGAAGGCAAGGCCAGGCTCTTCGTGGCGCTGACTTTCACCGCGAACTTCTCCACGCTGCTGCTGAAGCTGCTGCTCGTCGCCGGCCTCCGGATGGGTGTCATCGGCGTCTGCCTCGCCGACCTGCTGGTCTCGATCGGCGTCGCGGTGCTCCTGCTCCCCCGATACGCGACCCTCATCAGGCCGCGCTTTTCCTTCAGCGTTCTCAAGGAATGCCTGCGATTCGGCCTGCCCCGGGTGCCCCATGGCGCCGCGCACCAGGTGATCGCCGGCGCCGACCGGTACTTCCTCAGCCGGTTCGTCGCGCTCCGCGAGGTCGGGATCTACAGCGTCGGGGCCAACCTCGGTCTCGGCCTGAAGCTCTTCCTGAGCGCGTTCGAGAATGCGTGGGCGCCGTTCTACTTCAGCGAGATGAAGCAGCCTGACGCGAAGGACACGTTCCGCTCGGTGACCACCTACGGCATCCTGATCCTCGCCCTGCTGGTCGCCGGGCTGGCGGCCGTCTCCCAGGACCTGGTCCGCCTCATGACGACGCCTCAGTTCGCGGGGGCGGCGCAGATCGTGCCCTGGATCGGCCTGAGCGTCGCGTTGCAGGGCGTCTACCTGCTGACCTCCATCGGCCTCAACATCACCAAGCGCACGGCGTTCTACCCGGTCTCCACCGGGATTGCCGCCGCGGCCAGCGTCGCACTGAACCTCGTGCTCATCCCGGCGTTCGGCGTGATGGGTGCGGCGTGGTCGAACACGCTGGCCTACGCCGTGCTCGCCGGGTCGGCCTTCGTCTTCTCCCAGCGCGTCTACCCGATGCGCTACGACTGGGCCCGCCTTCTCCGCATCGTCGTGGCGGCGGTGGCGGCGGTGGCCGCCGGGCGGGCGGTGCTTCCCGCGTCGGTGAGCCCGATGGTCGGCCTCCCCGTGCGAGGCGTCGTGGTGGTCGCCGTGTTCGCGGCTGTCCTGGCCATGCTCCGGTTCTTTGATCCGTCGGAAACCCGCCTGGTCACGGCGCTGGTGCGCCGGGTCGTCCGGGGCTCCGGCCGGGTTGAGCAGGCGTGATGGCAGACCACCCCGCGCAGCCGCCGCGTCGCATCGCGTGGGGCCTTGTCGCCGCCCTCCTCGTCGCGACGGTGCTCCGGGCATCCGGGATTGGCTTCGGCCTGCCGCAGGTCTACAACCCGGATGAAGTGTCGATCATGGCGCGGGCGCTGGGCTTCGCGAAGGGCGATCTCAACCCGCACAACTTCCTCTACCCGACGCTTTATTTCTACCTGCTCTTCGGGTGGATCGGTGCCGGCTTCGTCATCGGCCGCGTGAGCGGGTTCATTCCGTCGCTGGGGGCCTTCCAGACGCAGTTCTTCGTGGACCCGTCAGCGGTGTACCTGGCCGGCCGCGCGCTCGGTGTCGCCTGCGGCGTCGCGAGCGTGCTGGCGGTCTACTGGATCGGCCGGCGCCTCGCCGGCCGTGCGGCCGGCACCGCGGCCGCGCTGTTCCTCGCCTGCGCGCCGTTCGCGGTCCGCGATGCCCACTACGTCAAGCACGACGTGCCTGCCACGTTGTTCGTGCTGCTCGCGTACGTGGCCTTCCTCCGCCTCGACGACGCCGATGACGGCCGGTCCCGGTTCCGGCGCCTCGCCGCCGCGGGTGCGGCCTGCGGCGTCGCGTTCTCGATTCACTACTACACGGTGTTCCTGATCGCGCCGCTCCTGCTGCTTGTCGCGTGGCCGAGGCCGTCCTGGAGGGTGCTCGCCCGGGAGTGCGCCGTTGCGATCATCTCCGCCGGCGTGGTGTTCGTCGCGCTCTCGCCGTTCCTGCTGGTCGAGTTCAGGACGGCCTTGACCGACATCGCCGCGAACCGCGCAATCGTGGTCGATCGCGCCGTGACGGGATCCCGGGGACTCTTCGCGCACGCCGGCACGTACGCGCGGATGCTGGTGCGGGACGCGATCGGGTGGCCCGTCGTGCTGCTGGGACTGGCGGGTGTGGCCATCCTCATGCGAAGCTCCCGGCGGAAGACGGCCCTGCTGCTGGCCTTCCCGGTCCTGTTCGCCCTCTTCATTAGCAACACGATTCCCGCCACGCGGTACCTCAACCCGGTGCTGCCGTTTGTCGCGCTGTTCGCCGGCGTCGCGGTTTCACGCCCGGCGCGCTGGAATGCCGGCGGAGACGCGAAGCGGATTGCCATCGTCTGCCTCATCGCCGCGGTCCCGGGCTTTGTCGACAGCGTGAGCGCCGACCGCTTCTTCAGGAGGACCGATACGCGCACGCTGGCGCTGCAGTGGGTCGAGCAGCACGTGCCGGCGGGCTCCGGCGTGGCGGTTCAGCCCTACTCGGTGCCGTTGACGCAGTCGAAGGCCGGGCTGATCGAGGCGCTTCGGTTCCACCTGGGCGATGTCCGGCGGGCTTCGGCCAAGTACCTGCTCAGGCTCGGCCTCGACCCGTACCCGGCACCGGCGTACCGCACGATATTCATCGGCGACGGCGGCCTGGACGCGGACAAGATCTACGTCGGGTACGCGGAACTGGGAGGCGGCCGCGGGCTTGATCGGCTGCGCGACCTTGGCGTGACCTGGGTCGTACTCAAACGCTACAATATTCCGGCCCCTGAAGCGGTCCCGTTTATCGAGGCCCTGGAAGCCGAGGCGCGGCAGCTGGCGACGTTCTCTCCCTACCGCTCCGGAGTCGTGCCCGGAGCCCCGGGCACTCCAGAACCGTTCCTTCACAATACGGACGCCCGGGTCACCGCGGCGCTCGAGCGGCCAGGGCCGGTGATTGAAGTGTGGCAACTGCTGCCTGGGCGGCCCGGCAACGGCTCCGGGCAGGAGTGACAGGGTCGGCAGGCGCCAGGTCGCGATGAGGGA
>Ga0209048_10004933_pt1 | contig 12681 bp, 9 predicted proteins | sample FrelakmetCRP12CR_FD_187146 | JGI IMG/M metagenome (GOLD analysis project Ga0209048, IMG submission 187146) | Freshwater lake sediment microbial communities from the University of Notre Dame, USA, for methane emissions studies - CRP12 CR (SPAdes)... | ecosystem: Environmental > Aquatic >... | reverse complement strand
GGCTGCTCGTAGTACCAGACTTCCTTCGTCGGGCCGGAGCGGTCGAAGAACAGGAGGTTCGTCGGGATGCTGGTATACGGCGCGAACACGCCGTTGGGTAGGCGGACGATGGTGTGCAGGTTGAAGTCCTTGAGCAGTTCCTCCTTGATCCGAGCGCAGACACCATCGCCGAAGAGGGTGCCGTTGGGCACAACCATGCCGCAGCGCCCCCCACGTTTGCCGCCGATGGGCCGGCGAAGCTTCCGCATGATGAGCTGGAGGAAGAGGAGCGCCGTCTCGCTGGTCTGTTTATCCTCGGGGAAGTTGCCCAGGATGCCGCGCTCTTCTTCGCCGCCGAAGGGCGGGTTGGTCATGATCACGTCGACGCGGTCCTTGTCGCCGATCTCGCGGAGAGGAAAGCGCAGGGCGTTTTGTGGATCAATCTGCGGGTAGTCGAGTCCGTGAAGCAGCAGATTCATCTGACAGAGCAAATACGGGAGGGACTTGGCCTCGATGCCGAAGATGCTCCCGCGCTGGAGTTGTGCATGGTCCTCGGTCTTTCTGCATTGCTGCTTCAGGTGCTCGAAGGCCTCGACGAGAAAGCCGCCGGTTCCGCCGGCTGGATCCAGGACTTCCTCGTTCAGTCGCGGATTCACCACCGTCACGATGAAGCGAACCAAGGCGCGCGGCGTGTAGAACTCGCCGGAGTCGCCGGCGGCGTCCCGCATCTCTTTGAGCAGCGACTCGTAGAGATGGCCCAACGTATGGATCTCGTCGGATGACGTGAAGTGAATGGTGTTGATCCGGTTGAGGACGTCCCGCAAGAGGTAGCCGGATTGCACCCGGTTCACCGTGCCCTTGAACACAGTGGCGATCACGTCGCGCCGATCCCCGCCGCTCGCTCCCTGAAGAGAACGCAGATAGGCAAACTGGCCCGGCCCCCGTTTGCCATCGGGCCGCACGGCCTCGTCGTTATTGATGAACGCGGTGAGCTCATCCCCGGTGATGCCGTCCTCTTTGGCGGCCCAGTCGCGCCAGCGATAGGGCGGCTCGATGGCGGGGTGAAACCGCTTCCCCTCCAGCTTGGCCTCGGTCTCGCGCTGAAGCTCCACATCGTCGAGGAACTTGAGGAACATGATCCAGGTGAGCATGGGCAGACGATCCAGATCGCCGTTCAGCCCCTTGTCCTTCCGCATGATGTCGCGGGCGGACTTGATCAGCGACCCCAGCCGCTGCGCCGTCGTCTGCGGCACGCCACTCTTCTGTTTTCGCGCCATTCAGTTGTCCTCTCGGGTTCTCTCCGGCCGTCTCCGCTTCATCGCGGCTCTTGGCTCGCGGCTCGATACGGTCACGCGGCGTAGAGCAGGGTCTGCATTTCGGCGAGCGCCTCGCGCAGTCGTTCGGGGCCGCCGAACTTCTTGGAGATCTCGATGACGTTGCCGTGGTCCGAGATGGGCGCCACCCTGAGTATTTCGGGAATCTTGAACTGCGCCATCCCGTGCTCGGTGTACTTCTCCAGAATCTGGTCCAGAATCTCCCGGGCTTCGGTCTCGTACTTCTCGAAGAAGTCCTTCCGCTCCTTCCGGAGTCGTTCGGCCCGCTCCCTGCGGCTTCTGAGCGGGGCGTTGAACGCGACGTGGCAGAGCAGGTCGAACGGATCGGCGTCGGGCTGGCCGGTGGCTTCCACCAATTCCTCGAAGGAAATGCCGCGCTCTTCCAACGCGTCGATGATCGCGGCGCGCTGCGGGGCGTCGCGCCAGCGCGTCCGAAGGTCGGCCGCGGAGGTATAAAGACTCCGCACCTTCTCCGCCGTGTAGTCCGTGAATTTCACCACACGAAGCTGCTTGCCGTCGGGGTCCAGCTCATAGACGAGATGCGCGGCGATCTCGACCGCCCCGCCGTCGGCGTAATACTTGCGCGGCCGGAGATCCGCGGCATCCTTGTCGGGGCTCGTGGTCTCGTACTCTGGCTCGATCTCGACCTTGGCCGGCTCATCCGTGATGATCTCGTAGCTCCCTGCCACCGTCTCGCCCTCTCCGTTCATCTCCTCTTCGGTGATGCGGGTCGGCTCCCCGTCGAAGTCCGGGTCGGCAAAGAGGCGCGTGGCGCTGCCGGTGTAATCCAGGATCGAGAAGTAGAGCTTCCCGTAATCGTCGCGGACGCGGGTTCCCCGACCGATGATCTGCTTGAAGTCGATCATGGAGTTGATGACGCGGGCCAGGACCACGTTCTTGCAGGTCGGCATGTCCACGCCGGTGGTGAGCATCTGGGACGTGGTGAGGATGACGGGAGCAGTCTTTTCGAGTTCCTGAAAGTTGCTCAGGTGCCCCCGCCCGACCTGACCCTCGTCCGAGACGACCCGGCAGACGTAGTCCGGGTAATCCCTCACCAGATCGGCATTCTCGTTGTTCAGGGCTTTCCGCATCTCCTCGGCGTGTTCCTGATCCACGCAGAAGACGATCGTCTTGGCGAGCCGATCCGTCTTCCGCAGATAGTTGCTCAGATGCCGGGCAATGGCCTGGGTGCGGGCCTTGAGGGCAACGACGCGTTCGAAGTCCTGAGTCCCGTAGAGACCGTCCGGAATCTCGCGGCCGTAACGATCCAGTTCCCCTTTGCTGGGCCGCCAGCCGGCGGCGTCCGCGGTGGTGACGATCCGATGGACGCGATAGGGGGCGAGAAAGCCGTCCTCGATCCCCTGCCGCAGGCTGTAGGTGTAGAGGGGATTCCCGAAATACCGGTAGGTGTCTCGATTGTCCTCACGAAGCGGTGTGGCGGTCATCCCGACCTGGTAGGCCGGCTGGAAATATTCCAGAATCTCGCGCCAGTTGCTCTCGTCGGCGGCGCTGCCCCGGTGGCACTCATCCACGATGATGAGGTCGAAGAAGTCTGGCGCGTACTCGCGGTAGAGGCCGGGGCGCCGCTCATCCTTGGCGATGGCCTGGTAGATGGCAAAGTACATCTCGCGCCCCTTGACCGCCTCGCCCTCGATCTTCCAGCGGGCATCGCCAAAGGGCGGGAAGTCCTTGTCCTTCGGATCGTCCACCAGGATGTTCCGATCCGCCAGGTAGAGGATCTTGGGGCGGCGATACTCTCCCGTCCGATTCCAACGACTGCTCCAGAGTTTCCAGCAGATCTGGAAGGCCACCAGGGTCTTGCCGGTGCCGGTCGCCATCGTCAGGAGAATGCGAGGCTTTCCCTGGAGCAGCGCCTGGACGGTCCGATTGATGGCGATCTCCTGGTAGTAGCGCGGAATCTTGCCCGAGAGATGGTGATAGGGGGTGAGAAGCCGATCGGCGGCCTCTTGGGTCTCGATGCCTTCTCCCTTCCGGAGTCTCTGCCAGAGGGCCGGGGGTGTGGGGAAGGCATCCAGGTCTGTGTCCTTGCCGGTGAGGAAGTCATGCTCGACGATGCCGTGGCCGTTCGTGGCGTAGGCGAACTTGAGGCCGAGGATCTGGGCGTACTCCTTGGCCTGTTGAAGACCGTCCCCGGGTTTCTTGTACGAGACCTTGGCCTCGACCACGGCCAGCATGAAGTCCCTCGTGTAGCGCAAGAGATAGTCGGCCCTCTTCTGCGGCCGGCGCCGGACCTTGGCCCCCGCCACGACGATCCGGCCGTCGGTGAAGGTCTTCTGCTCGCTGATCTGGTCGTCACTCCAATTGGCGGCGTAGAGCTTGGGCAAGACGTACTTCCGGCAGGTATCGGCCTCGGTTGGTCGCATGCCATGGGCTCCTGGCAGGGTCAGTGTTCCTGCAAACCTCTATCTTTCCCCCGATTGCGTCAAGCGAAAAGGCCGCTTCGCTCCGGCGCTATCCGCGCATGGCGAACACCAGGAGGATCAGGCCGAGAGTCACAACGATGGAGGCCAGGATGCGGCGCCCTCCGTAGGGCTCCCGCAGCACCCGCCACCCCAGGAGCGCCGCCAGGACGACGGAGCTTTCCCGCAGCGCGGCGACGTAGCTCACCTGCGTCAGGCGCATGGCGATCAGGACGAGGAGATAGGCCGTGATGCTGAGCAGCCCGCCGAGAACTGCAGACCGCCAGCGTCGCTTCCACACGGCTGCCATGAGACGAGCGTCGCGACGCCAGAGGACGGCGGGAGTCATGAACACGGCGTTGACCCCCATCAGAACGATGATGTAGGAGACGGGGTTCGTTCGCGAGACGCCCACCTTGTCCATGATGGAGTAGGAGGCGATGAAGACCGCCGTGGCGACGGCCCACGCGAGCCCTGAAAAGCTGGCGGAGGAGCGCCGCGCCGAGACGCCCAGCCAGGCGATACCGCCACCCACCAGGACGATGCCCAGGATCGCGGTCAAGGAAAGGCGCTCGCCCAAGAAGAGCGGGGCGCCCACGGCGACCAGGATCGGGGCCAGACCGCGGGCCACCGGGTAAACGACGGAGAGGTCGCCGTGGACGTAGGCTTGGGTCAGGGCGATCATGTAGCCGGTGTGGATGACGGCGCTCCCCAGGAGGATCGGCCACGCCTCCGGCGGGGGAAGCCCCGTGACGAGCAGCACTGGGGAGAGGAGAAGCGAAGGGGTCAGGACCGTGAGCCAGCCCGAGAAGAGCTTGTCGTCCTCCCCCTTGACGATCAGATTCCAGGAGGCGTGGAGGCCCGCGGAACAGAGAACCAGGATGAGAGGGAGCAGCCACGCCATCGGGCTCAGGCCTCCTCATCGTCCGGGACGATCTGGCCTTCTGATAACTGATCCTTGCCGATCTCGCGCAAGAGCGAAGTCGCGTAGCATCCCGGCGGCAGTGTGAACCGCAGCTCGAGAAAGGGACCGGCCCCGTCCGAGCCCGCCTCACAGCCGATGCCTTCGGGACGGAAGCGCAGGGGGCGCCGACCCCCCACGCAGGTGAGAGGCCCGGTGCGGGGCAGGTCGCTCGGCGACAGCCCGACCTCCTCGATGATCCGGTGTTCGAGCGCCGCAGGCTCCCCGCGCGGGACCGACATGGTATACCCCACGATCGGGCCGGTGGGAGAGATCTCGAAACGGGCGGCGCAGGGCTGCACGATCTCCGCGTCCTCCACGGCCAGGACCGCGCCGGTGAGATGGGAAAACACGAGGTCGCCGGGGAGGACGCGATCCACATCGGGGACCCGTTCCGCCAAGACCCGGTTGAAGAGCCAGGCCTGGAAAGCCGACACGTAGAAGCCCAGCACAGGGCGGTCGAGCCCGAAGATTGCTCGCCGTGCGGTGCCCGCCGTCCGGGCCAGGAGTCGGCACAGGTGGGCGCAATCACGGAAGCCGACGGGCCACGCACGCGCGGCCTCGCCGAACTGGCCGGCGGCGGCTAACTCCCTCGCGCGGCGGACGGCTCCGGTCTCCCCCGCCGTCGGCCGGCCGACGATGAGCCGCACGGCGCCATCGAAATCGCCGCAGAGGAGGGCGCGGCCGACTTCCCAGGTGTCGCCCCGCATGCCGAACCGCTGGGGGCCGAAGTAGTTGGGCACGCCCCGCCGGGCGAGCACCTCCACAATTCTGTCGATCTCGCCGATCCGGTCGGCCGGGGTCTCCCGCAGACGGACGACGAAGCGATTGGCGCGAAGTGAGCCCGGGCGCAGCTTGGTGCGGTGCCGTGCCGTGTCGAGGATCCTGATGCCGGGGAGGGCGAGCGACCGGATCCGGGCCGGATCCGCGCCGTGGACGCTCACCATCTGACGGGTGACTCCCCGAGCGTCCTTCTGGCCGGCCACGCCGATCGCGGCGGAGGAAACACCGACCGCCTGGGCGATCTCCAGGACGGCGCGCCTGGTCGTCATGCCCACCTTCTCGATCAGGGCGTAGACGTGGTCCCCGCTGCCGCAGGGGTCGTACAGAGGAATTTCCTCGACGACGAAGTCCTCATCTCGCTGCTTGATGGTGGCGGGTACGGGAGCAATGTCTGCGGTCAGGTACGGCCAAACCGGGTCCACTCGATTTCCTCCAGGGGCATTATACACTCTCATGATGCCGGGGGCTGGCGGAAGGGTAACCGTTTTTTCCGGCAGCGCGGCGGTGGGAACGACACCGTTCGATCCGGGGCGGCGCGCCGGTCGCATATCCAAATTGTACTTGACGTGCCCCGGGCGTCTGCGCTAAAAGTCGACTGTCGACAATCCACGCCAACGGCTCAAGCTCGATGCGGGCAATCTGAAAACCCATGGCCGTTCCCAGACGCACAGCCGCCCCGCGCGCCACCCGCCCTCTCCACGGGACTTCCCCAATCGCTTTCCGCACGATCGCCGAGCAGATTGCCGGCTCCATCCGCGAGGCGATCGCCCAGGGACGTATCTCGCCCGCCGCCCGGCTGCTGGAGGCGTCTCTGGCGCGGGAGATGGGGACCAGCCGCGCCCCGGTGCGCGAGGCCCTCAGTCAACTGGAACGTGAGGGGCTCGTGATCAAGGAGCCGAATCGCGGCGCGCGGGTCGTCGAACTGACCGAGGAGACGGTGCGCGAGGTGGCGAGCCTGCGGGGCCTCCTCGAGGGCTTTGGCTCGTCGCTGGCAGCCGAGCGGCTGACCGCGAGCCAGTTCGTGGCCCTGGAAGCCGTGGTGAAGGACATGGAGCGGGCGGCGCAGACGGCGGACTACGCGCAGTTGGTCGAGTTGGACTATCAGTTCCACGACTTCATCTGCCGGGCCTCGGGCCATCGCACGCTGTACGAGACCTGGTCGGCGATCTCCGGAAAGGTGCGCCTGTACCTCTCGACCACCAACCTCATGTATCGCAATCTGAAACTCGTCGCGCGAGGCCACGGTGAGATCGTGGCCGCACTGCGATCCCGGGACGCGATGCGGGCAAGCCGGGTCATGCAGGAGCACCTGGGGGAGATGCTGAACGACTTCGTCGCGAAGGGGAAGCGACCGGGTCGGCGGCCACGGCTGATGGGAGACTCGGAGACGTTTCGGGAATCCAGGCGCGCGAGGCGCCTGGCGGTGGCGCGCCTGGGGCGCGCAGGAACCGCGCGGACCAAGGGGACCAGGTAGAGGCGGCAGCGTTCTATAACCCGGCGCCGCTGATCGGCGCCACCACACAAGAAGGAGGAGGGACCATGCGCTCACGGCGATTATGGTTGGGTTTGTTGGTGGGGGCGTTTGTGGCCAGCCTGGGCTTTCCCCTGCTCGGCCAGGCAGGCGAGGCCGGCCCCCAGATGCAGGACACCCTGAATGCGGTCGTCAAGAAAGGTGAGGTGGTGGTCGGAACCTTTGATTTCTATCCACCCTGGGGATTCCGGGATGCGCAGAACAACATCGTCGGGATGGATGTGGACATCGCGAAGGAATTGGCGAGCGATGACGTGTTGAAGGTGAAGCTGACCCTGGTCCCGGTGCCGACGACGCAGGACCGGATCAACTTCCTCCTCTCGGGCAAGATCGACGTCGCGATCTCCAACTTCACGGCGACCTTGCCCCGGTCCAAGGCCATCACCTTCACGGACCCGTATGTGGTCGACGGCGTCGGGGTCATCTACCGCAAGGATCTCAAGATCGCGGACTGGAAGGACCTGAACGGGAAGCGCGTGGCGGTGACCACGGGGTCGACCGGGGAGATCCTGCTCAAGAAGCAGGCGCCTCAGGCCAAGCTCCTGCAGTTCGATCAAGCGTCGACGGCGCTCCTGGCCGTCCAGCAGAACAAGGCGGACGCGCAGATCGAGGACTACACCTACACGGTGTTCCATGCGGGGCGGGACAAGAATCTGGCCTTCCTGAACAAGCCCCTGGATTTTCAGCCCTACTGTTTCGGCGTCCGCAAGTTCGATCAGGAGTGGCTGAACTACATGAACTTCTTCATCTACCGGCTGCAGCAGAGCGGCAAGATGAAGGAGATGTACAAGAAGTGGTTCGCCGCCGAGCCGTTCCCAGTGTCCCCTCGCTGGTAAGCGGGCTGACGGTCGGTGCCCCCTATCCCCTTGCGGGCGGGGGCACCGACCGCTTCGCGGAGGTGGTTGTGCCGGAGGCAGACAGCCCATGCGCGGGTACGTCTTTCAATTTCGCGAGGTCTTCCAGGAGTTGCCCATGCTCCTGGACGGGGCTGTCACGACCCTGCACATCTCGATCCTGACACTGCTCCTCAGTCTCATCGTGGGTACCATCGGCGCGCTCTGCCGCATGTCGCGCCTGCGGTGGGTCCGCGTGCCGGCGACGTGGTATGTGGAAGTGATCCGCAACACGCCCCTCTTGGTCCAGCTCTTCTTCATCTATTTCGGGTTCAGCCAGATCAACATCGACGTGACGAACTACACGGCGGGACTCGCCGGGCTGGTGTTGAACAACGGGGCGTATCTCACCGAGATCGTCCGGGCGGGCATCCAAGCGATCCACAAAGGCCAGTTCGAGGCCGGCTACTCTCTTGGATTGAGTTTCCCGCAACTGATGCGGCACGTCGTCTTCCCGCAGGCGTTTCGGGTGGTATATCCGCCCATGTGCAACCAGTTCATCGGCATCATCCTGTGGTCGTCCCTGCTCTCCACCATCTCCGTCCACGACCTGGCCCTGCGGGGGAAGGAGTTGGCCTCCACTACCTTCCGGTCGTTCGAAACGTATGCGGTGGTCACGCTGATCTATGTCGCCATGACGCTGACGATCTCGGCCGCACTCAAACTGATCGGGTACCGGCTGTTCCGCCGGCCGGCGTGAGGTCGGAGGATCGTTCCTTCCGTCGGCGCTGAACCGATGCTCCGAGAACGACGATGCCACAGTACGTCCAGGACCGACTGAACATCTACGACGCCATCCTCTTGCTGCAGGGGTTGGGAAACACGGTATTGCTCTGTGTGGCGGGGTTGGGCCTGGGGTTAGTCATCGCGCTGTTCGTCGGCCTGGCCCGCGCGTCCGGTTTCCGGTGGCTCTCCTGGCCGGCGGCGCTTTACATCGAGGTGATTCGAGACTCCCCGTTGCTGATGCAATTGTACTTGGTCTTCTTTGCCTTGCCCCTGATGGGTCTTCAGGTGCCCATCTTCGTGGCCGGGGTGGCCACGCTGATGGTCAACGCGAGCGCCTTCATGGCCGAGATCGTGCGAGCCGGCATCCAGGCCATTGGCAAGGATCAGTGGGATGCCGCCCGAGCCTTGGGCATGGGATACCTGCCATGCATGCGCTACATCGTGATGCCGCAAGCTGCGCGCGTGATGATCCCTCCCGGCGTGGGGCTGCTCATCGGCCTCATCAAAGACTCGTCGGTGGTGTCCGTCATCAGTTATATCGAACTGACCCGCGTCGGGCAGATCCTCACCGAGAAGACGTTTCTCTCTTTTCAGGTCTTCGGCATCGTGGCCGCCCTGTACTTCGTCTTGTGCTATCCGCTGTCCCGCCTGGCCCTGTACGTTGAACGGAGGTTGAAGGTCGGTGGTTAAGACCAAGAACATCAACAAGTACTTCGGGCACCTGCACGTCCTCAAGGATCTGAGCCTGGACGTCACCAAGGGCGAGGTCGTGGTGGTCATCGGTCCCAGCGGCTCAGGCAAGAGCACGCTGCTCCGCTGCCTGAACTACCTCGAGCCAGTGCAGTCCGGCGAGATCCGGGTCGACGGGATCCGCCTGGACCATCACAAGACGAACATCCGGAAGGTGCGGGCTGAAGTGGGCATCGTCTTCCAGTCCTTCAACCTGTTCCCGCACCTCACCGCGTTGCGGAACGTGATGCTGGCGCCGCTGGTGGTGCGCAAGCGGCCCGACGCCGAGGTTCGGCGGGAGGCCGTGGCCATGCTGACCAAGGTGGGGCTCCAGGACAAGATCGACGCGTACCCGTCGCAGCTCTCCGGCGGCCAGCAGCAGCGGGTGGCCATCGCCCGCGCCCTGGCCATGCAGCCGAAGCTGATGCTCTTCGACGAGGTCACCTCGGCCCTGGACCCGGAGTTGGTTCGGGAGGTGCTGGACGTCATGAAGCAGCTCGCCCGGGACGGCATGACTATGATCGTCGTCACGCACGAGATGGGGTTCGCCCGGGAGGTCGCCGACCGGGTCATCTTCATGGACGAGGGGCGGATCGTCGAGCAGGGTTCGGCGGAGGACGTCTTCGACCGGCCCCAGAATCAGCGGACGAAAGAGTTCCTGGGGAAGATCCTATAGCGGCGCGGTGGGGATGAGATTCGCGGCCCGGCGAGGGGCCGACAGGAGAACGACGATGGAACTCGACGGCACGATGAAGCAGGCGGTGGTCGGCTGGGACCTGAGCCGAGTCGTCTTCCGGGATCTGGAGCGGGACTACCCAGTGGTGGAGCGCGGGGAAGGAATCTACCTCTACGACACCAAGGGGCGGAAGTACATCGACGGCTCGGGCGGATCGTCCGTGGTGACCTCCATCGGCCACGGGAACAAGCGAGTGGCCGCGGTCATGGCCAAGCAGGCGGAGACGATCGCCTTCAGCCCCGCCCACTGCTTTGCCAACAAGCCGCACGTCGAGCTCTGCCAGCGGATCGCCGAGATTGCTCCGCCGGAGATGAAGCAGACATTCCTTCTGTCGGGCGGCTCCGAGGCCACCGAGAACGCCGTGAAGTTTGCCCGGCAGTACGAATTCGTGCGGAACAATCGGGGGAAATGCACGGTCATCGGCCGCTGGCAGGGGTTCCACGGCAACACCTTCGGGGCCATGACGGTGAGCGGGATCACCTATCGCCGCAACATCTACGGGCCGATGCTGGGCCACTCGGTGAAGATCCCGCCCTGTTACTGCTACCGCTGCGACTGGGGGCTGACGTACGGGAAGTGCAACCTGGAATGCGCCCGCGCCCTGCGGAAAGCCATCCGCCAGGAAGGCCCCGAGAACGTCCTGGCCTTCATCGCCGAGCCGGTCGTCGGCGCGGCCCTGGGCGCCGTCCCGGCGGTGCCGGAGTACTTCCCGCTGGTCCGGCAGATCTGCGACGAGCAGGACGTGCTCTTCATCGCCGACGAGGTGATGACCGGCTTTGGCCGGACCGGCGCCAAGTTCGGCGTGGATCACTGGAAGGTGATCCCGGATATCATCGCCACGGCCAAGGGGATCTCCGGTGGGTATACACCGCTGGCGGCGGTGATCCTACGGGACAAGATCATGGACCTGCTCCGAGAGAAGCACGCCAGCTTCCGGGGCGGCCACACCTACTGCGCCAATCCGCTCTCGGCGCGCGTCGGCATGGAAGTCCTGGACATCATCAAGGAGCAGGATCTGATCGAGAATGTTCGCCGGATGGGGTTACGGCTCCTGGCAGGATTGCAGCGGCTCCTGGCCCACCCGACGGTCGGAGACGTGCGGGGCAAGGGACTGATGGCGGGGGTGGAGTTCGTCCGGAACAAGCAGACGAAGGAGCCCTTCCCGGCGGAGTACCTGTTCGGGAAGCGCCTCTTCGAAGAGGCCTTCGCCCGGGGCCTGGTGGTGTTCCCGGCCAGCGGCACGGTGGACGGCGTGGCGGGAAATCATATCCTGCTGGCGCCGCCGTTCATCATCACGGAAAGCCAGGTGGACGACCTCGTTGCCATTTTGGACGAGGGCATCGGCGTGGTGGAGAAGGGACTCCCCGCTGAGTTGCGGGGCTAGAAGACAACGAGCGTGCGATCGTTCGACGGTTCGACAGGTCGGCAGTATCAGAACCGTTGAACTGTCGAACCATCGAACCATCGAAGGTTCCCAGGAGGTTTACGACTATGAGCGCACAAGTCTTCCGGGATTTCAAGAAGGCATACTCGATCATCGTCCGGGGCAAGGGCGTGTTTCTGTACGACCGGGCCGGGCGCGAGTATCTCGATGCCGTGGGGGGCATCTCGGTCGTCAACGTCGGCCACGGGGTCCCCGAGATCGTCGCGGCCATGCGGGAGCAAGCGGACAAGGTGGCCTTCGTCCACGGTGGGTCCTTTGCCAACGAAGCGGCCATGGCGTTGTGCGAGGAGCTGGCGACCTGGGCCCCGCAAGAAATGAAACATGTCCTCCTGTTGTCGGGCGGCTCCGAGGCGACCGAGACCGCCATGAAGTTGGCGCACCAGTACTACCTGGAACGCGGCAAGGAGGGCAAGTATCGGATCATCTCCCGCTGGATCAGTTATCACGGAAACACCATCGGGGCCTTGTCCATGTCGGGCCGCACGGCCTGGCGGCGGGAGTTCACGCCCTATCTCCAGAACTTCCCCAAGATTCACCCGCCCTACTGTTACCGGTGTCCGTACGGGAAGAGCTACCCGGGGTGCGGAATCGCCTGCGCCGAGGACCTGGAGCGGGTGATCACCCTGGAAGGCGCCGAGGGGATCGCCGCCTTCATCGCCGAGCCGGTGATCGGGACCTCGGCGGCTGGGGTCACGCCGCCCCCCGAGTACTATCCGCGCATCCGGGAGATCTGCGACAAGCACGACATCCTCTTCATCGCGGACGAGGTGATCACGGGGGTGGGGCGGACCGGGAAGAACTTCGCCATCGGGCACTGGGGCGTCGTCCCGGACATGATCACGACGGCGAAGGCCCTGAGCAGCGGGTACGTACCTTTAGCTGCCGTGATCCTGCACGACAAAGTGTATAATGCGATCGCGCAAGGGTCGGGTCACATGACGCAGGGGTTCACGTACTCCGGCCATCCGCTGTGCTCGGCGGTGGGACTGGCGGTCCTCAAATACCTCAAGGCGCACAACCTGGTGGAGAACGCCGCCCGGATCGGCCGCCTCCTCCTCGACAAGCTCGAGACGCTCAAACGGTTCCCCATCGTGGGCGATGTGCGAGGGGCCGGTTTGATCCTGGGAGTGGAGTTCGTCGCCGAC
>Ga0209048_10004932_pt1 | contig 12682 bp, 5 predicted proteins | sample FrelakmetCRP12CR_FD_187146 | JGI IMG/M metagenome (GOLD analysis project Ga0209048, IMG submission 187146) | Freshwater lake sediment microbial communities from the University of Notre Dame, USA, for methane emissions studies - CRP12 CR (SPAdes)... | ecosystem: Environmental > Aquatic >... | reverse complement strand
TCCGATCTCATGGACGTGCTCCCTTGGGGCGGTTCATCCCGCGCGGGTGACCCCCGTACGGGCACACCGACCGGGACGCAGGCAGGCGGGCACCTGAGGCGGACCCGGCAAAGCGTAGCATCGCGGAGAGGGCGAAAACCAGCCGCCGAGAGGGACCTCAGGGACCCCTCAACCGCCGCGCATAGCGGCGCCCGGCGGGCGTCTGACCGCTCGCTCGCCGCGGCAGGCCTGCACCCGGGCCCGGCTCAGCCCCGGCTCAACCCTCCTTCAGCGTCTCCGCGTCGCCCCAGGAGCAAAGCCCGGCCCGTCCGGGGCAGGTGAGACAGAGCGCCCGGCGCGGGTGTTCACTGACCTCGAAGCCGCCCGCACGCGCGCGTTCGATGCGCTCCGCCAGACGCGCCTCGAGCCCTTCCCGATGGCCCGCCCCGTAGCGGGCGGCCACCCAGTCATGGGGACGCTGCAGAAACCAGTGCACGATCTCGACCTCCGGCGCGCCGTCGCGCAGGACGGCGAGCGCGTAGATCAGGCGCTGTATCCCGTACTCCCGCTCCACCAGCTCGGACAGGTCATCATCCACAGCGACCCGGTCGCTCTTGTAGTCGAGCACCATCCAACCCCCGTCCGCCTCACGCGCGAGCAGGTCGATCACGCCCGTGATGAGCGGCTCGTGCGGCCCGAGCGAGAACGCGAACGGCTGCTCCCGACTGACGCGCCCTGCCGCCGCCACCCGCTCTCCCGGCGCCACACCCTCGCCCACGCTCACGCGCTCTCCCGTCGCCGAACCCGGGCCCGCCGTCACGCCCTCCCCCGGAGCAACACCCTCGGCCGCCGCCACCCGCTCTCCCGGCGCCTCCCACTCTCCCTGCGCCACCCGCGCTCCCCGCGCCAGGCCCTCGACCGGCGCCGCCACACCGGCCGGTGACGACCCGCAGGGCGCACGGCCGATGGCCGCACCCACGAGCGCCGCGACCTCATCGCGCTCCCTGCGCCCCACGCGCAACCCGAGCTCGCGCGCGACCCGCGAGACCTCCTTGGGCGACGGGTCGGTGGGCCGCGCGAAGTCGACGGACTCCAGCAGGCGGTGCACGAGCGTGCCGCGCGCCCGCGCCGAAAGCCCCTCGGCGGCCGACCGGTCCCGGCCCGCGGAGCTGTTCTCGGGCATGCCGAGCACGCGTTCCAGGTAGTAGCGGTAGCCACAGCGCTCGAGCTCTCCGAGCGTCGTGTAGCTGAGCGTCTCGAGCTTCCCGAGCGGCACCCGACGGCGCGATCCGGCGCCCGCGCCCCGTTGCGGAGCCCTCGCCACCCCGTCGGACCCGGCGCCCGCGCCCCGCTGCGGAGCCCTCGCCACCCCGTCGGACCTGACGCCCGCGCCGGGTTGCGGGGCTCTCGTCACGCCGTCGGATAGGGCAGCCGCCCCTTCCGGGGCGCCGGCCACGCCGACGGACGCGGCGCCCGCGCGTCCACGGGCGTCCACGGGCAAGCGCGCTCCGGCGCCCGTGATCGGCCACCCGGACCGATCGACGGGTTCGACGGGTTCGGCGGGGCGGCGGGGTGGCTCCGAGCGCGCGGCCGGGGGCGCCGTCTGCGGCGTGTTCAGGCGCAGGCGCACCCTCGCGCCGCCGCTGACACCGACCGCCATGTCGCACACCGGCTCATCCGGCGCTCGCACGATCGTCGGCAGATCACCGACCAGCGCGGGTCCGAGCCAGGAGATCGCAGGCGCCCCCGAGCGCGGCTGGGGCCAGCGCTCGAAGTCGACCGCGCCGCTCAGCAGCAGCCTCTCGCGCGCTCGCGTCATCGCGACGTACAGGATCCTCTCCTCCTCCTCCGCCTGTGCAGCCTTGCGCTCCTCGGCCAGCTGCTCGAAGTCCAGCGCCGGCGTCGCCTCCCCGCCGTCGAGCCGCAGGAGCCGCAGGCCGATGCGGTCGCCGTCGACGAGCAGGTCGGGCACGCTCACGTTCTGAGCCCGTCCGAGGTCGGCCACGCAGACGACCGGAAACTCGAGGCCCTTGGCGGCGTGGATGCTCATGAGACGCACGGCGTCCGGCTCGACGCCCCCGACCGGCGCGTCCGGCTCGGCCCCGGAGGTCGCGGCCCGAAGCTCGGCGACATGGTCCAGGAAGCCCCGCAGGTCCCGCCCCTCGCTCGCCTCGAATCGGCGGGCCAGGCGGAGCAGCTTGTGGACGTTCGCCAACCGCCGCTCGCCCCACTCCAGGCCCAGCACGTGCTCGCGGTAGCCGCTGGCTTGGATCGCGCGCTCGATCAGCTGCGAGATCGTCCGTAGCGACGCCGTCCTGCGTTCGGCCTCGAACAGTGCCCGAAATCTCCCAAGCGCGTCGCGATCCCCCGCCGGCAGGCGGGCATCAAGATCCTCCCCACCCACTCTGAGCGTCTCCCAGACCGAAGCCCCTCCCCGAGCGCGAGCCGCGTCCGCGAGCAGGGCCAGCGCGTCGCTCGAGCACCCGACCAGCGGAGAGGCGAGCGTCGCGTACAGCGCCTGCTCGTCCAGCGGGTTGGCCAACGCGCGCAGGTAGGCCAGCAGATCGCCCACCTGCTGGCGCCCCCAGAAGCCGCCGACGCTCGCGAGCGTGCGCAGGCCACGCTCCTGCAGCGCCCGCTCGTAGACCTCGAGGTCGCCGACGGCACGCAGCAGCACGGCCACCTCGCCGGCCCGTGCCCTTCCGCTCGCGACGAGCTCAGCCACGCGCTCGGCGAGCATCCGCGCCTCGGCCAACCGCCAGCGAGGGCCCGCAGCGTGAGCCTGGCGGGCGCTCGGCGGACCATCGGCCGGCCGGCACTGCTCCGATCCTCCCGCGGGGGGCCCGTCCTCCCCGGCCGCGCCGGCGTCCCAGCCGCGCTTGTCGGTCAGCAGCAGCTCCACGAGCGGCTCCCCGCCCTGATGGGCACCCTCCTCGCCGGCATCCTCGCGGCTTGCGATCAGCGGCGTGTAGCGCGCGCCGAAGCGGGCGCCGAACACCGCGTTGACCACGTCCAGCAGCGGTGCCCGGCTGCGAAAGTTGCGGGCCAGCTCGAGGCTCCCACCGCCCCCGGCCCGCTCACCGGCATCCGCGGACCCGGTCGCTTCGATCGCCTCCCAGAGCTCGGCCTGCCCGTGGGCATCCGCGGGCCCTGCCCGATCGGGACTCCGTTGCGGCTCGGCGAGCTCGGCGCGGCGCGCGCGGAAGAGCCTCACGTCGGCGTGGCGGAACCCGTAGATCGACTGCAGCTCGTCCCCCACCGTGAACAGGTTCCCGCTCTCCAGCGCCTTCAAGATCGCAAGCTGACGGGGATTGGTGTCCTGGAACTCGTCCACCATCAGCATCTGGAACCGCTCCGACCACTCCCTGCGCACGCTCCCGTGCTCCTCGAGCAGCTCGCGCGCGCACAGCTCGAGGTCGTCGAAGTCCACCGTTCCCCGCTCACGCTTGAGCGCCTCGTAGGAGCGATCGAACCCCTCCAGCAGCTCCCCCAGCAGGGCGCACGCCCGCACGCCCTCGACCTCGGCGGCCGGCTGCGACGGCGCGGGCAGCCGCGGCCGGCGCCGGCCGCGGCTGCGCAGCTCCGCATGGACGCCCTCCACGATCGTCCGCACCCTGTCCACGCCGTATGCCGCGAGCAGGTCCACCGCCTCGCTGTGCTCCCCCGCGAGGAAGTCCCGCAGCGCGACCGCAAACGCCCGTCGGCGCACGCGCCCGGCCAGGCCCTCGTCAAGGATCGTGAACTGCGGGTCCAGCCCCGCCATCAGCGGATGCACGCGCAGCAGACGCGCGCAAAACCCGTGGAAGGTGGTGACGAACGCAGCCTCGGTGTCCCGTGCCGCCGCGCGCTCCCCGAGCTCCCACAGGCGCTCCCTGACCCGCTCCTGCAGCTCGCCCGCGGCGCGCTCGGTGAACGTGATCGCAAGGATCCTCCCCGGCGCGACGCCATCCTCGCGCACGGCCCTGACGAAGCGCTCCACCAACACCGAGGTCTTCCCGCTCCCGGCGCCCGCGGCCACCAGCAGCGGCTCTCCCCGACGCTCTACGGCCCGCTCCTGCTCGGAGGTCAGCACGGTCATCGTCGTTCGCAGCGGCAGATCGTCGGGTAGGCACAGCCGCCCCTGAACGCGCACGTGTCCGGCCGGGCCTCCACCTCGCCGCGTCCCGCCTGCGCGGCCGCCTCGCGCGCCGCCGCCGTCGCCCAGTCCAGCAGAGCCTCCAGGTCAGCGCGCTCGCGTGCGTCCGCCCCGACGCACTCGATCTGGAGCCCCTCGTCCTTGTCATAGACGCCGCGGGCGCGCAGGTCGCGGCCGCTCAGCGGCTGGTAGAAGCCCCCGACGGCCCGCACCCCGAGAAGGTGCTCGACCGCGCGCATGTACAGCGCCACCTGCAGGCTCCCGTCGGCGATCCACCTGGCCGCCGGCGACGCGCTGCGGCCCTTGTAGTCGTAGACGACCGCCGCTCCCCTCCCGTCGAGGTCCACGCGATCGATCCGCCCCCTGAGCATCACACCCCCGCCCAGGTCGAACGCCGGCAGGCCGCCCTGCGGCTCCTCCGCGAGCCCGAACGCCAGCTCGAGATGGCGCGGCTCGAGCGTGCTGTCCGCATCCACCGGAGCGAACGCCGTGGCGGCCGCATGCTCGAGGTAGCGCTCGAGATCCGCCTTCAGCCGCCGCGCCACCACCGGCCGGCGCTCCGGCGCCGCCGCGAGCACGAAGCGGGTCTCGTTCTCCCGGAGCGCCCTCTCCAAGAGCTCGTGCGCGAGCCCCAGCTTCGCGGGGGTCAACCGAGCCGACCCGGTCTCGCGCTTGAGGCCTTCGAGTGTGTCCTTCAGCGCGGCATGCGCCAGGCCACCCCGCGCGAACGGCTCCGGCTCGGGGTCGAGGTCGTCGGCGCGCAGCAGCCTCTCCACCAGCCAGCGCACCGGACAGCTGATCCACGTCTCAAGCGAGGAGGCCGACCACGGGCGCTCTCTCAGCCTTTCCAGCAGCTTCTCCTCGACCAGGGGCGCCAGCCCGCCCGCGCGATCGCGGAGCGTCAACCCGCCCGCGACGTCGGCCAGGGACGCAGGCACGCCCGACCGGTCGCCCAGCGACTCCACCCCGCCCGCCCGCGCGCGCCGCGCCTGCAGATCGCCCGACGGCGGCCACCCCACCGCTCCGAGCGGTCGCCGGACGCAGCGCTCGCGCAGGCCGTCGTCGAACAGGTCGCAGACGTCATCCACGAACAGCGACCGCGCCGCCGACGCCCCATCGTCGCCCGCCGTGTGCCAGCTCAACACGAGCAGCTCCTGAGGGCGCGACACCGCCGCGTAGAACAGGTATCGCTCCGCGTCCAGCGCGTCCACCTGCTCGCCCAGGCGCAGACCGGACGTCTCGGCAAGCCGCCGCCGCTCCTCCCCGGCCAGGAACGGCTCCGGCCGGGCCGGCGCCGGGAACGCGCCCTCCTGCAGGCCACACGCGAACAGCGCCCGCACGCGCCCGCCCCCGTCGGCGGCAGCAAGGGCCCGCGCGTCGAGCACCGCGACCGCCCCGGGCATCGGATGCTCGCCGCTCTGAAGCTCCAAGCGCTCGAGGACGCTCGCGAGCTCCGCCGCCTCGCCCGGTGCGAGCCCCGGCCGCAGGCGCGCGAGCTCGCGCAGTTCGGCCAGCGCTCTACGTCCCGCCGCCAGCGCCCGCGAGTCGTCCAGCTCGTCGTCCCCGAGCACGCCTGCCCGGCCGCGCCTGGGCGCGCAGAACAGCCATTCCAGCTCGCGCTCGGCGCGCTCGAACAGCGCCTCCCCGCCACGGGCCGCGGCCTGCTGCAGATGGTCGATCGCCTCCAGCCGCCAGTGCCTCTCCTCCCACAACGCCCTCGCCTGCGCCGCACTGGCGGCGCCGGCACGTCGCGCCCTGGCCTCCAGTCGGTCAGCCAGCTCGGGGCGCTCCAGCAGGCCGGGCGCCCGCAGCCAGGCCAGCAGGTCGCCCGCATCACCGCCCTCAGTGCCCCCGCCGCCCCCCGGCACGCTGCGCAGCAGCCCGATGAGCGCCCTGCCCACCGCGGTGTCGGCGAACGGCCTGCGCCGCTGCAACGCGTGCGGGATCTGCGCCGAGCCGAACACCTCCTCGAGGAGCTCCGCGGCTGCGCCCGGCGCGGGCAGCACCACGGCGATCTCCTCCGCAGCGGTGCCCTGCTCCAGCAGCGCCCCGATCTCCCGCGCCACCAGCTCGAGCTCGGCGCGCTCGCCTCCGCCCTCCAGCAGCCGCACGGCGCCCCCCGGGTCCGCACGCCGGACGTCGGGCTCGAACAGCGAGCGCTCCACGTGGCTCAACGCGGCCCGCGCGCCCGCCGCGTAGTGCTCCGGACGCGCGGCCAGCTCCCGATGCTCGGCCGTCAGCGGCAGCAGCGCCTGGAACGTGCTCGCCGGCCCGGCGAACGCGATCCGGCCCGGCTCGTAGCTCAGCGACACCGTCACGCTCGCTCCGACCACCGTGCCCAACGTCTCGATCGCGTCGAGCGCCAGGCGCGTGAACTCGCCGAACCCGCAGAACAGCACCGGCGTCCCCTCCCACAGGGCCGGGTTCCGCCGCAACCGGTCCAGCGCGCGCACCGCGCGCTGGTCCTCGTCGAGGCGCCCGATCTCCCGGAGCGTGCGCTGGTAGTCGGCGAACAGCCTCCCCACCTGGCCCCCGGCCGCTTCCGAGCCCTCCGCCGCCGCCCACTCTGTGAGCGCTCCGCTCAGTCTCGCGGGCGTCACCCGGCGCACCTGCAGCTCCGCGAGGAACCTCGCCAGCGCGCGCACGAACCCGGGCGCGGACGCGGAGGCCGCCCGCGCGCCCTCCGAGGCCGGCTTCGGGCCGGGCGAGCCCGCGCCCTCGCGGTCGGTCGCCTCGCCCGACTCCCGGTGGCCCGCGAGCACCGCCAGGACCCGTTCGCGGGCAACCCGGCCCAGCGTCGGCTCCTTCACCCCGGCGCGGCGTACCGCCTCCCCGATCAACCCCTCGAACCGCTCGACGCGCGCGCCCATCGCCGCCCCCTCCCCGGCCAGCTCGCGGCGACATCGGTCGGCCTCTGCAAACGTCGGCACGACCAGCAGCGGCGCCTGCCCGTCGACGAGGTGGCCGCGCACGGTGTCCATCACGACGCCCGTCTTGCCGGCGTTCGCAGGCCCGGTTATGAGCGTGATCGGCATTGCCCGCCAATCCTCCCGCACCCACCCGACGTGCTCGTCGGGCCCGAGCGGACCGGCCCCGCGCCTGCGCGCGTCGATCCCCGCCGTGACGGTCTTCTCAGAGGGGAGCGCTCACGCCGCGGTGCGGGCCTCTACGCCCGGGGTCGGGGCCTCGGCGTCGGTGGCCGCCTCGGCGTCGGCTTCGGGGGGCTTGGCGCCCTCCCTCGCCCACTCCTCGTTGAACTCCACCCGCCATTTCCCGTCCTCGGTCTGGCTCATCGCGAGGTGGGCCCTGAAGCTGCGCCCGCTGCGGCCGCGAAAGCCCGTCACCGGGCGCGCGGTATAGCCGGTCCTGATCAGCTCGCGGGCGACGGCGATCGGCAGCTGCTTGCCGGCCTTCGCCTTCCAGATCACGAACCCGCAGCCGGGATCATCGCGCGCCCAGCAGGAGTAGCCCTTGCGGTTCTCCACGATTTCATGCCCGCACACGGGGCACGGCCCCAGCACGGCGCGCGGAATCCGCACGTCCTTGAGCGTCTGGTCGAGCTCCTTGACGGTCTCCTCGGCGAAGCCCGCGATGTCCTTCATGAAGGCCTCACGCGAATCCTCGCCGCGCTCGATCTTCCCCAGGCGGTGCTCCCAGCTGCCGGTCAGCCCGGGCGAGGTCAGCGCGTGCTCGTTCAGCAGCCTGATCACGTTCAGGCCCTTCTCGCTCGCCACCAGCGCGCGCCCCTCGCGCTCAACGTATCCCACCTGGATCAGCCGCTCGATGATGGCCGAGCGGGTCGCCGGCGTGCCGATCCCCGAGTCCTTCATCGCCTCGCGCAGCTCGTCGTCCTCGACCAGCTTGCCCGCCGTCTCCATAGCCCCCAGCAGCGACGCATCGCTGTAGCGCCGCGGCGGCTTGGTTTCCTTGCGCGCGCTCTCGATCTCCCGCGTCTGGACCTTCTCGCCCTGCTCCAGCCGGGGCAGCTCCTGGTCGACGCCCTCGTCCTCCTCGCCCTTCGGCGCCGTCTCGGCGGCCACCTCGTCGTACACCCCCCGCCAGCCGGCGGACAACAAGAGCTTCCCGCGCGTGCGGAACACGTAGCCGCCGTCCTTCTCCTGCTCGCCCGCCGGAACCGTCGTCTCGACGCGCGTGTTCTCGAAGACCGCCTCCGGGTGGAACACGGCCAGGAAGCGCCGCGCCGCCATGTCGTAGATGCGCCTGTCGTCGGAGCCCATCTTGTCGAGCACGTGCTCGGAGCGCGTGGGGATGATCGCGTGGTGGTCTGTCACCTTGGCGTCGTTCACCACCCGCGCGAGCGGCAGCAGGTCGAGCGTGGCCACGTACTGCGCGCCCTTCCGATACTCGGGGTGCGCACCCACGAGCTCCGCGATCGGCTTGATCTCGGCGACCATGTCGCTCGTCAGGTAGCGCGAGTTCGTGCGCGGGTAGGTGAGCGCCTTGTGCTCCTCGTAGAGCCTCTGCGCGGCCGCAAGCGTCCGCTTCGCGGAGAACCCGTAGCGGTTGTTGGCCTCACGCTGCAGGGTCGTGAGGTCGTAGAGCATCGGCGGCTTCTCGCGCTGCTCCTTCTTCTCCAGCTTGGTGATCGTCCCCCGCCGGCCCCGGCACGCCTCCACGATCGCGATCGCCTCCTGCTCGGTGGCCAGCCGCGGACCGCGCGTGTTCTCCGCGGCGCCCACCTGGGCGTGAAAGCGGCCCGCGTAGACGCGCTCGCCGTCGGGCGATCGCTCGCCGACGACCCCCTCGCCCTGCGGGGGGGCGGCGAAAGTGGCGTCCACCAGCCAGTACGGCTCGGGCTTGAAGGCTCGGATCTCCTCCTCGCGCCGGGCGATGATCGCGAGGGTCGGCGTCTGCACCCGCCCGAGCGAGACCGCGCCGTCGAAGGAGCTGCGCAGGCGGATCGTTGCGGCGCGCGTAGCGTTCATGCCCACTATCCAGTCCGCCTCCGAGCGCGACCGCGCGGCTTGCTCCAGTCGCGCAAACTCCGCGCCGGGCCGCAGCGCCGCGAACGCCTCCTTCATCGCCGCGCTCGTCATCGAGTTCAGCCACAAACGCCTCACCGGCTTCTCCGCCTTGGCCTTCTCGTAGAGGTAGGCGAAGATCAGCTCGCCCTCGCGGCCGGCGTCACAGGCGTTGACCACCTCCTCGATGTCGTCGCGGGCAAGCTGTTTGGACACCACCGACATCTGCTTGCGCGAGCGCTCGTCGCGCACCTCAAGCTTGAAGCGCTCGGGCACGATCGGCAGGTCGTCCATCCGCCAGCGCTTGAATTTCGGGTCGTACTCATCCGGTTCGGCGAGCTGGACCAGGTGCCCCACCGCCCACGTGATCACATGCTCGGGACCCTCCAGCCAGCCCTCCTTCTTCTGGAAGGGGCCCGGGAGCACGCGCGCCAGGTCCTGCCCCACTGAGGGCTTCTCGGCGATCACCAGCGTCTTCGGCATCGCGGTCAGCCTAGCGGGTGCACAGGCCGCCGGACCGCCGCACCCGCCCGCCGCGTCGACTCACCGCGGACCGGCCGCTGCCCGGCTCAGCCCGCCACGCACGGCCCGGTGCTCACCCGGCCGCCGGCTTCGGCGTGCGTACGCGCGCTCGCCAGAAGCGCGGCCACCGTGGCGTTGGCGACGCCATAGCCGCCGTGCGGCCCGCCGCCGACGGTGCCGGCGAACACGGTGGTCAGGACGTGCCCGTAGCGGTCCACCATCGGGCCGCCGGAGTTGCCCGGGCGCACGAGCCCGCGCAGGGGGGTGAGCAGCCGCGACACCGGTCCCCGGCCGTAGGCGTCCTCGGTGAGCACGGTCTGCGTGGGCCCGATCCGCGCGGCCTGCACGTTGAACGCCCCGTTCTCCGGATAGCCAAGGACGCCGCCGGAGGTACCCGAGGCCGGGGCGCCGAGGAGGCTCAACGGGGGCACGCCGAGGCCCGCGACGCGCAGCACCGCGATGTCCTCGGTCGGGTCGAACGCGACCGGCTGCGCGGGGAGGCCCGGTTCCTGCCCGCCGACCTCGACCGTCGTGTCCTGCTCGCCGGCGACGACGTGCGCGTTGGTCACCACCACGTCCGGTTCGGCCACCCAGCCCGAGCCCTCGACCGCCAGACCGCAGGCCGTGCCGAGAACCCGCACGACGCTGCGGGCCGCGGCCAGGACCCTCGGAGCGTGGGCGATCCTGGGCGCCGGCGCCGCGACGTTGGGCGAGGGCTGCTCGATCGAGGGCAGCGGATCCAGGCGCGCGAGCGCGTTCAGCACCGGGCCCGACGGGGGGAGGTTGCGGTTCAGCCCCTGCAGGATCGCCGAGCGCTGGATGTCCGCGCGCAGAGCTTGCTGGCCGGGAGCCTGGGCCGCCACGGCGGCCACGATCCAGACGATGCCAAGGCCGAGCGCCGCGCCGAGCACGGCGCCGAGCAGGCCGTCGAGCAGGCCGATCCCCGGGATCACGAGGCTCCGGCGCAGCCTGAACCCGAGACCCTCGAGCCCGCTCGCCAGGATCGCGCCGGCGAGCAACGCGCCGATCAGGCCGAAGGCGGGGGCATAGGGCGAGGACGATCCCCGCGGCAGCAGCAGCGGGCCCAGGCGGGTTCCGAGGACCGCGCCGAGCGCGAACCCGCCCAGGGACAGCACGCCCACGATGAAGCCCCGACGAGAGCCGAAGGCGGCCAGGATGGCGGCAAACGCGACAATGATCCAGTCGAGCTGCGTCATCTGCCATGTTCTATCGGTCCTTGCCAGTCAACCGAACCAAGCGCCTGCAACGCGCGCGCCCCATGATCGCCCTCGCCGCGGTGGCGTTCGCGGTCGGCGCGATAGCCGGCGCGAACCACAAGGCCTCGCCCTCGCTGGCGCTTGCCGACCGCTTCGCCGCGGGCTGGGCGCGGGGTGACTACGCGGCCATGTACGCGGACATCGACGAAGCCTCCCGGCGGACCACCTCCCCCGGCCAGTTCGCCCTGGCGTACAGCGATGCGCTGAGGACGGCGACCGCCACCGGCGTGCAGGTCAGCGGCCCGGCCCGCGACGCCCCCGGCGGCCTGGTGGCGGTGCCGGTTCGCGTCCACACCCGCCTGTTCGGCACGCTCTCGCTGAGCTTCGCCATGAAGATCCTCGGCGGTGACGGTCCCCGCATCGCCTGGTCGCGCTCGCTCGCCTTCCCCGGACTGCTCCCGGGCGAGCTGCTCAGCCGCCGGACCACGCTTCCGCGGCGGGCAACGCTGCTGGCGCGCAACGGGACCGTCCTGGCCGAAAGCGCCGCGACCGGCGCCGGGGAAGCGCAGACCGAAGCGTCTGCCCGCAGCTCACCGCTCGGGGAAACGGCGAGCGCGGTGCTCGGAACGGTGGGTCCGGCTCCGCCCGCCCGCCGCCGGGCGCTCGAAGCCGAAGGGGTGCCCGCCACCGCGCCCGTGGGCCTGTCGGGGATCGAGCGGGCGCTCGACCCCCGCCTGCGCGGCACCCCCGGCGGCGAGCTGCTCGCCGGGCAGCGCGTGATCGCCACCGCCGTGCCCCGGGCGGCAGCGGCCGTCCGCACCACGATCTCCCCGGCGCTGCAGCGCGCCGCGGTCGCGGCGCTCGGGAGCCAGTTCGGGGGAATCGTCGCGATGGAGCCCACCACCGGCCAGATCCTGGCCGTTGCGGGCATCGGCCTGGACAGCCTCCAGCCGCCGGGGTCGACGTTCAAGATGATCACCCTCAGCGGCGTCCTGGACGCCCATATCGCCACTCCGCAGAGCGTCTTTCCCTACGCGACCTTCGCCACCCTCGACGGCGTGAAGCTGAGCAACGCGAACGGCGAGGAATGCGGCGGCACGCTCGCGGTCGCCTTCGCCGTCTCCTGCAACTCCGTGTTCGCGCCGCTGGGCGTCAAGCTCGGGGCGGCACGCCTTGTGGGGACGGCCGAACGCTTCGGCTTCAACCAGGAACCGGCGATCCCCGGCGCGGCGGAGAGCACGCTGCCCAGCGCCTCGCAGATCCGGGGCGAACTCGACGTCGGCTCAACGGCGATCGGCCAGGGCCAGGTCCAGGCGAGCGCCCTGCAGATGGCGATAGTGGCCGCAACCATCGCCGACGGCGGCAGACGGCCGGCGCCGACCTTCTCGCCCGGCGGTCCACCCGTCGCGGGCGTGCCCGCGATGAGCGCCGCGGTCGCCCGCACGGTGCGTCGCCTGATGATCGGCGTCGTGCGCTCCGGCACAGGCACCGCCGCGGCGATCCCTGGGGTCGTGGTCGCCGGCAAGACGGGCACCGCCGAACTGAAGACCGTGTGCTCGGGCTCGGAAGCGGGCGCCGGGGAAGCCGCCGGGGGGGAATCCGGCGGAGCCGGATGCCAGGGGGCGGGCAGCGAAGCGAGCAACACCGACGCCTGGTTCGCGGCGTTCGCCCCGGCGCTGCACCCGCGTATCGCCGTCGCCGTGCTGCTCGTCAAAGACGGCGCGGGCGGGGCCACCGCGGCCCCGGTGGCCCGCCAGGTGCTCGAAGCCGGGCTGCACGCCGGGCACTGATTGCTCGCCACGTCCCGGCGCGGCTTGACCCACGCCGCCCCGGAGGCAGGATGCGAG
>Ga0209048_10004931_pt1 | contig 12683 bp, 6 predicted proteins | sample FrelakmetCRP12CR_FD_187146 | JGI IMG/M metagenome (GOLD analysis project Ga0209048, IMG submission 187146) | Freshwater lake sediment microbial communities from the University of Notre Dame, USA, for methane emissions studies - CRP12 CR (SPAdes)... | ecosystem: Environmental > Aquatic >... | reverse complement strand
ACGCGTCGAGTCGAGACACGTGTGGGCGGAGGATGAAACCATGGTGAGCAGGTTCGGGGTGCTGGCGCTGACGTGCGCCGTGGCGGCGCAGGCGCTCGTGTTCGCGCAGGGCGGCGATCTGACCAAGATCCTCGCGGACGCCAGGGAGGCGATCGGCGGCGACAAGAAGCTCGATGCCGTGAAGACCCTGACGATCGCCGGGCGTTCGCTGCGGACGAATCCGAACGGGACGAGCGCCGAGAGCGAGTTCGAGGTGACGATCGAACTGCCCGACAAGTACGTGCGGCGCGACGCCGTCGTGAACATGGGCAACATGAGCATCTACCGCATGTCCGGCTTCAACGGCGACGGCGTCATCAACGAGATGGACACGCCGCCGCAGCTGGCCGGGGGCGGGAACGTGGTCATGTTCCGCACCATCGGCTCCGGCGGCACCGTCAACACGGTCGGCGGCGCACCGCCCACGCCGGAGCAGCAGGAAGCCGCGCGGCGTGCGACCCTCGTGGCCGCCAAGCAGGACTTCGCGCGCCTCACGCTCGGCATGTTCGCCAAGTCGTTCCCCGCCTACCCTCTCACCATGACGTACGGCGGGCAGGCCGAGTCGCCCGACGGCAAAGCCGACATCGTGGACGTCAAGGGAGAGGGCGATTTCGCGGCCCGGCTGTTCGTGGACACGGTCACTCACCTCCCACTCATGCTGAGCTGGATGGCCAAGGAACCGTTGGTCTTCGTGCGCCAGGCGACGGCGGGGCCGGGAGGCAGCGTCGTCACCACCGGCGGCGCAACGGCAGGCGGCGCCACAGCCAAGGCTCCGTCCGGCAACCTGACGCCGGAAGAGCGCGAGAAGATGGCGGCGCAGATGGAAGCGCAGAGGAAGGAAGCCGAAGCCAAGCGGAAGGTCGTCGAGTTCCGGATGTTCTACTCCGACTATCGAACGGTGGACGGCGTGAAGATTCCCCACCTGATCCAGCGATCGGTGGACGGCAAGCCCACCGAGGAGGTCACGTTCGACAAGGTCCGGCTGAACGTGAAGGTCGACGCGAAGAAGTTCACGGTCTCGAAGTGAAGGCCTGGCTGGTCCTCGTCATCGTGTCGCTGGCATCGGCCGCCTCGGCGCAGACCGCGCCGCGTCGGGGCCGCCTCGCCGTCACCGTGATGGACCAGACGAACTCCGTCCTCCCGAACGCCCTCGTGACGTTGGCCGGCCAGGACGAATCTCTCGCCGCGGTTCACCGCGACTCGCGCACGTCCGGCTCCGGCGTGGTCGTCTTCGACGACCTCGGGCCCGGCCGCTACACGATCCAGGCCGAGTTTCCGGGTTTCCAGACCGTCATTCTGCGCGACGTCCGCGTCCGCGCGGGCGACAACCGGCGCACCGTCGTCCTCCCGCTGCAGAAGCACGACGAAGATGTGACGGTGAGCCGCGACAAACAGAGCTCGGCGATGGACCCGCGCGGTTCGGCATTCAGCACGGTCCTCACACGCGAGCAGATCGAGGCGCTCCCCGACGACCCCGACGAGATGGAGCAGGCGCTCAAGGCGATGGCCCCGCCGGGCGCGACCATCCGCGTGGACGGGTTCACCGGCGGCAGGCTCCCGCCGAAATCCCAGATCCGGTCGATTCGCCTGCCGCGCATGGACATGTTCGCCGCGCAGAATCACGGCGGCATGAGTGGCGCGCTCTTCATCGACATCATGACGATGCCCGGCGCGGGGCCGATGCGAGGCACACTCGACTTCAACTTCCTCGACGACGGGCTGAATGCGCGGAACCCGATGACGAGGACCAAGGGGGACGAACAGCTCAGGCAATACGGCTTCTCGCTGGCCGGCACGATCAAGCCGAACAAGACTTCCTACTCGCTGTCGGCGGGCACCGCGTCGCAGTACTTCTCTTCGAACCTCTTCGCGGTCCTGCCCGGCAACGTGGTGATCGCCGAGCCGCTTCGCCAGCCGCAGGATCGGTGGAACTTCTCGGCGCGCCTCGACCACGCGATCAACAAGGACCACGCGGTCCGCCTGAGTTTCGACCGCAACAGCGTCGAGCAGCGGAACCTCGGCGTCGGCGACTTCAACCTGCCCGAGCGTGCCTACGCCAGCACGTCCGCGATCAACACGCTGCGGTTCTCCGAGAACGGCCCGCTCGGCCGGCGGTTCTTCAGCGAGTCGCGGCTGCAGGCCCGCTGGACCGACACGGAGATGCAGTCGGGGGTGGAGGCGATGACCACCCGGGTCAACGACGCCTTCACGTCCGGCGGCGCGCAGATGCGGGGAGGCCGGCAGGACGTGGCGTTCGAGCTGGCGACGGATCTCGACTACGTGCGCGGAAACCACTCGTGGCGGACGGGAGTGCTCCTCGAAGGCGGCCGCTACACGTCGGACGACACGTCGAACTATCTCGGCACGTACACGTTCGCGAGCCTCGCCGATTACGAGGCCGGGAGGGCGTCGAGCTACCTTCGCCGTATCGGCGACCCTTACGTCCGGTACTCGCAGGTGCAGGCGGGCCTCTACGTGCAGGACGACTGGCGAATCCTCCGGAGCCTGCTGCTCTCGGCCGGTGTCCGCTACGGCTACGAGAACCTCGTCGGCAACCGTGGGAATCTCTCGCCGCGCGTCAGTGCCGCGTGGTCGCCCCGTCGAAACGGCAACCTCACCATTCGCGCCAGCTACGGGTATTTCTACGACTGGATCGCCGGCGACATCTACAAGCAGACGCTGCTGGTGGATGGATACCGGCAGCGCGAATGGAATATCCGCGATCCGTCATATCCGGACCCGGGCCTGGCCGGGACCACGCCCCCGTCGAACCGGTACCTGTGGTCCGACGGACTGGTGCTGCCGACCGCCCACCGGCTCAGCGCAGGTGTCGACCGCGTGCTGACGCCGAACTCGCGGGTCAGCGTCGTGTACACGCTCGGGTTCGGCACCAACCTCCTGCGGCCGCGCGACCTGAACAGCCCGGTCGGCGGCGTGCGCCCGGACCCGAACTTCGCCAACGTGGTCGAACTCGTCTCGGACGCCGGCTCGAGCCAGCACGCGCTCAATCTCGGGTGGAACCTCACGAAGATGAACTGGCGCCGGCTGTTCCTGTTCGCGAACTACACGCTGTCCACGAGCCGGACGAACACCGCCGGCGCGTTCTCGCTGCTCCCGAACGGCGACAACCTCGAGGCCGAATGGGGCCCGACCAGCGGCGACGTGCGGCACCGGTTCGGCGGGGCGTTCAACATCCAGCCGGTGGCGAACCTGACGGTGGCGTTCAACGCGAGCGCCCGCTCCGGCCTGCCGTACAACATCACCACGGGCGGCGACGGCAACGGCGACGGCGTTTTCAACGATCGGCCCGCCGGCACGTCGCGCAATTCGGCGAGGGGGGCGGCCAACGTGGACGTCGGTGGACGGTTCGCCTACGCGTGGGGTTTCGGCCCGAGGCGGACCGTCGGCGGGGCCGGTGGCGGAGGCACCCAGGTGGTGATCGTCGGAGGCGGAGGCGGTGGAGGGATGGCTCCCGCGTTCGGCGGCGGGGCGAGCGACCAACGGTTCCGCCTGGAGTTCTACCTGTCGGGCCAGAACCTCCTGAATCGCACCAATTACTCGGGCTACAGCGGCGTGCTCGCCTCTCCGCTCTTCGGCCTTCCCACCGGCGCCAGTACCGCGAGGCGGCTTCAGCTCGGGATCCGTTTCGGGTTCTGAGTGCGGTCGGCCCCGGCGCGTTGTGTCAGCGCCGCCGCGCCTTCGCGAGGTTCTCGCGCGCCTCCATGAAGTCCGGATCGATCCGCAGCGCCTCCGCGAAGTGCGCCGCGGCCTCGTCGAAACGGCCCCGATTCGCCAGGACGATCCCGAGGCCGTTGTGAATCTCGGGAGAGCCCGGCTCCCACTTCAAGGCCTCGGTGTACTCGGCAATCGCCTGGTCGTCTCGGCCGAGAGCCTCCAGGGTCTGGGCGAGGTCCACCCGCGCCGCGGTGAAGCCGGGTCGAAGGCGAAGGGCCTCCAGGAACGCGGCGACAGCCTCCTCCGGGCGGCCGAGTGAGACGAGCGCACGCGCCAGGTTGTCATGCGCGACGGCCGATCCCGGTTCGAGTCGGAGGGCCGCGCGGAACTCCTCGACCGCTTCCCCGAACCGGCCGAGCCGGCCGAAGGTCATGCCGAGGTTGTTGTGCGCCCCCGCGAAGTCGGGCTTCAACCGCAGCGCGTCGCGGTAGTGCGTGACGGCTTCGTCGAGGCGGCCCAGCGCCTGCGCGTCGATGCCGAGGTTGTAGTGAGCCTCCACGTAGTCCGCCTGGAGACGCGCGGCCTCGATGTGCTCGCGCAGAGCGTCCTCGAAACGGTTCATCCGCTGGTAGGCCAGGCCGAGGTTGTTGTGCGCTTCGGCGTGATCCGGGTAGAGGCGGAGAGACTCCCGAAGGTGGACAACCGCATCGTCGAGCTGGGCGGGAGACCCGTGGAGTTCGAGCACGGCCAGGTTGTTGTGCGCCATCCAGCTCGACGGATTGCGGACGAGCGTCGCCCGGTAGAGCGTCTCCGCGTTCGCGTACTCCTGGCTCTGGAGCGAGGTGAGCGCGCCGAGCGGGACGGCGAGCGCGACGCACAACGTGATCTCGGCCGATCTCTTCAGCGGCGTCCACGTGCGAAGGCCGGTCACGAGGGCGGCGGCGGCCGGCGCGATGACGCCGAGGCTCGCCAGGTATTGAAAATGATCCGCCACGAACGAGTACTTGAACGGGTAGACGTTGAGGAAGCCCAGCGCGGGGACCAGCGTGCCGGCGAAGAACAGCGTAGCCGCGAGCGGGCCGCGTGAGCGCGTTCGCCACCGCCACAGCGCCGCGACGAGCGCGAGGAATGCGGCGGGGAACAGGTACTGCCACCACACCTGCTGGCTGACTTGCCATCGCGGGTACGTGAAAATCAGGTCGGTCGGCCAGAGCAGCTTCCCGAGGTAGAACCAGATGGCACGTCCCGCCACCAGGACCCGCTCGACGATCGTCAGCTGGTAGTGCTCGCCGACCGCGCCGACGAAGGCGCGCTCGACCCACGCGGTCAGCGCCCCGCTCGCGAGGCCCAGCGCGAAGAACGGCGCGAGGGGCCACACGTCGCGACGCCACTCCAGCCGCCCGCGCTGCCACCAGAACACGACCAGGAGGGCGGCAGGCAGCGTCGCGGTGACGCTCTTGCTGAGGAGCGCCAGGCCGAAGAGCGCGACCGACCAGACGTAGCGCCCGGCTCGTCGGTCGTCGTCGAAGCGCAGGTACACCCACGCCGCGGCCAGATAGAACACGCCCGACAGCGTGTTCTTGAGCTCGGTCATCCACGCCACCGACTCCACGTGCACCGGATGGAGGGCGAAGATGACGGCGGCCAGCCACGCCCCGGGCACTCTGAGTCGCCGCAGGATCATCGCCGCGAGCCAGGCCGAGATGGCGTGGAGGGCGATGTTCAGCAGGTGGTAGCCGAAGGTGTCGTCGCCCGAGATGCGGGCCATCACCCAGAACGCGCTGTGCACGATCGGGTAGTACTGCGGTCTCGCGCCGACCTCGAGCCAGATTCGGCCAAGCCCGTCGGCCGACTGCAGTTCGACCGGCGTCAGGTGGCGGTCGTCGTCCCAGATCGGGCCCCCGTGCCATGCCGGCTGGTACGCCGCCAGCGTCGCCAGGAACAGCACGGGAAGGAGCCACAGCGTCCAACGGCCGTCTCCCGGTCGAGCCTCTTCCGTTGGTTCGGGTGCTCGCGGAGCGCGCGGCCGTTGCGAAGCCGAATTCCTGCGGGCCGGCCCCGCGTTCTTCTGCGTCATGGTCTGCTCTACCGGTGGCTGCCTGACAAGGCACGAACGTTAACCCGTCCGCCACGCGGAATCAAGGATCCGCCGGCGGGGGGATTCTCTTTGACAGAAACGGGAATGGCCGGATAATTCGTCGAGAATCCCGGCCGCAGCGCGGTTTGCTTCGTTCGCCTCGGCGTGCAGAGTCAGAATCATGTCCCGATCAAAGTCACGGACTGCGTCGTCGCCGAAAGAGGATTCGACTCGCACCGCCGCCGAAGGAACCCGCTGGGTGGTCCTGGCCCCGTGCCTGGTGATCCTGCTCCTGGTCGCGGCCGGGCTCCGGACGTACGGCGCGACCAACGACCTCTGGCTGGACGAGATCCTGGCGATCGACGCGGCCCGCGCCGCCTCGTCCCCGCTGGATATCATCGCCACCGAGCGCAACGCCGCGGGGAGTCCCCTTCGGCTCGACGGGCAGCACCAACTCTACACGCTCTATCTCTATGCGGTCGGGCCGCAGAGCGACCCGCTGATTCTCCGCATCCCGTCGCTGCTGGCCGGCGTCGGCACCGTGGCGATGGCCTGGCTCATCGGCCGCCGGCGGAATCTGAGTTGTGCGATGTTCGCGATGCTGCTGACCGCGTTCTCGTACGTGTTGGTCCTCTACTCGTCCGAGACCAGGGGGTACGCGCTCGAGGTGTTCTTCTCCCTGGTGTCGTTCTACGCGCTCGACCGGTATCTGGAAACCAGCCGATGGCCGTTCGCCGTGCTGTTCTCCGCCGGCGTGGTGCTCGGCGTGCTTTCGCAACTGGTCTTCGTGTCCTTCTACATGGCGGCGCTCGCCTGGTGCGGGTACCGGCTGATACGGTCCCACGCCGGCATGAAGCGGATCTTCCTGGTCGCCGTGTCGTGTCACGCGGTTCCAGCGCTCTTCCTGGCGTGGCTGTACAGCGTGCACGTCCGCGGAATCGGAACTGTCGGGGGGACACCCTCGCCCTCGCTGATTCACAGCTACGGCACGGCACTCGCGTGGGCGATCGGCCCAACCTCGTCAGACGCCCTGATGTTCCTGGCGTGCGTCGTCGCCGCGGCGGCTCTTTACGCGGGCATCGAGCGGCTGTGGCGGGAGAAGTCCGACGCCTTCGTCTTCTATCTGGGCGTCATCCTGGTGTGTCCGATCCCGCTGATCGTCATCCGCGGCACGGACGTCGTCTACGTCCGCTATTTCCTGGTGAGCATCGCGTTCCTGCTGTTGCTCTGCAGCATGCTCCTGTCGGCCCTGTATCGTCAGGGGCGGCGCGGCCAGGTGGCGTGCGCGCTGCTGCTGGTCGCGTACGTGGGGACGAACGGCGACCAGATGGCGACCTTCTTTCAGTACGGCCGCGGCCAGTACCGCGACGCGATGCGCTACATGAAGGAGCATTCCGGGCGGCCGCGCGTGCTGATCGGCGGAGACCAGGACTATCGCATCGGCACGGAACTGCGGTACTACGGTCCGACCGTCATGGGCGACGGTGCGTGGGAGTACTTCCGTCAGGGCGGCTGGCCCGCGGATGGTCCGGAGTGGGTGGTCTGCCAGCGGGAGTCATACGAGCCACCCGAACCTCCTCTGCCCAGGATCGAAGACAGCCGGGGCCACACCTACGAGTTCGTGCAGACGTTCAGAACCGCGCCGCTGACCGGCCTGCACTGGTTCCTCTATCACAACCAGTCGCCATGAGCGGGAACAGCCGGCCGCGCCTGCTCGTGCTGATCGTCGCCGGCCGCGACGAGAAGACGATCCAGGCCACGCTGCAGCGGGTCCCGGCGAGCGTGCCGGACGACTACGAGGTCGAAGTCCTGGCGATCGACGACGGCCGGGTGGACGGGGCGGTCGAGCAGAGCAGCGCCGTGTGGCAATCCGCAGTGCTGCCGTTCGCACGCACGGTGCTCCGCACTCCGGTCGGCCAGGGCTACGGCGGCAACCAGAAGATCGGCTTCCAGTACGCGATCACGCACGAGTTCGACTTCGTCGCCCTGATCCACGGGGACGGCGGGTACGCGCCCGAGAGCCTGCCCGAACTGGTGGAACCGATCGCACGTGGGGATGCGGATGCCGTGTTCGGATCGCGCTTGCTGCGGAAAGACCGCGCGCGCCGCGGCGGAATGCCGCTGTACAAGTTCCTCGGCAACAGGGTCCTGACGACGATCCAGAACCGGCTGCTCCGATCCCACCTGAGCGAGTTTCACTCCGGATACCGCGTCTACTCGACGAAGGCGTTGCGTCGGATTCCGTTTCGCCTCAACAGCAATGGCTTTCGCTTCGACACCGAGGTCGCCATTCAACTGATGGCGGCCGGACTGCGCATCACCGAGATGCCGATCCCCGCCTACTCCGGCAACGAGATCTCCCGCGCCAACGGCATCACGTACGCCAGGGACGTCCTGATGGCCTGCGTCAGGGCGCGGGCCCAGGAATGGTCGCTCTTCTACGATCGGAAGTTCGATTGCATCCCGTCCACGAGCAGCAACGTGCACTACAAACCCAGGCTGGGATTCGAGAGCACGCACACGATGGCGCTCGCCCGCATCCCGCCCGACAGCCGTGTCGTGGATATCGGGTGCGCCGGCGGGTACCTCGGGCAGCGGCTGCGTGAGCGGGGTTGCCACGTGATCGGCATCGACGCCTTCCCCCTCGGCGAGGGTTGCACGCTCGATGCGTTCTATCTCTACGACCTGAATCGCAGCCCCTTCCCGATCGATCTCGGCCAGGTTGACTACGCGGTCATGGTGGACGTCATCGAGCACCTGGCCTCGCCCGAGCGTTTCCTGGACGATGTCAGCGCGGCTGCGGCTCGAAACCCGAACATCACACTCGTGGCCAGCACCGGCAACGTGGCGTTCTTTGCCGTCCGGCTGGCGCTGCTCTTCGGGCAGTTCAGCTACGGGAAGCGTGGCATCCTCGACCTGACGCACACGCGGCTGTTCACCTTCGGCACCTTCCGGCGGCTGTTCGAGCAGTCCGGGTTCGAGGTCCTGGAACTCAGAGGCGTGCCGGCGCCGTTTCCGCTGGTGCTCGGAGACCGCGCGATGGCCCGGCTGCTGTTGCGACTGAACCAGGCGCTCCTGCGCGTGAGCCGGTCGCTCTTCGCGTTCCAGATGTTCGCCGTGGTCCGGCCCAAGCCGACGCTCGAGCACCTGCTGGAGCGCGCCTCTATCGTTCCGCCAGCGTGACCGGCACCGTCAGCTCCTTGCCCTGCCGCACGACCGTGGCCTTCACCGTCTGCCCCGGCGTGAACCCGGAGAGCATGGTCGAAAACGCCTGCAGGTTCGCGATGGGCTTGCCGTCGATCGCCGTGAGGATGTCGCCGTCCTTGAGGCCGGCCTTCTCGGCAGGCGAGCCTGCCACCACCCCGCCAACCCGCACGCCGGGACCTTCGAATGCGAAGTCGGGCACGGTGCCGAAGCTCACCCGGCGTCCCGGCGGCCCTTGGCTCGCCGTCGCCGCCGCAGGCTGCGAAGGCGGCTGGCCCGCGGCACCCGCTGGCGCCGCAATCGTGGTCGTCAGCGGTTCCGTCCGCTCCGCCAGGTACGTCACGCCCTCGCGGACGAACGTCGCCACCTTCACGAGACCCGGCCCGTCGATCTTGTCCGCCGTGTCGGTCGGGCGATGGTAGTCGGAGTGGGCGCTGGTGAAGATCTGCACCGCCGGCACACCCTTGTGGACGAAGCTCATCTGGTCGGACGCCTGCATGGCCTCGGGGATGTTCCGGCTCTCGACGCCGGTCACGAAGCTGGCGCCGCGAAAGATGTGCTGCCACTCCGCCGCGGTGCCCGTCCCGATGACGGACAGCTTCTGTTCGCCAAGGCGACCGACGGTATCGAGGTTGATCACGCCGATGACCTGGCCGACCGGGAAGCGGGAGGTGTGTTCGACGTAGTACTTCGATCCCACCAGGCCTTCTTCCTCCCCCGTGAACGCGACGAACACGATGCTGCGCGACGGCTTCTCGGCGCCGCTCAGCGCATGGGCGAGTTCGAGCATCACCGCCACGCCGCTGGCGTTGTCGTCGGCGCCGGGATGCACCTTGCCCTCGTCGCCCTTGTGCACGTCGGGCCACCCGAGGCCGAGATGGTCGTAGTGGGCGGTCACCAGCACGGACTGGTCCTTCCAGTCGGGCCGGGTTCCCGGTATGTAGCCCACGACGTTGGCGACGGGACGCATGTCCCGGTGTTCTCCCACGGGCATCGAGAACGTCTGGAGGTAGCCGCCGTCCGCGCCCGCCGGAGCCAGGCCGAACGCCTTGAAGCGGTCGGCGATGTACTTCGCCGCGGCGTCGTGCCCCGCGCTTCCCGGCCCGCGGCCCTGGCGCTCCGGATCGGCCAGGAATGCGACGTGATCGACCAGCGCCTTCTGCGAGAAGGTCGGCGGCAGTTCGGCGAGCGCCTTGCGCGCGTCGGCAGGAAGCGGAGCGAGGCGCGGAAGCGTGGCGTTCTGCGCGCCGGCCGCGAGGCGAGCCACATCGCCGCGCACGTCCACCCGCAGCGGCGAATCCGACTCCTGCCACTGCCCCTTCAGCATGTTCACCGGCTCGTCACCTTCGAAGCCGAGATACGAGTACTTCCCGTAGTGCGGGAGCTTCCGCCCGAGGCCCGGAAAAGCAGAGACCGGATTCACCGCCAGGTAGCCGACGGCCTTCTCGACGTTCTGGGGGTGGCGGGCGGTGAGCACCAGCGTGTGGCCCGCCAGCGCCATCTTCTCGCCGTCCACCTCGATGGCCGACTCGCCGAGCGTCATGCCGCCGCCCGACTTGAACAGGCGTCCCGCCCAGCGGTTGGTGCGCCCGGCGATCCAGACCGCACGGTCCCGAGGCAGCTCGGCCACCTCCGTGTCGAGCTTGACGTCGATCGCGTGACTCCCGCTCTCCCAGCTCTTGAACAACTCCCGCCACGCCTGGAGTTCGGCGGCCGGCGCCGTCGAGGGCAGCACGGCCAGCACACGCGGCTCGCCGAAGATCTGGCCGATCGACGGCGGTGTTTCGCGCGGATCCAGCTTGCGGAAGACGTCGAACCGCGGATCGACGTGCACCATGAGCGGCGGATCGGGCACGGCGATGGCGAAGGTCTGTCCGGCAGACTGGAGGCGCACGACCTGGCGCACGAGTCCCTTCTCCGTCTGGACGACCACCGGCACGTCCACCGCGAACGGCTCACCGCCCTGCGTCTGGCGGATCGCGCCTTCCACCACGAACCTGCCGCCTGCCGCGGTCGTGTCGCGGCGCACCGCCGTCACGTTGACGGCGAGGACGGGCGCGCCCGCGCGGCCGATCCAGTCCTTGAAGAACCGGCTGAAGTCCCGGCCGCTGACCGATTCCACCGTCTTCTCGAAATCGGCGAACGACGCGCGCTTGCCCTTGAAGTCCTGGTAGAACCGGGCGATCGCCTTGCGGAACGTGTCGTCGCCGACCGCCTGGCGCAGCATGTGATACGCCATGAGCGCCTTGCCGTAGCCCACCGCCTCGGTGGAAGCGCTCTCGCGCGACCGGAAGGCGGTCAGCGGGAAATCGCGCCCCTCCTTCACGTAGTCCCGGTACTTCTGCAGCGTCGACCGCCGGTATTCGTCGCCGGTGCCCCGCTGCTCCTGGATGAGATGATCGGCCAGGTAGGCGGTCAGCCCCTCGCACCAGTTGCCCGACTCGTAGTCCACGAAGACCGAGTTGCCCCACCAGTTGTGGAGAATCTCGTGCGGGTAGGAGGAGTTGATGATGAACGGAAAGCGGATGATCTCGCGGCCGAGCAGCGTGAACGTCGGCATGCCGTAGCCCGTTTCCCAGAAGTTCTCGACCAGCGCGAACTTGCGGTACGGATACGGCCCGATCAACTGACGGTACATCTCGAGGTACTGCGCGGTCGCGGCCAGGTACTTCCCCGCCAGCGCGTCGTCGTGGTCGTGCAGGTAGACGAGCGTCTCGACCGATCCTGCCGTGTCGCGCCAGACCTGCAGCGGGCCGCCCACGAGGTAGATCTCGTCCATCGCCCCGCCCGAGTCCCACCGCGAATGCCCCTGCGCGTCGCGCGAGGTCCCGTTCCCCTGCGAGACGACTTGCCAGCCCGGGGGCTGGGTCACGTCCAGCTCGAATTCGAGCAGGTCGCGGTTGAACGACGGATACCAGAGGCTGCTGCCCGCAAGGTAGATCCCCTCGGGCCCGAGGATGCCGGCGGTTTCGCGAAAGCCGCGGGTGTACTCCTCCTTCTTGTCGGACAGGCCGAAATCGACCAGGCCCTCGTAGGACACCGACAGGATCGCCTGCCCCGGCGCGAGCGTGGCGCGGTAACGCTTCGTCCCGACCTGTCGGTCCGTGCCCTCTCCGGAGCCGTTGATGCCAAAGAACGGCGCGTCGGCGCCCATCGGCACTTCGCGAACCACAGGATCGCTGCGCGTGATGCGGAGCGCCGCGTTCATCACGAAGTCCACCACGCCGTCGGCAGGCCTGGCCGCCAGTCGCACGCGGTCGGTTACGACGAGCTTGTGGGTGACCGGATCGATCGTGACCGTCATCGCGTGCTTGACGCGGCCGTCGAGCGGCCCCGCCAGCGCGAGCCCGGCGGTGACGAAGAGCGCGCAGACCGCGGCCGTGGCGGGGAGGCAGGAAGACGAGTGCCGGTTTGTCGGAAGGAACATCTTCAAATTGTAGCGCAGCACGACACCCGGTCGTCGCTGTCGTGCTGGCAGGCGCCGTGCGCCAGACCGTCACGAGAGAGGCGGGCGCGGACCGGGCTGACGCGGAGGGCGACTGTGAGGTCTGCCGAACCGGAGCCCGGCGCGGCAGACCGGGCCACGACCGCCGCCTCATCAGAAGACCGTCACGAGAGAGGCGGGCGCGGACCGGGCTGATGCGAAGGGCGACTGTGAGGTCCGCCGAACCGGAGCCCGGCGCAGCAG
>Ga0209048_10004930_pt1 | contig 12684 bp, 13 predicted proteins | sample FrelakmetCRP12CR_FD_187146 | JGI IMG/M metagenome (GOLD analysis project Ga0209048, IMG submission 187146) | Freshwater lake sediment microbial communities from the University of Notre Dame, USA, for methane emissions studies - CRP12 CR (SPAdes)... | ecosystem: Environmental > Aquatic >... | reverse complement strand
GCGACTGACGATATCACCCAGCAAAAATATAAATATGTTTTCCGAATGAACCCCACGAATGCCTATTACGCCAGTGGGTTGCTGTCGTTTTTCAAGGAGGTCGTTAAACCCACATCGATTGCTGTTCTTTACGAAAGTTCAGATTTTGGTACATCCGGCGCTGAAGATATGGTGAAACAAGCTGAAAAATTTCCGATGAAAGTCCTAGTGAAAGAAAAGTATGAGAAGGGAGCTGTAGATTTTAAGCCCATTCTTTCAAAAGTGAAATCCGAAAGGCCTGATGTCATTTATATGGTCTCTTATGTCATGGATGCAGCCCTTCTGATGAAACAGATCAAAGAACTCCGGATTGACGCGAAACTCTTTGCAGGGGGTGCTGCGGGTTTTGCTATCCCGGAATTTATAGACAATGCCAAAGAGGCTTCTGAATATGTCGTCTCAGCCACACTCTGGAGCCCGCAAGTCGCTTATCTTGGAGCCAAGGAGTTTGCAGAAAAGTATAAAAAACTTTATAAGGACTACCCTTCCTATCACGGTGCCGAAGCTTATGCAGGCCTTTACATCATCAAGGATGTTCTAACAAGGGCAAAGTCCATGGCCCCCGATGATATTCGGATAGCCATGAAAACCACCAATATGATGACCGCCTTTGGTCCGATCAAATTCGATGATAAAGAGGGTTATACGAATCAGAACTTTATGGATACTCTGGTCATGCAGGTCATCAATGGTCAGCATGAGACCATCTGGCCACTAAAATACGCAAGTAAGAAGTACAATTTCCCCATTCCAAGATGGAGAGATAGAAAGTAGGGCAGAGATAAGTAGTGATGGCTGTCCAGATTGAGCTCTTTTTACAGACACTAATCGCTGGAATTTTGCTTGGAGGTCTCTATGCCCTAATTGGCATCGGTATGACGCTCATCATGGGAGTGATGAAAATCATCAATCTCGCCCATGGTGAGCTCATGATGGTGGCCATGTATATCTCCTTCTGGCTCTTCACCCTCTTCCATATCGATCCTTATATTTCTGTCCTCGTTGCAGCTCCTGCCTTGTTCTTTCTGGGGGTTGGCCTCCAGAAGTTTCTGATCAACCCTGTGTTAAGGGTGGAATCGATTTTGCCGGAGAATCAGGTGATCCTCACGGTTGGCATCGGGATGGTTTTAGCTAACTTAGCCACCATTTTCTTTACGTCCAACTATCGTTCCACCCCTGTGGATTATGCGACAAAAGCCTTCTATCTGACCGATTTCTGGAAAGACGCTCCCATTGAGCTCTCTCTTTCGATGGCATGGTCCTTATCTTTTCTAATTGCTGTGGCTATTACAGTTGCCCTCTGGTTTTTTCTAACCCGAACGGATACGGGCAAATCGATCCGGGCAACGGCACAGGATCTCGATGCTGCTCTTCTCATGGGGGTGAACGTAAGGAAGATGAGGGTGGTGACTTTTGGTATTGGATGTGCCCTGGTGGGAGCTGCTGGCTGTCTCTTTCTTCCGATCTACTACCTATTTCCAGCCCTGGGCGGACAATTCACTCTGATTGCCTTTGTGATCACTATCCTCGGTGGACTCGGATCAACCAATGGAGCTATCATTGGAGGGGTCATTCTCGGAATCTTTGAATCCATGACAGCCACCTATCTCGGTATGGGGTGGGCTCCTGTGGGTCGGTTTCTCATTTTTGTGGCAGCTCTCGTCTTCCTGCCAGGTGGTGTCGCATCACTCATACGAAGCAAGAAGCTCGGAAAATGAAAAAGAATCTGCCCATCATCATTATTCTTATTTTGCTGGCTGTTTTACCTCTCGTTGGCCTGAGTTCCTATATAATGCACATCCTGGTTCTGGTCATCATCTATTCGATAATTGGGATGGCATGGAATCTTTTGGGTGGGTACTGTGGCCAGGTCTCTTTCGGCCATGCAGCCTATTTTGGCGTCGGGGCTTATACCGCTGGTATTATATATTCCAAACTCGGAGTCTCTGCCTGGTGGGGTTTACCCCTCAGTATTTTTGTAGTGACAGCACTTTCCCTGATCATTGGCTTTATCTGCCTGAGGTTGAGAGGTCCTTATTTTGCCCTGGGCACCCTTGCGATGGGAGAGGTGCTCAGAGTGACGGCTGAAAATCTTGTAAAATTCACGGGAGGGGATGTAGGGATATTGATCCGGGAAAGGACCTGGGTGGGTAAGATCTGGTATTATTATATCATTCTGCTATTAGCCATCGGAACTTATCTATTAGTGAAGATAGTGATCGAATCTAAGCTCGGGTACTATTTTGTATCTATCCGGGAGGATCAGGACGCTGCAGAATCAATGGGAATAGACACCACGACTTATAAAACCATTGCCCTTTGTCTCAGTGGTGCCATCACAGGGATTGCCGGCGCATTCTATATGAACTATATGGGATACATTGACCCGAAGGTCGTCTTTAACCTTCATGATATATCCATCGTAACCATTATGGTCGTGATGGTGGGAGGTGTGGCCACTTATTGGGGGCCGACCATAGGTGCCATCATCATGGTCTTTCTTGCTGAATTGATCAGGTCGAATCCCAGCCTCGGAGCGGCCCATCAAACCCTCTTCGGAATTCTTCTCATATTCATCATTATCTTTTTGCCAAACGGAATCGTTGGAGATTTTCCCAAATTGAGAAAGCTTTTCAGGCTCGGGGGGACTCCAACATGAGTCTACTTGAAATCAGGAATGTCTCAAAGCGATTCGGGGGACTTACAGCCCTCGCCGATGTCTCTTATTCTCTCAATAAGGGCGAGATCCTCGGGCTGATCGGTCCAAATGGTGCGGGTAAGACAACGCTGTTCAACGTGGTGAATGGATTTTATCCGCCTACGAAGGGTGAGGTTCTCTTCAAAGGAGAAAAAATATCTCACTTAAAGCCCCATCAGATTTGCAAATTAGGAATTGGAAGGACATTTCAGGTGGTACGACCTTTAAGAAGAATGACCGTTCTTGATAATGTCATTGCCTCTGCCTTTCTCCGGGCGAAGGATAAGGCCGAAGCAGGGGAGATAGCACTCGAAGCCCTTCGATTCACCGGCCTTTATGAAGACCGGAATGTCCTATCCAAGGGACTTCCACTTGGGAATAGAAAGAAGCTTGAGATTACGAGGGCCCTTGCCACACGGCCCGAGATGCTCCTTTTGGATGAGTCATTCGCCGGGCTCAACCCCTCCGAACAGAATGAGTTAATCGACATCATCAGACAGATAAGGGCCAAGGGGATAACGATCATGGTCATAGAGCATCATATGAAAGTCATCATGGCCCTTTCTGACAGGATTGTTGTCTTGAATTATGGGGAGAAAATTGCTGAAGGGACACCCTTGGAAATTGGGAAAAATCCTCTTGTCATTGAAGCCTATCTTGGAGAGACAGAAAGTGCTTGAGATCAAGAACATCGATGTCTTTTATGGGGATGTTCAGGTAATATGGAATGTCTCCTTTAACGTGAATAGAGGAGAGATCGTCGCCTTGATTGGTGCTAATGGAGCCGGGAAATCGACTATTTTGAAGACCATCTCCGGTATTCTGAGACCCAAGAAGGGTGAGATATTGTTTGAGGATAAACCCATTTACAAAGTAGATCCGTACAAGCTGATCGAACTGGGAATTGCTCACGTCCCGGAGGCTCGAAGGCTCTTTGTGGAAATGACCGTTGAAGAAAACCTGGACATGGGCTCCCTCAAAGGAGAGGCAAAGGCCCATCGAGAGAAGACAAAAGAAATGGTCTTCGGACTCCTGCCGAGAATGAAGGAACGGAGGAAACAGCTGGCTGGGACCCTGAGCGGTGGAGAACAGCAGATGCTTGCTATAGGAAGGGGGCTGATGTCAATACCCAAGCTTCAGATGTTTGATGAACCTTCCCTCGGTCTTGCCCCTCTTCTCGTCAGGGATGTATTCAATACGATCAAAAAGATTAATAGTGAAGGAACAACGATTCTCATCGTAGAACAGAATGTGAAGCAAACCCTTTTAGTGGCTAACAGAGGATATGTGCTTGAAATTGGCAAGATAACCAATCAGGGAACAGGTCAGTCGTTATTAAGTGATGAACATGTCAAGACAGCCTACCTCGGTGTTTAATCCTCTTTGAAACCCCGCCAATTTTAGCAATCTTTTAAATCGCTTCCAATTTTATCCTCTTAAAATCATCGAATCTTCGCTTCCTCCCCAAATCGAAAGGAAGGTCTTACAGCAAGAATGAGAACACCTCCTAAAATGCAAAAAATGGCTGCCAGATAAAGTCCCCATGAAAATGAAGCGGTCACATCTTTAACCCATCCTGTCATCCAGGGAGCGATCAAAGAACCCAGGAAGTGAATCGTATTAGTTAATCCATACGCCGTCCCAAGAATCTCATAAGGAACGATGTCCGGAAGAAGAGCATAGAAGGCGGCCCAATGTCCCCAGATAAAAAAGCCCGCCATAAAAAAGAAAACAATAAAGAGGTGGATGTTCATTTTCGTCTTCAATCCATATCCCAATGCGAGCATGCAAAAAGAGATGAGAAAGAATTCTATCGCAATGAGGCCTTTCCTTCCCTTTCCTTTTCTCGCAAGCCGGTCACTGATCAATCCGGTGATGGCAAGACCCGGAATGGCAGAAATCCCCAAGAGGCTCGAATAGAAAGACGATCGGACAAGGCTTTCCACACCCATCTCTTTAAACATGGCAGGAGCCCATGTCCCCACTACCCAGAGGGCATAGACTCCTGGAATTCCTCCGAGGTAGAGAAGCCATAAATCCCTGCTTTTAAAAATCAGGGAATAAGAGGTTTTCCCATTTTCTGGCTTTTTCGATTCCTCACGTGGAGGTTCTTCAATCAAACGATAAATTAAGAACGAGGCGAGAAAGGAGGGAAAGGCATAGAGGATGAAGACAGAGCGCCAACCCCAGAGATCAGATATCCAACCGGCGAGTGAGACACCGATAAACATCCCGGTACCCAATCCGATAAACGAAATCCCTTGCCCCAATCCCCTCTTCCTCTCCGGAGTGTATGCAGAAATAATAGGTCGATCATTGCTGAAATAAGCGCCTTCTCCAACACCGGTTAAAAAACGAAAGATAAAAAGAGAGGTAAAAGAGTGAGCTAAACCCGTAAGCAATGACATCATACCCCACCAACTCGTGCAGAGGACAAGGACGACCTTTCGACCCAATCGGTCACCCAGATGGCCAGCAGGAAATTGCATGAAGGTGTAGGCATAAAAGAAGGCTGTGGCTAATATCCCAGCCTGTGCATAGGTCAAGTTAAATTCTTGGAGGATAGGAATGAGAAGAGGAGACAAGCTTGAGCGGACCATGTAGTTGGTCACCCAGCCGAAGATCATGATGGCCCAGAGGGTATGATATTTCTCCCATTTCACCTGACATGATCCCTCATGGAATCACTAATTTCTTTTGCGGTTTTCCGAATTTCTAAAATAACCTTTTCCATCTTTTGGTCATTGAGACTCGAAGTAAATCCTACCACCCAAATCGCAGCCGGGGGAGATGATGAAGTTTGAATGGGTGCTGCGATGGCCTTTACCCCGAGCATATATTCTTCATCATCAATCGCATAGCCTCTCTTCTTCGTCTCCTCTACTTCTTTAAAAAACTTTTTCTGATCGACGATGGACTTGGAGGTAAACTTGACCAATCCGATTTTTTGGATAACCTCTTTTGCCCTTTTCTCTTCCAATTGGGAAAGAAAAACCTTTCCCGTTGCCCCGGCAATGATTGGAAGTCTTGTCCCAGGAGGCGAGGTGATCTTCATCTCATGATGAGATTCAACCATATCCAACATCGTGACATGATCTCCACTTAATATCCCTAGAAAAACCGTCTCCCCTATTTTCTCCATCAATTTCTCCATGGGAGTCTTTGCTATATCTCTCAGCTCCATTTTCCCATAGGCTTTTTTCCTTAGTTCCAGAAGGGTAAAACCCAGACTATATTTTTTTCTTTTCGGATCCCTAACTAAAACCCCTAACTCTTCAAGAGCAGAGGTAATCCCATGAACCGTACTCTTTCCGATCTTTAATTGCTTTGCTAATTCACTCACTCCAAGACCATTTGAAGAATCGGCGATGGTATGGAGGATCTTGAAAGCTTTTTTTACAGAAGGAGCAGAATAACCCGTCTTTTCCATTCGTTCACCAGGTTGAACCTTTAAAGAAAGATACCAGATTCTTCTCCTTTTTGTCAACATATCCTCTTAACATTTTTTCTGTAAATCTTGACAAGATGGATTTATATGCTATGATTAGCCCGAATTCTAATTGTTCATTCTAAAGAACTGATCTTTCCCCCACTGTGAAAAAAAATCGCTCTGAAAGAGACCTATCTTAATCTAGAGAACCAGGGATGAAGACAGAGCCTATTCATCCAATAAGAAATATGAAGCATCTTAGACCTCAAGAACACTGGGGTTGGATCATTGCTATCTATTTGTATCTGGCCGGTATGGGAGCTGGTTCTTACATCATCGGTGCGATCATCAATTGGTTCATTCATCCCTCCAGAGTAGTACTGATCCGGGGTCTGGCTTTAGACCCAGCAAAAGCAGCCCTATTGTGGGGACCTATTCTGGTCGCAATAGGTGCTCCCTTCCTCGTCTTAGATCTGGGCATCAAAAAGAGATTCTTATATGCTTGCCTGAATCCGAGAACATCCTGGGTGGCCCGAGGATTTCTCATTCTCTCCATCTTTATTGTTTTTGGACTGATTCTTTTAGCAAAGTCCGTATTGCCTTTTGGATGGCTCCATGCAGAATCCGATCTCTGGTACATCCCGGAGGTCATCGCCATTGCCTTTGCCTTTGGGACTGCCATTTACACAGGGATTCTCTTAAAGGCGACGAAATCGATCCCTTTATGGAATACCTATCTTCTTCCCCTTCTCTTTCTGGTATCAGCACTCTCCACTGGATCAATGGCTATCATCCTTTCCACCTTGGGGACTGGCCTCTTTTCACATGACGCGGGGGCGTTGGAAGTCTTGATCAGTGGGGAACAAATCCTGGTGGTGATCGAAGGGATTGTCCTTTATCTTTATCTCTCTCGGAGGTACAGGGTCTCGGAGCAAGGGAAGGATTCGGTTCGCCTTCTTTTATTCGGTAAGAAGAAGCTGATATTCTGGGGAGGGATTGTCCTGCTGGGTTTCATCTTCCCGTTTGTCCTTGAAACCATCGCTGCTTTCTCCCATGGAAATGTGGTGTTGATCTTTGTCTCCGGCTTAACCCTGCTCTGCGGCGGTTTCTTTCTTAGGCTTGGAGTTCTTTCCGCTGGAATCAAGGAGCAAATTCCAATGCAACGGTGGACAGAATTCCAATATGATTTGAAGGCCATCAATACAAAAGACTTACCAGGAAACTGAATCGTTAAACAACAGACAAGGGTTTTGGTATACCCTTTGCATTTGCTCTCTGCGCTTGGCGTCATCCATAGAAGGGGAGAATTGAAATGGAGGAGAGGGTATTAGTCGTTGATCAGCAAAAGTGCACGGGATGCCGTCAGTGCGAACTCGTGTGCTCGGTGTATCATACCGGGTCAAGCAATCCGAGCCGCTCCCGGATCAAGGTGGTCAAGTGGGAACATGCGGGAATCTACCTTCCCCTGATCTGCAATCATTGTGAAAAAGCCTACTGCCTTGAAGTGTGCCCTACAAAGGCCTGCCATAGAGAGCCTGAGCTCAATAACAGGGTAGTCATCGACAAAAAACTGTGCATTGGATGCAAGACTTGCATTATGGCCTGCCCTTTCAGCCATCCCTTCTTTGATATCAAAGAACAAGTCACTGTGAAATGTGATTACTGCGACGGTGATCCCCAATGTGTAGCTTTCTGCTATGCCAAGGCCCTCTTTTTCACGGATGCTGATAAGATTCAAATGTCCAAAAAGCGAGAAGCCGCCAACAAATTTCTCGAATCGTTAAAACAGATAAGATAACGAACGAGATATATCGCAGGGAACTCAGATCTGAGTTCCCTGCTTATCAGAAGGGATTAAGACATGCCTGTTAAGATACACATTCATGTTACGCATCGGCAATATACCAACGGCTTGGAGGTGGTGACCGTAGAGGGAAATACAGTGGGTGAATGTCTGAGCCATCTCATCAAGCAGTTCCCTCGAATGGAGAAAGCGTTGTTTGCGAAGAAAGATAAGCTCCTAAACGTCGTTGAGGTTTTTATAAATCATGAGACTGCCTACCCCAATGAACTCATTAAACCCGTCAAGGATGGCGACGAAATTCACCTTGTCATCATGCTTGCTGGAGGATAAGAGGATTCTTCACGAATCGTTTGACTCCCGCCGTTCCCAATCCAAATATCTAGTACTTATATAAGGAAAGAGAAGTCTTGAATCGCCAGGGGCAGGACCGAAAAATTTTTAAAGAACTGATCGGGTTTCTGGATAGGAAGAAAACCTCTGCAACATTCCCTGACCAGCTCATGCTCGAGATTGGCAAATTCTTTCTGAGAACACCTTATGTGACCGGCACACTTGAAACAGAGGGGGCCGAACATCTGGTCGTGAATCTGAGAGAGTACGACTGTGTCACTTTCATCGAAAACGTGGTCGCTTTGTTATGGCATGTGGAGCCCCACCTGCAAAGGAAGTGGCGCTCAACTTCAAGTCTCCGTGGGGCGACATCCCGGCCAAACGTTGGGGGGCTTTCCACTGCCGGGGTAAAATCCCGGGGAAAATCTTTTGAAACTTTTAGAGGGTTACTCCGGAAGATACGTTACAGACAAGGGCGGTTGCAGGGCTACTCTTCGCGACTTCATTATTTTTCAGACTGGATCCACGATAACCAAAAGAAAGGCATCGTCAGGGATGTCACAGCAAAAATCGGGGGCAGACCTTTGAGAAAGGCCATAACCTTCATGACCAGACATCCGGACCTCTATCCCCCACTAAAAAATGTGACGAACCTTCGGAGGATGAAGTTGATTGAAAAGACGATCAGCAGAAGATCCCCGTTTTTCATTCCAAAGAAGACCCTGGGACGTTTGGAGGATCGAATTCGTGATGGCGATCTCATCGCTATCACGACGAATACAAAGGGCCTTGATGTTCAGCATGTGGGGCTTGCAGCAAGAGTGAAAAATCGAATTCACCTCCTTCACGCCTCCAGCACTGAGGGCAAGGTTGTTCTCTCCAAAAAGACACTTTACCGGTATCTGATGCAGGGTAAAGTTCGTTCCGGGATTATGGTGGCGAGAATTTGCTAATTGCGGAATGCAGAATGCGGAATTGGAAATCCGAAATCCGCAATTCGAATTCCGAATTTTCAGAGATCTTCGAATCCTTGAACTATCCTATAGTATTGATTGCCCTTTTCACAGTTTCTCCATCCAGGGATACTTCCCCATAAATATCTTCCACCGCAGCCGCATCCAGCCGGTCAAAATCTTTTTCTATAGGGGTGATCAGAAGGCCCCCCATATCGATCACCCCCGGGCTGACCACAACCCGGGCATCCCCTTCCCTAAAAAAGGCGTCGGGACGGTGTTTTCTGCGAGGAAAGATGACGAGACACCATCTCCTTTCTTTATAGAAGCCAGCGATATTCATCATGGGCTCCTCGTCTATGAGAAGAACCTTTTTCAGAACATTCAGAAAACCCTTGAAAACACCTCCCACGGCCATGGGTTCATTCCCTTCCAAGATGATGACTTCCCGTCCCAGATCTCTCAAGCGATAGAGGAGAACGTTGTCAACCTGTTTCATCAGAGTGAGTCTCTTCCCCTCCCGGATTTCTTTCTCGATTGGCATCTGTCCTGATGGGGCTGCTTGAAAATGTAGGTGATCCGGTGCAGAAGCGCCGCATCTGGGTCCGTTGTAAAGCACCGTCCATTCGGAACCAAAATCAGCCATGAGCTGGAGAAAGGTATCGATATGTTCAGCGATGACCTGGAGGCGATGGTCTAAATGGGAGACGGTGAAGTGAGAAGAGAAAACAGGCATGGGATTGCAGAGGATCAAATAATCGCTTCGGAGGAGGATCCCTTTCTGATCTTCGGGGAGATGATCCAGGCAGAGGAAACATCGCCGCTCGTTTACATTTTCTTTGCTCACATCGGCCAGGCTGCTCTTGATCCTTCTGGGATTGTACTGAAGTCGAACGGAAAATCCTTTACAGGGTAAATCCCGCTCCCTGACGTCCTTCAGCAATTCATAGCCTTCCCGAAGATTCGGCCACGCCTTTTTCTGCTCTGATAGGAGCTCGAGACAAAGTTCGGGGAGACTCTTCAAACTTTCCCCTCCATCAAAGGTGGCATAAGTCTTCTGAGTAAGCCGTGTATTTCTTCCTAATTTCTTATAACCGATGAGATGGCTCACCGTGCTTTTCCCCATGGTGAAAGGTTCTTCCCTGACAAATTGAAAGCCCACCTTCCTGTAAAAGACAAGGGCCTGTCTGTTTTTCACCATTACGCCGATCCAGAGTTCATCGATACCCTTTTCTGCTCCATATCCTTCCGCCGCTTCGAGAAGCCGCCTGCCGATATCAACACCCTGAAAATCTGGAAGAAGGTACAGCGAGGGGACGTAGAGGCGATTCTCATCCCGGTTGAAGAAAAGTCGTGAGTAACCGGCGATCTGATCATCCGCCTCTGCAATGAAACCCTGCATGAACGGGTCGTCGAACATGCTGAGGAAGGAGGCTTCTGTATAGTGAATGTCAAAATAGGACTTGAGGTCGCTTTCGGGAATGAAGCTCGAGTAGGTAGAAATCCAGGACTGCCAGGTGATTTTTCGAAGGACTTCCAGATCGCCTTTCTGCCAGGGTCGGATGACGATTTCCACGGCTGTCAATCATTCTCCTTGATTCATTTTTTGCCGGTCGAGAATTTCAATGGTCCGGATCTTATCCTTAAAGGCATTGTTTCGGTTTGCCTCTTCGATGCTGAGAGCTGCATCGGTGTTGCCCGACCAGCGCCTGCAGAGGTAGAGACTTTCATAGATCCTCCCGATCCGATATTTCCGGCTGATTCGCAGCGCCGCTGCGTAATCCTCACCGTAGCTCACATTGAGAAAACCGATTCTTCGCATGAGACCAGTGTGGAAAGCCCGTGGGGCACCCAGACCGTTGATGCGCAACGCATTGTTATGACCATTCTCATCGGTCCATTCACGGTGGTCGATGAGGCCCGGCGGAATCTCCTCCAACCTGGAATCGACGAGGGTATAGGAACCGATGACCATGGCATAGTTGCCCTGACGGAGCATATCGATCATCTTCTGTAGGGTGCGATGGCTGCTGTAAAGATCGTCCGAATCCAGCTGAACAGCATAGCAGCCGCAGACTTTGTGCCGAAGGGCCTCGTTCCAGCAACCACCGATGCTGAGATCAGTCCTTTTCGGGATGATGTGCTTCAGCCTATGATACTGCCTTACGAGATCGGAGAGGATAACCGTTGTACCGTCTGTCGAGTGGTTGTCCACGACAATGACGTTGAACGGAAAATCCGTTTCCTGCGACAGGGCGCTTTTCACAGCCTCTGCAATCGTTTCTTTCCTGTTTCGCACAGGAATAACCACAGAAGCCTCCACTGGAAAAGATGCTGGTGTTTGTTCTACTTCCTTGAAGTTGGGTGGCAGATAAACCCCGGTCTTTTTCAGGTAATCCGTGAAGACAGTTTCCATTTCCTTTTGAACAGCTTCATTATGGGGATCGACGTAGGCAAATAATTTTTCATTCCCTGAAGGTTTATCTGCCCCCATCGCGGAATAGAGTGGCTCTTGCAGATGATATATAGAATGGTCGATGGAGACCTTCAGACGAAGATCGTAAAGGCCGGCAAATTTAACGCCAGGTATGACACCATATTTTTTCAGGGCCTTCCGGACAGCAGGGACAGAAAAGAGGATCATGGCGCCAAAGTCAAAATCATCTCGGACGCTCCCCAGTTGATAATCATTGAGTGGATGAAGGGTTTCCCCGTGTTCGCTTTCATCAAAGAAATCCGAATAGGCCAGGCCTGCTTTTGTGGACTCAATCTTCCCCAGGATTCTTTCCAGGGCTTTAGGCTTGATCGAAATTTGTTGGGCCCCAGACAAGAGAAGAAGGTATTTCGTTCTGATCCGGGCTAGAATCAGGCTGAGTGTTTCGTGTGACAGAAGAGGTCCGGCAACAAGAATACGACAACCGGGAATTTTCAGAGGAACCTGCTCCTGACTTACGATCACGACACGTTCGACCAGGGCTGACTTCGTCAGAGAAAGTAAAGTCTTCTCAAACAAATGTCCTGGGTTGTAAAGGGTAACTACGGTTAGAGGCTTCATTCTGATTGATAGAGTATATAACGTTTGAGATAACTTGCACTTTGAGAACTATAAACGTTGTAAAGTTAAAGCCGTTGGCAGAACCAAAATACTTATGGAAAAATGCAATCCCAAGCATCAAGTTTATTGAATCGTTAGCTCTTTTGTACTATACCAAATTCCTTTTGCATTTTTTGAAAACGCTTTTGGGCAAGGAATATTCCAAGTGAAGGAGATAAACGGTCAATCCACCAGAACAATTTCCACCAGGATGGCACAATGATGATTGCTTTATTTTTGGCAACCGAATTTAGCACCTTTTTTGCAAATATATTTGGGGACATGGGCTTGAGTTTTTCCAACAAACGACGTATTTGCTCAGGAGGAATGTCTATG
>Ga0209048_10004929_pt1 | contig 12684 bp, 10 predicted proteins | sample FrelakmetCRP12CR_FD_187146 | JGI IMG/M metagenome (GOLD analysis project Ga0209048, IMG submission 187146) | Freshwater lake sediment microbial communities from the University of Notre Dame, USA, for methane emissions studies - CRP12 CR (SPAdes)... | ecosystem: Environmental > Aquatic >... | reverse complement strand
GGCTCAAGGCGGCAGGGAATGAACTCATCAGGTTTCTCTTCAATTCCTTTGCGGGCATCGGGGGCCTCGGCGATGTCGCCAAGGATGCCCTCGGCATCAAAAAGCAACAGGCAGATTTTGGCCAGACACTGGGCCACTATGGTATTGGTCATGGCTTTTATCTCGTATTGCCTGTATTCGGGCCTTCTTCAGTTCGCGATGGCGTTGGGATCGTAGGTGATCGACTCATGCATCCCCTGACCTATGTAAGCAGTTCCGATATAACCTTCGGAGAAAAAGTGGCGATCTCAGCGCATGAAAAGGTGAATGACACATCATTTAAGATTGGAGATTATGAGTCATTCAAGGAGGCGGCCATCGACCCATACGTCTCGATGCGTGACGCCTTCGTGCAGAATCGACAGAAAAAAGTTGAAGAATCGAAAAAATAGATCCAGACGGCGGGACGCTCTGCAGGCTTTTGCGGATGAGATGAGTCCTGTATTTGAATAATCGTCTCAAAGTAAAAGTCATGAAAGCGCACAGGGAAATGTAGTGTTGTCAATTATGCTTGATTCGCTATGGAGCAGGCGGCAGCAATAGATCAGACGGGTGTATCGGTGCTCAGTGGCGGATGGCGGAACCTCGTGGCCTGTTCCAAGGAATACGCCAGCCCGATTAAAAGCGGTTCACTCCAAGGACGGCCTGCGAACTCAATTCCTATGGGTACGCCGAGTGGGGCGGTTTCGGTAGGTATGGAAAATCCGGCGGGAACGACGATCGAGGGGAACCCTGCAACGGCAGTCAAGACCCCGTTTCGGTCCACTTGCGTGTGACCTGTTGGGACAACTAATCTCTTTTGATGGGGGAATATTAGTGCATCGAGCGTGTTGTCAGCCATGATCTTAAGATATGACTCTTGAAGGCGAGTCCGCCGGATCATCCGTGCATAATACGCTTTGCCGGTAACGCTCAGACGTATTGCCTTTCGAATATCCGACTCATTGTTTGAATGGTATTTACCACCTGCAAGTATATCTTCCAGGGATTTTACTGGTGCCGGAGGGTTGGTGTTTTGCAGGTATCTGGTCAGATATTCCCTCAGTTCATAACGATGAACGCTCACTTCGGCGAGAATCCTGTCGGTGTCCAGCGGAATGTTAATCCAAAAGATATCCGCACCTTTGTCCTTCATCAAATCGATCGACGTTCGTATGACTCTGTTTACCTCCGCATGCTCGGGGCAGTTCCCGAAGAGGCTCTCAAGAACCCCAATCCGCGCCCCTATCAGTGCATCTTTCCTAAGGGATGACTCATAGTTGTGCGGGAGATTCCCTATGCTCCAGGCAGTAACAGGGTCATGAGGATCATAACCGGCCATAACGCGGAGCAGGCCTGCCGCATCAGAAACAGTCCTTGCAATCGGGCCCGCGGTATCCTGAGTGAGGGAATATGGGATTATACCGGTTCTTGATATGAGGCCGAGGGTCGGTCTGATCCCCACGAGGTTGCATGCGCTCGCGGGCGATCGGACTGAGTTGACCGTGTCGGTGCCAATGCCGACGGTGCCGAAATTGGCTGCTATTGACGCCCCGGTACCTCCGCTTGATCCCCCCGGCGTTCTCGTCAGATCGTACGGATTCACGGTCTGCCCTAGGATGGAACTGAGGGTTTCTCCCCAGAGGGCAAACTCGTGAAGGTTCGTCTTGGCCAGAATGACGGCACCTGCCTCACGTAACCTTCTTGCTACCAGTGCATCGTTGGCCGGCCGATAGTCTTTAAGACTCGACGATCCGGCGGTCGTCGGCATATCATACGTCCCGATATTGTCTTTCAGAAGAACGCAGATACCGTGGAGAGGTCCGGTGATGCCGGAATTCCTGAATCTCCTGTCCAGAGCATCAGCTTCTTCAACGGCTTTAGGATTGACTGTTATAATTGAGTTGATAGTCGGACCTTTTTTATCATAGGCCTCTATCCGGGCAAGATACATTTTGACAAGCTGTCGAGCCGTGAGTAGGCCCTGCCGCATCGCTGCATGAATGTCCTCGATCGTTGCTTCTTCTATTTCAAATAGTGGAGCTGCCGACAATTTAATCCCCGATCTTCTCCATGAAAGCTCCCACCCATTTTCGTTTCTGATCGAGGAGTTCACTCAACCTCTCTTCGGTCAGGTCCATAAGTCTCGCAGCACTGCGTGCGGTATCGCTTCGCTCCTTGAGGACTGTTTCGTTCCGCAACCTGAGCACGGTCTCGATCGTTCTGTAAAAGAGATAAGTTTCTTTGAGTGCCGAGGTGTCAAGCGGAGCGACAATGCCTAATTCGCCGAGACGTCTGAGGGCATTGAGCGTTCCCTGGACAATAAGCATGGGATTGAGGTTGCAATTCCTGAGTTGCAGGTACTGCACCGCGAATTCGAGTTCCCCGATACCGCCGGCCCCCAGTTTGATATCATGAATTCCTGCAGAAAACGCATCCTTCGAAAGCTCCCTGCGGATCCTCTCTCGCATGTGTTTGATATCGCCAATAGTAATCTCGCCCGCTCTTTTCATCAGGACTTCCTTTTTCATCTCAATGAATAAGCGGATTGTCCTGGCATCGCCGCTGACTGGCCGGGCTTTGAGCAAGGCCTGAAGTTCCCACGTCTGGGCATTTTTGAGATAGTACTCGGCCATCCCTTTAATAGAGCTGACCAGTGGCCCTTTGCTTCCGTCGGGTCTGAGGCGGGTGTCGATTTTATAGGCGACACCGTCCTTTGTATATGACATCAAAAGCTTAAGAAGATTCTCAGCATCCTTTATGTCCCTGGCCTCAGGGTCATTCAGCGTGATGAAGACGATGTCTAGATCGGAGTTGAAAATGATCTCCCTGCCACCGAGTTTGCCGAATCCCGCGATGCACAATCCCATGGAATGATGGGCGGTAAGGGTCGACAGCACGGCTTCGGCCACGGTGCTTACTCCTTTCATCAGCCGAACGACATCTATTTCTCTGTTCAGAAACAGTATGCCGAGCCTGATCTCTTCAAGCCTCCTGAAGAGTCTAATGGCAGTGGACTCGCCCTTACGATCGATGAAGAGTTCGAGTTCCTTCTTTGAAGCAGCTAGTGACTTTCTTTTGTCGGCGCTCTGGACGAGTGATTCCATATACTCGGGGTTACTCATGAGTATCTTCGAGAGATAGTCGCTGTGTGAGAAGACAAAGGTGTACCTGTCGAACATCTCCGGCCGCAGCAAAAGAGCCTCCAAATAGGACTCGCGCGCTGCAAGAAGACTCGAAAAGCCTACAAGTTGGAGCAACGCCGCATCAGGATTGTCGCCGCCGAGGGTCTTTTCGACGAATTTCGGCACGATCTCCTCTAGTAGCCGCCGTCCCCGGATGGTTTGAAAGGAGTATATGTTGCTGCGGACTTGCATAAGATAGTGGATTGCCTTCCCTATGTCTCTTACGCCGCGTTTTGACAGTTCCTGTTCAAGGGGTTGCTTGATGGGCGTTTCAACATCCCAGAAGATACGGCTGAGAATGCCCTCGCTTGCCCCTTCATCTGATGCCGCCATATCGCGGCCCTGGAAGAGTGAATCGTAGATCGAGCGAACTTTCTTTCTCCTTTTGCCGAGTTCCAAGAGGAAATCTTTACCACCGGCATAGCCCATCTTCCTTCCCAGTACCTCTAAGTCCTTCTCTCCTGCAGGAAGACTATGGGTCTGCAAGTCGTTCATCTGCTGGAGTCGGTGTTCCAGAGTCCGCAGGAAAAGATAGTTGTCTGAAAGGTGGTGGAGGTCATCATAGCCGATCAGGCCTTTTTGCACAAGGCGGTGCAAGGCCTTGAGAGTACTTCTTTCGCGCAGGATAGGCTCCTTTCCTCCATACATGAGCTGGAAAATCTGGATGAAGAATTCGATCTCACGTATCCCCCCAAACCCGCGCTTGATGTCCCTGCTGAAGGTCCCGCTTTTCAGTTGCTCCACCTGGGACTTCATGCGTTTTATCTCGTCGATGGTATCAAGGTCGAGATACTTCCGGTAGATGAATGGCAAGATAGCCAAGAGGAATTCTCTGCCTAGAGCGTAATCGCCCGCCACCGGGCGTGCTCTCAAAAGGGCGGCCTTTTCCCACAACTGGCCCCACGCCTCATAATAGTCTTCGTATCCGCGAAGAGAGAGCGCCAGTCTGCCGCGTTGTCCTTCGGGCCTCAGCCTTAGGTCGACCCTGTAAGCGAATCCATCTTCGGTGTTCGAAGAAATGAACCTTGTGAACTCCTCCACGAGTTTTGCGTAATACTCGAAGGCCGACACCCTGTTTATCGTAATGCCGGGAATCGAAGAGACGCCTGAGGTCTCTCCCTCATCGCGGTAAACGAAGATGATGTCCACGTCAGAGCTGTAATTGAGTTCCTGCGCGCCGAGCTTGCCCAGGCTGATCAGGGAGACTGCGTTATTATCAGGCTTTCCGTACCGCTGGTCAAGAAAGAATTCCACAAAATGAAGCGACTCCATGAGTATGATATCTGCCAGACTGCTCATGTCGGACATGATGTCCGGAAGTTCGCCCAGATGCAGTATGTCCTTGAGGGTGATGATAATCTGTTTATCCTTGCGGAAGCGCCGGATGGCCTTCATTCCTTCATTAAGCGATGAGCACGACTGCAGCGCTTCATGCAATTCAGCGGTATACTCATGGGCATCAAGAGGCTCATGAAGACATTCCAGAGCATTGAAAAGTCGATCGGGATACTGCGTGCAATAATTCGCAAGAAACTGGCTGTGGGAAAAAAGCGCAGCAATACAGTCAAAATGTTCTTCTATGCGAGGCACTGATCCAGGATGCTCCGACAGAAAGGTATCGATATTCTTGCCTGCCCTCTCAGGATCAGGCAGATACGAGAGGTCGCGCATGGCTATTTCCCCGAACGCCAGAGCCGTGGGTCGAGGGAGTCGCGCAGCCCTTCGCCTACGAGATTATAGCTGAGCACGGTGATCAGGATTGCGATTCCCGGATAGAGCGAGAGCCACCACGCGACGGTGATATAATCTTTTCCCGAGGTGAGGATATTGCCCCAGCTCGGATCCGGCGGCTGAACGCCGAGCCCGAGGAAAGAGAGCCCGGATTCGACGAGTATGGCGCCTGCCACACCAAAAGTTGCAGATACAAAAACCGGTGAAAGCGCATTGGGAAGTATATGCCTGAAGATCACCCTGAAGTCGCTAGCGCCGATCGCCTTTGCCGCAAGCACAAAATCCCTCTCCTTAAGGCCCAGTATCTCGGCCCTCACGAGCCGCGATACATCCATCCAACTGGTAAATCCGATGACAATCATGATCGTTGAGATACTGGGTTCAACAATGGCAATGACGGCAAGGATAAGAAAAAAAGTTGGGAAGGCGAGCATAATGTCTACGAACCGCATGAGGACCGCATCGGTTTTCCCTCCGTAGAAACCCGACAGAGCCCCGATGATAATGCCGATCGATATCGCGATGCCGACAGCCACAAATCCCACCTTGAGAGAAACGCGGCTGCCCCAAATCATGCGCGACAGGACATCACGTCCCAGTTCGTCTGTGCCGAGGAGATGATCGGTCCCCGGAGCGGAAAGGACGTTGTATACATCTATCGCGGTGGGGTTGTAAGGGGCGATCAGAGGAGCAGATACTGCTATAGTCGCAATGGTCAGAATAACGAAGAGACCGGCGATAGCAAGGTGGTTTTTTTTATATCGATCCCAGATAATTTCGATCATCTTTATTCCTTGCTTATTCTCACCCTCGGATCCACCAGAGCATAGGAGATGTCAGCGAGGAGGTTGCCGATGAGAGTAAGTACCGCGCCTATTACGAGGATGCCCATGATTGTCGGATAGTCTCTTGACATTGTCGACTGGTAGAAGAGTTGGCCCATGCCGGGGATTGAGAAGATCGTCTCAAAGATGACTGCGCCGCCAATGAGGCCGGGAACAGAAAGGCCAAGGATAGTCACAACCGGCATAAGTGCATTTCTCAGTGCGTGCCGTATGATCACCTGTGATTCCTTTAACCCCTTGGCTCTAGCAGTCCTGATGTAGTCCTGCCTGATGACCTCAAGCATGCTCGAACGGCTGTACCGGCTCAATCCGGCAATGGCACCGAAGGCACTGATCCCAACCGGCAGGATGAGATGTCTCGTCCAATCCGCAAGTCTCTCGAAAAAATTCATGCCCGAAATGTCGATGCTCTGGATGCCAGAGATCGGCAGCCAGCCGAGGGTGACACCAAAAACGATCATACATATAAGGGCAAGCCAGAAATGCGGTGTCGAAAAGCCGATGAAAACAAAGATGGTAGTCAACTTGTCGAAAATTGAAAACTGGCGCGTCGCTGAGAGCACCCCAATTGGCACGGCAATGCAAAAAGTGACGATGAGCGAGAGGATATTAATGGTAATCGTGACAGGGACTCTTTCTGTAATCTTATCGATCACCTTGTTACCGTCAACAAAAGACTTCCCGAAGTCAAGCTTCACGAACCTAATGAGCCAGTCCGCATATTGGACATGGAGAGGCTTGTCGAGCCCGTAGAGTTTCTTTAAATTCTCTCGCGCCTGGGTCGATGCCTTGAGCGACATTTCGGTCTCCACCTCCACCGGCCCTCCCGGTGCAAGATGGATAACTGTGAAACTGATGAGTGTGATGCCGAAGATGAGAGGAACCATTAACAGCAGGCGCTTTACGATATATGAAAGCATATATGTAAGTTAATTGATGAGGCGCCGAAAGTCAATAATTGCGCATCGACATAATTGCGCATCGACCGTCTCGCATCGACCGACTGGTCTGCTGACAAAAGGACAGTATAAAATCAGCAAAATAGCTTATCATAAATATGGAACGGGCGTTTCTCCGCAAATAGTCACTCGTTGGGCCAATTATCAGTTCGATCCCACGGCAGATTATTTCGCTGCGGGCGTTGTCAGCGGCTGATAGCGTCTTTCGATCTCTCCTAAAATCTCCGCTTTCAGCTTTTTGAGTTCTCGTTTAAATAAATCGTTAGCTAGTAATTCCTCAGGTATGGCCTCAAATCTTTTTTCTATTGTCTCGCTCAGCCCGCGGCTCTGCCTGTCGATCGACGCTTGGGCAGCAACAGTTGCCTCTACAAGCCGATCGACTTTATCGTTGTTTACCGCAAGTTTATTGTTGATCGCTTCAAGAACTTGGATTGCCTGATCAAGTCTATCGGCACTTAACTTAGTTGAAATGGCGTTGAACTGGACAAGATCCAACAACTGTCCTTCGCAAACCCCAGAAACAGCATCTCCTGTTGGTGGTATATATCTGCCCAGGCAAACCTGCGGTCCCATCGCACCTCTGATAAAAGTGTATCCTTCAGCTTCTTGAGCTTGGCACTGGATTGATGAGCCCATGATGAAAAGCACCAGCCAGATCGTAGCGAAATAAATTAACTTCTTCATGCTTCCTCCTCGTTTACCCTCTGTGTAGTCTCAAATGGCAGTTATATTCATAACGAAGATAGGGGCTATGTCATTGCTCGTCAATAAAATATTACGCGGCTTTTAATCGGCACGCAAGGTAGGACGAAAAAATTGTTTCAAGTATCAAGTATGATGATCGGAAAGTTTATATTGACTATGCCCCAATCATATGATTCTGGAAATTTTATCAAGGTCGGGGCAAAAGGATTGTCAGGTCTTTCCTGAGTTGATTACAGCGGCCTTCCGGCAGATGGAACCTATTATTGTATATAGGTTCCCTGCCATCTTTGTCACCCATGTGAGGGACACTCAAAAATAGACGGCGTGCAATAATAAATATGGGGTCATTTCGGTTCCATCCAGGATGGAACCGAATATCCCATGATAGAGCTCCTGGTTTGATGGCATGTATTTCATTTGCTGTACAGTAGTTAACCCCTTGATTCGATGGGAGAATCAGGCGGTCGTGCTGAATGCTCTTTATCCCTTGCGACTGTAGCCCATTGAATCCGGATTAAAACTTGGGATATAAAGGGTTCATCGAAATAGTGCTTGTCAGTGTAACACGAAGTTCCGACTTAGACAGAAAAACACACCGTGTCAATCTGGTATGTTATCTTATAGAAGGATGCCCTTGACCTAATTGGGGTGCTAATTTGCTTAAAGAACTATTTGCAATAAGCACCCCTGCCGTGAGAGGCAAAGTGAAGCAAATCGAGTAATGAAGGACTTGGAAAGGGTCCGGGGGGAGCTTTTTAAGGATTGGTCGCTGAAATTGGAGCCCCCAAATAAATCGGGATCAATATCTTGTAGACAGATTATGGACGAAAATATTGTATTACAGAAAAAGCTCGTTGATAAAATAGTAATGAATGTTACCGAGCATGAGTTGCGTAATAATATTTCTGGCGAAAAGAGGACTTATTCAGATATATACAACGATATAAGCGATACGATTGAATTCGCATCTCGTGCTCATAAAGGTCAATGGCGTAAAAGTGGCGAGCCGTATATATTCCATCCTTTGACCGTAGCCCTTATCGCTGCAGAAAATGGCATGGTGGATAAAATATCCATTGATGGTTGCCTTCTTCATGATGTCATTGAAGATGGAGGAATCAGCCGGCTCGAACTTTCGACTTTGTTCGGAGAAGAGGTTGCAGATATCGTAGAAGGCCTAACAAAGATTAAAGCTCATAAAGATCAATCCTACGATAAATTGTTCTCTCATACTATAAGCAACCCGAGAGTTGCTTATATCAAAATATTTGATAGATTGCATAATCTCAGGACATTGCAGCCCCACAGATATGCAAAACAGGCTGCTATTGCTACTGAGTCTATGGATATTTACTATAAGCTATGTATAAGACTGTGTCTTACTGATATCGCAAATGAAATAGAACGCCTTTGTGCTCCAATTCTCTACCCAATCAAATTCCCTGTTTTCTCTGCGAGACTGCTACAAATACAGGAGCAGGCTCCTCCTGTTGTGAACACTTTTAAAATGACCATTCTTGAGAAATGCTATGAGAATGATATCAGGATAAAAAAGATCAGACTCCAATGGAAACCATTTCTTGAAATGGATGATTACAGTTTTATGCAAATCCCCAATGTCCTGTTATTCAAGCTGGTGGTTGACTCTATTGAGAATGCCTATAAAATTATTTGGCTTATAAACACTACTTACAAAGCAGCAGGAAACATTGAAGATAATATCTCAGTGCCAAAATTCAATAACTTCCGGGGAATTTCTTATACAGTTGTTGTGGATGGCATTAAAATCCCGTTACTTATTACAACAGATAGATTTAATGAGTTCAACAGGAAAGGAATTCTTGTTTACGGCAGTTTTAGTAAAGATACCACCGTTAACAAAAAACTGATGGAGCATCTTCAGGAATACTTGGTTAACGAAAGCAACTTTCTGGATGTAAAAACACTCATTTCATTCATAGACAAAGACGAAATGCGGGTATTTGCAAAGGATGGAAAGACTATCGTTGATCTAAAAAAAGGATCTACCGTGCTTGACTTTGCTTTCAAGATACATACAGACATAGGCTTGAGAGCGGATTATGGAGTCGTCGATGGGGTGCGGGTAGGATTGGGATATGAGTTGAACAATGGCAATGTCGTGTGTGTATACACGAAGAATACTGTTACAGCTACGGAAGAATCGCTTAAGAAGTGTATTGCTCCCAAATCACATAGGATACTCAAGAAATACTTTGAGAATTATCATGTCGACCTTCTCTTTGCTATTGCAACGCAATATTTGCTGTCAATATTATCTCGCTATCATATAGATGCGGAAAGATTCTGGTTAGAGATGCGAGAGCGATACGCCTCGGAAAAAGAAATGAGTGAAAGGGTCATAGCAATACTGCGCGGTGTGTCGGAAACTGAAAAACTCCTGTCCGAACTGCAGTTGATTGACAAAGCGCTCATTGCCACCTCGCAGAAAAAAGGCGAGTCTTTTTCAAAGGTGTGGAATATCTTTTCCTCGAGTCAAAAAGAGGTCCCGATGGAACTCAATTTTCTTGATGAGTCTTATTTGTTCTGTCCTTTATGTGTGCCTACCCTGAGCGATTCACATCATAAAGGTATCCTTCAAGAAACGCAGTTTATCGTTCATACCCGCGATTGCAGAATAGCTCATCATTATGATCAGGAGAGCATATTCCCGGTTGCAATCATGAAAAATATTAGAATAGATGGCATGATTTATATGAGAATTGAAACCGAGGATGTTTCCGGTATTACTTATTCGATATCTTCCGTATTTAAGAACTTAAACCTTGAAATCTTCAACGTGGAAAATGACCGGACGAACGCGCTTTATCGATTAGCCTTTTATCAGAAAGATCCAGTTATCATTTCTTCTTATCTCGAAAAGCTGCGTAGAATTCAGGAAATCAGAAATATCGTAATAAGTAAAAAGAATGTCTTCGGTATACAGCCAGAGAAGATCCTCAAGGGGGGAGCGGTCTAGTTGGGCAGATTTAGCCGGTTCCCCGTCTTGATTGTAAATTTGTCAGTACCCCGATAGTTGCTCAATTCCAGCGTCTCCGGTAATGATGATTATATTTCCGGTCGTCATTTAGCACAACACTTTTTGTTTCTGATTACACCCATATAGAAAGCAATCTATGATCTCCTGGTGACTGAAAGGCCGAGTCCTGTCTTTTATATAGCGATTTCATTGATAAGTCTGCCGTTCAGCCGACTTTTTCGAAGGCCTCCTTTGACGCACGGCATACCGGGCAGGTCCAGTCTGCGGGAAGGTCCTCGAACTTCACTGCTTCACGGTCATCTTTGTAGAGCCATTTACAGGCGGCGCAACGCCAGAGCTCTCCATCTTCCCTGCTTCCTTTTTTTGCCACAATATCCCAGCCCTTAGTGGTCCACTCCTCGATCCGTGGGGGATAGAACCCGGAATAGATGGTTTTGTCGTGTGCATCATCAAAGGTTACCTCTATAGTATGGTCTCCTTTCTTTACCGTGTAGCCCCACGTGAAGTTCTCCTTCGTGTCCGGCGTTGTGGCCTTTGCAGTGAAGCTGAAAGAGTTGCCGGTCCGTTTAACCTTGGACCAGCTGAAGCAGCAGCGCAGTACCGACGTGCAGCCACACTTGCCCCCTCTGATCTCAAGCCCATCTACCCTGAAGCCGCCAGGCGCTTTTTCGATTACAATCTCCATGTTTCCTCCTGATAAATTCAAATGGATGGCGTATTTGAAATAATTCCCGTTAGCCGTTCATCCCTTTCAAAGGAGAGACTGGAAAGAGGCCGCTATAACGGGAATAAAGACAGGGTACGATTTCCCCTTTATTTTACTAAGATAGTATTTTTTGAAGCAATGTGCAAGTATCTGTTAGCAAGACACAATGGCGCCGTAGCCGGCAGTGAGGTTGGTGTTTGCAGAGTCAAGGTGGAATACTTAAAATAAATACGATAAACAAAATTTTGTCGAGGTAATGCATGAAATCGAATAATTCTCATTTATCGCTTAACGAAACCCTTCAGACCATCAAAAATCGCAGGAGTATCAGGGTCTTTACGAAGGATGATGTTCACGACGGGCAGATCGCCATCCTCCTTGAGGCTGCGAATGAAGCCCCTTCGGCCCACAATCAGCAATCGTGGCGTTTCATCGTCCTGAGAGGCCAGAAAAAACAGGAGCTTTCAGATCTGGTTGCTGCAAGGTCCGATGGATTTCCCCGGCCTGCATCGACCCTCCTTCGGATGGCGGCGCGAAGCATAGCAACCGCGCCTGTTGTCATAGCTGTTGCCAACACTGGAGATCTCATTGCACATGGTACTGAACTCTTCAAGGTCAATAAGGAGATGGCCGATGACTTTTTCAGAACTATGGAGATACAGAGTTCCGCCGCAGCAGTTGAAAACATGCTCCTTGCCGCAACGTCAATCGGTCTCGCAACAGTATGGCTCGGAATACTTTTTCTCATCAAGAATGAAGTGCTGCAATTTTGCGGAGAACCCGCCGGTGAGTTTATGGCCGTGGTGCCTGTCGGCTATACAGCGAGGTCGAGCAGCGGTCCCCAAAAGGAACCCTTTGAAATGAAAGTGAGATTCCTGGAGTAACGCTTTTTCGCCGATAAGCCCTCTGCACATCCTGTTAAATTCAATTAACAAAGGCGGGGTTAATATTGTCTGATGGGGCAAAGTCCAACATTAACGGATAAGCCGTTCTATTGCACTTCGATATCTTCGAAGGCCTGATAGAGGGGAGAGGTTTCTGAGTAATAATCGATGTCGTTATCCGCTTGTGCCTTCAGGCCCTTAAAGGCGAAAGTAACGAGAGTAGCAGCAGCGACCCCTGCCACTGCTCCAAAAAGGCCGCCGAGTTCAGGCTTTTTACGGTTCGAGAGGATGCCAGCTGTTGCCCCTGCAGCCGCCAAAGTGCTCAGTAAAAGTAGATATTTTGTTTCCCTCATCTTAATCTGTCTCGTTTGATTTTATCTAAAATTATATTCATTTAAGATACCATGTCTGAAGGACAGACATAAAGTTTTATCTCTCCTGCAGAAATAGTATAAAATACAGCTCATGAAAGCAACTAAGAAATTGATCGTTATCGGCGACAGGGTGCTTGTAGAGCTTGACGACAGTAAGGAACGGACGTCGACAGGGCTTTATCTTCCGCCGACGGTGAAAGAAAGGGAGAAGGTCCAGGGAGGATATATCGTCAAGGTGGGGCCGGGCTATCCGGTGAG
>Ga0209048_10004928_pt1 | contig 12685 bp, 11 predicted proteins | sample FrelakmetCRP12CR_FD_187146 | JGI IMG/M metagenome (GOLD analysis project Ga0209048, IMG submission 187146) | Freshwater lake sediment microbial communities from the University of Notre Dame, USA, for methane emissions studies - CRP12 CR (SPAdes)... | ecosystem: Environmental > Aquatic >... | reverse complement strand
TGGACAATCGGGTGCGCGATTACCGGCGTATCCGTTACCTGCGTGACCACCTGGTCCAGGTCCACCAGGCAATTGTCGATGGAATCCCGGTTAAGGGCTATTTCGTCTGGTCCTTGATGGATAATTTTGAATGGTCGCACGGTTACCGCACGCGCTTCGGTCTGGTGCATGTAAATTTCGAAAGCTTGGTCCGCACAATAAAAGAAAGCGGGCGCTGGTACGCCCGGGTAATCGCCGATGGCGGTTTGGATCCCCAGGCAAAAAGTGAATTCTTCCCAGGCTAAGATGAACAATTCTACGGTCCAAAACATCCCTTCCCAACCATCTTCTCGAAATGATTGCTTAAGCTCGTTGGTCTTCGGCGGTCTGTTAGGCTGGATCATTTTGGTCGCCTATGGGCGTGTTTTTGCTCAATTTTTGTCTTCCTTGAGCCCAAGTCCGGCAACCAGTCGGATATCTCTTGTTTATTCAGCCGTCGAGATCATTCTGTTAGGTGTGCCATTGCTCGTATTCGCTGGCTTTTGGCAAAACCAGCGTCTGAAGGCGGTTTTCAAGACCTGGGCCTGGGCGGTTGGTCTTACCTTGCTTCTGATCCCGGTGCAATTAACAGGACAATTGGATACCCAGGCTAAAGCTTGCCTTCAAATTCTGTTGTCAGTTGTCTTTGTCGTCCTGGTTCTTTTGCTTTCACGCCGCGGGCCATCCCCGTTACAAATTCGATTGGGAGTGAATGACAGCCCATCTCGTCAAAGACTGGGCCTGGCCTGGTCCCTGGCGCTGCTGATGGCCGCTTTTGTGGCCTACCCATGGCTGGCGTGGGGAGCTCTGGGTTCATTTCTGGACACCACTTTGGATGTGCTGGCTGCTATATCGGTCGGTGTAGCTGCCGGATTGATCCTGGAGCGTTTCCTGCTCCAATCGCTTTCTCAAATCTCTTCGGAGCCAGACGCAGCCCCATTCAATGGTGGCGAATTCTTCCTGGGCGGCTTCAGTATCGGCGCGACTCTGGTGATAATCGCCAGCGGCATGGGCTTCAGCTTTGGCGGCACGCAGCTTCTACTGATGCTGGTATGGCCTGCTTTAGGTTGGGCATTGATGGGCCTGGCAAAATTGGCCACCTCAGGCGTATCCCGCCTGTGGTCTACCTGGCTTCCGTTAGCGGCGTTAATTGGCCTGGCCGGTGCGGCGCCTATGGCCCTGATCGACCCGGACGAATTGGCCCTGGTGATCAGCATCACCCCAGGAGAAATCCTGCATTGGGCGTTCCAGGCTTCGATCGTCTCGGCGTTGACCGGCCTGGTGCTTGGACTGTTTATGCTTCTTTTATTGTCCCGCCTGAGCCGCCGGGACACCCGGGCGATTTTATCCTCCAATCAGGGCCCTGCCCGAACGGCGCGCTTCCCCTGGGCCGCACTTTTCGGAGCCGCTGCACTCCTCGCCTGGCTGGCTGGTGCCGCTATCTACTTCACAGCCGGCCAGCCAGGGTTTTACGGCGAGCGGATGTTTGTTGTCTTCCATAGCCAGCCCGACCTTTCTGCTGCCCCTGGGATCAAGGATTACAACCAGCGCCGTGAATACGTGTATAACACGTTGGTCGAAAACGCAAATACCATGCAGGCCAGCCTTCGCCAGACGCTGGACAAGCTTGGCCTGCCTTATACCCCTTATTATCTGGTTAACGGCCTGGAGGTGCCTGCTAATCCACTCCTGCGATTGTGGCTGGCCTCGCGCCCTGAGGTGGACCGGATTCTAGATAGCCCACAGATGCGACCTCTACCGGCGGTTCCGCCCGCTGAAACCGGCGCTATTAAAAATGCTCCATCCAAGCCCGAGTGGAACTTGACGAACATCGGCGCCGACCGGGTCTGGAATGAGCTGCACATCACAGGCCAGGGGGTGGTTGTTGGGCAGTCCGATAGCGGTGTGCAAGGCGACCATCCTGAGCTGGCCAATAGCTATCGTGGGAAAAATGGGCAAAATAACTATAACTGGTATGATCCCTGGAACGGCACAACCGCACCCACCGATACTGAGGGCCACGGTACCCACACCCTGGGAACTGTTCTCGGGGTGCACACTGGCGTGGCGCCCGGGGCTAATTGGATTGCCTGTGTCAACCTGGCACGAAACCTGGGCAACCCAGCAGTTTACCTGGACTGCATGCAGTTCATGCTGGCGCCTTTCCCTCAAGGCGGTGATCCGTTGAAAGATGGCGATCCCACACGAGGTGCGATGGTGCTTAACAATTCGTGGGGCTGCCCGGATATGGAAGGCTGCGACGCAAATGCCCTGTTACCGGCAGTGCGTGCCTTGCGAGACGCTGGCTTATTCGTCGAAGCCTCTGCCGGCAATGACGGGCCAAGGTGTAAGACCCTCAACGATCCACCTGCCCTTTACGCGGATGTATTTTCGACCGGTGCGATCAACCAATACGGGCAACTGGCAGACTTCAGCAGCCGTGGCCCAGTAACGGCAGATAACAGTCAGCGTGTCAAGCCGGATATTGTCGCTCCCGGCGAGGATATACTTTCCTCTCTGCCTGGGAACAGTTATGGCACTCTGAGCGGCACCTCAATGGCCGGACCGCATGTAGCAGGAGTTGTGGCTTTGATGTGGTCGGCTAATCCGGCTTTAATTGGAGATATCGATCGCACTGACCAGATTCTCGAACAGACTGCCACGCCTTATACCGGCGCGTTGCCAATTTGCCCGGGTGCGGATGGGAACCCCAGTACAGCGGTTGGTTATGGCATCGTCGATGCTTATTCTGCCGTAAAAGCAGCGTTACAGGAAAAAACTGGCAATTAAAAGGACATCCTTCTCAAATCATCCTGCCAGTTCTTTCGTAGGATTTAAGTGAAAGCCGGCTTCCGCGACCAGATCACTCCTCCTGCGTAGATAGAAATATATTGAGTGATCAAATGTCTTTTTGGAGGCAAGCATGAACCGGAGTCGAGGTTGTCTGGCTGGCTTATTAGAATTCCTCTTGCTCGGTTGGTTGTTCGATTGGCTGGAGGATAGATTGGGCTTCGGCCGAGGCTGCTCTTGCTCAGGTTGTGGCTGCGGGTTGATCTTGTTGATTATATTCCTGGCAATCGCCTGCAGTATCTTGTTCAATACGAACTGGTTCAGGATTTTTTAGTCATCCTAAAGTTCTACGCTTGGAAAAGTAACGGTCGCTCGCGTGCCTATGCCCACCTGGCTTTCCAGGTAGATACTCCCCCCTTGGGCTTCCACTAACCCTTTGGCGATAGACAGACCCAGTCCATTGCTACGGGTTTCTTCCTCCCCTGAAGGATTGGCTGAGTAGAAACGCTCGAACAAATGTGGCAGGTGTTCCGGTGAAATACCGCTCCCGGTGTCGGCTATTGTGATCTGCCAGAATTTCCCCTGGGAATCCGCCTCCAGGCGGATGATGCCCCCTCCGGGCGTAAAACGCAAGGCATTATCCAAAAGGATTAACAGGACTTGTCGAACGCGAGTTGGGTCGCCCCTGATAGCCCCTTGCGTAGGCTCCACAACCAGCTCGATGTCCTTTTCTCTGGCTATTTTATCCACTAAACGGCCTGTCTCCTCGAGTAGGTTTGCCAGCGGGACAACCTCACGTTTTAACTGTATTCGGTGGGTATCCAAACGGGAGAGCAATAACAGGTCGTCAACCAGGCGGTTCATGTAATCCGATTCATGCAACACATCTTCCAATACACTTCTCTGTTGCGAATCAGGGTGACTCCTCATTCCATATTCCGCCGTAGCTCGGATAAGCGTCAACGGTGTTCGTAGCTCATGGCTGGCATTGGAGATGAACGCCTGTTGCTGATCCCAAGCTTTTTGCGCCGGTCCTAAGCTGCGCCCCGCCAGCCACCAGCTTGCTACGCCAAGCAACAAGGTGATCAGGCCGCCCAGCAATAGAAGCCCGGTGAGCAACTGGCTCAAGACGCGATCCTGGTCAGCGAGCAGGCGCCCGGCTTGCACCAGGGCTGGCGCATTCGTTCCGGTTGTGCGGTAAGTTAGCAGCCGCACCCGGCTACCATCAGAGAGAGTGATCGTCCGCAAGTCCGAACCCGTCGCCAATGCCACAGATCGCGCCTCGCCATTTTGAGCGATTGGGGCGGGGGAAGTCTGCGCACCAGTAGCCAGCTCACCATTTGCATTCAAAGGCATAACAAAGATCGGCGCCAACCGGGCATCATATGAATCCTCGATGCTCCTCTCCGGCGACTCTGCTTCCCCGCCGGGTTTTACATTCGGCGTTTGGATTGCTGTCCGGCTCGGAATAGCGGTTGGCTTCTGCTGTATTTCTGAACCCTCTCCCTCGTTGTCGGAGTTAACCGCTTGTGTAGGTTGAGGTACCCGACTGGCAGGTATTTGGGTTGGTTTCCCAGCCGTTGGTGCAATCGTAGGATTTGAAACCATTGTGCTGGTGGCAATAACGGCTAAAGCCCCCGCAGGCAAGCCAGTCGGTTGGTTTGCATAGTCTGCCAACCACACCTGTTCTGCATCGGTCAATTCGGTTGGCAGAGGTATTCCATAACGGTGGAATTCTCCCGCCATTTTGTATTGTAAAGCCAGGTCAGTGGTAACCTGGAAGTAGTGGAGGATCAGCCAATATGCCCCACCTCCCACCAGGGTAACCAGGCTCATTGCAGCCAGTAAATAGAGCAGGGTTAGCTGCCAGCGCAGGCGTTTAAGCATTCTTGGATTCCAAAGTGTATCCTACACCGCGCCGTGTCTGGATAGGGTCCTTCATCCCTGGCTGGTGGAGCTTATTACGAAGATAAGAGATATATACGTCCACCATTGTAGGCTGTACACCGCTTTCATACGACCAAACATAATCCAGGATATTCTGGCGTGTTAACGTCTGGCCTGGATGGCGCATCAGGCATTCGAGCAATGACCATTCTGTTTTGGTAAGGTCTAAACCACGCTCGGCCCGGCGGGCTGTATGCGCTCGCAGGTCCATCACAATCGAGCCCACTCGCAGCTCCCAGGCATCTACCGCATCCCGGTTAAACCGGCGACCCAGGGCGCGCAGGCGGGCGATCAATTCATCGAAGGCAAAAGGCTTTCCCAGGTAATCATCCGCTCCGCTGTATAACCCAGCCACCCGGTCTTCCACTTGTGTGCGGGCGGTCAGCATCAAAATGGCAATTTCCAGGCGAGCTGAGCGGATCGCCCGGCAAATAGCCGGACCATCCCTACCAGGCAACATCCAGTCCACAATCATCACATCGTGTGCACCGCGCAAGGCAATCTCCAACCCGGTGTCACCATCGTGGGCTAAATCCACCGTGAAATCTTCCGCTTCCAGCACCTTGCGGATCAACTGCGCCAGGCGCCGGTCATCTTCGATAATCAAGATTCGCATAACCTTAAGTCTAATCGAGAATCATTGGAAAAAGATTGGAAAATTCGGGAAGGTTTTCTAATGAAACCCCAATCTTGAAACAGTATCCTTTTCTTCTACAACCAGACTTCTATACTGAAAGGAATTCTGACATGAAAAAGACAGCCTTATGGATTTCGTTAGCTCTGACCGCATTCTTACTGCTCATTGCAGGTGGGATCGTAATCACGGTAAAGGCCGCACAAAAGGTCAACGCCGATGCTGCCCAGGCCTCTGACGCCACTGTTCAACCGGCCACTGAAACCCCTACCCAGGCGATCGATCCTGCGTTACAGCAGGCAATCAAAGATCGCGAAACCGCCTACCAGAATATGATCGCCGAGGCAAACGCCCGCCTTTTGCAAGCTCAAAAAGATGAGCAAGCGATGCAGGCTCAATTGCAGGCGTTGCAGCAAAGCAGCAACCCGGCCCCGGCCTCACAGACCGCCACACAGCCCGCCCCGCTACCTGCTGGCATCACTCCACAGCAAGCCGCTCAAGTTGGTGGCTCCTATATCCACCGTACCGATGCCTACAGTGTCGAAAGCGTTACCACCAACGGCGTAACGGCCTATAAAGTGACCTTTAGCTCGGGGGATGTGGTCTATGTCAGTACAGCCGGCCAGGTGATCTCAGTCCAATCCGCCCCACGCGCCAGTGCATCAGGTCCAGCGCGACCGCCTTCAGGTGAGCACGACAACGAAAGCGGTCATAGCGGCGATTAAGCTTTATTAAACCATACATCGGAGAATACACTATGGACAAGAAATCATCTTCGGGCAAAAGGCGCCCAGTCAGCTTGCGCGAGATCAAATGGTTGATTATGACACTTGGTCTGACAGGCACCATCTTACTATGGAATTTGTTCTCAAAACAGATGAACCAGGATAATGCAGCCTCCTCAACCCTGGCCGCCATCCCAACCCAACCAGTTGCTGGTGTGGTGCTCGAGTTTCCGCCTCTGCCAACGCTCGTACCTTACCTATCCCAGCCTGTCAGCAGCGTTCGAGCAAGCCAAAACTCTGCTCCGATCCTCGCTCCAACCCCTGCTCCAACCCCCGCACCAGTCGCTCAACCACAAGTCCAGGTTCCGGCCAGGGTGATACTGAGCAACAATGCCCCCAGGCCACCCGCACCAGCTCCGGTTAGCAGAACCCGCAGCTCGCACCCTTAACATGGAACAGATTGAGTTCAAAGCCATGGGCTGTAAAATGCTGGCAGCCCTGGATAGCCATTCAACGAAAACCCGCCAGAGATTGGAAAGAGTGCCCGAGTGGTTTGAGGAATGGGAACAATGCCTGAGCCGTTTTCGGGACGATAGTGAGCTATCCAATCTCAACCGAAGTCCAGGCGCGCCACGTCGTGTTAGCAAGATCTTGTGGGATGTGTTCCAGGCCTCCCGGCAAGCTGAACGGGCAAGCGATGGTCTGGTGACCCCGGCTGTATTGGATGCCCTGGTCAGCGCCGGTTATGACCGCAGTTTTGATGCCTTAGAGATTGGTCTCATATCTGCGAGCGTCGGTCCTGTCAGGCCAGTCCCTTCATTGACCCTGGTAGAGGAAGATGATGTTAACCGTTCTATACAGTTACCAGAGGGTTTGCACCTGGATTTTGGAGGTGTGGCGAAGGGATGGGCGGCGGACCAGGCTGTGCGGCGCTTGGAGGTGTACGGTCCAGCTTTGGTAGATGCGAGCGGCGATATTGCCGTCAGCGGGCCGATGGCTGATAATCGGCCGTGGCCGGTTGGACTCCAGAATCCGATGCGTCCAGGCGAAGACCTGTGCCTTCTAGGACTGAACCGCAGCGGGGTTGCCACCTCTGGTAAAGATTACCATCGGTGGAATCAAGAGGGATCCTGGAAACATCATATCATCGACCCGCGTACTGGCTTGCCTGCCGACACGAACGTTTTGACTGCAACCGTCATTGCGCCAACAGTCCTGGAAGCGGAAATTGCCGCTAAGGTTGTCCTGATATCCGGAAGCCGAGCTGGATTGGCCTGGATTGAAGCGCACCCACCTCTGGCAGGGTTGCTGGTGCAGGAAGATGGGCAGATGGTTTACACCAAGGGTTTTGAAAATTATTTCTGGAGGGATGCATGAACACCAATGGATCAGAACCGTTAGAATTTGAACAATCGGTGGTTAAACTGCAAACGGTCTTGATTTGTCTCCTTGGGATCATCGCCGGGACGCTGCTTGCCGCTCAAATTTTACCTGCCTGGTTGCCCCAGTTGTCGACTTCTTTGCTGGGTGCTCAACCCAAAGCATATTGGTTTATGTCGCGCGGTAGCGCGATTGTAGGTTTTATCTTGCTCTGGATGTCGATGGCGCTAGGCCTGGTGATCACCAACAAGATCGCCCGCGTTTGGCCGGGTGGTCCTACGGCGTTTGAATTGCATGAATACGTCAGCCTGCTGGGTATGGGTTTTGTGCTTTTCCATGGGCTGATCTTGATGGGGGATCATTATATCAACTATAACCTCGCACAAGTCTTGTTGCCTTTTGCCAGCCAGAATTACCGTCCGTTTTGGGTGGGTTTTGGCCAGCTTGGGTTGTACACTTGGGCGATCGTTAACGGGAGTTTTTACATCCGCAAGCAAATTGGCACACGTACCTGGCGGTTAATCCACTTCGTCAGCTTCGCCACATTTGCTATGGCGATCGTCCACGGGCTGGCCAGTGGCACCGACAGCAATACCACATGGGGGATGATGATGTATTGGATCACCGGCGGCAGCCTGTTATTCTTGCTGGTCTATCGCATACTGGTAAGAGGTGGAAACTCAAGAGTCACTCGTCCGCTCGCAGCGGCTCAAACAAGAAAAGTGAATTAAACTCTTAGAGAGGGGGCGTAAGCAATGGAGGGTGTCCCTGGCAATGAAAAAGCCAGGAACACCCTATTTTTATTTTTTATGGTATTATGCCAGTACAGGCATTCTTAACTTTTCTTAATATTAATCCCCTTAGGAGTGATCGTGGTCAAAATCATCACTGATACGACAGCTTGCCTTTCACCTGAAATTGCCCGCCGCTTTGATATCCCAATTATTCCCCAGGTCATTAATTTCGGCACCGAATCCTTCTACGAAGGCACCCAGATTGATACCGAAACCTTTTTAGCCCGTCTTAAATCCAGCCGGGAGCTGCCAAAAACCGCTGCCCCGCCTCCTGAACTGTTCGCAAAAGAGTTCGAGCGTATGGTGCCGTCAGGCGTGCCGATTTTGTGTATTCACCCCTCTATTGAGGTTAGCGGTACCGTTCGTTCGGCCCTGGTTGCCAGGCAAGACTTCCCACATGCTGATATCCGTGTGATCGATACGCGCACGGTTGCTACGCCCTTGGGGACAATGGTGGAGCTTTGCGCCGGCTGGGCACAGGCGGGGTTGGATGCCGATACGATCACTACCCGCCTGGATAGTCTGATCCGCCGCTGCCGGGTTTATTTTTTAGTCGCTACATTGGATTACCTGGCTCGCGGTGGGCGTATCGGCGGGGCGGCCCACCTGCTGGGAAGTGTTTTGCAAATCAAGCCCATTCTGGCCCTCCACGATGGTAAAGTGGACCAGTATGAGCGTGAGCGTACTCACAAACGCGCGGTTGCCCGTCTAAAAGAGATCGTGTGCGAGCAGGCGCCTCTGGATGGCACCGGATACCTGACCGTGATGCACTCCGACGTTCCTGAAGAAGGCCAGGCTCTCGCAGTTGATCTTGCCAGATTGGTCAACCAGGCCCAAGTTCCAGTATCAAACGTTCCACCCGCTATTGTTACACACGGTGGACCTGGAATTCTGGGAGTAGGCTTTTTTGTGAAAGAATAAGTCGCCCGGCATGGTTTGAGGACCGTAAGGAGTTTAATACGTGAGACGCTGGAATGGATGGGGCGATGAACAGACAAATTACCCCTTGCCCGATTCAGCGGAAGATTATCTGATCGAGCTTGTCGGTAGGGGTTCCCTTGCCCCCGATGCGGTTTTCGAGCAGGTGCTCGCGACGGTGCCGGCCTCACGCCTTCCGTCTCACCCATTAATTTCCACGGATGCCCCAGATCGATTGCTACACGCACGTGGCCAGAGTTTGCCGGATTGGATCGCATTGCGCTCAGGAAGGATTGGCGCTTTTCCCGATGGTGTGGCTTATCCAGGCTCAGACGAAGACGTTCTCCAACTTTTAGGGTACGCTCATCAGGCAATGGCCTGTCTCATTCCGTATGGAGGCGGGACCAGCGTCGTTGGTCACATCAACCCGCTCAACGGTGACAGGCCCGTGCTTACCGTAGACCTTTCGCACCTGAACAAGCTTACCAATTTGGACGAGACCAGTTGTCTGGCAACCTTCGGCGCCGGCGTGCGTGGACCAGATCTAGAAAACCAGCTCCAGGCTAATGGCTATACGCTGGGCCACTTTCCCCAATCCTTTGAGCTTTCCACCTTAGGCGGTTGGATCGCTACTCGTTCGTGCGGGCAGCAGTCCTATTACTATGGGCGTATAGAAGACCTGTTCGCTGGCGGTCATATTGAAACTGGCGCTGGCCCGCTCGATTTGCCTTGCTTGCCTGCCAGTGCTGCTGGTCCAGATTTGCGCCAACTGATCTTAGGGTCTGAAGGTCGTCTTGGGATAATTACGCGCGCCGTCGTTCGCATTCGGAAGCTACCCGCTTTTGAGCAGTTCTTCGGGGTCTTTTTCTCCGATTGGGAATCGGGAGCGGATGCCGTGCGTGAAATCGCCCAGTCCAGGGTGCCAATCAGTATGGCTCGCCTGAGCGATGCCCAGGAGACCGAAACCACCCTGGTTCTGTCGGGTAAAGAGCGCTTGGTGAGTTTCGCCAACCGTAGCCTTGCTTTGTTGGGCTACAATAAACAGCGGTGCTTGTTAGTATTAGGTGTGACTGGCGATGCCCGGAGGGCGGCTCAAGGACGCCGCCTGACTTTATCGATCACACGCCGTCACAATGGCCTGTATACTGGCGCAATCATAGGCAACTTATGGCGCAAATCACGCTTCCTGAGTCCCTACTTGCGTAATACCCTCTGGGTGCACGGGTATGCCATCGATACATTGGAAACGGCTTTGCCCTGGTGTTCAGTACTCTCTGCTGCTAAAGCTATAAAAAGCGTCCTGCAAAATGCGTTGGATCAATCTACCGCCACAAAAGGTTTATCAGGTGGGCTGGTGTTTTCCCATCTCTCGCATGTATACCGGGACGGCGCAAGCATCTATACCACCTTTCTATTCCCCCGCTCGGCAGATCCTGCCGAGACTCTCGAGCGATGGCAGGCTGCTAAATCGGCTGCCAGCCAGGTCATCGTTGGTCTCCATGGGACCATCAGCCACCAACATGGCGTGGGTTCTGACCATGCCCCTTATTTGGCTGCCGAAAAAGGCCTGGTGGGTGTTCAAGCCCTGGCAGCCGCCTGCCATACCCTCGACCCGAATGGCCTGCTCAACCCGGGTAAACTGATAACGCCGTAATTTATTGGGGTTGAGGAATATTGGAAAATCCGCAGATCCGAAAACCTACAGGAGATCTACCCATGCCTTTTTCATCCAGCAAGCCAGACCTTGGATATGAATTTTTTCCGTCCGCCCACCCGGGAGATGTGGGCCACCCTCAACTGGTGATTCATTTGCCTTTGGCCCCCAGCGGGCGCCATTTCGATGTATCCGTGGTTCATTTTTCGGTTTTCACGGCTCTTGATCTTATTGAGCAGCTATCGGTTTCCCTGCACCACCTCGGACCTTTTGAGGGGCGTGTTAGCCCCGGCATGATCATTATTGAATCTTTTGAGAAGAAGACTGTCGAGGCATTCACTTTCGGCGGCGAATATCAAGTGGAAATGCAGCCCGACCTGACTATTTGCACAATCCGCTCGCAGGCGCCGATTTTAGAAATTCTTCAAGAGGAGACGATCTCTTCGATGCTTGCGGAGGAAGTTGAAATATTGCTGGCCAGCCGCCGCGCAGCCTGGGCTCAAGACCCCGATGCGCTCGCCAAGCGCCAGGCAGCAGTGGATCCAGTGACACTGTACCACGCCTGCCTGGAGGAACTGCACAAGAAATTCAAGCTGCTTCCACACCTGCAAAATTCTTTCAGTATTACTTTTAACCAGTTCTTGAATACCGAATGCCGAGAATTCCAAAACAAATATGGGCAGGGCGATCTGACGCAGACATTCGAAGAGTTATTATAGGGATTTTCTTTATGTGGGATAAAGCTTGGCGTGACCAGGTCTGGTCATCCATCAATCAGCACTGGGACATCATCATCATCGGAGGCGGTATCACTGGCGCGGGGGTCCTGCGCGAAGCGGCCCGCCTTGGGCTACGCGTTCTGCTGGTAGAAGGCCAGGACTTTGCCTCTGGCACTTCCAGCCGCTCATCCAAACTGGTGCATGGCGGTCTACGCTATCTGCAGACCGCTCAGATCAAGCTGACCTACGATTCGGTTCGTGAGCGCGAACGCTTGCTGCGAGAAGGTCGCGGGCTGGTCATCCCTTTGGGCTTTTTGATGGCAAACTACCGCCAGGATCATACCCCGGCGTGGATTTTCGGCGCTGCCCTAGGGCTATATGACATGCTGGCTTTCAAATGGGGTCACCGCCATTACGACGCCCTGGATATGCGCGAGCTCTGCCCCCCTCTTAATGAACAAGGCTTGCTCGGTGGTTACCGGTACTTTGATGCCCAGACCGACGATGCCCGGCTGGTGCTGCGCCTGATCGAGGAGGCATGCCAGGATGGCGGGGTGGCGATCAACTACGCACGCGTTACCAACCTCTTGTTCCTGAATTCCGGACAGGTATGCGGGGTAGTCCTGCAAGACCAGACGCCCGCCAGCTCGCGCTCAACCGAAGTGCAGGCTTCTGTAGTGGTCAATGCTACCGGCGCATGGGCTGATGAGCTGCGCGCTCAAGTCAGCGGGAGCGCCCGTCTGCGCAGGCTGCGCGGCAGTCACCTGGTGTTTCCAAACCGCCGCCTGCCCCTCACCCGCGCCGTCAGTTTGCTTCACCCCAAGGATGGGCGCCCAGTATTCGCTTTTCCGTGGGAAGGCGCTACCATCGTCGGCACCACCGATGTAGACCACGATCTTCCGTTAGATACCGAGCCAACCATTAGCCCAGCCGAAGTCGAGTATCTGATGGAGGCGGTTAAGTGGGGTTTCCCAGCCCAAGAGCTGGCTTATCCCGATGTCCAGGCGACTTTCTCGGGGGTGCGTCCGGTTATCAACACCGGTAAAGTCGATCCATCCAAAGAATCGCGGGAACACGTCTTGTGGTGTGAGAATGGGCTGCTGAGT
>Ga0209048_10004927_pt1 | contig 12686 bp, 14 predicted proteins | sample FrelakmetCRP12CR_FD_187146 | JGI IMG/M metagenome (GOLD analysis project Ga0209048, IMG submission 187146) | Freshwater lake sediment microbial communities from the University of Notre Dame, USA, for methane emissions studies - CRP12 CR (SPAdes)... | ecosystem: Environmental > Aquatic >... | reverse complement strand
CTGGTTTCTCGTTGATAAAACACGGGCGGTCATGGTCGCCTATGTCAGCGATCCTGAACACGTCCATCCCTCTCTGGATGAAGCCGCGAGCATCATCGCTGATATCGAGTTTATCCCGAGCACGAACGACTGAGCATCCCTCCTTCTATCCAACCCCGGTTACAACCATAACACTGCTACACCATGAACCCGAAATAAATCAGGCCGAAAAACAACAAAGGCGCAAACAGGTATTTGCGCCTTTGTTTCATTGCGTTGAAAATACTAATAATCACACATATTCCCGCAGCATCTTGCTCCGTGCCGGATGACGCAATTTCTTGAGCGCCTTGATCTCGATCTGCCGGATCCTCTCGCGCGTGAGATTAAAGAACTTGCCGACCTCTTCGAGCGTGTGTTCGCTGTTGACTCCGATACCAAACCGCATCCTGATAATTTTCTCTTCCCGCTCGGTGAGCGAAGAGAGCACCTGCTCGATGCGGTTCGACGCTTCGTTGTTCTCGAGCGTCTTGAAGGGCGAGACGGCCTTCTCGTCGATGATCACGTCCTTAAGTTCTTTCTCTTCCGAGAGAATCGGCGTTTCCAGGGATACCGGCTCCTGGATCGCCCGCAGTATCTCGTTTACCCGCACAACGGAGAGACCCATGATCTTCGATACTTCCTCGGGAGAAGGCTCTCTGCCCTTTTCACGCATAAACTTGGCAAAGATACGGCTGATGCGGGTGCTTTCCTCGATCAGATGCACCGGTAGTCGAATGGTGCGTGCCTGGTCCAGAATGGCGCGGGTAATCCGCTGCCTGATCCACCACGTGGAATACGTACTGAACTTGGTTCCCTTGCCCGACTCGTATCGGTCCGATGCCTTCATGAGACCGATATTGCCTTCCTGAATCAGGTCAAGAAGAGTCAGCCCCCGGTTTACGTATTTTTTCGCGATCGAGACCACAAGCCTCATATTGGCCTGGACCAGCACGTCCTTGGCCTCCTTTACCCTGGCCTCGACGGTATCGATGCGGTTGACCATATCAATGAGGGTCGATTCGTCGAGCCCGAGCTTCTCGATGTCGACGGTGATGCCGCGCTCGACCTGCTTGCCCAATGCCGTGAGCTTCTTGAGCATCTTCTCGATCTCGCGGAAGGAGAGGCTCATCTCGTTCAACGTGGTCGTCGCCCGCTCCATGTCGCGCCTGGCCACCTGCCTCTTGAGCCTGTTGTAGAGGCGCATGAACTCCACCTCGTACGAGTCTTTCCACTCGCCGGGAAAACGGAGCACATCCTGTGCCTTCACGAGCCCCTGTTTGATGTTCGCACCGAGCGCCAGGACCCTCGGAATCGCAAGCGGAGAACTCAGGGCGATCTCTTTAAGCACAGCCTTGCCTTCCTCCAGCGTACGGACGTATGCCTGCTCCTCTTCGATCTTAAGCATGGGGAATCTTCCCACCGACTTGAGATAAGTGTCGACAAGGTCGGCGCCTGCAACAGCCACTTCTTCGGCAACCTCAGCGACCTCGGCTGGAGAAGGTTCTTCTTCCTCTTCTTCCTCAGCGAACTCGTCAGCCAGCTCCTCTAATACTTCCTCGGGCATCCCATCAGGATACACGCTCTTTTCTTCTGATAATGCTATCTTATTCATTTTCTTGCCTTTCATATCTTTATATTTCAATTATAGCAAAAACTGATACAACGTCAAACACTAATTATAATTTTATAATACTTACGGCGCCAAAGTGTAAAACCCTGTTCGCATGGATAGAACACGCTTTGCTGACATTTTCATTTTTCCGGTCTGATTTTTATGCTATACTCGCATCCAATGGATATCCTTTATGTATTATTTCCCATATCGAACGTGAAAACATGGGTTTTCATCCCACCGTTTGTTGCGCTTGTGGTCTCTACCTTGACCTCCATGGCAGGCGTGTCCGGGGCCTTTATCCTCCTGCCTTTTCAGATGAGCATCCTTGGCTTCACCAGTCCGGCAGTCAGTTCTACGAACTTTGTATACAACATCGTTGCGATTCCCAGCGGTGTGTACCGATATTTCAAGGAAGGCCGCATGGCGTGGCCTCTCACCTGGGTGGTGATCGTCGGCACACTGCCGGGTGTGTTCATCGGTTACTACCTCCGGGTCTTCTACCTCCCGGACCCGCGTACGTTCAAGCTCTTTGTCGGTCTCGTGCTCCTCTACATCGGGAGCAGGCTTCTGTATGAGATCACCGGGAAAGCTCAGGCGAGCAAAGCTAAACTGAGTGAATTGGAAAAAAAGTTTTCGGAACGGGCCGCGCTCATGAAGGAACAACGTAAATCCCAGACTGCAGCTGGGCTGCCTCCGGACGCGGTGGTCAAGACCATCACCTTCAATCTGAAGATCATTGAGTACGAGTTCTGGGGCGAACGCTTCCGGTTCAGTGTGCCCGCCATGTTTCTGCTTGCTTTTGTGGTGGGTATCATCGGCGGGACCTACGGTATCGGCGGCGGCGCGATCATTGCACCGTTCTGTGTGGCCGTGTTCCATTTGCCGGTCTACACTGTGGCTGGCGCTGCATTGCTCGGTACGTTCCTCACGTCGATCGTCGGGGTATTCTTTTACAGCATACTGCCTGCAACAGGAGGGGCCTCGACATCACCGGACTGGGCACTGGGTTTCCTCTTCGGGATCGGCGGGTTTGCCGGCATGTATATCGGTGCGCGGCTCCAGAAATATATGCCCCAGAAGTTCATCAAGCTCATGCTCGGGATCATGATCACTACCCTTGCCTTGAAATATATCATTCAGTATTTCATGAAATAGGAACATCTTCCGGGAAGGGTCACGGTTGTTGATCGATGAAGCTCATTGAAAAGACAAAAAATGATATCAATAAGGTCCTTACGGAATTCATCGCTTTCTGGTCCGCCCTGAGGGACCGCCGGGTCCCGTGGCACACCAAGATCATCATCCTGATTCCGCTCGGCTATATTATTTCTCCCATTGATCTTATACCCGATGCCATCATCTTCGTTGGCCAGCTGGATGATCTTCTTGTTATCCGTATCAGCTATGTTGTCCTTAAAAAAATGATCCCTGCGGAAGTACTGGAAGACTGCAGGGTGACGGCGCAGACTTTCATGAACGAGCGGAAGCAGCGGAAGTTAAAGTTTATATTCATCGTATCGATACTATGGATCGTGGTTATAACATTCCTGGCGCTGTACATCGTAAAAAAAATGAGACGGCATGGGTTGTAGTTATTCGTTTATTCTCTCCGGCATCCCTGCCGCCCGATGAGCAGTACTTACGCGAGTCCCCTGCTGCCCGGCTTCACCGGCTTGCTGCCCGCCTTGCACAGCGGGCAGGTTTCCGGAGTGTACGCAGGAACCGTGAGCGTAACGAGCGATTGGTAAGGAACACCGATGTCAGCTTTGCCGCCGGAACGATCAATGAGCGAGGCCGCGGCAATGACAATCCCGCCCGCTTTTTGCACAACGATGATGGTCTCCTTCGTCGATTTGCCTGTCGTGATCACATCTTCCACAACAAGCACCCGCTCGCCGGGCTTGATCGTGAACCCGCGACGAAGCATGAGTTCTCCGTTCACCCGCTCGGCGAAAATCGCGCGAACTCCCAATGCGCGAGCAGTTTCATGAGAGACGAACACCCCCCCCAGCGCCGGCGCTATGACGACCTCGATCGCTCGATCCTTAAAGTTTTCGGCAAGTGCCGAGCAGAGCTGGGACGCAATATCCGGCTGCTGCAGCACCAGTGCGCTCTGCAGATACTGTTCGCTGTGCAGACCTGATGATAGCAGAAAGTGCCCGCTCAGCAGTGCGCCGGTCTTTTTGTAAATGTCTAATACCTGCTCAGATGTCATTCTTCTCTTTACCACCTCGCTTCCCATTATTTTGCTGTTTGGAATTCAGCGGTCAGGAGCCGGAATCCGTTAGGGCTTACGCTGACCTCTGACTTCCGGCTTCTGGCCATTATCATGGCGCAATGTTATCTCTTCCAGAATTTTCTCCACCGCGGCCTTCCGATCACTCGCTTTCAGCACTGGTCTCCCTACGACGATATAGTCAGCGCCAGCATTGACCGCCTCTCCCGGTGTCATGACACGCTTCTGGTCATCCTGATCCGCCCATGCCGGACGTACGCCCGGCGTAAGAATGATGAATTCTCCTCGAACTGCCCTGCGCAGCGTCTTGATCTCCTGCGGTGAGGCGACCACTCCGTGCAATCCGGCGCGCTGGGCAAGTCGTGCCAGGTGCGCGACCTCTCGCTGGAGCGTACGGGTTATCTTAAGCTCTTTCCGCATACTTTTTTCGTCCATGCTCGTGAGGATTGTTACCGCGAGCATGGTAGGCACGGGCAGGTTGAGTTTTTCCGCTGTTTCCTTCGCCGATTCCGCTGCCGCCCTCATCATGTCGAGCCCGCCCAGGGAGTGGACATTAAAAATGCTCACGCCGAGTTTCGCGGCCTCGGCAGAGGCTTTGGCCACGGTGTTCGGGATATCGTGGTATTTCAGGTCGAGAAAAACACGGCCGCCCACGCCGGTAATGCGGCGCACGATATCCGGACCGAAGGCGGTATAGAGCTGAAGGCCGACCTTGAACACTCCGACCAAATCCTTGAGTTCGGCAACGATACTGAGTGCTTCCCGGTCGTTATCGACATCCAGGGCGAGGGCAAGACGGTCTTTTGCGGTGACTGGTTTATACACCACGGGGGCAGGTAGCAAGGGGCAAGTAGCAGTGGGACAACGTTCCGCATAGCTTTGTGCTAAACGCGACAACCTATGACCCTTGCTGCATGACCTTTGACCCTCTCCTTTTAATAGATTCTGAGCAGGCTCAGCAATCGATCCTTGAACAGTTCCGCCAACATTTGCAGGCTCGGCACGAGCAGAAATTCATTCGCATTATTTGAAAACAGTACCCATGCCTCGGCGGGGAAATCCTGGGTCTCCTGTGACAGCTCCACGTGCAGGTTCACCTTCGGCAAAGCGCATACCTTGATCGCCATGTCGCTGCCGATAAGACTCGGTGTCGTTTCAGCGTCCACCATGGGCAGAAGGGTGTTCGCACGGGTAATGATCTCCGCCGCATAGTTGCTGATTGGCAGTTCCACTCTTTTCCTGAAATCCGGCGACGACTGACCGGAGAAATCCCCGATTGTGCGCCAGGGCAGCAGGCTCAGCGCCGTGCCGGCTGAGGAAAGGTAGTCGTGGATCACTGTGGTATGGGTCTCGGGGGCCTGCTGACCATGAAGAAAAACACCGCCATGACGGATCACGTACTCCTGCCCGAGCATGCCGAGGAGAAGCGCGTCCTCTTCTTCATTATAGAGAGCACTGATCCGTTCTGCCTGGCTTGGGAAGGAGGTGCGCTCAAATGATTTCACAGTGATCTCCGGCCTTGAACGTATTCTGAGAAAGTTCTCCGAATGCCCGGCGAAAAGGACAATCGGCTAAAGACAAGGCCATAGCGTCAGGCTTCCTGCTTTATTCGCTGAATGATCTCGGCGATCAAGTCCTGAAAATTGAATTGAAGCTGGATGATATCGGAAGGGAAGGCGTCCTCAAACTGATAATCGCCTTCATCCAGCAGAATGAGGCTGAAAATAATATCCTTCACCTGGGCCTTTAAGCCGCCGAACAGGTCCTTGGATGCTATGAGTCTGTTTTCGACCAGGATTGCCCCCAGTTTTTTTAAACCTGCATTTTTTTTATAAAGCTGGTTAGCATACTCCAGGTTCTCGCGCGTCAGCTTGCCGGTTTTAACGAGAATTTCACCGAGCCTGTCGTGATTGCTGGTGGACGTGGCAAAAACGATCTGTCCGCTCTTAATAAAGATGCACTTTGTTACACCACCGCTGCTTACGGTCAAGGTGCCCGTGGCTTTTCTCCGGCGAAGTTGCTCCAAAACATCCACAAGCGGCGTAAAGGAAATTTTCCCTGAAAGCGTAATAGACATAAGTCATACGTATTTACGTGTGATATCCCGAATGATTGCTCAGTACCGAATTGTTATCATCTTAAACCCACCGGATGCAGACGGGCCTAATACTCGAACCTGATCCCCGCGCCGCCCATCGTGCTGGGACCTGTTTTCACTTCCAGAAGCACCATAAACTTTTTGCTCAGCTTCCATTCGATGCCGCCGAAAACATTCATCGATGTATTTCCGTCTTCCGGCAGCGATCCGCGCAAGCTGGCCAGCTCAAGACCGCCATAGGGAATGAACTTGTACCCCCGGTCAGTGAGTGGAAATCCCTTGCTGATGATGGTTGAAAACGATGTCACGCTCGCGTTTTTACTGTTAATGATCACTGTGTCAAACCCCAGGTCCACCGCCAGGTCAATGGGTACGCCCTCGGTTTCCTTGATAATCTGGTACTTGAAATCAGCGCCGATCAGCGCCCCGACACGATCGCTCGAATCGACTGGCGCAGACGTGAACCCGAATTTTACTCCTACTTCCATCATCGCCCCCAGCCCATAGCGGATCTCGGGGTAAAAGTTCTTATAGTGGTCCCCGAACGTAAAGTTTACACCAGCCTGGGTCATTCCCGCATCCAGGCTCTCCGCCGTGGTGAATTCAACCTGGTTAAAATTGGTCTCAGCGCCCGCTTGACCGGCTGACAGAATCAGAACGATGCCTAAGCACCAGGGAATCATTTTTTTCATTTTTTGAAACCTCCGCACGTACGTGATTTTTTTTAACGCTTCGAAATATAACATCAAACGTCTGGATTGACAAGCAAAAAATCAGTGAAGGGGTCTGCTGCAGAAGCGGAAGGGGCAACATCACCTGAACAGGGAAAGAGTGCGCGGGGAGCGGGGAAAACAGACCAGGGAGAGCGGCATTCGGCCATGCATACTGCCATTCTTCGTCAATCGTCCCTGTTCAGTTCAACATTCCAGTAGAGATAATCACGCCAGCTTAAAGGTGCGTTCTTCATCCCGAGCGTGAGCGTGACCACCGGCATCCACTTTGGCTTCAGGGGAGGTCTGATCAGCCTCATGTTCGCCTCACGCGGTGTCCTGCCTCCCTTTCTGTTGTTGCAGGAAAGACAGGCGGTCACGATGTTCTCCCACGTGGCCGTACCGCCCTGCACCTGCGGGATGACATGGTCGAAGGTCAGGTCCTCCGCCGGATATTTCACACCGCAATACTGACAGTAGTATTTGTCGCGCTGGTAAATGTTTGCCCGGGAAAACCGCACCTCGCGGCTCGCGCGCCTGATCTTGACGAGCTTGAGCAAACGAAGGATCGAGGGAAGCCTGAAGGTAAGGGACACGCCCCGGATATCCCGGTCATACGAGTCGATCACCTCCACCTTGCCCTGAGTGAGCAGGGTGATCGCCCGCTGCCACGAAATGATCTTTAACGGCTCAAATGTCGCGTTCAGAAGCAACGTCCGTTCCATTGCAACCCTCGATGAATAGCGGCAGTTCTTGAAATGGATGCCCCGGATGAATCGAAAACAAAAAATCATGTCCGTTAAAATATAAAAATACATAAAACGGTACTATTTGTCAATAGGTTTGAAACTTTGTATAATAGTGGCATGTCCGAATCCGAGGAGACACGAAGAGAGCTGGCAACGACCGCAGGCGAGGAAGAGATCGCCAGCTATCTCCATGATCCTTCGCCCAAGGTCATTCGTGCACTGCTCCAAAACAGGCATCTGTCCGAGGAAGATGTCACGATCATCGCGAAGAGAAAGAACCTGCCCTCTGACATCCTCGAAACAATCTTTAAAGACAACCGGTGGGCCGAGAGCTATCCTGTTCGACTCGCACTCGCCAGAAATCCCCGGTCACCGCTCTCGGTCTCGCTCACGATCGCCCGCTACCTTCGCATCTTCGACCTTGAGGAGATAACGCGCAGCCATTTCATTCCTCTCGTCTTCAGACACAAGGTTGAAATGATCATCAACGAGCGGCTGCCCACCATGCCGCTCGGGAACAAGAAAACACTCGCCAAGAAAGCCACGGGCGGCGTCCTGCTCAAATTGCTATTCGACACCGACGCAGAGGTCGTGAAGCTCTGTCTCAACAATCCACATATCACTGAGGGGCACCTCTTCAAGGTCATCAGTCGCTCGGACACGCGCGAAGAGACGATCCGGATGATCGCTGAACACCCGAACTGGTCGAGCCGCTCGCTGATACGCGTCTCTCTGGTCCGCAATGTCCATACTCCCCTCTCGTTCTCGACACGGTATATCGCGGAAATGAAGATCATGGACCTGCGTGAGCTCTATGCCGACCCTTCGGTCCCCGTGACCATCAAGCCGTTCATCCACCGGGAACTCTGGGAGCGCGGAGAAGAACCGAAGTTGGTTGTGGAGGAAAAGATTTTTGAGATCAGTGAAGAAGAAATGGCGGAGTTTGAGGCAGAAAACAGGATAATGAACAGTGAGGATGACCGGGAGAGAAGCAGCGAAGAATGAAGGACCGTCTCTTTTCACGGCTCTGCATACTTGACTCGGCATGGTGCCGGGGATTGAGAATTCATCACTTCACATATTTGAGCGCCCATCCCCTGCCCACCGTGATCGCGCCCTGGGGGCAGAACTCCTGACAGCAGAAGCAGCGAATGCAGTCGCGGTAGCGTATCTCGAGCTTTTTTCCTCGGATTTCTATCGCTTTCTGTGGGCAGTGGCTTTGGCAGATGCCGCACCGGATGCATGAACGGTTGTTGATCACCGGTTTCGACGTAAAGGCGTTCTTGAGCGAACGACGCGCCCATTCCGGCATCGGCCATTCCAGGTGTGCTTTCGGTGGCAGACGAAAATGCCCGATCTGCACACTCGACAACGTTTCGCCAATGATCCTGATGCGGTCAGGCTGCGTTTCTCCATAGCCGGCCGCGATAGCCGCTCTGATGACGGGAAGCTGTCCCGGCGCCACACCCACCACACGACTGGAAACCACATCCACGGACACCGGATCCTGACCTGCGATCATCACACCGATCTGTCGCGGTTCGCCGCTGCCGGGACCATTCCCTTCCATGCCGACGACCGCATCCATAATAGTCAAACGCGGCTTCAGCAATGCACAGAGCTCGATGAGCATGATGGCAAAAAGCTCGTGATTCACACCGGTATTGAAATGCCACTGGACCTTGCGTTTGCCGGGGACGCACCCGAAGAGGTTCTTGACCGCCCCGGTGAGCGTTGTCATGCCGTGGGTCTTGAGCTTCGGGAGATTGATGATCGCATCAGCCTCGTATGCCGCCCGTGCGATCTCGAAGCGCTTGAACCTTCCCTGATTCCTGACCTGCACGACCTCGTCCAGTTCGACCAGCGTTGCACCTTCTTCATTCACAACGTCAAGGATTCCGGTCTTCTCGCATACGCTCCGGAGATCCCCCATGCCGGGGCTGTCGCCGACCATTGCCGCACCGCCTGCTTCCTTGACAAGCCTGATAACTGCCCGCACGACCTCAGGATGGGTGGTCACGGCCGCCTCCGGAGATCTTGCCTTGAGCAGGTTCGGCTTGATGAGCACCCGCTCGCCGGGCTTCACAAAGGTTCGCATGCCGCCCAGCATTTCGACGGCCTGCGTTATTGCGGAAAAGATCCGATCCCCCTCGTAATCAGCACACCGTTCTATGGAAACATCTGAAGATTGTTTTTCTTTCATAAGCCCTGTACCGTTTTTTACCAAGCAATCGCACTATCGTAATAAGGTCATCCACTGGGGCGTACCCTGCACTCCTTGTGCTTTATACCGGGCCGTCTCTCAGTATCTCCACCATCTTCCCGTGTATTCTGCCGTTACTCGCGAGGATCTCGTCATCGTGGATGCTGAATGTCGTCCCCGAAAAATTCGATACCGTACCCCCTGCTTCGAGCACGATGAGGCTCCCTGCTGCCACGTCCCAGGGTTTGAGTTTAAGCTCCCAGAACCCATCAAACCTTCCGGATGCCACAGAGCAGAGGTCGAGGGCTGCCGAGCCATCGCGGCGAACCTCCTGTGAGGCCATGAGTAGATCGTGGAAGTGATCCATGTTATTCTTTTCACTCAGCTTGCGGTCGTAGGGAAATCCCGTGGCAAGAAGACTTTTTATGAGCGTATCGATACCGGAGACCTTGATCGGTTTCCCGTTTAAAAAAGCACCCTTCTCTTTTTGTGCCGTGAACAGCTCATCTCTCATGGGGTCGTACACGACACCAAGGACGATCTCATCCTCCTGTTCAAGGGCAATGGAAACGGAAAAACAGGGATAGCCGTGCGCATAGTTCGTGGTTCCATCAAGGGGGTCGATGATCCAGGTAAAACCGGAACCGCCGAGTATCCTGGTCTCTTCTTCTGCGATAATACTATGATCGGGGAAGGATGCGAGCAACGTCTCGACCACCGCTCGTTCAGACCTCATGTCCATCTCGGTCACCAGGTTGATATCGCCCTTCAAGGTGATCTCGCGGATTCCATGAATATTGTCTCTTAAGATCCCCCCGGCCTTGAGCGCCGCTTCGCTGGCAACTGATTGAATGTCCTTCATCCGTCCTCCGGAATCATTTTTAAAAACAAATGATATGTTTATCGGAACTTTATATTGACATCGGAATGAAAGCGAGTTATATATCTTTCAAATATGACTACGACTCTCGCGGAAAAACTCAAAAAGCTTCGGAAGAAGAATAAACTATCGATGAGCCAGGTAGCGCGTATTTCGGAACTCGCGCCGGACCATCGGGGGGGGATCACCCAGGGTTATCTCTCCCGCCTGGAATCCGGCAAAGAGAACAACCCCAGCCTGATGAAGCTCATGACCCTGTGCAGCATTTACATGGTTGAGCCCAATGATTTGTTCGTAAAAAGCAGCCTGAAAAAACCTCGAAAGACCCGATAGAAAATCCACTCGCGAAAAACCCTACCGTGCACTCCATTCATGTGGTTTGTGACATTTCATGCAGCTCTTGCCTGTTTGGTGGACTCGCTTGCGCGTCAGCACCTCAAGGGTATGGCAGCGCAGGCAAGCGTCGTCGTTCGGCTTAATACGGGCATGCGGCTTGTGGCACTCATAGCAGTTCAGCCGCGCCATCGGTACCCGGTCCGGGAAGGTTGTCTTTGATGATTTCCGGTGACAGGTCAGGCACCGATCCCGATCCGGAATGAAGGCTTCCCGCTGCTTTGGTGAGAAGGCATGGCATCTGAGACAGGAGATATTCTCCATTCCCACTCCATGAATTTCCCAATTCTTGTGACAGCGAAGACAGGCAGACGTATCGGGCCTGAAGGAATGCACTGTCCGGCTGTGACAATCCTTGCAAGCGAGCTTTTCCATAAAGACGTGCCGCGCATGACCTGTTGACTTATTTACGGTCAGAGACCCCTGGGCAGCCTCATCCCAGTGGCACTTCGTGCAAGTCTTCCACGGCGTCTCGTTTCCGTGCGGTTCCGGCGTTTTCCGGCCTGTCGTAAATACGAATCTGATCAGCAACCCGTTTTGCTCCATCATGCCGAGATGGTGGCATTCCTGACACACGATATGCCGGTGACCCGAGAGCTTCCAAGCCGTGTACGCCTCTTCCATGAGATGGCAGCTGCTGCAGAAATCGGGCTCCTTCTGGATAAAGTTGTAGTACCGGACCGCAAGCACGATGCCCAGAACCGAGATGATGAGCATGAGGGAAACAATGATGACCTTTTCCCTCGGGCCGAGGCCCTTTTCTAGCTTGTCGATTATTTTTGAAATTAATTTATACATAGTAAGATCGGGAGTCAGGATACAGGAGTCAGAATCCAGAAGAAAGCTGTTGAAATTGCAGGGTGTCTTTCTCGTGGCGTCGGGATTCCGGAACCTGACTACTGTATTAAATGCTCCGCTATCTGCACCGCGTTCAGCGCCGCGCCCTTGCGCAGATTATCCGATACGATCCACATATTGATGCCGTTCGGGATCGACTCATCTACCCTGATCCTGCCCACATAGATCTCATCCTTGCCTGCCACATCGATCGCCAGTGGATAGAGATTCCTCTGCGGGTCATCGTACACGATAATGCCCGGAGCACCTGAAAGGACGGCCCTTACTTCGTCGGCCGAGATGTTCTGCACCGTCTCGATGTTCACCGATTCAGAGTGGCACCGGAACACGGGCACGCGCACAGTCGTGGCCGTCACACCAATAGAATCGTCCTCCATGATCTTCTTCGTCTCGTTCACCATCTTCATCTCTTCTTTGGAATAACCGTTATCGAGAAAAGAATCGATATGCGGAAGGCAGTTGAATGCGATCTGGTGGGGATAAACCTTCGTCTCGATATCCCTGAAGTTCAGGAGCGCCACGGTCTGGCTCGCCAGTTCGTCTATGGCAATCTTGCCTGTTCCCGAAACAGACTGGAAAGTCGTAACCACGATGCGCTTGATCTTCACGGCGTCATGGATCGGCTTGATAGCCATGATCATGCCGATGGCGGCACAGTTCGGGTTTGCGATAATGCCCACGTGCCTGGCGATAGCGTGGGCGTTCACTTCGGGAACCACAAGCGGTACCGTCGGGTCCATGCGAAAAGCGCTCGAGTTGTCGATCACTACAGCGCCGGACTTTACAGCCACCGGAGCGAACTCCAGGCTGCGCTCGGCGCCTGCCGAGAAGAGCGCGATATCCACGCCCGCGAACGCATCCTTGGTCAATCTCCTGACCACCAGATTTTTGCCGTAAAACTCTACCCTCTCGCCTTCGGAACG
>Ga0209048_10004926_pt1 | contig 12686 bp, 10 predicted proteins | sample FrelakmetCRP12CR_FD_187146 | JGI IMG/M metagenome (GOLD analysis project Ga0209048, IMG submission 187146) | Freshwater lake sediment microbial communities from the University of Notre Dame, USA, for methane emissions studies - CRP12 CR (SPAdes)... | ecosystem: Environmental > Aquatic >... | reverse complement strand
CATCGGCGCCTCCCTGCTGCCGGTCACGATCGCCTCCTACAGCCTGGTCGGGGAGAAGGTCCAGAAAAGCCTGGAACCTTTGCTGGCAACGCCAACCACTGATGAAGAGATCCTGGCTGGGAAAAGCATTGCGGCCTTCCTACCTGCCACCGCGATCAACCTGATCGGTGCGTTGATCTTCACTACGCTGGTGGACCTGTTCACCCACAACACGTTGAATTCATATTATTTCCCCAACTGGGATATCGTCCTTGTCGTGTTGCTGCTCGGGCCGCTTGCCTGCCTCCTGGCTGTTGGCTATAACGTTCTAATCTCTTCAAGAGTGAACGACGTTCGCGCCGCCCAACAACTCGGCGCGCTGATCCTTTTACCTTTCGTAGCGGTCTATGTTCTTTCAGAAACAAGAGTATTCGACCTGACGACAAACAACCTGTTGATCATGGCGGCCATTCTGGCTGCCGTCGATATAGTCGTGTTCTTCCTGGCCAAGGCAACGTTCCAGAGGGAAGAAATCCTCACGAAGTGGAAGTGAGGTTTGGTTCGGGGGAGATTGCAACACCCTCTCGCCTTTGTATTCTCCGAATATAAGGTACCCCCTTGGGTGCACTGCCGAGACAGAAGTTTATACGCTACACACAATGCGTTTTGGAAAAGGCGCTTTTTTCTCCACTTCCAAGGGCTCCGGATTCCAATCCTATGTGGGTTCGCCGGGCTGGTTGGGCCAGCCTAACCGGAAGGCTGCTTTTATAGTGAGGCGACCATCACTCACCATGGAAAGCTTTCATTAAGGCATTAATATCGATCTTGCCCATCTGGAGCATTGTATCCATGACCCGTTTGGATTTTTCAGGATCCGGATCACCCATCAATTCGCCGAGGGCGGAAGGGACGATCTGCCATGATAGACCGAACCGGTCTTTCAACCACCCACACCGGCCTTTTTCCCCGCCATTCGATAGCTTCTCCCAGTACAGGTCGACTTCTTGCTGTGATTCGCAATTGACGAAGAGGGATACGGCTTCCGTGAACTTGAATTCGGGACCGCCGTTCAGTGCCATATACTCCTGCCCATCGATCTGGAACATCACGATCTGGGCTGTCCCAGCCGGACGAGCAGCACCTTCGCCGTAGCGGGATATGCTGATCACTTTCGAGTTCTTGAATAGCGAAACATAATAGATCGCGGCTTCCTCAGCCTGGTGATCAAACCATAAAAAGGGGGTGATCTTTTGCATTCGATTGTCCTCCATGGCACTCATTCAGCACGGGTGCCTGTGCACTTCGAGGATATATCCTCGATATTTCTATATTCCGGCTAAATTATATCCAATATCACCATAATTCTGCGAAACAGGATGGCTCTCAGGCTTGAATCAATGAAGGCTTCAATTATCAGGTGTCGTGTTTGCATTTATTTTATCCGTCGACAGAACAAGCCCTGCGGGCAGACGAAAACCTGGAACAGGCCCTGTACCCATTTCATTTTGTTATGCTATCATTGGGCTGTTGAATATCATCCCGGGATCTGTGGTTGATGTTCAACAATGAGCCAGGAGGAATTGTGCATGCTAAACCCACCCCAACCCGAGCATAAGGATAACCAACCGCTCACCTGGTACCAGCAGGCCAAGTTTGGCCTGTTCATCCACTGGGGAGCTTATTCGGTTGCCGGGGTGGAGGCCTCCTGGCCAATCATGGCTCCGGACCTATCGGAGGTGATGTTCAGGACACGGACCAGGATCAGCGAGAAGGATTACACGGCATTACCGGCCAGGTTCAACCCGGTTGATTTCGACGCCAGGGCCTGGGTGGACACCGCCCAAAACGCCGGCATGCGGTACATCGTCATCACCTCGAAACATCATGATGGCTTCTGCATGTTCGACGCACCGGGAACGGATTACAAGATCACCAGGACGCCTTTCGGCAGGGACATTTGCCTGGAGTTAGCCCAGGCCTGTTCCAGGGCGGGCATGCCACTCGGGTTTTACTACTCACCGCCTGATTTGCACCATCCTGGATACCGGGATACAGGCAAACTGGCTGCTCAAAACTGGCTCGGGGAGCCCAGGCGCAAGGAATGGGGAGGTTATCTTGATTATATGGAAAGCCACATCCGGAAACTGCTCACCGATTACGGTGAGGTGAGCGTTCTCTGGTTTGATGCCCTGGTCAATCATGGCAAGTATGACCCGCCGCGATTCCACAGGCTGATCCGCAGCCTCAGCCCCAATACGTTGATCAATGACCGGCTGGGAGATGATCATGATTTCGTCACCCCCGAGCAATTCATCCCCAAATCAGGAATCCCGGTCCGGACCGGCAAACCCCCGGCAGGAGTAGACCCTGGCGGCGATGGTTTCTTCCGAATGGTGCTCTCCCTTATGAAGGTCCCTGGCCTGCGCAGCGTGATCCGCAGGCAAATCGAGAAATATGCAGATGGCACACTCGAACTGACCCCCATCCTTCAAGTGCCATATCCGGCCCCTGACCGGTTCCAGCCCTGGGAAACCTGCATGACCATGGGCCAGAGCTGGGGGTATAACCCGCTTGAAACCACCTGGAAGGACCCTGGAAAACTGGTCCGCAACCTGGTGGAAGTGACAAGCCGGGGTGGTAATTACCTGCTGAACGTGGGACCCACGGACCGGGGTACTTTTCCGCCAGAAGCACTGGAGCGCTTGCAATATATTGGAAAATGGATGGAAAAAAACGGGGATTCCATCTATGACAGCACTTATACCCCTTTGCAGGGATCGTCCTGGGGTCGGGCGACGCGGAAAGGGAATACCATCTACCTTCACATTTTCGAGTGGCCCTTGAGCGGCAAAATTGAAATTGAGCCATTCCCCACCAAGGTGCAGGCCGTAAGCCTGCTCACCGGTGAAAGGCTGGCCTTCGTCCAGGAAGAAAATAAGCTGGAAATCACAACACCGTCCCAGTCCCCGGATGCAGATGTATCGGTGTTGGCGGTTGACTGGGCTGGTTCAGAAAATGGATTAACCATTTTTTCTCCGGTCAGGGAGACCAAGACCACCCTGCGGAATTACATTCGATCGCAGACCCTTGCCAGCGGACTGATCAACTCGTTCCTCAATGGGATCATTGCCTTTTATAGCTTCCGCATGAGGACCCATATACCTGCCATCGAGGCTGCCGTTGATATCCTGATCACGGTCGCGATCATCACTTACCTGGTCAGCTGGATCACCATCGGAGGAGCCCGCACGGAGATCATCAAGGGCAATCTTTCCACTCTCTGGAAAGGGTGGCATGGTTTGAGGTTGCCCAAGAGTGCAGCCCTGGGCGCTGTGGTCATTTCCATTGCGTGTGTGCTTTTCTTTGGAGGGCTGTTCCTGAACGGCTTGATCTACCTGGCTGCCCCGGCAGGTTTCACCAACTGGGCTTATATCGTGGTCAAGACACTGTATACCGGTGCAAGCGCAGCCTTTGCCTCCGCACTTACGATCCTGTGCGTGGTCAGCACTGAGGAAAGGAAGTAACAATGCAACGCTACGGGAGTGTCATCAGGCTCAAGCCCGAGAAAATGGCGGAGTACAAACAGTTGCATGCAAATGTCTGGCCGGATGTGCTCAACATGATCCGGGAGAGCAACATCCACAACTACTCGATTTATTTCAAGGATGGTTATCTGTTCAGTTACTTCGAATACCAGGGAGCTGACTTTGCTGCGGACATGAAGAAAATGGCCGCCAATCCGAACACTCAGGCCTGGTGGAAGCTGACCGACCCATGCCAGGAACCCCTGGAAACGCGCAAAGCGGGGGAGTGGTGGGCCAGCATGGAAGAATTCTTTCACATGGATTAACCGGGAGTGTTTTCATGAACTCGCGCGAACGCGTCCTGTCGGCTATCCATCACTCAGAGCCGGAGGGTGTCCCGGTCGACCTGGGGGCCACCCCCAGTTCGGGTATATCCGCGATCGCCTATGACAACCTGATCGGTTGCCTGCCGCTGAGCGACAGGCGCAACTGGGTCTACGATGTTGTCCAGCAGGTGGCACAACCCTCCGAAGAGGTTCTCGACCACTTCCGCATCGATGCCATCGACCTTGGGCGGACCTTTAATACACGGGATAGCGATTGGGTTGACTATTCCCTGCCGAACGGTCACACCGCCCAGCAGCCGGCCTGGTTCCACCCCCGAAAACAGCACGATGGTTCTTCCCTTGTTTACAAAGGGAGTGAAGCCATCGCGACCATGCCTGCCGCTGCCATCTCGTATGACCAGATCGTCTATCCATTTATTGATGGTTATCCGGCGGATTACAATTCGAACCTCGATGAGGCCATGGGGCGGATCCACTGGGCGGCCCTGGCCCACAGTCCATGGGATCATGCCGGCGAACCCGGTTTCTGGGAGAAGTTGTCCGCAAATGCGCTGCAGCTGCGTAAAAACAGCGACCGTGCGATTGTGCTCTCCGCCGGCTGTAATCTCTTTGAGTGGGGCACCTTCCTGCGGCGCATGGATCATTTCCTGGCGGACCTGGTGCGTGCCCCGGTTGAAGTGGAACGCTTCCTGGATGCGCTCATGGAGCGTCACCTCGGTTCACTGGAAAAAATATGCCGGTCGGTCGGTGACAAGGTGGATATCATCCGCCTCGGTGACGACCTTGGGATGAACAGCGGGCCGTTGATGTCACCGGCGACCTATCGCAGGCTGTTCAAGCCACGCCATACGATCCTGTGCAATTACATCAAAACACACAGCCACATGCACACCTTTCTCCATTCCTGCGGTTCGATCTATAAGCTGATCCCTGACCTGATCGAGGCCGGGTTCGAAATCCTTAATCCCGTACAGACCACTGCACGAGATATGCAGCCTGGGCGGCTTAAAAATGAGTTTGGCCCAGATGTAACTTACTGGGGGGCTGGTGCGGACACGCGCTCGATCTTGAACATGGGAACACCCGCCCAGGTCAAAGAGCATGTGCGCAGCAATATTGAGATCCTGGCAAGGGGTGGAGGATTTGTCTTCAACACTATTCACAACATTCTCCCGGATGTACCCCCTCAAAACATCATTGCGATGTTCGAAGCGGTTGATGAATATCGTGGATAGACTCTGACGGCGGAGCGACGAGATGGTCAAAAAGGGATTCGTCAGTGGTTGTTTCGATTTGCTGCACAGCGGGCATGTGGAATTTTTTCGCCAGGCGGCCCTATACGGTGATTTGTACGTGGCGCTGGGTTCGGATAAAACAGTCTTCGATCTGAAGGGTCGGGTGCCTGTCAACAGCGAGCAGGAACGGATGTTCATGGTCAAATCCGTGTCCTGGGTCAAGGAGGCTTTCATTTCAAGCGGTTCTGGCATCCTGGATTTTGAAGCTGAGCTTCGACAGCTGCGTCCGGATTATTTCATCGTCAACACGGATGGGAATATTTCTGAAAAACGAGAGCTGTGCCGTGCGCTTGGAATAGAATATGTGATCCTGGACCGCAAGCCATATGAGGGGCTGGAAGCACGTTCGACGACCGCACTGCGCGAGCGCGATTATTTTCCCTATCGGATCGATCTGGCCGGAGGCTGGCTCGACCAGCCCTATGTATCCCAGCACCATCCCGGGGCTGTGATCACCATATCCATTGAACCCACGCTGGAATTCAATGAACGGAGCGGCATGGCCTCCAGTACACGGCGGCATGCACAAGAGCTGTGGGGGGAAAGGATTCCGCCGGGAAATTACGAAAAACTGGCAAAAATCCTTTTTTGTTATGACAACCCGCCAGGGACAAAGATTATCTCCGGGTCGCAGGATGCGATCGGGCTCGTCTTTCCCGGCCTGACCTATATGTATTATGAGAATGGTTACTGGCCAACCCGGATCATCAACCGCCTGGATGGATCCCTGCTGCACTTCGTAGAAAATACCCTTTACCTGGTTCCACTCGGCCCCCGTCAGGATGGGTATGACGTGCTCTGCGATACGGTCTTCGACTCCCGGCGCGCCAAGGCCCTGGCAGATGCCGCCGAGGGTCACTGGGAGGCTATTTTAAAACAGGACATTGACGCCTTCGGTCGGACCATGCGGGAGGGATTCGAGGCCCAGCTGGCCATGTTCCCGCACATGATGAACGATCGGGTGGCAGCACTGATCGAAGAGCACCGCGACCGCGCACTGGGCTGGAAGCTCTCAGGCGCTGGCGGCGGCGGGTATTTGATCCTGGTTGCAGGGCAACCTATTGCGGATGCAGTACGGGTGATTGCCCGCCGGGAGAGTGAGTAAAATGTGGACCATGGGGAGGATTATATTGAAGTGGAGGATTTACTACTTCGATCTTCTAGGCTATCCCCGGATAACATCATTATTCTCCAGGGGCATCTTCTATGATTTATAGGCCATGATGGAGTGCTATAGGTATCGGATGACTATACTAATGGATGTGCATGTTTCAGGCATGGTCTGGCGAGAAATCTTCACGGTGCAACTTGACCCGGTTCTATGGTTCCCCGATATGAGGCGATAGATGAAAATATAGAAATCGAGGTGGAATATTAAATCCAAAAAGATGAGCCGTCGTGAGTTCATAAAGGTTGCCGCCATCGGTGGCGGAGCGCTTGTCCTGGGTGGTGTGACCCGGCAGGTCTATAACCACATCGGCCGGGATTTCCGACCTGCCCGGGCTAGGGAGTACCTGGAAAGTATCCAGACCAGCCCAACTCCTGAGACTCTGCCCAATATCATCCTCATCCTGTGCGACGATCTGGGCTCTGGTGACCTGGACTCCCCCGCGATCAACACCCCCATTTTAAAACGCATGGCTGCCGAGGGTACCCAACTGACCAACTTTTACGCGACCGCCTCGGTTTGCAGCCCGTCACGCGCCGGGCTGCTGACCGGCCGCTATCCCGTGCGCACTCTGATCAGTACCCCGCTGCTTTCAACCTACAACCCGATGAACATCGTCATGGATGTCCTGGAACGCTATTCCTATGACGTGCAGGGCATCCCCAAGGATGAGGTGCTTCTATCCGAAGTGTTGCAGCGCAGGGGGTATCACACCGGGCTGGTCGGGAAATGGCACCTGGGCGGGACGCCCGGCTACCTTCCGAATGATCGGGGCTTTGACTCGTTCTACGGCGCCCTGTGGAGCAACGACGACACGCCGTATGCCATCTACCGGGATCGCCAGGTCGTGATCCCTGCTCCCGCTGATGAGGATCTCCTGACCCACAATTTCACCCTGGAAGCCGTCAATTTCATCCGCTCAAACAAGGATCATCCTTTCTTCCTGTACCTGGCGCATGCCATGCCTCACTATCCGGAACACGCCTCCACTGCTTTCCAGGGGAAGTCGCAAGCGGGGCTGTACGGGGATGCGGTCGAGGAACTGGATTGGGGAGTGGGTCAGGTCTTTAATTCCCTCAAGCAACTGGGACTGGATGACCGGACCCTGGTGATCTTCAGCAGCGATAACGGGCCATGGATGCAGGGCAACCCGGGGTACCTGCGCGGCCGAAAGCTGGAATGGTTTGAGGGGGGCTTCCGTGTGCCATTCATTGCCAGGTGGCCTGGCGTCATCCCCCCGGCCACGATCACCGACGGGATGAGCATGAACTTCGATTTGTTTGTGACCTGCACACGGATCGCCGGCGTTCCCCTGCCGCAGGACCGCATCATGGATGGCAAAGACATCCTGCCGCTCTTAAAAGGTGAAGCCCCATCCCCGCATGACACATTCTTTTATTATGACACCCGCACGGTGGTTGCCGTCCGCTACCAGCATTGGAAATATACCCGTCTATACCTGACCGATATTGCGGCGTACTGGCCAACGAAGCAGGGGCCATTCCTATTTGACCTGAGCACCGATCCGAATGAATCTTACAGTATGCTCGAAGAGCAGCCGGAACGGGCAGCAGAACTCTCTGCCATGCTGGACGCTTACGAGGCAGGAATGAAATCAAACCTGCGGGGCTGGTTGTAGGGCGAGAAGCGTGGAGCGGCATTGAGGAACCCACCATCCATCCGACCCGGTCTGATTTATGACAACAGGAAACGCAGGGGATAGATCATGCCAGCCCTACCAGGTCACATACTTCCCCCGTTCACGCTGTTAGCCAAGCCTGCAGGTGCCGCATGCAATCTGGCCTGCAAGTATTGTTTTTACCTGGGGAAGGACAGGCTTTACCCTGACAGCCGCCTGCGCATGACGGATGAGGTCCTGGAGTCTTATATCCAGCAGCTGCTGGAATCTCAACCAGCTGGAGAGGTCAGCGTGGCCTGGCAGGGTGGAGAACCAACCCTGATGGGCCTGGATTTCTTTCAGCGCTCGGTAGCAATGGTCAATCGATACAAAAAACCGGGTCAGCGGGTAGCCTGCACCCTGCAGACCAACGGCACGCTGCTTAACGATGACTGGTGCGCATTCTTCAAAGAGCATAGCTTCCTCATCGGCCTGAGCATGGACGGAACTGTTGAAATGCACGATGCCTACCGGGTCGATAAAGGCGGACAGGGAAGCTTTGACCAGGTGAGGCGCGGCTGGGACCTGCTGCAGAAACACCGCGTGGACACGAATATTCTCTGTGCGGTGCATGGCGCTAATGCCTCCCATCCATTGGAGGTGTATCGCTTTTTCAGGGACAGGCTGCAGGCGAGGTTCATCCAGTTCATCCCCATCGTGGAGCGGATCTCACCCGGGGTCGGACTGCAGGTGGAAGAGGGTGAGCAGGACCTGGCAGGGGGGGGAAAGGCCCGCACCGTCCAGGGAGATCACCTGGTAAGCAACCGTTCGGTGAAACCCGGGCAATACGGTTCCTTTCTGATCGAGGTCTTCGAGGAATGGGTTCACCACGATGTTGGCACGGTGTTTGTCCAGACCTTCGATTCTGCGCTGGCCAGCTGGTGCCATTTTCCAGCCAGCGTGTGCATTAATCAGGAGGTTTGCGGCCTGTCTCTGGTCCTGGAGCATAATGGCGATCTGTACTCGTGTGACCATTTCGTTGAGTCCGTCCATCGCCTCGGCAACATTCTGGAAACACCCCTGCTTGAACTGGCAACCTCACCTCGCCAGCACCAGTTTGGCCTGGACAAACTTTACCGCCTACCCGTCACTTGTCGAGAGTGTGATGTGCTGTTTGCCTGCCACGGGGAATGCCCCCGCAACCGCTACCCGAAGAGCAACTCCGGGGGTTCACCCGGTGGTGACGTTAATGGCTCCAATTACTTGTGCACCGCCTACCAGCATTTCTTTCACCATGTGGACCGGCCCATGCAGATCATGGCCGACCTTATCCGTCGAGGACGGGCAGTGGCGGAGATCATGGAAATGGATTTATGAAAAAGCATTTCCCGGTTGCGTAGGATTAAGGTAGAATTAGTCAGGAATACAGGCTGCTTTGATCTTCCGGTGATTTTTATTGTAAGTCGAAAAAAACAATCCATCTGTATTTCAAACCGGCACATAGTGGTTGGTGTTGAATCTCAAAGGTAAAAAAAGTGTATGGTTAATCCTGAAGCGCGCGAACCTACTGTCGTCTTGGAACCGCTGACCATTGAACGGATCCGTGACCTGTGGACCCAGACCTACAACCGGCAGGGAAAACCGGACTGGTCGCACCTCTTCCCTTACTATGCCGAAGATATCGTTTTCGAGGACAGCATCCAGCGGATCGAGGGTATTTCCGAATTCACGGCGATGTGCGGACGACTGACCAAACGATGCGAGAGCATTGATATGGAGATCCAATCCATTGCCGGGGATTCCCGCGAGGTTTTCATCCAGTGGAAGATGGTGATAAGCTTCAATAAATACCCGCGCACCCCCGTCTACGGATGCACCAAGCTCACGATCGGCGACGATAACCGGATCGTACACCAGCGGGACTATTTCGATCTGTGGGGAGATATCTTCAACGGTATCCCATGGTTCCGCCGCATGTACCGGAATTTCCTGCACCGCCACTTTGGATAGTGGGAATGAAGACATGAAGTTACCGGAAGAGCTCCAATTCATTGCCAATGCGCGCATGGTCCCAAAGACCACGGCCACCCGCATGGATGGACGCACCTGTGTCATCACGGGAGCAACGTCCGGGGTGGGCTACCAGGCTGCCAGACGACTTGCCCAGGGAGGGGCTCATATCGTGATGGTGTGTCGAAACCGGGAGAAAGCCGCCAGGGTTCAGCAGGATCTGAAAACTATATATGGTACTGATGTTGATGTGGTACTGGCCGACTTTACACAGCTCGCCAATGTACGCGAAGCTGCCGGGTCCCTGCTGGCGAATTATCCCCGCATCGACGTGCTCATCAACAACGCCGGGGTTCACCATACCCGGCGCACATTGACCGGGGATGGCAATGAGACCGTTTTTGCCGTGAATCACCTGGCATCCTTCCTGCTCACATGTCTGCTGGTCAGGAGGCTCATCCAAAGCGCGCCTGCACGCATCATCCAGGTGAATTCCCAGGGACATCGTTTTGGGGGGCTGGACCTGGACGACCTCACCTGGGAGCGTCGCCGTTATAAAGGGCTCCAGGGGTACGGCGCGTCAAAGGTCGCACAGCTTCTCACGGTCTGGGAACTGGCAGACAGGCTGGAGGGAACCGGCGTGACGATCAATGCGATGCATCCCGGAGAAGTAAGAACCAACATCGGCATGAATAACGGCCTGCTCTACCGGTGGTACCAGCGATACTTGCTTTGGTGGATCCTGAAGGACCCGGTGATTTCCGGAAACGCCATCTACTACCTGGCAGCCGCGCCCGAAATGGCACAGGTAAGCGGGAGGTTTTTCAACCTGACGATCGATGAAAAACCGGCTGCGCATGCCCTGGACCGCCCCCTGGGAAAGCGCCTGTGGACGATAAGCGAAGAGCTGACCGGTCTCTCCACGGCAGGTTGAAACCAGCCCTTCCAGGGGATCCCATCGCGATGGGCATTGGTGAGGGAAGAAATGCTTCATGGTACTGTCCCTGATTAGAAGATGCTCTTGTCAACAATTTCCACATGTTGTCAGGAAGGAGTGAATATGAATTATGACGCCATTATCGTGGGTGGGGGGGTTGCCGGATTAACCGCCTCGGCCTATCTTTCCAAGGCCGGGTACTCCATCCTGCTCTGCGAGAAGGAGGAGAAATGCGGAGGCCTGGTCAACTCCTTTAAGCGGGATGGTTTCGTTTATGATGGCGGCATCCGGGCAATGGAGAATTCCGGCGTACTTTTTCCGATGCTCAAACACCTGGGCCTGGACATTGAATTCGTGAAGAACCACATATCCCTGGGAATCGAGGATCGGGTGATCCGTATTGAAACCATTGAAAATATCATCGATTACCAGGATCTGCTCAATGATCTGTATCCAGGCAGCCGGGACGAGATCGGTGAAATCATCGCCAGGATCAAGAAAATCATGCATTACATGAAAGTCCAGTACGGGATAGACAATCCCCTCTTCCTGGATTTGAAGAAGGATCGAGCCTACCTGGTAAAAGTCATCCTCCCCTGGATGGTGAAGTATGCCCTGACGTTCTCGAAGATCGCCGCCTTGAACGAGCCGGTCGAGGATTATTTGAAACACTACACCCGCAACCAGAGTTTGCTGGATATCATCTCCCAACACTTCTTCCACGAAACCCCTGCCTTCTTTGCGCTCAGCTACCTCACCCTGTACCTCGACTATTACTACCCGGTCGGGGGAACCGGGATATTTGTGGAAAAAATGGTGGCCTTCATAGAAGGTCACCAGGGAAACATCAGCACAGGGACAGCGATCCTCAGGGTCGACCCGCAGAAACAGCAGGTGATCGACGGACAGGGTAATATACACCGCTATAAAAGGCTGATCTGGGCCGCGGACCTGAAATCCTTCTATCGTTCCATTGAACTGGAAAACATCACCGATGAACGGGTCAAGCAGGCCATCCTGGAGCGGCAGGAAGAGCTTGCGGACAAAACCGGTAATGACTCCGTTTTCACCCTGTTCCTGGCATTGGATCTGGACAAGGAATACTTCACCAGCAAGGCGAGCGAGCACTTCTTTTACACGCCAAGCAGGTCAGGTCAATCGGTGGCCGGGTCGATCCCCCTCCATGCGGACAGGCCGACGATCGAAAAGTGGCTGGAAAGCTTTTTCACCATGACGACCTATGAAATATCCTGCCCGGTGATGCGAGACGGCAGGCTGGCACCCCCCGGGAAAACAGGCCTGATCATCAGTGTGCTGTTCGATTATCAACTCACTAAAACTATAGAGCAAATGGGGTGGTATGAGGATTTTAAATCCTTCTGTGAGATGTGCATCATCCGGACTCTGGCTTCAACGATCTATCCAGGCATCCAGGAAGCCATCCTGCACAAGTTCAGCTCCACTCCAGTGACCATGGCCAAGATTGCCGGCAACACGGAAGGTGCGATCACGGGATGGGCGTTCAGCAATCATCCCATGCCAGCCGAAAGCAGGCTGCCCAGGATCCTCAACGCGCTCAAAACGCCGGTCCCGGGTGTGGTCCAGGCGGGGCAGTGGACCTACAGCCCATCCGGTCTGCCGATATCCATCCTAACCGGCAAGCTGGCAGCGGACAGGGTCAGCCAGGAATTAAGGAAAAAGTAGGTAGAAGCGTGATATTGGGGTTCATCCTAGGCCGAGGCGCCCGAGTAGCGCCGGAGTCCCGACGACCAGACCAGGCGCGCCAGAGCGAACAAAACCCCGGCAAG
>Ga0209048_10004924_pt1 | contig 12694 bp, 13 predicted proteins | sample FrelakmetCRP12CR_FD_187146 | JGI IMG/M metagenome (GOLD analysis project Ga0209048, IMG submission 187146) | Freshwater lake sediment microbial communities from the University of Notre Dame, USA, for methane emissions studies - CRP12 CR (SPAdes)... | ecosystem: Environmental > Aquatic >... | reverse complement strand
CGAGCGAGATCATCGACAGCACGACGTCCTTCGTGAGCGGGTGCGCGGAGCGGATGAACGACTCGGTGCAGCAGGTGCACTCGAGGCCGTGCAGCCAGATCACCGGCGTGCGCGGCTTCGTCTGCATCGCCTGCGCGATCTGCTGCGCGCCGGCGTCGCCGAGACCGAGCGATGCCGCAGTGAGACTGCAGAACTTGAGGAAACTCCGGCGCGAGATTCCCTGCCGGCGCATCAACTCGTAATTGGTTTCTAGCATGTCGTCGCTCCTGGAGACGTGCTTCGCGTCGACGGAATTCTTCTCGCGCGAGGCTCTGGCGGAAACAAGGCAACGGATGCATTTAGAACCGTCCGCGGGCAAGCTCCGTTGACGTGGATCAATGGAGATCGCCGTGGCGGATGCCGGTCCTTCCCGAGTCGGGTCTGGCCGTTTCGCCGCGACCGGCTTGTAACTGGGAGCGTTACATTCTTCGAGAGGACGAGGCGCCGCGGCGTGGCTTCACGGCACGACCTCCTGCCGATCGCTGCGCTCGCCGCTTCGCGGCGCGGCACGGGCGGCCTGACGCAGATCAATCCCGGCGTCGGCGGCACGTAGCAGTATCAGGGGCGCAGGGCGCGCCGCGTGACGCGGAGTCGCGCGGTGGCGGTACGGCTTGTCGCGGGCGCACGCCATGACGAACCCCGACCGACCCCATCAGGACGACGCCGTCGAGGCGGCGATCGCGCGCGTGCTCGACGCCGAGCATGCGGCGCGCGATGCCGTGCGCGATGCGGAGCAGAGAGCGGCCGCGATCACCGAGGCCGCGCGCGCGCGCGCGCGGGCGATTGCCGAGCGGACCGAAGGCCGGATCCGCGCGGTGCGGGCCGCGTTCGAGGCCCGCGCCACGGCGGAAGTGGCCGCGCTCGACGACGCGGCGGCGGAAGCCGGAGCGCGCCACGACCTCACTTCCGCCGAGCTCGCGCGGCTCGACGACGCGGCGGCGCTGCTTGCCGCGCACCTCACCGAGGGACGGTCCGATTGAGCGCGGCTGGCATCGCCAAGGATGGAACGTCGCCTCGCCGCGCCATTGAGCGCGTCCGACACTCGAGGACCCGGTCATCGATTCGTAGCAGGGAGGACGCATGAGTGCCGCCGGCAGCCTCGAGTACGCGCATGCCCGGCTTTCGGCACGCTACGGCGATCGTCCCGACGAGCTCGCGTGGCGGCGCATCGAGCATGTCCGTGCGCTTCCGGCGCTGCTCGACGCGGTGCGTGCATCGGCGCTCTCCATCTGGATGGCGGGCATCGGAGCGCACAGCACGCCGCACGAAATCGAGCGCGTGCTCCGTGGCCATTGGCGCGATCTCGTCGCCGAAGTGACCGCGTGGATGCCCGAGGAGTGGCAACCCGCAGTCCGCTGGTGCGCGGTGCTCGTCGACCTGCCGCTGTTGCAGCATCTCGCGCGCGGCGGCGCCGTGCCGGCGTGGATGCATGACGACCCCGCCTACGCGGATCTGGCCGAGCGCGAATCGGCGGGTTTCGGCGCAGCACCCGTGGACGAAGCGCTGGCGCCGCTCGCCACCGCGTGGACCGACGCCGACCGCATCGGCCATCTGTGGCTCGCCGAATGGCGGCGCCGGCTCCCGGGATCGCAACCTGCCGACAGCACGACCATGGAGGAAGCCGGTCGGGCGATCGGCGCGCATCTCGCAGCCTTCCGCGACCGGACGGTCCGCGACAGTGGCCCGTTGCGGCGCACGCTGCAGGCGCGGCTTTCGCTGCTCTTCCGGCGGGCGATCGTCGATCCGTCCGCGGCGTTCATCTTCCTGGCATTGGCGGCGCTCGACCTGGAGCGCCTGCGGGGAGAGATCCTGCGCCGCGTCATCTTCCCCGGCATGCCGCTCGCCCCATGATCCGGCCGAAACCCGCCCGCTGGTTCGAAATTCTCGCCGCGCGCGACGATGCGACGCTGGTGCTCGAGGCGTTGGCGACGACAGGCGCCGTCGAGCTCGAGGCTCGCCCGAGTGCCGTGCTGCCGGCGGCGCTCGCCGACCTGCGTCCGCAGCTATCCGAGTTCGCGGAACTGGCCTCGCGCTACCACGCGTACTGGCCGCAGGTGAAGAGTCCGGCATCGGCGTTCCCCGAGCCGCCGGCGGTCACGCTCCTGCGCAGTCTCGCGCGCCTGCGCGCGTGGGCCGACGAGGCAGAGCCGGTCATCCGGCAGCTCCAGCGCGGCGAGGCAGAGCGCGCCGAACTTCTCCTGTGGCGCCGCGTGCTGGTGACGATCGGCGATTCGGTCATCGACTTCGCCCGCCTGGCGGGCGCCGGGCCGATATTGCACGCCCGGCTGTTCGTGTTCCCGCCCGACAGCGCGCCCGAGCTGCCGCCGGGCACGTTGACGCGCACCGTCGATCTCGACGGGACGATGGTCTGCGCGCTCGCTGCGCTGACGGTCGGCGACGCGGACGACGTCCAGGCACTCGCGCAGCAGGCGGCGCTGCTCAAGGGTCGCGTGTACGACGCGCCGGCCTGGCTGCGCGCCGACGCCGAGGAAACGGAACGCTACATCGGGCCGCGCCTCGACGCGCTCGCACGCGAGGAGCAACGGTTGCGCTCCGAAATCGACGCGCTACACGCCAGGCACGAACTCGCCGCGGCGCTCTCCGATGCGAACCGGCTGCAATGGGTGATCCAGAACGTCCACGCGCTCGAATCCGGCGACCTCTTCTGCTGGGTCACCGGCTGGACCAGCGATTTCGCCGGCGCGCGCCTCGCCGATGCGCTGGCGCGCTCCGGCGCGCGGGCGCTGCTGCACTTCCCGCCGCCGGGCCCGAAGGCCCGGGCACCGCTGCTGCTCGACAACCCGCTCTGGGCCCGTCCGTTCGAGATCTTCAGCCGCGCGCTCGGCATGCCGTCGCGCAACGAAGCAGATCCGTCGGTATTGCTCGCGCTCGCCGTGCCGCTGATGTTCGGCTACATGTTCGGCGACGTCGGTCAGGGACTCGTCATCGCGGCGGCTGCCTTCGCCGTGAGGAAACGCTTCCCGATCGCGCGGCTCTTCATCGCCGGCGGACTCGCCGCAGCCGTCTTCGGCATCCTGTTCGGCAGCGTGTTCAGCGTGCACGCACTGCCGGCGGTCTGGATCGCGCCCCTGGACGACCCGCTGACGATCCTGCTCGTTCCGCTCGCGGGCGGGGCGGCGCTGCTGACGATCGGGCTCGCGCTCAACGCGCTCGAGGCCTGGTGGCGCGGCGAGCTCGTCACCTGGCTCACGACCGACGCCGGCTACGTCGTCACCTATCTCGGCATCCTTGTCGGATTCGTCAACCCGTCCGGCTTCGTCGCCGCGGCGGTCGGCGCCCTGATCTTCTGCGTCGGCCACGCTTTCCACTCCCGCCATCTTGCCGCGTTGCTGACCGCGATCGCGGAACTGGTCGAGCGGCTGCTGCAGATTCTCATCAACACGCTTTCGTTCGCGCGCGTCGGCGCGTTCGCGCTCGCCCACGCCGGGCTGTCGTCGGCGATCGTCGCCTTGATGGATGCCAGCGGCAACGTCGTGACCAGGGCGCTGGTGCTCGTCGCCGGGAACGTGGTCGTGCTGGTGCTCGAAGTGATGGTCGTCTCGATCCAGACCACCCGCCTCGTGCTGTTCGAGTTCTTCACCCGGTTCCTCACGGCGGAGGGAAGGATCTTCCACCCGCTGCCGGCGCCCCCTTCCATCCTGCAGGAGAAGACCTGATGAAACCCTCGCACAAGTTCGTCGCCGCGCTCGTCGTGCTGGCGGCCGTGTTGGGCTTGGCGGCGACCGCGCTGCTCGTGTCGGCGCCTCCCGCCCTCGCTGCGGCGACCGGTGCCTCCGGCCCGGGGATCGCGGCCGAGGCGTGGAGCTTCGGACTGCTCGGCGCGGCGCTCGCCACCGGCCTGTCCTCGCTCGGCGCGGGATTCGCCGTGGCGAAGGTCGGCACCGCGGCCGTCGGCGCGCTAGCCGAAAAGCCGGAGCTCTTCGGCCGCCTGCTGATCTTCGTCGGCCTGGCCGAAGGGATCGCGATCTACGGGCTCATCGTTTCGATCCTCATCTTGAACCGCCTGGTGTGATGTCCGCGCCCGTCTACCTCGGTGACGAAGTGAGCGCCGCCGGCTTCCGGCTCGCGGGCCTGCAGGCGCGGACGCCGCCGCGTGGCGACGAAACCGCCGCGCTCTCCGCGGCGCGCGCCGAAGCGCCGCTGGTGCTCGTTTCGGCAGCCATCGCCGCGCGCGTCGCGGAGCGAGAATTGCGCGCCGCACTGGCCGCACTCACGCCGCTGGTGCTGGTCGTGCCCGACATCGACGGCGCAACGCCCGTGCCCGATCTCGCGCTGCGACTGCGCATCCAACTCGGTCTAGAGACATGAACGGCGAGCAGGGGCCCCGCAGCGCGGGGATGCGAGCAAACGCGAATGGCTCTGGCCGCCGACGCGCAGCGATGCCTTTGCACATGGATGTCATTGAGGCGGCCGAATGAACCTCCAACGCCCGGAGCAGGCGCTGCTCGATCTGGTCGAGGCCGATCGCCGGCGGAAATGCGACGCAATTCTTGCCGAGGCGCAGGGTCGCGCTGCGGTGGTGCTCGAACAGGCGCACGCCGATGCCCGGGCACGGATGCGCAGGGCGTTCGAGGAAGAGCGCCTGCGCCGCGATGCGCGCGTCGACGCGGCGCGTGCGAACCTGCAGACCCGGCGCCGGCTCGCGGACCAGCAGCGCGCGGCCGCACTTCTCGCCAGCGGCTGGAAAAGGCTCCCCGAGGAGTTGCTGCGTCGCTGGCGGGCCCCGGAATTGCGGCGCCGCTGGGTTGCCGCGGTCGTCGCCGGCGCGCGAGCGTCGCTGCCGGCAGCAGCGTGGCGCATCGTCCATGCGCCCGAGTGGCCCGCGGAGGAGCGCGACGCGATCCGCACCGAGCTGGCGGGGGCGTCCGGCGCCGAGTGCCGCTGCGACGAGGATTCCCGCATCCGCGCGGGCCTCAGGATTTCCGCGAATGGGAATGTCATCGACGGCACGCTCGACGGGCTCCTCTCGGATCGCGCGGAGATCGGCTCGCAACTGCTGCATCTCATCGAGACCAGAGCACCGGAATGAGCGCCGCAAGCGTGGGGGCCGTCATGAGCGCCGCCGGGCCGTCCCAAGGCGCGAATCGCTCCCCCTCGGGGGGCAGCGCGGCGGCGAATGCCGCAAGCGTGGGGGCCCTCACATGAGTCGCGCCTCCATCCGCTGGCTCGCCGGCCCGGTGTTGCGTGCCATCGCCGAAGGCCCGTTCGCGATGCGCGAGTCGGTGCGGGTCGGACCGCAGGCGCTGCTGGGCGAGGTCGTCCGCATCGACGGCGACGAGATCGTCGTGCAGGTGTACGAGGACACGACCGGTCTCAGACCCGGGGTCGTGGTCGAGGGCAGCGGGCTCCCGCTCGCGATTCCGCTCGGCCCGGGCCTCCTCGGCCATATTTTCGACGGGCTGCTGCGCCCGCTGTCCGGCACCGGTTCCGCATTCGTCCAGCCGGGGATGCGCCGTGCGGAAGCGGCGTCGTTCGCCTTCTCGCCGCGCGTCAAGGTCGGCGACGTGCTTGGACCGGGCGCGATCATCGGCGACGCGCGCGGCAGCACCGAGCGGGCGCAGGCGATCCTCGCGCCGCCCGATGCCGAGGGCGAAGTCCTGGCGATTGCCGCGCAGGGCGAGTATCGCGAGACCGCGTCCGTGTGCACGCTCCGCGCCGCCGACGGCACGACGCGCGAGCTCTCGATGCGCCACGACTGGCCGGTGCGCGTGCCCCGCCCCGTCGCGCGGCGGCTGCCGCCACTGGCACCGCTCGTCACCGGCCAGCGCATCATCGACTGCCTGTTTCCCGTCGCACAAGGCGGCAAGGCGGCGGTTCCCGGCGGCTTCGGCACCGGGAAGACCGTGCTGCTCGAAGCGCTCGCCAAGGGCTGCAACGCCGACGTGATCGTCTATCTCGGCTGCGGCGAGCGCGGCAACGAGATGGCCGGCGTGCTCGAGGAGTTCCCGCAGCTCGCCGATCCGAAGAACAACCGGCCGCTGATGGAGCGCACGGTCATCATCGCCAACACGTCCAACATGCCGGTCGCGGCGCGCGAGGCGTCGATCTATTCGGCGATCACCGTCGCAGAGTATTTCCGCGACCAGGGCCTCGCGGTGGCGCTGATGGCCGACTCGACATCGCGCTGGGCCGAAGCGCTGCGCGAAGTGTCGGGCCGGTTCGGCGAATTGCCCGGCGAAGGCGGCTATCCGGCCTACCTGTCCTCGCGCATCGCCGACTTCTACGAACGCGCGGCGATCGTCGAGCCCCTCGGAGGGGGCGTCGGCTCCGTCACCGTGATCGGCGCGATCAGTCCGCCGTCGGGCGACTTCTCCGAGCCGGTGACTTCGCACACCAAACGCTACGTGAAAGCGTTCTGGGCGCTCGACGTCAAGCGCGCGCAGGCGCGGTTCTACCCGGCGATCCATCCGCTGCAGTCGTACGCCGAGGATGCGCACACGTTCGCGCCGTGGTGGACCGAGCAGGGCCTGAGCCAGTGGCTGCCGCTGCGCCGCCGCTTCCTTACGCTGCTCGACATGCAGTCGCACCTCGAGCGGATGGCGCGGATCATCGGCAAGGACGCGCTCCCGGCGCGCCAGCAGCTGACACTGCTCTGCGCCGATCTCGTCAACGAGGCCTTCCTGCGGCAGAACGCGTTCTCGGAGATCGACCGCGTCTGCAGTCCTTCGCGGCAAGGGGCGATGATGCGCGTCATCGGACGGTTCATCGACCTGGCCGAGGCGGCGGCGGCAGCGGGCATCCGGCCCGATCTGCTGGCGCGAATGACGTGCCTGCGGCCCTTGCAGCGCATGGGCGAGGAGATCGGCGACGGCGAGCTTCCGCGTTTCGCCGAGATCGAGGCAGGCATGGAACGCGAATTCGCGGAACTCACGCACGCAAGCGAGGCGAGCAATGCGGCTCACGGTTGAGGGCGCCGCCACGCGGCTCGAAGGGCCGCTGCTCTTCCTGAAGCGCACGCTCGACGTCGGTCTTTCCGACGCAGTCGAGGTGCGCGGCAGCGACGGCCGCGCGCGGCTCGGCCGCGTCGCCGCGATCGATCGCGACTTCATGACGATCGAGGTGCTGGAGTCCACGTCGGGGCTGTCGCTGGCCGGCACCGTCGTGCGCTTCATCGGCGAGCCGCTGTCGTTCGGGCTCTCGCCCGGCATCCTCGGCCGCGTGTTCAACGGCGTGGGCCAGGTGATCGACGGCGGGCCTCCGGTTCCCGCGCGCCAGAACTATCCGATCGACGGACTGCCGATCAACCCGGTCGCACGGGCGATGCCGCGCGACTTCATCGAGACCGGGATCACGACGCTCGATCTCATGAACAGCCTGGTGCGCGGCCAGAAGCTGCCGCTCTTCTCGGGCGGCGGGTTGCCGCACGACCGGCTGGCCGTGGAAATCGCGAGTCACGCGCGACTGCGGCAAGGCAAGGGAGGCGACTTCGCGATCGTGTTCGCGGGCATCGGGGTGCCCTACGACAGCGCGGAATTCTTCCGCCGGAGCCTCGAGCAGGGCGGCGCGCTGGAGCGCACGGCGCTCTTCCTCAACCTCGCGAGCGACTCGTCGACGCAACGCCTGCTGACGCCGCGCTTCGCATTGACCGCGGCCGAGTACCTGGCGTTCGTCGAGGGCAAGCACGTGCTCGCGATCCTCACGGACATGACGAACTACGCCGAAGCGCTGCGCGAGGTGTCGTCGTCGAAGGGCGAGATCCCCAGTCGCAAGGGCTTCCCCGGGTACATGTACTCGGACCTCGCGACGCTTTTCGAGCGCGCGGGCTGCCTGCGCGGCGCGAAGGGCACGCTTACCCAGCTTTCGATCCTGACGATGCCGGCCGACGACATCGGTCACCCGATCCCCGACCTGACCGGCTACATCACCGAGGGACAGATCGTGCTGTCGCGCGACCTCGATCGGCGCGGGATCTACCCGCCGGTCAACGTGCTTCCCAGCCTGTCGCGGCTGATGAAGGACGGTACCGGCGGCCACTACACGCATCCGGATCATCCCGCGCTGTCGAGCCAGCTCTACGCCGCCTACGCGCGCGCCGTGCAGGCGCGCGTGCTGGCGAGCGTCGTCGGCGAGGAAGGACTTGCCGAGACCGACCGCCAGTACCTCGCGTTCGGCGCCGCGTTCGAGCAGAACGTCGTCGCCCAGAGCGCTCCGCGCACCCTCGAGCAGAGCATGGACGCCGGCTGGAAGCTGCTTGCCGGATTGCCGCTCGCCGAACTCGGGCGACTCTCCGACGCGCAGATCGCGGCACATCTCGGGTCGGCGAAACCCGCGTCCGCCGCGTAACCCGCCTTCCCCGAGCCTCCTTAAGGCAACCCGCGCCAAGCTTCCCGCGCCGATCCCACGCCATGGACGTCACACCGACCCGCAGCGTCGTGCTCGAACTGAGGGACGAGCGCCGCGCGATGCACGAGGGCTACGTCTTCCTGGACGAGAAATGCCTGCTGCTCGCCGGCGAGATGCTGCGCGAACTCGCGCACTACGCATCGCTGCAGCAGGGCTTCCGGACGGCGTGGGGCATCGCCGTGGCGGCGTTGCAGGCGGCCGTCGCGCGGCACGGCCTCGACGGCCTGCAGATCTATCCGCCACTCGACCTCGGCCATGCCGACGTCAGGCGCACCGCGCGGTCGCTGATGGGCGTTCGGCTGCAGGGGGCGGTGCTCGCAGCCCTCGCGCGGCCCGCGCCGCCCGCGGTCGACCGCTCACCCGAAGCGGAAGCCTGCCGCCGCGCGTTCGCCCAACTTGCCGAACTGGCTGCACCGCTCGCCTCCGTCGCAGGCAATCTCGAGCGTCTGTCGCTCGAGTACCGGCGCGCGGTTCGCCGAGCAAGGGCACTGCAGGACGTGCTGCTGCCCGAGCTCGACCGCGACGTCTACGAGATCGAGACGCGGCTCGAGGAGCTGGAGCAGGAAGACGCGATCTCGATGCGCCGCGGGCGGTGACGCTGTGAAACAATACGGCGCATGGACGTGCGCAAGACCGTGCTCGTCGGCCATTCGGCCGAGCGGATGTTCGACCTCATCGAGGCGTGCGAGCACTACCCCGACTTCCTGCCCTGGTGCAGCGGCGCGACGGTCGTCGCCCGTGACGAGGGCACGGTGGTCGCCGACATCACGGTCAACTACCACGGTGTCCGATTCGATTTCCGGACGCGCAACCCGAAACGGCGTCCGACCTGGATGGCGATCCACCTCGAACGCGGACCGTTCCAGCGCTTCGACGGCGTATGGGACCTGACGCCGCTGGCCGCCGAGGGCTGCCGCATCGACTTCGGGCTGCACTACGACTTCGACAGCACGGCGATGGCGAGAATCGCGCGGCCTGTATTCGATCGCATCGCGAACACGCTCGTCGACCGGTTCGTGGCGCGCGCCGATCAGGTTCAGGCCGCCGGCATGCCGCGAGCGGCCAGCACCGCACCACCCGTCGCGGCGGCGCCGCCATCCGGAGCGTCGCCGGCCGCGCCGCCCAGTTCGCCCATGCCGGCGGGTCCCGAGCCCCAGCCTTTCGTCAACCGCAACGATTCCGTGAACAGGAGCGACCCATCATGACCAACACGAACGCCTACGACGCACTGCACTCGACCAAGCTCGCCGCCGAGCTTTCCGACGACGAGTGCCGCGTGCTCGCCGCGCTCGTCACCGTGCGCGATCTGAAGCAGGGCGAAACGCTCGCGCAGGAGGGCACGGTGGACAACCACCTCTACGTGATCCTGCGCGGCAACCTCGGCATCATCAAGGGCGCCGGCACCGCACAGGAGCTGACGATCAATACGCTGTCCGCCGGCGACTTCGTCGGCGAGATGGGGTTCATGGATGGCTCGGAGCTCTACGCGTCCAAGGTCGCGCTCGGCGACACGCAGGTGCTGGGGCTGGAGCGGGAAAAGCTGGAAACCCTGCTGTCGACCCATCCGATGATCGTCTACCGCGTGATGCGCGCCATCATCCGCGTCGTCCACCAGATCCAGCGGCGGCTGTCGATGCAGCAGGCCGAGCTGTCCAACTACATCTACAAGCAGCACGGGCGGTACTGACCGTCGGCTCGCGGCTGCGGGCCGCGGCGCGCCCAATGTCGACTACGCCGGGGCGGCCCTTGCGGCCTTCCAGGCGGCCAGCGCTTCCCGTGCGCTCTGGTAGCCGATGTCGATGATCGGCTCATACTTGTCGAACGCGAGGATCGGGTAGCCGCCGAGCGCGGGCTCCACCAGGAGGTCCGCGAGCGACCGGTACGAGGCCTGGCGCATCCGGTTGGCGCTGTTGATCTCCGTTGCCCGCATCACGCTGCCGAGGATCGACGGCGCACGCGTGCGCGACCCGAACAGGTGCAATCGTCCCTTGAGCGCCTCCCATCCCGAAAGGCTCGCGCCGAACACGTAAGGCGTCATCTTGTCGTTGGTGGGCATCGGATTCAGGCCGATCACCGTGCCGCCCTCGCACCACTCGCGCATCACGTCGAGCGGCATGTTGTTCATCACGCCGCCGTCGACCAGCACCTCGCCGTCGTCGGCAAGGAGCGGCGGGAAGATCGCCGGGATCGCCGTGCTCGCCCGCACCGCGCGCCAGACGACACCCCGATCGTGGATGACCGCGTGCGCGCGGCTCAGGCCGCTCGAGACGACGAACAGCGGAACCCACAGGTCCTCGACCATCAGCTCGCCGAACATCTGCCGGTAGAGATTGGTGACCTTGCGGCCGGCCATCAGCGACGTAAGCGGCAGCGTGCGATCGAGCAGCTTCTTGGGCGAGGCGAACGAGCCGGCGAGCTCGACCATCCGGTCCACGCTAAGACCGGCAGCGTGACCGGCGGCGATCAGCGAGCCGATGCTCGTTCCGCCCACCATGTCCACGTCGACGCCGGCTTCGGCCAGCGCACGCAACATCCCGATATGGGCGAACCCGCGCGCGCCGCCCCCGCCGAGCACGAGGCCGGTCGCGCGACCGCTCACCCGTCGCGCGAGGCGGCGCACGTCGCCATCGCGGCCGAGGCGGACGTGGTGGTGCGTCGCGACGTGCCGCGGCGCAAGCCACGCGCCGGTGCCCGTCGGCTGCACGCAGCCATCGGCCTGCAGCAGCACGAGCTCGCTGCGCGCGGTCAATCCCATTTCGGTAGCCGCGGTCTCGACGCGGCCGGGCACGGGATCGTCGCCCGCACGGCCGGCGATCAGCACGCGGTCGGCCTGCCGCAGCACTCTTCGCGTCCACGGCGTCCAGTCGGCATCGGCCTCGAGCACCAGGAAGTTGTGCTCCCGTTCCTGCGCCGACAGCCAGGCGACGACCGACTCGTGCAAGGCATCCTCGTCGCCGCACTGCGCGATCCCGGGCTTCGCCAGCATCCGGTCGACATCCGCGCTCGAGAGATGCAACACCGTGCCGTGCGCCCGCAACGCATCGACGAGGCGCGTCGCGAACGACGCGAGCGGCACCCCGGGGCCTGCTGGGATCAGCGCGAAGGCGTTCGGCGCGGCACCCCGCGCAGGCCCGTGAACCGAGTGCCGCAACCGCAGCGCCGAGGCGCGCGCGATCTGCATCATCGCGCGCGGATGACGCGCGAGCAGCGCATCGAACGACGCCCTGGACAGCTTGAGCAGGTCGCTGTCCCGCACCGCGATGATCGTCGCCGCGCGCGGCTCCCCCGTGAGCAGCGCCAGCTCGCCCACGGCGGCACCGCGCCCGACCTCCTCCAGGATGCGCGTCCTGCCCTCGGCGTCGACCAGCACCGCGCGGAGCCGGCCGTTGACCACGATGTAGACGTCCTGGCCGTGGTCGCCTTCGTGGAACAGCGTCGTGCCGCCCCGGAGCCTCACCCATTCGAGCTTCGTCTCCAGTTCGGCGAGTGCCGGCCCGTCGAGGTCGCCGAAGAGGTCGCAGAGCACCCGGATCAGCTGCGTGCGCCGCAGGCGCGGCAGGATCCGCTGCAGAAAGTCACCGAGCGCCTGGGGGTGCTTCGCGGCGAGCCGCTCGAAGTCCGCGCGCCCGAGCTGGGCGAAATCGGCGTGTTCCAGCGCGGTGACGGTCGCCGCGCGCGCATTGCCGGTGAGGAGCGCCATCTCGCCGACGACGCCGCCGGGGCCGACCTCCTCGATGGTCGCTGCGGCGCCGCCGCCGAGCTCGATCCGCACCTGCAGCCGGCCGGAGAGGACGAGAAAGAGATCGTCGTCGGTGCCGCCCTGCTGGATCACGGTCTCGCCGACCCCGAGGCGAACGTGACGCACCACCGCGAGCAGGTCGTCCATGCCCTCCGGCGAAAAGGGTTGGTGAAAATGGCGCCGCACCAGCAGCGCCGCCTGTTCGTTGCCCGGCGGTCGATCGCTCATGGCCCGCATGGTAGCAAGGAATCGAAACGCGACATTCCGTTTGATCCGCATCAAGGGGCGGCGAAGTCCCCGTGCGATCGTCGGCGCAACCGTGGATAATGAGAATCATTAGCAAACCGATGCGGCCATGAATCTCACCCTCGACCATCTCGCCCCCGATCACTCGGGGTCCATCACCGCGGTCCACGCGTCCGGAATGGCCGCCGAGCGGATGGCGGCCCTGGGGCTCATCCCTGGCAAGCGGGTTGCGATGCTGCGCCGCGCACCGTTTGGCGGACCGCTGCACCTGCGCATCGGGCCGACCGAGCTGATGATCCGTCGCGT
>Ga0209048_10004923_pt1 | contig 12694 bp, 10 predicted proteins | sample FrelakmetCRP12CR_FD_187146 | JGI IMG/M metagenome (GOLD analysis project Ga0209048, IMG submission 187146) | Freshwater lake sediment microbial communities from the University of Notre Dame, USA, for methane emissions studies - CRP12 CR (SPAdes)... | ecosystem: Environmental > Aquatic >... | reverse complement strand
ATAAAGTAAAATTGAATGGAGGTTTTAAAAATGGTAAGAAAATTGTTAGCGGTCGGTTTAATATGGCTAATCTTTGGTACAAATCTCGCCGTTGCCGAGGAAAATGTTGTCATCAAGGGATCGACAACGGTTTTGCCGGTTGCGCAGGGGGTGTTGGAGGCCTACATGAAGGCGCATCCCGGAGTGAACATATCTCTCTCCGGCGGCGGATCGGGAGACGGGATCAAGGCCCTCATTGACAAGTCTACAGACATTGCAAATTCATCAAGGGAAATTAAGGACAAAGAAATCACCCTTGCCAAAGAGAAGGGAGTGAATCCTGTTGCTCACACGATTGCTATTGATGCGTTGACGCCCATTGTTCACCCGAAGAATAAAGTTAATGGATTGACTATTGATCAACTGAGTCAAATCTATCAGGGCAAGATTACAAACTGGAAAGAGGTCGGTGGCGATGATCTCAAGATCATTGTTGTGTCGAGAGACAGCAGTTCGGGCACCTTTGAAGCTTGGGGACATTTGGTTCTTAGCAATGCCAAAGTGACTCCCAAGGCCCAATTACAGGCGTCAAGCGGAGCCGTTGTCCAAGCGGTTTCCAAGAACAGATATGCCATCGGCTATGTCGGCATAGGTTACGTTGACAAGTCGGTTAAGGGATTGACCGTCAATGGGATTCCCGCTTCTGCAAAAACGGCCCTTTCCAAGGAGTATCCTATTGCAAGACCATTGTACATGTATACCAATGGGCAACCCGAAGGTGTTGTTGCCGATTTTATCAAGTTTGTACTGAGCCCCGCCGGACAAGAACTGGTCGTCAAAGAGGGATTTATTCCTATAACGGTCGAGACAAAAGAAAAACCGTCAAGAAAAGGCAAAAAATAAGAATGCCGATGTCCAGACATCTCAAGGAAGCCATCATCAAGAGCATTTTTGCGTCTTTTGCCTTCGTCTCGGTGCTTACCCTGGCGCTCATCGTTGTTTTCCTTTTCCGTGAAGGGATACCTATATTCACGGAGATTTCCGTTGCAGACTTCCTGTTCGGAAAGGAATGGTATCCCACTTATGATCCACCCTCCTACGGGATATGGCCCCTGATAATTGGTTCCGCAGTTGTTACCATATTTTCCTGTCTGATTGCCGTTCCTCTGGGGGTTCTTTCTGCTGTTTACATTTCTGAAATCGCCCCCGCTTCTATCAAAGATGTTACGAAGGCGATAATAGAACTCTTGGCAGGGCTTCCTTCGGTAGTCCTTGGTTTCTTCGGCATGGTCGTTGTGGCCCCGTTTATACAGGAAACATTTGATCTCCCAACGGGCCTTAACATTGTGAATGCTTCAGTCATTCTGGCGATCATGGCAATACCTACGATTTCCAGCATCTCGGAGGATGCCCTTTATGCCGTGCCCCAGGAATTCAAGGATGCATCGTATGCCCTGGGTGCAACGAAATATGAAACTATAACCAATGTCATTATGCCCGCCGCCCTGTCAGGAATTTCCACGGCCGTTATCCTCGGGATGGCAAGGGCCATTGGTGAAACTATGGTGGTGCTCATGGTGGCGGGTGGTGCGGCAGCCATCCCTGAGAGTATCTTTGATTCCGTGAGGCCGATGCCGGCAAGCATCGCCGCAGAGATGGGGGAGGCGCCGTTCGGGAGCGGGCATTACCATGCTCTTTTTGCCACCGGCATCGTCCTGTTTTTCTTAACCCTGATTTTTAATCTCATTGCCGATTATATTTCCCAGAAATTCAAAGAAGTGGGATCAGGAACCCTGTAAAGGGGAACGGGGAGTTTATCTTATGCAGGATGTGATGCAGACATCCATGAAATTTCGATATTTCAAACAGCAAGTGTTTTTTACAGTCGTTCAATTGTCGGCGCTGCTGATTGCATTAGCCCTCGGCGGTCTTATTGTTTACATCGTTGTCAATGGGATATCAGCCATCAGTTGGGATTTTCTCACCCTCCCGCCAACAGATTCCATGACAAAGGGTGGAATTATGCCCGCTATCCTTGGGACCTTTTACCTGACGGTAGGGGCCATTTCCGTTGCACTTCCCATTGGTGTGGTGTCGGCAGTCTATCTCAACGAATATGCGAAACAGGGAAAATTTGTCAGACTTGTCCGCATTGGCATCAATTGTTTGGCCGGAGTTCCTTCGGTTGTCTTCGGATTGTTCGGACTTGGGTTCTTTGTTGTTTTTCTGAAGTTTGGATCGTGCATTCTCTCAGGAGCCTTAACCCTCGGCGTCCTTGTCCTGCCGACAATCATCGGGGCATCGGAAGAGGCCTTGAAATCAGTTCCACAAACGTTCAGGGAGGCGTCACTGGCCCTCGGTGTATCCAAATGGCAAACCATTTATAAGACAGTTTTGCCGACAGCATTGCCTGGCATATTGACAGGATCAATCCTGGGTATCGGCAGGGCAGCGGGTGAAACAGCGCCGATTATGTTTACTGCGGCGGCGTTCTTTACAGCGAAGCTCCCCCATAGCATTTTTGATGAAGTCATGGCTCTTCCCTACCACGTATATGTTCTCGCCACGGCGGGTACCCACATAGAACAGACGAGACCGATCCAATATGGTACGATATTGGTTCTTGTCGGACTTGTGCTGGGGGTTAATCTCATTGCGATTGTCATCAGGAGTTACGTTAGGAAGAAAAAAAGGTGGTAATTGTGGAAGGTAACAGTATAATCGAATTGAGGAATGTGAATTTCTTCTACGGACAGGTGAGGGCACTGACCGATATCACCATGGATTTTGGAAAGAACCGGGTGACCGCCCTGATAGGACCTTCCGGCTGTGGCAAGTCTACGCTGTTAAGGCTCCTCAATCGCATGAATGATCTCATTGATGGAACCAGGGTCGAGGGAGAAATCATTTTTGAAGGCATAAATATTTATGGTACAGATGTTGATCCCGTTGATGTTCGGAGAAAAATCGGCATGGTTTTTCAAAAGCCCAATCCGTTTCCGAAGTCAATATTTAGCAATATCGCCTATGCCCCAAGACTTGCAGGGATTACTAAAAGGAATGATCTGGAATTGCTTGTTGAGGAAAGCCTAAAACAGGCGGTCCTGTGGGATGAGGTAAAGGATATCCTTGATAAATCGGCCATGACCCTCTCCGGGGGGCAGCAGCAGCGCCTGTGCATTGCCAGAGCTCTCGCTATGAAACCGGATGTCATTCTCATGGATGAGCCGACATCGGCCCTCGATCCTATATCAACAGCAAAGATTGAAGATCTGATCGATGAATTGCGGAAGAAATATACCATTATCATTGTTACACATAACATGCAGCAGGCAGCCCGGGTCTCATCGAAAACCGGGTTTTTCTATTTGGGAGAGCTCATCGAATATAATGCGACGGAAAAAATCTTTACCAATCCGGATGTAAAACAGACGGAAGACTATATTACCGGGAGATTCGGGTGATTGTACTCAGCATCCGGTGAAAAAATAGCCCATGCCATTAAACAAGCGAAATAATTTGTTGCTCAGCATATCATTTCATCATTAAGGTGTCATATCGACCGAAGGGAGATATCTTTAAGATCCCTCCCTTTGCTCGGGACAAGGATTTCTCGCGGAGTTTACCCTGAGTAAACCGAAGGGCTCGAAATGACAATAGTATATGGAAATTTCTGAACTGTGGCATAAAATACGTAAGCGAATTTATGAACCAGTGTACTTAGTATATATACCAGGGAGATAACAAATGGCTGAAAGAAGGCATACAAGTACCCACTATGAAAAAGAACTTCGGGACATCAAGGAAGGTCTCATATATTTAGGAGCCCTCGCAGAAAAGGCAATTGAACTTGCAACAGAGGCCCTTGTGGATAGGAATGCAGAGCTGGCCAAGAAGGTAATATGCGATGACAATGTGATCGATCAGCTTGATGTTGAAATCGAGGAAAAGTGTATCCGCATTCTGGCTTTGAGGCAACCGACAGCGAGGGACCTGAGGTTCATCACTACAGCCATCAAGATAAATGGACATCTGGAGAGGATAGGCGACATGGCGGCGAAGATTGCGCAGAAGTCAATTATTCTGAGTGAGGAACCTCCGATGAAACCTTATATAGATATTCCGCGGATGGCGGAAATTGCCCGGAGCATGATAAAGGAGAGCCTCGATGCCCTGGTGAAGGAGGATACTGCCTTGGCGCGCAAGGTCAGGATGGAGGATGAAACCATCGATAACCTCAATGAGCAGGTTTTCCGGGAACTCCTCACCTTTATGTTGGAAGATCCCAAGAAGATCCATAGAGCTCTCATAATTATGCAGATTTCCAAGAGCCTCGAACGGATTTCTGATCATGCCGTAGGCATTGCAGACATGGTCATGTTTATGGTGACGGGAAAGACTGTCCGGCACGATCCAAGCTGCCAGGCTTAGGAGCGACTGATTGAAAAACCGCCTATTATACAGGATTCTTGCAGGCTATGTTGCGCTGATACTCTTCACCGCCATAGTCATGGGATTAATGTATGCCCGGCAGATCAAGACTGAATTGATAGACGAGATAAGGAATGACCTGATTGCCCAGGCACGAATCGCGGCATTGTTAGGGATTGGTGATATTGAAAGGAAGTTGTCAAATCTGGCTGATATATCCAGCTCCCGTGTTACCCTTATTGACGCTTCGGGCCGGGTCAAAGCGGATTCAGAGAAAGACCTGGCGCAGATGGATAGTCACCTGAACCGTCCGGAAATTCAGGAAGCCAGAATCAAGGGACAAGGGGAAGCAATTCGTTTTAGCCGCACTCTCGGAGTAGACATGCTCTATATTGCCTTTCCGATTGCAGAAGGCTCCGAAGTTGCGGGCTACATACGATTTGCCCGTCCGCTATTCGAGGTAAGCAAATCCATTGACCAGCAGTACAGTTATATATACAAGAGTCTCCTGATAGCTATCATTCCTTCCTTTATCATTGCATTTCTTCTGGCCAGAAGACTTATATCACCAATTGAGAAAGTAATTTCATATACGCACAAGGTTTGCAGCGGTGAGGCATCAGGATCGCTTCTGATAGAGTCAAATAATGATGTTGGGCAATTGGAAAAAGACATCAATCACATGGTGCGAGAACAGCAGGAAAGAGTGAGGGCTGCCTATGAGGAGAAGGCTAAACTTGAAGCGGCCTTTGCCAGTATGACGGAGGGTGTTCTTGTCATTAACAATCAGAACCGCATTGAGTTTCTCAATAGAAGTCTGAAAGAGATCCTCGGAAATGAAGACATCACAGACATTCTGGATAAGACGCCTCTTGAGGCATTCAGGAATGTCGAGTTACAGGATGCCCTTGATCTGTTCAGAGATTCGGGGGGGCCTGTCCTGCGGGAGATTAGCCTTGGCCAGGAAGTGCCGATTATCCTGGATGTCACTATATCAGCCGTTCATGGACTGCCCGAAGAGGAACAAAAGACGATGATGGTATTCCATGACGTCACGCGTCTTAAGAAGCTGGAAAAGATACGTGAGGACTTCGTGGCTAATGTTACCCACGAGATCAAGACACCCCTTACGGCAATCATAGGTTTTATTGAGACCCTGGAGCAGGGTGCCATAAAGGAAGAAGTAACGGCAAAGAAATTTCTTCACATAATTTCCGAAAATGCTCATCGTCTTGGAAGGCTGGTGGACGACCTGCTGATACTTTCCAGCATTGAGCTGGGCGAAATGACTTTGCGGTTTGAAAGTATCTCCATAGCTAATGTAATTGAAAGCGTGTTGCCTATGTTCGAGACTAAAGCAACAGAAAAATCCCTGACTGTTGATAAATGGATCTCCCCTGGGCTTTCCTTCATCTGGGCAGATAGGGATAAGATGGCGCAGATTCTTGTGAACATCCTTGATAATGCCGTCAAGTTTACGCCAAGTGGTGGAAAGATTTCCATTTCTGCTGTTCAAGATGACAGTGGCTTTGTGGTCGTGAAGGTGACCGACACAGGCACAGGTATACAGAAGAGTGAAATTCCCAGACTCGGAGAAAGGTTCTATAGAGCCGACAAGACACGATCGAGAGAGATGGGAGGCACAGGTTTAGGATTATCAATAGTAAAACATCTCATGAAAGCCCATAACGGCAGCATTGATATCGAAAGTCAGGTGGGAAAAGGTACCACGGTTTCTCTTGCTTTTCCCACAAATCTGGTGCAGAAAGCATAAAAGTCAGAGAAAATTGAAGGGGAAAGGGTCTTTTTTACCAAAAAAATGCTCTTTTCCCTTATTTTTTTAGAAAATTTGCTCAGAATGCCTTGACATGAGGGAATTTGTGTTTATGTTAGGAAAAATCGATTAACGGATATGATTGCCTTATAAATACCAAAAAAATATAAAAAATAAGGAAAGGAGAGATGATATCATGAAGATTAGGCCATTACAGGATCGTGTGATTATCAAGAGGTTAGAGGAAGAGCAGAAGACAAAAGGCGGGATCATAATCCCCGACACGGCCAAAGAGAAGCCAGTAGAGGGCGAGGTTGTAGCCGTAGGCAAGGGAAAAACAACAGAAGACGGCAAACTGGTAAAGCCTGATGTCAAAGCCGGAGACAGGGTCCTCTTCAGTAAGTACGCTGGTACGGAAGTCAAAATCGATGGCGTAGAACATGTCATCATGAGAGAAGACGATATATTGGGAATCATTGAAAAGAAATAATATGATCATAAGGAGGATACGTTAGATGGGAGCAAAGATACTTCAATACGATGAAGAAGCGAGAAAATCGATTCTGAGGGGTGTAAATACCCTCGCAGATGCAGTTAAGATAACCCTCGGCCCGCGAGGCAGGAATGTACTTCTTGATAAATCTTTTGGTGCCCCGGTTGTTACAAAAGACGGCGTTACGGTGGCCAAGGAGATTGAACTCGAGGATAAATTCGAAAATATGGGCGCCCAGATGGTGAAGGAAGTTGCCAGCAAAACGAGTGATGTGGCCGGTGACGGCACTACTACGGCTACTATTCTTGCCCAGGCCATTTACAGAGAAGGGGCAAAGAGCGTAGCCGCGGGAAGTAACCCCATGGATATAAAAAGGGGCATTGAGAAAGCCGTCGCAGTCGTTGTAAAGGAACTGGCAAAGTTAAGCAAACCGACTAAAGACCAGAAGGAGATTGCCCAGGTTGGTACAATCTCCGCTAACAACGACGAGGCAATCGGCGCAATTATTGCCGAGGCCATGGGGAAGGTCGGTAAGGAAGGGGTCATCACTGTAGAGGAAGCTAAGGGATTGGAAACCGAACTGGAGATCGTAGAGGGTATGCAGTTTGACAGAGGTTACGTGTCTCCCTATTTCGTGACCAATGCCGAAAAGATGGAAGTACACCTCGATGATTGCCTGATTCTCATAAACGAAAAGAAGATCAGCACCATGAAGGATCTTCTTCCCATTCTGGAGCAGATCGCAAAAATGGGAAGGCCACTCCTGATCATTGCCGAAGATATCGAAGGAGAGGCTCTGGCTACCCTCGTGGTGAACAAGATTCGCGGCACCCTGCAGGTTGCAGCAGTAAAAGCCCCTGGCTTTGGCGACAGAAGGAAAGCCATGCTTGATGATATCGCCATCCTGACCGGTGGGAAGGTGATTTCTGAAGACCTGGGTATGAAACTGGAAAATATAAAATTAGAAGACCTTGGCCGTGCCAAGAAACTTTCGATAGATAAAGACAATACGACGATTATCGACGGCGCGGGGTCAAGAGCATCCCTCGAAGGAAGGGTGAAACAGATCAGAGCGCAGATAGATGAAACGACATCTGATTACGACAGAGAGAAACTTCAGGAAAGGCTGGCAAAGCTGGTCGGTGGTGTTGCCGTAATAAAGGTTGGCGCCGCAACAGAGACCGAGATGAAGGAGAAGAAGGCGCGCGTTGAGGATGCACTCAATGCGACCCGCGCGGCTGTGGAAGAAGGAATAGTTCCCGGTGGAGGCGTAGCCTATATCAGGACACTTCCTGCCCTGGAAAAGCTGAAATTAGAAGGGGATCAGCAGGTGGGGGTCAACATAGTAAAGAAGGCCCTCGAAGAACCGTTGAAAATGATCGTTACGAATGCCGGTCAGGAAGGCAGCATTGCCGTCGAAAAAGTCAAAGGGAAAAAAGGCGCTTTTGGCTTCAATGCGAGAACCGATCAGTATGAAGACCTGATTGAAGCCGGTGTCATTGATCCGACGAAGGTTACCCGATTTGCCCTCCAGAATGCGGCAAGTGTGGCAGCCTTGATGCTGACTACCCAGTGCATGGTAGCAGAGAAACCGGAAGAAAAATCTGGTATGCCCGGCATGCCTCCCGGCGGCGGCTATCCCGGCGGCATGGGAATGTAAGAGGTTTTTAATCTTATCTAATTTTTAAAAAGCCCCCTGTTTTGCGGCAGGGGGCTTTTTTAGTTCTGCTTGAAAGAGGTTAATTTATGTGATAGCCTCTGCGACTACGAATTTGCCCACTGTTTAGTTAAATGCATAGATTATCATTAATTACCAGGAGTTGAGGAGTTCCCTATGGACTATAAGGATACATTGAATCTGCCAAAAACTGACTTTCCCATGAAGGCGAATCTTTCCCGGAAGGAACCGGAATTGCTCAAGATGTGGGAGGACATGAATATCTATGAAAAGATCAGACAGGTCTTGAAGGGAAGAAAGACGTATATCCTTCATGACGGACCTCCTTATGCTAACGGCAACATTCACCTTGGTACGGCGCTGAATAAGGTGATCAAGGACCTAGTAATTAAGTCAAAAAATATGTCCGGTTTCGACAGTATCTTCGTCCCCGGCTGGGACTGCCACGGTCTTCCCATAGAGCACCAGGTCGAGAAGGAACTGGGAGCGAAGAAGAATGAGATGTCCCATGCTGATATCAGGCGCTTCTGCAGGGGATTTGCAGAAAAATATGTGGGTATCCAGAGGGAACAGTTCAAGCGGCTGGGGGTCTTTGGTGAATGGGAAAATCCCTATCTCACCATGTCTTACGATTATGAGGCGGCGACTGTTGAGGAATTCGGGAAGCTTTATTTCAGCGGCGACGTCTACAGGGGGAAAAAGCCTGTGTACTGGTGCGCTTCCTGCAAGACTGCCCTGGCGGAGGCCGAAGTTGAATACAGTGATCATACGACGCCTTCCATTTATGTCAAATTCGCGATGATCTCGGACATATCAAAGGTTCGGCCAAAACTGGCCAGGGAAAAAGTCAGCGTTGTAATATGGACGACAACCCCCTGGACTATACCGCCCAACCTGGCAATTGCCTTGCATGAGGAATTCGTCTATGTAGCTGTCAAGGTAAATGGTGAGACTCTGATAATTGCCAAGGAACTTCTGGATTACTGTATGGATGCCTTCGGCTACAAGCGTTACAAGATTGTGGACGAATTCCCGGGATCAGTCCTGGAGGGCCTGAAATGTAAACATCCCTTGGTCGACCGCGAGAGCCTCCTGATCCTGGCTCCTTTTGTCACTCTTGACGCGGGCACAGGGTGTGTTCATATCGCTCCCGGTCATGGGCAGGAAGATTATGAAATAGGCATGAAGTACGGTCTCGACAATTACGCCCCTGTTGATGATGACGGCAAATACACTTCCGATGTCAAGGATTTTGCGGGGCAGTTTGTCTTCGATGCCAACGAATCGGTCATTAAGAAATTGGCCGAGGTCGGCGCCCTGCTTGGGCGTCTTGACATTGAGCATTCCTATCCTCACTGCTGGCGATGCAAGAATCCCATCATATTCAGATCCACGGAACAGTGGTTTATCTCAATGGAGAAAAATAACTTAAGGCAGAAAACCCTCGAAGCTATCGAAGCCGTAGAATGGTTGCCGGCGTGGGGTCGTGACAGGATATCCGGAATGATTAGAAGTCGTCCTGACTGGTGTATCTCCCGGCAGAGATTATGGGGGGTGCCCATAACCGTGTTTTTCTGCAGCCGTTGCAAGAGCGATCATATGACGAAGGACATCATCGGGCACGTAGTAAAGCTGGTTAATGAATATGGCGCCGATGTGTGGTTCGAGAGGGATCCGAAAGACCTGCTGCCAGAGGGAACGGTATGCCCCGTATGCCAGAGCGACCAATTTGCAAAGGAAACGGATATACTCGATGTATGGTTTGATTCCGGTGTGAGTCATGCTGCGGTGCTTGAAAAACGATCCTACCTCGGTTCCCCGGCAGACATGTACCTCGAGGGAAGCGATCAGCACAGAGGGTGGTTCCATTCCTCTCTGTTGGAGTCAGTGGGAACGAGAGGACGCGCCCCGTACAGGACGGTGCTGACACATGGTTTCGTCGTCGATGGCGAGGGAAAGAAGATGTCCAAATCCATGGGCAACGTCATTGACCCGGAGGAAATCATCGATAAGCATGGCGTTGAGATATTGAGGCTATGGGTAGCTGCGGAAGATTATACACAGGATATAAGAATTTCCGACGAAATTCTTGAACGGCTTGTAGAGGCCTACAGGCGTATTCGCAATACCAGTCGATTCATTCTGGGCAATCTATATGATTTTGATGCCGGTAAAACGGTATCCTACAAAGATATGGAAGAAATAGACCGGTGGGCACTTCATAGGCTCCAGGAAGTTATACAGCGCGTAAGGGCAGCTTATAATCAGTATCAATTTCATCATGCATTCTTCACTCTTCATAATTTCTGCACCGTTGATCTGAGCGCCCTTTATCTTGATGTCCTGAAAGACAGGCTCTATACATTCAGGGCAGAATCACGGCAGCGACGGTCAGCGCAAAGTGCCATGCTTATTATTCTTGATGCCATGACGCGCCTGCTTGCGCCGATACTTTCCTTCACCGCGGAAGAGATATGGCTATCTTTGCCTGCTCGTCAGGGCAGGGAAATCAGCGTTCACCTGACTCAATTCCCTGAAATGAAGCGGGAATATGTGGACGCGGCTCTGGCACAGAATTGGAGTAAGATGATCGCCCTCAAAGGAGAGATATCGAAGGCAATTGAAATAGCAAGGAAGAATAAAGTAGTCGGGCATTCCCTCGATGCCGGTGTGGATATTTCTGCATCAGGTGAGCTCCGCGCGTTTTTGGAGGCACATCTTGAGGATTTAAAAAACCTGCTCATCGTGTCGCAGATCGCTATAGTAGAAAAGGATATCATCAAAGACCCTTATGCAAGTCCTGAATTTGCGGATTTGACAATCGGGGTGAGGAAGACACGGGGAAAGAAATGCGACCGATGCTGGGTATACAGTGAGACAGTGGGTGTAAATGATGAACACCCGGCTATCTGCGAAAGGTGCCTGGCGAACATTTAAGCACCATATTCCCTCTCCCTCTGTTTGCCTTCGCGGGGGAAATAGGCAGAGGGGAAGTTTCATGGAGAGATTATTTGAAAAAAAAGTATCTTATTCTTCTTGCCACAGTGACGGCGGTGGTTCTCCTCGACTTCATTACCAAGGCCTACATCGACTCGAACATGTCGCTTCATGAATCGGTTGTGGTCATAGGGGGTTTTTTGAATATTATGTATGTCAGGAATCCGGGAGCTGCCTTCAGTTTTCTTGCCAGTGCCTCACCGGGTTTTCGGTCCGTCTTTTTCCTGACAGTGACGGTTACAGCCATAGTACTCGTTCTCTACTATATAGCCAAGAGCAAGACTGAAGAACCGCTCATGATATTTGCCCTTTCCCTGATCATGTCCGGTGCATTGGGGAATTTCATTGACAGGGTGCGTCTGGGAGAGGTGATTGATTTCATCGACGTCCATTTAGGCGCCTACCACTGGCCCGCCTTCAATGTTGCTGATTCGGCCATAACCGTTGGAGCCTTCATTATGCTGTTTGCATTGTTTAAACGCCCGAAGGAGCATGACCGTAGCCCATGAAGCGGTTTATTTCAAAGCTATTATCTCCCCAGAGGCTTTTCATCGCTAGTTTCGCTGCGGTGATAATCATAGGAGCCGTAGGTCTCTGGCTTCCCTATTCAGCCGCGGTCGGTCATATATCCTTCATTGACGCCCTCTTTACATCTGCCTCGGCAGTTTGTGTTACGGGTCTTACCGTACTGGATGTTGGTAGAGATCTATCATTATCCGGGCAGATTATAACGATGTGCCTCTTTCAGATAGGCGGTCTGGGAATCATTACATTCTCCATTGTCCTTTTCGGGCTCATGGGCAGGGGCATTTCCTTTAGGGGAAGAGAAATTGTCCAGTCGACATTTCTCCATACCCCCCGCAGGGATTTTATTGCAATCATGAAATGGGTTTTAGGGCTTACTTTTATTATTGAAGCCACGGGGAGCCTGTTTCTGTTTATCCGTTTTTACCAGGACTTTTCTCCGGGGCAGGCTTTATATTATGCTGTATATCATGCGGTTTCCGCCTTCAATAATTGCGGGTATTCACTCTTCTCCAGCAACTTGATGCATTATCAGAGTGATATAATCGTTAATCTAACCATCATGGGCCTGATTATCCTGGGAGGAATAGGCTTTGTCGTGCAGTATGAAATCATCTCATTGTGGAGGGGTTTGCAAAAAAAACTGTCCGTACACGCAAATATCGTTCTGATAACGACAGCGAGCCTGATTGTGGGTGGCGCCGCATTCTTTTATCTTTTCGAGATGAATCACATTCTCAAAGATGCTTCCATAAAGACACAGATACTTACATCCTTTTTTCAATCTGTCATCCCCCGTACGGCAGGGTTTAATACG
>Ga0209048_10004922_pt1 | contig 12694 bp, 11 predicted proteins | sample FrelakmetCRP12CR_FD_187146 | JGI IMG/M metagenome (GOLD analysis project Ga0209048, IMG submission 187146) | Freshwater lake sediment microbial communities from the University of Notre Dame, USA, for methane emissions studies - CRP12 CR (SPAdes)... | ecosystem: Environmental > Aquatic >... | reverse complement strand
GACACGGTCTTCTCGGCATCAGGCCGCACCATCGAGTTCCCCGGTTACCTCCGGGCGTACGTCGAAGGTGCCGACGATCCCGAAGCGGAGCTCGAGGACCAGGAGTCGCCGATCCCACCCGTCGCGGAAGGTGAGACCGTCGACTGCCGCGATCTCGAGGCCAACGGCCACTCGACGCAGCCACCGGCTCGTTATACCGAGGCCAGCCTCGTGAAGGAGCTCGAACAGCGCGGCATTGGCCGGCCGTCCACATATGCCGCGGTGATCCAGACCATCCAGGACCGCGGCTATGTATGGAAGAAGGGGAGCGCGCTCGTGCCGTCGTGGACGGCGTTCGCCACGGTGCAGCTGCTCGAACGCCACTTCGATCATCTGGTCGACTACGGCTTCACCGCCACGATGGAAGAGTCTCTCGACGTGATCGCCGCCGGCCAGGGCGAGTCCGAGAAGTGGCTCGACGCGTTCTACAACGGCAACGGCACACCGGGCCTCAAGGCCATGGTGGGCGACGAGCACATCGCGACCATCGATGCGCGCGAGATCAACAGCGTTCCGCTCGGTGCCGACGATGAGGGTCGCGAGATCGTCGTGCGCGTCGGTCGGTACGGCCCGTACCTCCAGCGCGGCGACGACCGCGCGTCGTTGCCCGACGAGCTCCCGCCCGACGAGCTTTCGATCGAGTTCGCGACGGACCTCCTCGCCCGCGGTCGCGACGAGGGCCGCAACCTCGGGGTCGATCCGGTGACGGGTCTCACGGTCATTGCCCGCGACGGTCGCTATGGGCCCTACGTACAACTCGGCGAGATCCCCGAGGGCAACGGCAAGAGCGTGAAGCTCGCGGCGAAGGACAAGCCGAAGACGGCGTCGTTGTTCAAGACGATGACGCTCGATCACATCACGCTCGCCGACGCGCTCGAGCTGCTGTCATTGCCGCGAGTCGTGGGCGCCGACGCGGACGGCACCGAGATCACCGCGCAGAACGGCCGGTACGGGCCCTATATCAAGAAGGGCGCCGATAGCCGGAGCATCGAGACCGAGGAACAACTGCTCACGATCACCGTGGAGCAGGCGGAGGCGGTCTTCGCCCAACCGAAGCAACGGCGCGGCCGTCAGACCAAGCCGCCGCTGGCGGAGCTCGGGACCCATCCCGACTCGGGGGGAATGATCAAGGTTCTCGAAGGCCGATTCGGTCCGTACGCGACGGACGGCACCACCAACGCGTCGTTGCCGCGCGGGATGACCCCCGAGCACGTGACGCTCGAGGAAGCCGTCGCGTTGTTGCGGGCCCGGGCCGAGAAGGGCCCGGCCAAGCCGCGCACGACGGCCAGGAAGTCAACGAAGAAGACCGCCAAGAAGACGACGGCAAAGAAGACGACGGCAAAGAAGACGACGGCAAAGAAGACCGCGGCAAAGAAGACCGCGGCCAAGAAGGCGAGCGGTACGACCGACCAGCCGGCGGTGACATCCGACTGATCGGCTCGGAATCGGCGACCCGGAGGAGTCCGCTCCGCCCGGAAACTCCCGCGTAGGCTGGCTGCGACGTGACTGCCGAGATACCCGCGCCGTTCATCCCTCCCCGGCCGGAGGAGCCGCCCGTGCCGCCCGCCTTTTGGCGGGTGTTCGGGACGAAGGACTATTTCCGCCTGTGGATCGCGCAGGTCGCGTCGAGTCTCGGCGACTGGATCGGCATGCTGGCGATCCTCGCGATAGCGGACCGCCTGTCGGGCCACTCGGGTGCGGCCGTGAGCCTCGTGATGATGGCCCGGGTGGTCCCGGGGTTCTTCCTCGCCACCGTCGGCGGCGTGTTGGTCGATCGGTGGGATCGCCGCAAGGTGATGGTGACGTGCGACATCGGACGGGCGGCGCTGCTCGCCGCGCTGCCCTTCATCGGCACGTTGTGGGGCCTCGTGCTGGTGTCCTTCGCGTTGGAGATCCTCACGCTGTTGTGGGGCCCGGCCAAGGACGCGTCGGTCCCGAACATCGTGGGCAAGGACCAGCTCGCGTCGGCGAACTCGCTCAGCTTGTTCGCCTCGTTCGGGACCTTTCCGATCGGCGCGTTGATCTTCGCGTCATTGGCCGGCATCGCGCGGCTCCTCGGCAACATCCCCGCGTTGAACTCGTTGAAGGTCGATCAGGAAGTGCTCGCGTTGTGGGTCGACGGCCTGACCTACCTCCTGTCCGCGTTCATCGTGTTCCGTCTGCCCCTCGGTCGCCGAGAGGGAAAGGGCGAAGACCAGCACATCGACCTGACGCAGACATTCCGCGACATCAAGGAAGGGTTCGGTTTCCTCGCCCAACACCGACTCGCGCGCGGCGTGATCGTCGGACTCGGCGTCGGGATCATCGGTGGCGGGGCGATGATTCCCCTCGGTCACGCCTTCGCGGATCAAGGTTTGCAGGGCGGGTCGGCGACGTTCGGGCTCTTGATGGTGGCGCTGGGTACGGGTGCGACCGTCGGCGTGACCACACTGATGGCCGTGCAGAAGAAGGTCCCCCGCGACCTCGTGTTCTACATGGCCGTGACCGGTACCGGTGTGGCGTTGATCGCGGCCGTGTCGTTCTCGACGCTCGCGCCCGCGATGTTCTGCGTGGCCGCGGTCGGTGCGTGTGCCGGGACGGCCTATGTCACCGGTTTCACGATCTTGCAGGAACAGGTGGCCGACGAGCTCCGGGGCCGGACCTTCGCCACGCTCTACACGGTGGTTCGGATGTGCCTGTTGATCTCGCTGACGGTGTCGCCCTTGTTCGCGGATCTCTTCGACACGTTGGGCAACGAGTGGCTCGAGCACCACGCAGTGCATCTCTGGACTTGGCAATACGGACTGCCGGGCTTTCGGCTCGCGTTGTGGAGCGGCGGCTTCCTGGCCATCTTCGCCGGGCTGTACGCTCGCCACGAGGTGAAGCATTCGCGTCGGACACTCGATCACCCGGCGTCCGGGCTGGCAGCATGAGCGCGCGCGGGACGTTCATCGTGCTCGAAGGCGGCGACGCCTGCGGGAAGAGCACGCAGCATCGTCTGCTGGTGGAACGCCTCACGGCGAGCGGTCGCGATGTGGTGGCGACGTTCGAGCCGGGGGCAACGTCGGTCGGTCGGAGACTGCGTGCCCTGTTGCTCGAGAGCGACGAATCGATCGACCCGACGGCCGAGATGTTGTTGATGGCTTCGGATCGGGCCCAGCACATCGCCGAGGTCGTACGTCCGGCGCTCGAACGCGGCGCGGACGTGGTGAGCGACCGGTTCCTGCCGTCATCGCTCGCGTATCAGGGCGTGGCTCGCGGACTCGGGATCGATGCGGTCGCCGCGGCCAACGAGCTCGCGACGAGTGGCCTCGTGCCCGACGTCGTGATCGTCATCGACGTGCCGGAATCTGTCGCCTTGGCCCGGCGAGGAGACGAGCCCGACCGGATGGAACGGGAGAGCCGGGAGTTCCACGAGCAGGTTCGCGCCGCCTACCGGGATCTCGCCCCGCGCTTCGGCTGGATCGTCGTCGACGGTTCGAGCACCCCCGAAAACGTCGCCGCGCTCGTCTGGACCGCCGCCGCCCCCTCCCTGGTGCGTACCTGAAGCCGATTCTTTCGGCTCGAGGTACGCACGTAGGCTGCGGGGCATGTTCGATCGGGTCGTGGGGCAGGAGCGGGCCGTCGCCATCTTGGAGCACGCGGTCGAGCGGCCCGTCCACGCGTACCTCTTCGTGGGACCGCGCGGTTCCGGTGCCGAGGACGCGGCGCGGAGCTTCGCCGCCGCGCTGGTCGACACGGGCGACGACCCGACCGTCGGGGATCGCGTGCACCGGGGACGCCACCCGGACGTGGTCGAGATCGACCCGCCCGAGCAACAGATCCGGGTCGAGCACGCGGAGACGGTGATCCACGAGGCGTCGACGAGCCCGATCGAATCGGAGCGGAAGGTGATCGTCATCTTCGAGGCCGATCGCATGAACCCCTCGACCGCGAACAAGCTCCTCAAGACGCTCGAGGAGCCGTCACCGCGAACCGTGCTCGTCCTCGTGACGTCGTCGCCCGACGATCTGCTCGAGACCGTCCGGTCTCGGTGCCAGCGCATCGACCTCGCGCCGCTCTCCGAGGACACGGTCCGCGCCGCGCTGGAGCGCGAAGGCATGCCGCCCGATCGAGCAGCGCTCGCGGCGCGGCTGTCGGGCGGTCGCCTCGATCGGGGCCGTTCGCTCGCGGGTGGCTTCGCGCCACTGCGCGATGCCTTCGTGGTGGCGGCCGGCCGTCTCGACGGAACCGGATCGATGGCCATCCGCATGGCTGACGAGTTGGGTGCCGCGGTCGCGGAGGCCGTCGCGGCGGTGCGCGGTCACCACGAAGCAGAGGTCGTCCAGCTCGATGAGGAGATCGAACGATCGGCGTATCCGGATCGCGCCGCGCAGTCGTTGCGGAAGCGACTTGCCGAACGTCACAAGCGCCAGGACCGGCGGGCGCGCATCGATGCGCTGCTCGAAGGGATCACGGCGTTCGAGACGGTGTATCGCGACGCGCTCGTGCCCGCGGACGCGGCCCGCAACATCGACCGACCCGGCCTCGTGCTGTCCGCGCGCGCCGCGAGCGAAGCGCTGGACGCGTGTCGAGTGGCCCGGGAGTCGATCGAGTTCAATCCCAACGAGGCGATCCTCCTCGAACGGCTGCTCCTGCGGCTCCCGGCGTCCGGGGGCCGGCGCGGGGACGGCTAATGTCGGGCCCTTCGCCGGGGTAGCTCAGTCGGCAGAGCAGCTCACTCGTAATGAGCAGGTCAGGGGTTCGAATCCCCTCCCCGGCTCCACCAGGGGAACGCTCCACCTCCGGCTCGTGATGGGAAACGCGAGCGGGCCGAGTTCGGGTCCGCTCGGCGTGAAGGAGGCGAGGTTGTACGCGTTGGACGCCGTGGCCGGCGCGGTCAAGTGGACCACGGCCGCCGCTCTCACCGCTGTCGAATCGTCGCCCGCGATCGCGAACGGGATGGTGCACGTCGGATCGGACGACGACGACGTGTACGCGTTCGGGTTGCCGTAGGCAGCCGAGAGCGCAGGAGGCGTTGGGGGCGACGGCTCTGACCGCGGTGCTTCCCGACTCCGCCTTTCTGCTTCGTCATGAGCAGGTCAAGGGGTTCGGAATCCCCTCCCCGGCTCTCAGGGCCATTCGGCTGCATCCTCAGCGCGATCGTGTGGCTCCTCTTCCTCAATGGGTCAGCACGCCGTTCAGGAACAGCGCCACCGCGTGCTGCAGACGGAACTCCTCGCTCTTGCGGCTTCGGCGGGACCCGAACGCAGCGAACAGGGCGGGCATCGCGGCGACCATGGCGATGAACTGCTCGGCCGCGATCTCGGGTTCGTCGACGGTGATGGTGCCCTTCACGACGTGCCGTCGGAGGACCTCGACGACGGCTTGGATGCCTGGCGACCAAGCCATGCCCTTCGCGCTCAGCGCGAGCTCGGGGAACCGCGCGGATTCGGCGATCGCGGTCCGAATCAGCCGGACGATGTCGGGGGCGAGGGCGTGCCGCTGGATGGATCGGGCGATGGCGGTCAGCGCGACGACCAAGTCGTCATCGTGCGTCTCGTCGACCGGCTCGACCCAGTGCAGGTTCTGGAACGCCCACGGGATCACCGTGGCGAACAGCACGCGCTTGTCCGGAAAGCGCGCGTACAGCGTGGGCTTGGAGACCTCGGCCGCTCGGGCGACGTCCTCCATGGCGACGCCTTCGTACCCGTGCTCGACGAACGCAGCGATTGCCGCCTGTCGGATCCGCTCTTCGAGTCGTGCGGCTTCGGCCTGGGTGGGCCGCCCCCCTCGGTTCTGTCGGGTCGTGTTCCTGGTCGTCATCGAAGCGATCCTGCCATTGACAAACTACACATCGTCGTGTAGTTAGATTACACACGATGCCGTGCAGTTGGCTCCGGAGTCACGTCCTCTGGGTCCCTTCCCGCCGTCGAGTCGCTCGCGCGTCACGAAGACGCGAAGAAGAAGGCGGTTCCGAAGATGACCAACTTCGACGAAGTCAATTACATGAGTGCTGACGAGTCGCTCATCCAGGACCCGTACCCGTACTACGACTACTTGCGCGACCGCTGCCCGGTTCAACACGTCGACGCTCTCGGTGTGATGGCCGTGACCGGGCACGAGGAGTTGGCCGCCATCCAGCGCGACACTGCGAACTACTCGTCGTGCAACTGCTTGGCGGGAATGTTCGTCCCGATGACGATCCCCGAGGACTGCGAGGACCTCGGCCCGATCATCGAGGCCGCCCGGGTGCAAGCTCCCGTCGAGCTCGCGCCCTTGGCGACCGTGCTGGTCAGCCTCGACCCTCCCGTTCACACCGACCAACGAGCCCTGCTCAAGCGCGTCTTCTCCCCGAATCGACTGCGGGAGAACGAAGCGTTCATGTGGCGTCTCGCCGACCGGCAGATCGACGAGTTCATCGAGAAGGGTGCGTGTGAGCTGTTGAGCGACTATGCGAAACCTTTCTCGACGCTCGTCGTCGCTGATCTGCTCGGCGTGCCCGAGTCAGACCACAAGATGTTCAGAGAGAACCTTGGCGGTGGACCGCTGGAGTCCATGGGGGACCAGGGGATGACCTCGGTCGACTTCCTCGGGGACTACTTCACCGGCTATGTGGAAGAGCGCCGTCGCTCACCTCGAGACGACGTGCTGACGTTCTTGGCCGAGGCACGGTACCCGGACGGCTCGACGCCGGAGCCGGAAGTGGTCGGCAGGGTTGCGTCGTTCCTCTTTGCGGCTGGTGGTGACACGACTTCCGGGCTCATCCTCTCGGGGATGCGGATCATGTGCGAGCGGCCGGAGCTGCAGGCTCGTCTGCGCCGCGAGCGTGATCGCATCCCCGATTTCGTCGAGGAGACCCTGCGCTACGACGGCATCGTCAAGACCACCTACCGCATGGCGAGGCGCAACACCCGGATCGATGGAATGGAGATCCCGATCGGCACGACGATGATGCTGCTGCTGAGTGGGGCCAACCGCGACCCGAAACGATTTCAAAGCCCAGCGGAGTTCGACCTCGACCGTCCGAATGCCCGGGAGCACCTGGCCTTCGGCCGCGGTCCTCACGCCTGTGCCGGCGCGCCGCTTGCTCGTACGGAGGCTCGCGTGACGTTCGGACGCTTCATCGATCGGATGTCGGATATCCGGCTCTCCGAATCGAAGCACGGCTCCGCAGGGGCTCGCCGCCACGACTACGAGCCGTCCTACGTCCTCCGGAAGTTGCTCGCGCTCAATCTGGAGTTCACCCCCGCGAACTGACCGTCACGACGACCGGCACCAGCACGGAGGAACAACTGATGGCCATGCGAATCCTGGTGGACCGCACCCTGTGCGACTCTCAGGCGATCTGCGTGTCGCTCGCCCCCGACATCTTCCAGATCGGCGACGAAGACATCATGCATGTCGCGAACGAGAGCCCCGACGACGAGGCCCGTCCACTCGTGACCGCGGCACTGAACTCGTGCCCCAAAGGGGCGATCATGCTCGTCGAAGAGTGACGAATGGTCGTCAGGGGTCACCCCGCCATTCTGCGGCTGGTTGTACCTCGGCCGGAGAAGAACGGCGAATTGCTCGGAGAATCGAACGAAAGGACACGTGATGGGGTTGCTTGACGGCAAGGTTGCGGTGATCACCGGCGCGGGATCGGGGATGGCCAAGGCGTCGACGAAGGCGTTCGTCCGGGAGGGCGCGAAGGTCGTTGCTGCTGACGTCAGTGGGGCGGAGAAAGACACCGCAGCCGAGGTGGGGGAGGGCGTGTTGCCGGTCCACTGCGACGTCACCAAGGAAGCCGATGTCGCGGCCATGTTCGATGCGGCATTGAAGGAGTTCGGGCGCGTCGACGCGCTGCTGAACGTCGCGGGTATCGGAGGGGGAATGACCCCGGTCGCCGACGTCACCATGGAGGAATACGACGCCGTGACGGGCGTCGACCTCCGGGGTGTCATGCTCGGGATGAAGTACGGCATCCGGGCCATGCTCGAGACCCACGGTGGGGCGATCGTCAATTGGTCGTCGATTGGCGGCCTCAACGCCTCGGTGGCGCCGACGAGCGTGTATTCGGCGGCAAAGGCCGGGGTCATCGCGGTGACCAAGGCGGCTGCGGTCGAGTACGGCGACCGAGGGATCCGGGCCAATGCGATATGCCCGGGGTTCATCCTGACCGAGATCATGGGCGCTGCCGCCCTCACGAGCGAGCACTTTGTTGGCATGTCCGCCAAGTCGGCACTCGGGCGGGCGGGGCAGCCCCATGAGGTGGCCGAGGTTGCGGCCTTCTTGTGCTCGGACCGTGCGTCGTTCGTTTCCGGTGCAATCATCCCCGTCGACGGGGCCTGGTCGGCCAAGCTCGCCTGAGCCGGCTGCGAAGACCGATCCCGAGACGAGCGTGACGGAGAGGGTGATCCTGTCGTGAAGCCGGTGTCCTTCGAGTACCACGTCCCTGAGACGATTGACGATGCGACGAAGCTGCTCGCCGAGCTGGGTGACGGGGCGAAGGTACTGGCGGGTGGTCAGAGTCTCATTCCCATGATGGCGTTGCGACTCGCGGTGTTCGAACACCTTGTCGATGTCGGGCGCATTGCCGAACTGCAGGGGATCGAGCGTCGCGAGGGCGGGCTGTGGATCGGTGCCGGCACGACGGCTGCGACTGTCGAGGCGAGTGCGGACGTGGCCTCGATGGTGCCGCTGCTCGCCAAGGCGACGCCGCTCGTCGGACACTTCCAGATTCGCAACCGCGGCACGCTCGGCGGTTCGATCGCTCATGCGGATCCGGCAGCCGAGTACCCGGCGGTCGCGCTGGCCCTCGACGCAAGCATGGACGTGATGGGGCCGAAGGGCCGCCGCACGATCGCGGCGCGCGACTTCTTCGAGGGTCACTGGAGCACGACCATGGAGCCCGACGACCTCCTCGTCGGCGTGTCGTTCCCGGTCTGGAGCGGGCGCTGCGGTTTCGCAGTCGAGGAGTTCGCCCGTCGCCACGGGGACTTCTCCTTGGCGGGTGCCACGGTGGGCGTCCAGCTCGACGGCGCGGACAGGGTCCGACGGTGTGCCATCGGGCTGATCAGCCTGGGCTCCACTCCGGAGCGTGCGGGGGCCGCGGAGACGGAGATCGTCGGCCGCCCGATCACCGAGGTTGACCCGGGGGAAGTCGGCCGGCTGGCTGTCGCGGGGCTGGAGGCGGTTCCCGCCGACCTCCACGGCTCTGCCGAATACCGTAAGCGAGTGGGCGCGGCCATGGTGGCCCGCGCGTGGACGGCGGCGATCACGGAGGCACGCGATGGGTGAGGTGTTGGTGGAGTTGACCGTCAACGGTCAGCTGCGAGAGGCAACGGTCGAGCCGCGCTTGACCCTCGCCGACTTCCTCCGTGAGCGGTGTCGTCTCACCGGGACACACCTCGGTTGCGAGCACGGCGTTTGCGGAGCGTGCACGGTGCTGGTCGACGGAGCCGCCGTTCGGTCGTGCCTGGTGTTCGCCGTCCAGGCCGATGGCGCCGAAGTGACGACGATCGAAGGCATCGGCTCGCCGGACGGCGAGCTCTCGGCCATTCAATCGGCGCTCCGCGACTGTCATGGACTGCAGTGCGGCTTCTGCACGCCGGGCTTTGTCGTGTCGGTCAGTGCATTCCTGCGCGATCACCCGAACCCCACGGATCAGGAGATCCGTGAAGCGCTCTCGGGAAACCTCTGCCGTTGCACGGGCTACCAAGGAATCGTCAAGGCGGTGCGCCAAGCGGCGGACGCCGGTCACCGCGGGGAGCTGTGATGACCGAACTGACTGCAGCCGTCGGTGCCACCCGGTACGCCGGCAGCCGTGTCCCCCGCGTCGAGGACGCTCGCCTGCTCACCGGCCGCGGGACGTTCGTCGACGACGTCACTCGCCCGGGCATGCTGCACGCCTGCTTCGTGCGCAGCCCGTTCGCCCGCGCGCGCGTCCGCGGCGTCGACGCGTCCGAGGCGCTCGCGCTCCCCGGTGTGCATGCCGTGTTCACGGCCGCCGACCTCAACGATGGTGTGCACGAGCAGTGGTACACGATGATGGGGCGGGCCACCCCGACCACGCCGCTGCCCCCGCTCGCGGAGGGGGAGGTGCGTTTCGTCGGCGACCCCGTCGCCCTGGTCGTGGCCGACAGCCGCTACGTCGCCGAGGACGCGTCGGAGCTCGTCGACGTCGACTACGAGCCGCTTCCGCCGGTGGTCGACTACCTGGGCGCGGAGCACGCCGGCGAGCTCGTGCATCCCGACTATCCGGGCAACATCGTCGGCGCGATGGAGACCCCGGTGCCCGCCGAGGTCGAGGAGGTGTTCGCCTCCGCCGCACATGTCGTGAACGAGACCATCCATCAGCAGGCATACGCGGCGGTGCCGATGGAGACTCGTGGCATCGTGGTCGAACGGTCGGGGGCGAGCGGGGAGCTCACGATCTGGTCCGCGACCCAGGCGCCTCACGAGGTGCGCGCCTACTGCGCCCGGCTCCTCGGCCTGCCCGAGCATCGGATCCGGGTCGTGATGCGTGACACGGGCGGCGCGTTCGGCCAGAAGGTCATGGTCTCGCGCGAGGAGATGTGCGTGATGCTCGCGGCCATGAAGGTCCCGGCCGCGCTCAAGTGGATCGAGGACCGGCGCGAGAACCTCATGGCCGCCGGCAAGGCCCGCATCGAATGCGGCGACGTGCGCATGGCCTTCGACCGCGACGGTGCGATTCTCGCCGCACAGATCGACTATCTCGAGGACGCCGGCGCCTACCCCATCCCCTGGCCGGTGGGATCGGGGATGGCCGCGGCCCTCCTCTTCCCGGGCCCATACCGCGTCCCGAAGGCCGCCTTCAGCGCGAAGTTCGTGTTCACCAACACGGCCGGGCGCACCGCGTACCGAGGCCCGTGGCAGTTCGAGTCGCTCGCGCGCGAGGTGCTCCTCGATATCGCGGCGCGCCGGATCGGCATCGACGCCGTGGAGCTGCGCCGGCGAAACCTCCTGCGCAGTGACGAGCTCCCGTACACCAACCCCAACGGCATGCCCTACGACAACGTCACACCATTGGAGACCTTCGAGCACGCGCTGGCGATGCTCGACTACGCAACCTTTCGTCGCGAGCAGGCCGAGGCCCGCGCCGGCGGACGTTACGTCGGCGTCGGCACTTCCACCTACATCGAGCCCACCACCAGCGGCATGGGCAACTTCGCCACCGAGGGCGCGACGATGCGGATCGAGCCGTCCGGCAAGGTCAACGTCTACGTCGCCGGCGGGTCGAGCGGCAACAGCATCGAGACGACAGTCGTGCAGCTGACCGCCGATGCGCTCGGCGTCGACATAGACGACGTGAACACCATCCAGGGCGACACCGCGATCACCCCCTACGGCGCCGGCGCCGCCGGCAGCCGCAGCGGCGGCATGACCGCCGGCGCGGTCCGAGAGGCCTCCGCCGTGTTGCGCGACAAGCTCATCGCCATCGCGGCACATCGGCTCGAGGCAGCCATCGAGGACATCGAGCTCGCCCACAGCCGCGCGAGCGTGCGGGGCACACCGTCGATCGGGATCGGCTACGGGGAGCTCGCCGAGCTCGCGTACTTCCGGCCCGGTGAGCTGCCGCCCGGCGTACCGGCCGGGCTCGAAGTCAGCGCCCGGTACGCCGTGGAGGCGGCCACGCTCTGGGCCAACGCCACTCACGTCTGCACCTGCGAGGTCGACATCGCGACCGGCCAGGTGACGCTGTTGCGTTACATCGTCGCCGAAGACTGCGGCCCGATGATCAATCCCAACGTGGTGGAGGGCCAGATCGCCGGGGGCACCGTCCAGGGCATCGGCGGCGTCCTCTACGAGCACCTCGCCTACGACGTCGACGGCAACCCCGTCGCGACGACGTTTATGGACTACCTCCTGCCTACCGCGGCCGAGGTGCCGGTGATCGAGTACGGACACGTCGAGACGCCCAGTCCCGGTGCCGGGGGGTACAAGGGCGTCGGCGAGGGCGGTGCGATCGGTGCGCCACCCGCGGTCGTCAACGCGGTGGCCGACGCACTTGCACCGCTCGGCGTCACCATCACCCGCCTGCCGCTCGGACCGTCGGAGATCGTCGCCCTCGTCGAAAAGGCCGCGGCTGACGGGCGTCCAGCAGAACGTTGACGGTGTCGCCATGTCGCCGAGCGACTCGTGGAGCTGCTGCGAATCTTGCCGGCCGGGCCGCGGACATTCAGTCCCGCGAGGCTCGAGAAGGTGTCGGCCATCGCCGGACCTCTGCGCCCCGATCGACTCGGCGTCGTGTCCTACCCGGCGGCGGGCAGTGGTCGTCGTCGAGCGCGGGTCTCGCCGTCCGCAGCTCAGTCGTGGGCGACGCCGACGACCGGTCGGTTCAGCTTCGTGCCACCCATCGAGCCACGGAACACGGCGTCGCCGAAGGCGAAGATCCCGCCGTCCGCGGCCGTCATCCAATAACCCGAGCCCGAGCTCGCCAATCCCACGATCGGGCTGTTGAGGTGCTTGCCGCCCATCGAACCCTGATACTTGGCGTCGCCGAACGCGAAGACGCCGCCGTCGGACGCGACGAGCCAGTAGCCCTTGCCGGTGGGTGACGCGGCCATGCCGACGACCGGGGCGGCGAGGTGGATCGCGCCGGTGGACCCGAAGTACTTGGCGTCGCCGAACGCGAAGACGCCGCCGTCGGACGCGACGAGCCAGTAGCCCTTGCCGGTGGGTGACGCGGCCA
>Ga0209048_10004921_pt1 | contig 12695 bp, 14 predicted proteins | sample FrelakmetCRP12CR_FD_187146 | JGI IMG/M metagenome (GOLD analysis project Ga0209048, IMG submission 187146) | Freshwater lake sediment microbial communities from the University of Notre Dame, USA, for methane emissions studies - CRP12 CR (SPAdes)... | ecosystem: Environmental > Aquatic >... | reverse complement strand
CGTATGGGTACGACTTCCAATCGGGGCTGCTGTCCGGCACGCGTGCGGAAGCGTTCATCCGGCCAGCGGGCACCCGCTGAGCGCGTTGTTCACCGCGGCGAGAATCTCGTTGATCGTGATCTCGCCGTCATGGTTTGCATCGCCGGCGATGCAGTCACTCGCCGGCAGGCTGCCGAGCGCGATGTTCACCATCTTCAAGAGGTCGTCAATGGTCACCGCGCCATCACCCATGCAGTCGCCGCCGCAGCCGGCGTCGATGCGGAACACGCCGCCACCGTTCGTGCCGGCGTATGCAGTGGTCGCTTTACGCGGATCGACGGCGAGCGCCTCGACGTCGGTGCTCGACAGACCCGTGTTGAACGGAATCCAGTGCGCGCCGCGGTCGGTGCTCTTGAAGACGCCGCGATCGAACGTGCCCGCGTAGACCGTCCGCGCGTCGGCGAGTGCGATGACCAAGGGCACGATGTTGGTGCTGTTCAGCCCCGTGCTTGACGGCTGCCAGCTGGCAGCGCCGTCGGCGCTCTTGAAGACGCCACCGCCGAATGTTCCGGCATAGACGGTTTCGCTATCAAGCGGGTCGACCGCGAGCGCGAAGATGCGGCGGTTCGTCAGGCCCATGTTGGCGGTCACCCAGCTGGCCGCGGCGTTGGTGCTCTTGAAGACTCCGCCGCCGTCCGTCCCTGCGTAGATGGTCTGTGGACTGCCCGGGTCGATCGCTAAGGTTGACGCGCCAGTGCTGGTGAAGCCGGCATTGGCCGGGGTCCAACTGGCGGCGTGGTTGGTGCTCTTGAAGATGCCGCCGCCCGCGGTCCCGACATACAGTACCGCGGTATCAACTGGGTCAACGACTATGGTCAACACGTTGCTGGTGGTCAGTCCGGCATTCGCAGGTTTCCAGCTGGCGGTACCGTCGGTACTCTTGAAGATCCCGGCGCTGGCCGGCGCCACGTACAACGTCTGCGGATCGTCGGGGTCGATGGTGAGCGATTGAATGACCGTGTTGGTCAGGCCGTTGCCTGCGGCGCCCCAGGTGGTCCCGCCGTTGGTGCTCTTGAAGACGCCGACGCCGGTGTCGTGCTCGCCGGCGTAGATCGTCTCCGGTTGCTGCGGATCGAGCGCCAGTGCACGCACATCGCTCACGGCTAAGCCCTGGTTCACTGGGCTCCACAGCGCCGCGCCGCTGGTGCTCTTGAAGATCCCGGCGGTGGTGGCGGCGTAGATGGTTGCGGGGTTCGAGGTCTGTAACGCGAAGCCGTGGACCGAGGTGCTGCCGAGCCCATCGTTGATGGGGGCCCAGGTGCCGCCGTGGTTGGTACTCTTGAACGCGCCGGCCGCGCTGGTGCCGACGTAGATGTTTTGCGGATGCGTCGGATCGATGCTGATCGCCCCGACGTCGGCGCCCGCTGTGATACCGGCGCCGACGGGGCCCCAGCCCGCCGCGCTGTCGACGCTGTTGAACACACCGCTGGTCGTGCCGGCGAAGAGGTTGTTGGGACTCTTCGGATCAATTGCCAGCGCCAGCACATTGGGATCGCCGATCCCGCGACCGGCTGGGTTCCAACTGGTGCCGCCGTTTGTGCTCTTGAACACGCTGTTGATGGTCCCAGCGTAGAGCGTTTGCGGAAGCGCGGGGTTGATGGCCAAGGCTTGCACGCTGCTGCTGCTCAGGCCGGCGTTTGCCGCGGTCCAGTGCGCAGCGCCATCGGTGCTCCTGAAAACACCGCCTCCACTTCCTGAGACACCGGCATAGAGTGTCTGGGGGCTGGTCGGGTCCATGACCAGGGCGCGCACCGCCAGCCCGGCCAATCCCGTGTTGGCGGCCCTCCACGTCGCCGCGCCATCGGTGCTCTTGAACACGCCACCGTTGGTGCCGATGTACAGCGTGTCGGGCTCGGCCGGGTCGATGGCGATGGCGCGCACAACGAAGTTGGTCAGTCCGGTGTTGGCGGAGTGCCAGCTTGTCGCCCCATCGGTGCTCTTGAACACGCCGCCGTTGTCCGCACCGGCGTAGAGCGTTTGGGGGTCGATCGGATCAAAGGCCACCGTGAGGACGGTCCCGCCGTCCGGGCCATTACTTGTCCAGAAGCCGGGACCAGCGAAGGCAGCGTGCGCACCCATGGGCAAGAGCAGCAGCGCAGCGAGCCTCAACCGCGAGCGACTGGTGCGAACCGCCGCCCCGATCCGTTTTGATGTCGTTAGCACACACAGCATGCGCTCCTCCTCATGACCACTGACGCCCGCTCCCGCGGAGACCTCAGGCGCATCTTCATACGTAGGCTGTCTTCCCTCTTTCCGTCAACCAGAATTGCGATTATGCGCTCCTGCCGCCGTGGCAGCTTGAGATGCGATCGTGGCTGATGCTGGCGTGCCAGCAAGGAGGGACAAATGGAAGGACTCAACCGGTGCGCCTGTCAGTGATCTTGCCAACCCCCCGCCACACGCCGTCAATCAGCCGCTCGTGGGGGAGGTAATCGGCCTTGTAGCTCATCGATGTGCAGGCGGCGACGTAGAGGCCCAGGTAGAGATACTGTAGTCCCCACAAACGGCAGAGCGCGATCTGCTTGAGGATGGAGAACGTCCCCGGGCTGACGCGTGCGTAGTGTGCATCGTAGAAGCAGTAGACTGCCGACAAGGCGTCGCTGGCCCGGTCGGCGATCGCCACCCCGATGAGCCTGCCCGCGTAGTGGTAGGTCAACTCGATCGTGTCGGTGCACGTCTCTACCAGAAACTGCTCGTAGCTGCTTGCATCGACCAACTCGTTGCCGACCAGCAGATCGCGCTCGATCTTGTGCCGATTGTACAGTGCCACCTTTTCTGCCGTGACCGTCGGCCGTCCGATCTGCGTGTGGATCGTGGCTTCGCCGCGACGGAAGACGCGTCGCTGCGTCTTGTTGGGCTCGAATGCCTCGACATCGATGCGGATCGCTTCGCAGGCGTGACAGGTGGGGCAGTGTGGACGGTACAGTAGCAGCCCCTGGCGGCGATCGCCTTCCTGCAAACGGTGTGAGAACTCGTCGGCGCGGAGTGGGCGTACCGGCAACCGCAGTGGCAACCGCGCAGTCTGCCCGTTGATGTATGGGCAACGTATCGGCGTGTCGGATACCAGCCACTCCGGCGGGTTACCTGCGAGTCGCGGGTATCTGGCGATGACGTCCATAAGTGCCCATTGATTCTAGCGAAGCGCGCCTCAGCCCAGCAAGCGAGTGGCGCGCCGCGCGCAGATGGCTGATCGCATACGGCATATGGTCCGAACCATCAGCCATCGATGACTGCTTGCGCTATCTCGCACTCCACGTGCGCGCGTTGTAAGGTTGTGCCGATGCCAACTGCAGCGGATGTCTGGCAACTGGTGAGCACCGGACTCGGCGGGTTCGACGCGGTGATGGAGTTCCGTGTCGTGCGCGCCGCTGTTGACGAGGTGGTTGTCGAGTACGTGGTCGACGACAAGCACCGGCAGCCCTACGGCATTGTGCATGGCGGCGTGCATTGCGCCGCCGTCGAGACGGCATGCTCCCTCGGCGCCGGAATCAACGCCGTCGCAAGCGGTCAGGCCGTCGTCGGTGTGGAGAATCACACCAGCTTCATCCATGCGGTGCGCTCCGGGCGGATACGGGTGACGGCGACGCCGCTGACGCGCGGTCGTCGTTCGCAGGTTTGGGAAGCCACCGCACGTGACGACGGTGGCCGCATCGTGTCGACCGGACGCGTCCGCCTGCTGTGCCTTGATCCGGGCACCGAACTCGTCGGCGAAAAGGTGGCAACGCGTTGAACGAGACAGACGCACCGGTGCGCGGCCGGCATTGCCGCATCTTCAGCGCTTCTGCCGCATGGTGACAAACTCTTCGGCGATCGTGGGGTGGATGCCAATTGTGGCGTCGAACTGCGCCTTCGTGGCGCCGCACTTGAGCGCCACGGCAAAGCCTTGAATGACCTCTCCCGCATCCGGGCCCAGCATGTGACAGCCGACGACGCGGTCTGTCGCTGCATCGACGACCAACTTGAGGAACGTGCGCTCGTCGCGGCCGCTGAGTGTGTGCTTCAGCGGCCGGAAGGTCGATGTGTAGACGTCTACCGTTCCGTAGCGTGTGCGCGCCGCTGCCTCCGTCAGGCCGACGCTGCCAATGTTGGGATAGCTGAAGACCGCAGTCGGTACGTTCGTATGATCGGGCGCGGTGGGATTATTGTGAAAGAGCGTCTCGGCCACGGCCTGGCCTTCTGCGATCGCGACCGGAGTGAGGTTGAGCCGGTCAGTGCAATCACCCACCGCGAAGATGTGCGGTACGGTCGAGCGCGAGTAGGCGTCCACCACGACGGCGCCCTTCTGGTTGCGTGTGACTCCCACGTTTTCGAGCCCGAGACCGCGCGTGTTCGGGAGGCGCCCGGTGGCGAACATGATCTCCTCCGCCTCCAGGACGCACCCATCGGCGAGCTGCGCGTGGCATATGCCCTGGGTCATCTCGATGCGCTCGACGCGCGCGTCGAACCGCAACGCTACGCCGCGCTTGACCATCTCGCGTGCCAACTCGCTGCGCACATCATCGTCGAAGCCGCGCAGAAAGAGTGGGCCGCGGTGGAGCAGGGTGACGTTCACGCCGAGACCATGGAAGATGGTAGCGAACTCCACTGCGATGTACCCGCCGCCGACTATGAGCACCCGCTCCGGCAGGCGATCGACGTGGAACGCTTCGTTCGAGGTGATCGCGTGCCCGATACCGGGAATGTCCGGCATCGCCGGCCATCCTCCGCAGGCGATCAGGATGTACTCCGCGGAATGCCGCGCTGAGCCGACGGCCACGGTGTGCGCATCGACAAGGTGGGCGCGGCCTTCGATGATGTCGACGCCGGCGATCTGCAAGAGCCGGCGGTATACGCCGTTGAGCCGCTCGATCTCGCGATCCTTGTTCGCGAGCAGCGTCCGCCAATCGATTCGTCGCTCGCCCAGCGTCCAACCGAAGCCCGCGGCGTCCTCGAAGTCATCGCGGAAGTGCGCGGCGTAGACCAAGAGCTTCTTCGGGATGCAGCCGACGTTGACGCACGTGCCACCCAGGTCACGTTCTTCGGCGACCGCCACCTTGGCGCCAAACGTCGCCGCCATGCGGCTGGCGCGCACGCCGCCGGAACCGGCGCCGATCACGAAGAGGTCGTAGTCGTACATGCGTGCGCCCATCAGTCGATCACGTCCCTTTCGCACTAACTCCGTGCAGTGGCAACCACGGCGCTTGGATGCCGAGAGCGATGGCGTCAGGGTATTGCGGTAGTCACGAATCAATCAACGGTAGATTTCTCGGTGGTGCGCCGAAGGCGATCATGGTCGCACGTGGACTCGAACCACGGACCTCCTGCATGTGAGACGGGTCGGGGGAAAATTCGCAGACGTCCGCGGAAGTCCTAAGTGATTCATTGTGCGGACGATTGTCGCGAGGTGGTTTTCCGCCAACATCCGCCCACGAGCGCCAATTTCCGCCCCATTGGCTACAATCTGGCTACAGAAATCATCATTGAGAAGGAGGAGGGGTCATGGTCAAGGAACCGCAGACCGTCTTCCAGAAGGTCGTCCAGGAGATCGGCGAGGAGGCTGCGCGGCTTCCGGGATGAATTTCGCCGGGCAGGCGCTCAGCGGCTGGGGCGAAGCGTTTGCCCGGCAGATCTTCGGCAATCCAAGGAACCGTCGTCGGTTGCGTTGAAGCGCCCGGCCGGGGGGGTGTGAGTAGGCGGGATGAGCAATTCACATTTCATTACCTGCTGCCCCGTTCGCCTCGAAACTCAACGTGCGCATCGGTATGATCGGCAGTCTCGTCGATGGCTATATTCGAGAAAACGTCAGGCGAATGAAGCTACCGAATGCGCATCTAGCGAGCGTCGAGCGGGAGAAGGTTGCCGACTACCTGCTCAATCCCGGGCATCGGTTCGGGGCCAGCAAGGCTCGGTTCTTTACCGCCTTCGGCTTTCACCTGGACGACTGGGAAACGCTTGCCCGCGCGCTGCTCGAGCACGGCCAGCAACATGAAGTGAGCACGAAGAACGATACGGGGTTTGGTCCCCGCTACGAGGTGGATGGCCCACTCAACACGCCTGACGGCCGTTCACCTCGCGTGCGCACGGTGTGGCAGCTCGATCACGGTCAAGTTGCGCCCCGGCTGATCACCGCGTATCCTTTGGGAGAAGCATGATGACGATCAAAGAGCACGATTGCGTGGTATTGACCGAAGATGTTCGGGAAGCCGGACTCGAAGCCGGTGATATTGGCACGGTCGTGCACGTTCACGGGACAGGTGCCGGCTATGAGGTTGAGTTCATGACCCTAGCCGGGGAGACCATGGCCGTGGTCACCCTGCGACCTCCACAGGTGCGCTCGATCCAGTCTCGCGATGTTGCTCACGTCCGCGAATTAGCTGCAACCGGATCTTGAGGGGCGTGCAGCGGGACATTCTCGCCCCAGGCAACCGGCATGTGCCCGTCCCACCATTCCGGTGCCTCGGAAAAATTGTCGCGCGCAGATATGATCCGGTGAGCGGAGAGGACGGACATGCGAGCTTCGTCCGGCGTGTCCTGCGTCACCATCTCTGAACACACACGAAAAGCGAATGGGTAAGGTAGTGCGCGTTGCGCACGCGGGCCTCCGCCTGTGGCGGCTCCACGACAGCATCGAACAACGACTCGCGTGGCCGCGATAGGGGGCACGCGAACCGGAAAGCCCAATGCGCCAAGAGAGGAATCGAACCCCCGACCTGCGACTTACTGTAAACTCGCGCTCGCCGTAGCGCTTCGCGATCTCAAAGACTGCCGAGAGGCGATGAACCGTTTAAGATCGGCGAGCCGTTCCGCGGCTCCGGCGACATCTACGCGCACTTCCGCGAGCACCTCGCCGAGGAGATGTGCGAGCACTTCTACGCGGTGGTGCTCGACAACAAACACCGGAAAATCCGCGACGTCGGTGTGAGCAAGGGGTCGCTCACCGCCTCGATAGTGCACCCACGTGACGTCTTTACGCAGGTGATGCGGTGGTCGGCGGCGGCTGTGGTCTTCGTCCATAATCATCCGAGCGGCGACGCTACGCCCAGCAAAGAGGACATCGAGATCACCCGCCGGCTGAGAGAAGTCGGCGACATCATGGGCGTGCGCGTCCTCGACCACATCATCATCGGCCGCGGCCGATACGTCAGCTTCGTGGATGATGGGTACTGGTGAGGTCGTTACCCGTTACGAGCCGTCAGGCATCCCCTGGCGGCTCTTCTTCGTTGTCAGCTACCGATCTGTTAGCGTGACGCCGATGTACTACGATGACACCGCGCTCCGGGTCTGCGACTGCTGCATCGAAGTCATTCCCAACGGGACACCGTTCCGGTCCGGAAGCGCCCCGGAGCAGATTATTCTCTTGGCCCGAGAGCCGAGAGTGTCCTTCGAGCGTCACCCGGACGGCACCGCCCGCGTGGACCTGTGCCTGACATGTGCGGATAGCTCGGAGCTTTTCCGCGCTATAACCACGGAGGCCGTGGACTTCCTCCACTAGGCCGTTGTCGCGCACCGACCGGTGGTTGACAGGTTGTTTCTATCGCGAACGTTGGCGCTCAGGCGCGGCCCTCTCTTGGCCGTCGCCTGGAGCAGCGGGTTCGGCATCGTTCATGGTGCGAAGATCTCGCCCAACACCGCAAGCAGAGAATCACCCGTGCGTTTGTCAATCTGTCCCAGTTTGCGAATCAGGCGAGCTTTGTCGACGGTGCGTAACTGGTCAAGGACGACCTGACCTTCCTTGCCACGAAATCGGCAGTGGATACGCGAGGGGTATGCACGGCCCTTCGTCGTCATCGGTGCCACGATGACGGTGCCGATATTACGGTTCATTTCATCCGGTGAGACGATGACCGATGGGCGGGTCTTGCGAATCTCGCGCCCGACGGTCGGATCAAGGCTGACCATATAGACCTCAAACCGCTTCACCATTGCCACTCGCTCTCGTCCCACCGCGAGGTAGAGGCAAGATCGCCATCGAGCAAGCGATCATCCCCCGCCAAGGCCATTTTACGGAAGGCGACGTCCCAGCCCTCGCGCGGCCGCGATGCCGGGCGAATGACCAGACGGTTTCCCTCAGCCTCAATCGTGACTTCCTCGCCAAGACCCGTCTGCTGCAGAAGCAACTTCGGAATCCGGACACCACGAGAGTTTCCGATGCGAACGATGCGCGTCTTCATAGTGGCTACATCGTAGGCACATTCGAATGTCGGACGCAATCGCCCCGCCGCCGGACGACGGCTATCAGCGGCGCGCGGCCGCCGCATGGGGGCAGTGCGTCCGAAACACCTCGGTCGCGTAATGCGTCGCGCAGCTATGGAGATCAACCCAGAGCCGCTGGTCTTGTTCGAAATATACCTGGCCCGCTTCTGCCATTTTCGGGACTACTCGGAGGGCATGGTGCCTTCCCGGCAGCCGATTCGAAAGAGCTGTTCCGCGAACGAAGTGATCAATTCCCGACTGGCGATCGTAGCGCTCCAGTTGTTTGGAATGCCACTCTCTCCATAGAATGCACCGGCCAACTGCCCGTACACGGCCCCTGTCGTATCGGCATCGTGGCCGAGGTTGACGGCGAGCAGAGCCCCGTCGCGAAACGACTCGCTGCGATGAAACGCCCAGAGTGCGGCTTCCAGCGACTCGACGACATATCCGCTGCCACGGATGTCGGGCGGGTTGCGGCGCTTGAAGGAACCCGACGCGATGGTAGCGATTTTCGGCGACAGTGTTACCGTGCTCCAGATTCCCGGCTCAGGCTCGAAGTAGTCCCTTAGCAATTCGTCCTTCGATTCGCCGCGAGCGGCGCCCACAATGAGGGCGGCCAGATACCGGCATGCGTCAACACACTCGATCAGAGCGTGCGTGGTGCGCGAGCTGTCCGCGGCACACGCGATGGCCTCGCGCGGTGTCCGCACAAAGAAGAGCGGCACTGGTGCGAGGCGCATGATCGAGCCGTTGGCGGCGCTCATGGGATCGGTCGAACCGCAGTACGGTTCACCGGTCCGTTGGAACTCAGCCAAGGCCCGGCGGACGGTGGTGCCGATGTCGAAGCAGCGCCCGTTACTGCTCAGATGGCCCTGCTGCCACCAGCGGAGATACCGCTCCATCTGATCACGCGGGTCGAAGCCGCGACGTTCGATGAGACTCTCAGCGAGGCAGAGAGCCATCGAGGTGTCGTCGGTCCACTCACCCGGCTTCAGACCAAACGGCCCACCGCCAACGATGTCCTCAATCGGTGTGAACGTACCGGGTGATCGAAACTCCAGTGTCGTGCCGAGTGCATCGCCGGCCGCCAGACCGAGAAGGCTCCCCCGATATCGTTCGATTCGCTGAATCGTCATCGAATCACTCCGACGCTCAGGTCGCGGGCATCTTAGACCGCCGGCCCGAAGTGTTCGTGCCCGCCGTTGAACACCCGCTCAAACGGTCCAATGAATCGCTTCTCGTCGGACCAATCTGTGATCGCAAACACGACGTGCTCGAATGCGCCACGGAACGTGTTTCCCAACGCCTCCCGAAACAAATTGGCGATTTGCTTGCCGTCGTTTTCGAAGGCACCGCAGCCCCATGCCCCAAGGACGAGAGCCGAATGCTGATGCCGTTCGGCAACCGCCAGCGCGTTGAGAATCCGTTTCCACATGACCGGTCCAATCTCACCCTCGCGTTCGGGAACATACCTCCGAACGCCCCCTGCATGGACGGCAGGACAGGTAATGATTGCGCAGGCATACGGAGTGTCCAGTAGCGTGCCATCATCGGCTCGCAGGATCGGCACCTTCGGGGAGTAAATGACATAGTCGGTGTAAAACGGATCGTCCCTGCCGCAGTGCAGTCCATACATTGGATTGTCACGCAGGCAGCTCCAGAGCGCCGAGGATCGCGCCAGGTATTCTTCTTGAGCACGAGCGCCGGACAAGAATCCTCCCCCCGTGGCGGCAGCGATGTCAATCGTGCGCCCGATGATGCCACACTGTACGTCGGCTGTATCCTCTGACCCGCAGCGAGGGCATGCCGGGAGCGTGGCCTCCTCGAAGCGGAGTATTGTCTCCCAAGCGCCCGGATACTGCTTTTCCATATGATCCAATGCTTCTTTGCACACCGCCACGTACCGCAGCAGCGTACGTTCCGAGATGTCGAGCGCCTGCTGAATCCCTTCGAGGCTCCAGCCGTAGCGGCGCCCGTGCAGCTCGTGAACGATGCGTGCCAGGCGCGTTGCCGCGCCGTAGGTCGGTTTGCGCCGTCGGGTCGCCAGGCTGCCCTCCTCCGGTTCGCAGCCATCGTTTGGCCTGAAGCCGGGGCCGCCAACCGTTGTCAGCCCCCTCTGTAGCACACATCGGGCGGGCGGGCGGAACCGCCGCAGGTTCTCCAGGCCATGGGACAGCACAGGGCGACCCGCAGTCGCCTGCCGACCCTGTCAGCTGCCGCCACTTGAGACTAATTCCCTGGCTGACGGTCATCTCGGCACTTGCACATCGCTGCGTCATTGGCCTTCATCCACGGCAGCAACTCCTCGGCCTGCTTGGCGAGACACCCAACGATCGAGGGACCCAGAGAATGAACTTCCACTTGACGCTGTTGGCCGCCTTGCCGTACGCTTCCTCACAGTATTCATTCAGCAATGGCCCCAGACGAAAGGATGTTTCTTATGGCGACACGAGCCGTTGATCTTGAAGGTGTGCCCGAAGACCAGGCCCGGGCGATCGAAGAGCAGGCGCGCTACTGGCGGGAGATGACCGCACGAAGGGGCGGCGCAAAGGTGAGTGATCTGCCACGCTGGCCCGGTATTGCGCCGCTCCCCGAGAAGCTTCGCCGGCGCGAGATCTACGACGATGTCGGCTGATCGCGCCCTGCTCGATACCAACATCCTCATCTATGCCCTTGATCCCACATCCAGCTTCTACCCCGCGTGTGATGCACTCTTGGAACGAACCAAGACCGCGGGTGCCGGCCTGTGCATCGCTCCGCAGAACCTGGCTGAGTTCTACGCCATCGTAACGAACGCTCGCCGCGTCCCTACGCCGCGCACACCCGCGGAGGCTTTGGCAGTCATCGAGTAGTTTCTCGAACGACCCGGACTGGAGCTGCTCCCGGTGCCCACGGACATGGTCGCACGGTGGATCGCGCTCGTCCGGCAGCATCCCGTAGTCGGCGGCGATCTTTTCGACATCCAGCTCATCGCCACCATGCTCGGGAACGGCATTACTCGCATCTACACATTCAATCGCGACGATTTCGTCCCCTTTTCCGAGCTTGAAGTGATCGCGCCCACCGTCGGCGACCCGGAGCCGAGCCCAGCCACACCGCGCTCGTCCGCGGACGAATAGCGCCCCAGCGGATCTTCGGCCCAAGCCGCCAGCAAGCTCTGGCGGCTCGTCTTCGCACACACAGCCCCTCCGAGCGGCGCGTGGACATCGACGTCGGCATCCATTGCTTTGACGGCCGTGCCTATTTGACCCTCCGCGGGGGAAGGCCCACCGCACACCAACCAGCACGTCAGCGCGCCGCCCGCGGGCAGACTCACGCCGGCACTGTGTGCCGGTCCGCCCATTGCGGTACAGTGAAAGGGGGTACGTATGAAGCGAAATGACTCGCGGCTCGCCGCGCAGTTGCTGAACGCGGCGATCTTCGCGGCGCGCAAGCACCGCGACCAGCGGCGCAAGGGCGCGGAAGCGGCGCCCTACATCAACCACCCCATCGAAGTCGCGGAGATCCTGGCACGGATCGGTGGTGACCAGAAACGGCGCTCAGCGTACTTCGACTGGGCCGCAGCCGTCGTGGATGGCTGCCGCGGTACCAATCAGAAGATCGAGCGACACTTCGATGCTGTGCTCCGCGAGGCGACTTTCCCTGGGGCGTGCGGCGACGTTTGCTAGCGGCCTTTGTTTGATCATTAACGCACTTCGCTATATATTCGCCCCTCGGATTTTTGCACAGATGTGGGTGGCGAGGTGACGCAACTACTTTTCGACGAAATTGGCTATTGGTCGGAGGTCAAGCTCGACATTATTCGGGAGTATGCCCAAGCGTACTCGACGATTCTCTCCGCACAGGCGAAGCGCAAACTCCATCACGTTTACATCGACGGTTTCTCCGGCTCTGGAGTTCATCTCTCGAAGCGCACCGGTGAGTTCGTGCTTGGCAGTCCGCTCAACGCTCTGCAAATCGTCCCGCCTTTTCGTGAGTACTTTCTCATCGACTTGGACGGCGACAAGATGGAGCATCTGCGCCAGCAGATCGGCGAGCGGCCGGAAGTGCATCTCGAAACCGGCGATTGCAACGAGATCCTACTCGCACACGTCTTTCCGAACGTGCGCTTTGAACAGTATCGTCGCGGCCTGTGTCTGCTCGACCCGTACGGCCTGCATCTGAACTGGCAGGTCATCGAAGCCGCCGGCACGCTCAAGACCATCGACCTTTTTCTCAACTTTCCGATCATGGACATGAACCGAAACGCGCTGTGGCGACATCCCGAGAAGGCGGCGCCCGAAGGTCTGGCCCGCATGACTGCGTTCTGGGGCGACACTTCCTGGCAGGACGCCGCATACCGTTCTCAGCCAACCCTGTTCGGCGACGAAAGCGTGAAGCTCGAGAACGATGAAGTCGCGACAGCATTCGGCCGGCGCTTGGCGCAGGTAGCTGACTTCAAGTACGTTGCGGCGCCCCTTCCGATGCGAAATACCAGGGGCGCG
>Ga0209048_10004920_pt1 | contig 12697 bp, 10 predicted proteins | sample FrelakmetCRP12CR_FD_187146 | JGI IMG/M metagenome (GOLD analysis project Ga0209048, IMG submission 187146) | Freshwater lake sediment microbial communities from the University of Notre Dame, USA, for methane emissions studies - CRP12 CR (SPAdes)... | ecosystem: Environmental > Aquatic >... | reverse complement strand
GTCGGTCAGCACTTCCACGCGCTCGATCGCCGAAATGGGGATCGAATTGATGTCGACCCCGTTCCCGTTCTCCTGGGCGAACGGCGTCATCCGCATGCCGTCGAGCAGAACCAGCGTCCGGTTGGCGCCCAGCCCGCGCAGCGACACGGACGATTGCCCGTAGGTGCTGGAGCCCGCCAGCGTCGCGCCCTGAACCGAGCCCGTGCCCGCGGTCGCCGAAATCTTCTGGATCAGCTGTTCCATGTTCTGCACGCCGGCGCGCGAGATGTCTTCCTTCGTCAGGACCTGCACCGGCAGCGACTGGTCTTCCAGCGAACGCTTGATGCCGGAGCCGACCACGTCGACTTTGATCGTGGTGTCAAAACTACCCTGCGCGAGCGCCGGAGCACCGGCGACAAGCGCGGCCGCACCCGCGGCGTAGGCAAGCGCGATGACCAGTTTTTTCCGCTCGAAATTCATTTGGAGGCCCCCCCGAAGAGAATTGGCAACAACGAATAGGCGACGACGACACGGGTTGCCTTGCGGCAAGTGGCTAGACATTACCCGAGGGCGGAATCCGGCCGCAACGATTTTGGTGCACTTGTTACAATGCAAGTCACAAATCTGTTGCAAATTCGCCAATCGTGCCGATACGCCACGCGCAAGCCGATGATTTGGAAGCGATCGCCGCCATCTACAACGCATCGATCCCGGGACGGATGGCCACGGCCGACACGGAGCCGGTCAGTGTTGCCGCACGCGCGGCCTGGTTCCACGAATTCGACCGGCAGAGCCGGCCGCTGTGGGTGGCGACGAGCGGAGCGGATGGGGCGGTTGCCGGCTGGCTCTCGGTGCGCTCCTTCTACGGGCGACCCGCATATCGGGCGACCGTCGAAGTGAGCGTTTACATCGATCCGGCGATGCAGCGCCGGGGGGTGGCCAGATCGCTGCTCACGCACGCGCTCGCGGCAGCGCCGTCGCTCGGCATACGCACGCTGCTGGGCTTCATTTTCGCGCACAATGCCCCGTCGCTTGCGCTGTTCGACCGCGCGGGCTTCGCGGTCTGGGGCCGCCTTCCGCGTGTCGCGGAACTGGACGGCGTCGAACGCGACCTTGCGATCCTCGGCCGCCGGGTCGACTGACGTGGAGCGCGACGCGAGCCGGGACGCGTCGGGCGAAGGCGCCGCGCGCCCTCGCTGCGCCTTCGAGATCCGGGCGGCGCGACCGGGCGACCTCCCCGCGATCCGGACCATGATCGAGGCGCTGGCCGAGTACGAAAAGCTTGCGCATTTGTGCATCGCTTCCGAGACCGACCTTGCCGAGGCGTTGTTCGGGTCGCACCCCGCCGCCGAAGTGCTGATCGCAACGGGAAACGGTCAACCCGCCGGTTTTGCGCTCTTTTTTCACAATTTCTCGACGTTCCTCGGCCGTCGCGGGCTCTGGCTGGAAGACCTTTTCGTGCTGCCCGCCCACCGTCGCCGCGGGTGCGCGCAGGCCCTGCTGCGCTCGCTCGCAGCCATCGCCGTGGAACGCCGCTGCGGCCGGTTCGAATGGGCGGTGCTCGACTGGAACGCCCCGGCCATCGCGTTCTACGAATCGCTGGGCGGCACGGTATTGCCGGATTGGCGGATCGTTCGGGTCGTCGGACCGGCGCTCGAAACGCTGGCCGAACCCGCGGGCCGCGCACGATCCGGCGGCTGCGGCAATTAGCGCTGCCGGGCATATCCGGGCATAATCCGCGGCTTTTGCGCCGCCCGGGCAATCGCTGCGCCCGTGCCCCCTGCGGACAGCGGCGCCGATCCCAACCTCGCCCTCCTCCCGCCCCCATGCCCGACGCCGACCGGTTCCACCTGTCCGACCTTCCCCCGCTCGCTCTGGCCGCGGACTTCTGGTCGCTGCGCTGGGTCGAGGAGGCGACGGAATCCTTCGCGGTCCGCAAGGACGTCGCGCTGCCTTATTCGGCGTGCACCGACCGCGGCGTCATGGCCACCGTCTACGCGGCCGGCGGCAGCGGCTACGCGGCGACGAGCGACACTTCGCCCGCGGGCCTTGCGGCGGCGCTCGAGCGCGCCGCGGCGTGGGCGCGCGCCAGCGCGAAATTCGCGCTCACCGATTCGCGGACGCTGCCGCGCCCGGCGCCGCGCGGCGAATACGCGTCGCCGTCGTTCGCGACGCCGCCGCGCCCGCGCCGCGAGTGGTACGAGTTGCTGATGCGCGAATCGCGCGCGGCCGCGATCGATCCGCGCATCGTCGACTGGGAGGCGACCGTCGACGTCATGACGGCGACGCACCGGCTCGTCACCAGCGAGGGCGGCGACATCGTCCAGCGCTACCGCTTCCTGTTTCCGGGAATGGCGGTCACCGCGCACGCGGACGGCGACACGCAGACGCGCACGCTGCACGGTCACCGCGGCATCTGCCAGCAGGGCGGCGACGAGATCCTCGCACGCTTCGCGTACGAGGGCGCCATGCGCCGCATCGCCGGCGAGGCGCTCGAGCTCCTTGCGGCGCCGAACTGCCCGAGCGGCCGCATGGACGTACTGCTGATGCCCGACCAGATGATCCTGCAGATCCACGAGTCGATCGGCCATCCGCTCGAGCTCGACCGGATCCTGGGCGACGAGCGCAACTTCGCGGGAACGAGCTTCGTCACGCCGGAGATGTTCGGGACCTATCGCTACGGTTCGGATCTCCTCGACGTCACGTTCGACCCGACGCGCGGCGAGGAGCTCGCGAGCTATCGCTGGGACGACGAGGGGGCGCAGGCCGAGAAGGTCCACCTGATCCGCAACGGCGTCCTCGAGCGCCCGCTGGGCGGGGCGATCTCGCAGGCGCGCGCGGGCCTGCCCGGCACATCGAACGCCCGTGCCGACAGCTGGAACCGGCCGCCGATCGACCGCATGGCCAACCTCAACCTGGAGCCGGGCGACGCGACGCTTCCCGACATGATCGCCGGCATCGAGCGCGGCGTGCTGATGGAAACGAACTGCTCGTGGTCGATCGACGACTCGCGCAACAAGTTCCAGTTCGGCTGCGAGCGCGGGCGGCTGATCGAGAACGGAAAGCTCGGCGCGGTCGTCAAGAACCCCAATTACCGCGGCATCAGCGCGAGCTTCTGGATGAGCCTCGTGCGCGTGGGCAATGCCGACACCGTGCAGGTGCTCGGTTTGCCAGGCTGCGGCAAGGGCGAGCCGTCGCAGGCGATCCGCGTCGGTCACGCGTCGCCGGCGTGCGTGTTCGCCGGTGTGGACGTGTTTGGCGGGGACGACCTGTGAACGCGCCGAGAGACGTCGGCGCCGCGCCCGCGGTCATGGAGACGTACTTTCACGATCTCGCGCGCACGCTCGACCGGCTGCTCGCGGCCGGCGAGACCTACACCGCCAATTTCTCGGCCGAGATGTCCGATTTCGTCCGGATGAATCGCGGCAAGGTGCGTCAGCCGGGCGCGGTCGTCCAGCGCTACCTCGACGTCGATCTGATCCACGGCGCGAAGCACGCGTCGCACCTGCTCTCGCTGTCCGGCGACGCCGCAACCGATCGGGAGACGATCGGCGCCGCCTTCGCGCAGCTGCGCGCGGTGCTGCCCGATCTCGACGACGACCCGCACCTCCTGATCGCGACCGAGATCGCATCGACGCGCGCCGCGCGCGGCGGGCCCCTGCCGCCCGCGGAGGCTGTCATCGACGCCGTGCTCGGCGCGGCGCGCGGGCAGGACCTGGTCGGCCTTTACGCCGGCGGTCCCGTGTACCGCGGCTTCGCCAACGCCTTCGGCCAGCGCAACTGGCACGAGGCGACGTCGTTCAACCTGCAATGGAGCCTGTACCACCGCGCCGACAAGGCGGCCAAGTCCGCGCTTTCGGGCTTCGCGTGGGACGAGCGTGCGCTGGCCGCGAAGATGGAAGATGCGGGCAGGCAGCTCGAGCATATGGCGACTCCGCCGATGACGCTCGCGCCCGGCAAGTACCGTGTCTTCCTCACCCCCGCGGCGATGGAGGAGGTCGCCGCGTTGCTGTGCTGGGGCGGATTCTCGGCGCGCGCGCTCGCGACCCGGCAGAGCAGCCTCTACCGGATGCAGGGCGAGGAAGGCACGCGGCTCGATCCCCGCGTCGAAATCGCCGAGGCGACGGTCGACGGCGTCGCACCTGCGTTCCAGGGCGAAGGCTTCGTGCGGCCGGGGCGCGTCGCGCTGATTGACGCGGGCCGGCTCACGGGCTCGCTCGTCGCGCCGCGCACCGCGCGCGAGTTCTCGCTCGCGACGAACGGCGCCAACGGCTACGAGGCGCCCGAGGCACTGGCGATGGCGGGCGGGGATCTGGCCGCGGCCGATGCGCTCAAGGCACTCGGCACCGGGCTCTACGTCGGCAATCTCCATTACCTCAATTATTCCGACCGCCCGGCGTGCAGGATGACCGGGATGACGCGCTTCGCGACGTTCTGGGTCGAGCACGGAAAGATCGTCGCGCCGGTGAACGTCCTGCGCTTCGACGACACGGTCTACCGGATGCTCGGCACGAGCCTCGAGGCGCTCACCGCGGAGACCGAGCTGATCCTCGAAGCCGGAACCTACCGCGAGCGCGCGCTTTCCAGCATGCGGCTTCCCGGGGCGCTCCTGTCCGAGCTCGCGTTCACGCTGTAAGCGTAGGGTCAGACTCGACCTTCGCCCCTCCCCGCCACCCCTTCGGGATCGACGCCAGCAGCCGCTGCGTGTACGCCTCGCGCGGGTGCCGGTAGATCTCGTCCGAATTCGCGATCTCGACGATCCTGCCCTCGCTCATCACCATGATTTCGTCGGCGATGTACTTGACGACGGCGAGGTCGTGCGAAATGAAGATGTACGAGAGCTGAAACTCGTCCTGGAGGTCCTGCAGCAGGTTCAGCACCTGCGCCTGGACCGACACGTCGAGCGCGGACACCGACTCGTCGCAGATCAGGATGTCCGGCTTCATCGTCAGGCAGCGCGCGATCGCGATCCGCTGCCGCTGCCCGCCCGAGAATTCGTGCGGGTACTTGTAGAACGACACCTCGGGCAGGTCGACCTTCTGCAGCAGCTCGAAGGCGAGCTCGGTGCGCTCCTGCGCCGACGCCCCGATGCCGTGGATGTGCATCGGCTCGGTCAGGATGTGACCCACCGTGAAGCGCGGGTTGAGCGAGGCGTACGGGTTCTGGAAGATGATCTGGATCCGCCGCTTGTACGGCATGAACTGCTTCTGCGACATCGACAGGATGTCGCGCCCCTCGAAGATCGCCTCGCCCGCGGAGGCCTCGTGGAGCCGCATCAGCGTGAGCCCGACCGTCGTCTTTCCCGACCCGGACTCGCCGACCAGCCCCAGCGTCTTGCCCTTCGGAAGCCGGAACGACACGTCCTTCACCGCCTCGAACCTGCGTCGCCCGAACAGCCCCTCGCGCGAGTAGAAGTCCTTGCCCAGGCCCTTGACGTCGAGCACGATCGGATCGCCCGAGGAGATGCCGCGCGGGCGCTCGGTCAGGTTCATCGCGTGCGCGCCGCCGTCCATGAAATCCTCGATCACGGGCAGGCGCACCGGGCGCCGGTCGAGCCGCGGCCGGCACTGCAGGAGCGCCTGCGTGTAGGCGTCCTGCGGCGTCTCGAACACGCCCTTCGCCGGGCCCTGCTCCCGGATCTCGCCGTTGCGCATCACGACGACATGATCGGCGATCTCGCCGACCACCGCGAGGTCGTGCGTGATGAACAGCACGGACATCTGGTGCCTACGCTGCAGCGCGGCGATGAGGTCGAGGATCTGCTTCTGGATCGTGACGTCGAGCGCCGTCGTGGGCTCGTCGGCGATCAGCAGCTTCGGCGCGCAGGCGATCGCCATCGCGATCATCACCCGCTGCTGCTGGCCGCCGGACAGCTGCGACGGGTACGCGTTGACCTTGTACTCGGGGTCCGGGATGCCGACCTCGTCGAGCAGCTCGATCGCACGCTTGCGCGCCTGCGCCGGAGTCTTCCCCATGTGCAGTCGCAGCACCTCGACCAGCTGGTAGCCGACCGTGAAGACCGGGTTCAGCGACGTCATCGGCTCCTGGAAGATCATCGAGATCTCCGCGCCGCGCAGATTGCGCAGGTCGCGCATCGAGAGATCGACGATGTTGCGGCCGCCGAACATGATGCGGCTCGCCGGGTCGACGATCGCGTTCTCCGGCGGCAGCAGGCCGAGGACCGAGAGCGCCGTCACCGACTTGCCGCTGCCCGACTCGCCGACCAGCGCGACCGTCGCGTTCCGCGGGATGTCGAACGAGATGCCCTTGACCGCCTCGAACGTGTGGTCGCGGTCGAGCCGGAACGAGATCCTGAGGTCGTGGACGCTGACGAGTGTTTCTGTGCTCATTGGGTAACCTTCCCCGCGCGTGTTAGGCGCGCGGGCACCCACCGTCTGGTCGTGGTTTCGCCTTTGCGTAATCTGCGCGCCCGCGGAGCGGGCACGTTCGCGCATGCTCATGCGCCCTCCTCGTCTCGGCGGTGGCATGGCAGCGTCGAGCGTCGGGCGCGCGCAATCGCCCGGCGACGCGCCCTCCGGGCCTTGGCTTTGCCCGCCGGGCTCATGCGCCCGCCAAGCCCTTGAGCTTCGGATCGAGGGCGTCGCGCAGCGCGTCGGTGAACAGGCTGAACGCCGTCACCAGGATCGCCATCGCCGTGCCCGCCGCGGCGAGCTGCCACCACTTGCCGAGGATCAGCTCGTTCTGCGCCTCGTTCAGCATCGAGCCCCACGACACGACGTCGACGGGGACGCCGAAGCCGAGGAAGGAGAGGATCACCTCGGCCTTGATGAAGCCGACCGTGTAGATCGACAGCTGCACCAGCACGACGTGGCTCACGTTGGGGAAGATGTGGACGTACATCCGGCGCGCGTTCGAAGCGCCGATCGCGTCGGCCGCCTGCACGTACTCGCGCGCCTTGTGCTTCAGGTACTCGCCGCGGATCAGCCGGAATGTGCCCGTCCAGCCGGTCAGGCCGAGGATCAGGATGATCGTCAGCGTTCCCTTCTGCTGCAGCACCGCGGCGACCGCGAGGATCAGCAGCAGGTACGGGATCGAGTTGAACACGCTGTAGAACCAGTTGAAGCAGTCGTCCACCCACTTGCCGTAATACCCGGCCACCGCGCCGAACAGCGTGCCGAGCAGCGTCGCGACCGCCGCCGCGGCGAGACCGACGAAGATCGACGTCTCCGAGCCCTTGATCGTCTTTTTCAGCACGTCGCGGCCCCACTTGTCGCCGCCGAGCGGCAGCGTCGACGCGCGCGCTTCCGCCGCCGCCGGTGAGGCGCCCGTGGCGTCCTTCCTGATGTCGGCCATCACGTCGGCGAGCGGATCGACCGACTTGCCCGCATCGCCGGCGGCCGGCGCGGCGTCGGCACCCGCGGTCTTCTTCCCGCCCCTGATTTCCGCGAGCGCGTCGGCGAGCGGATCCACGATCTCGGACTTGTACTCGACCGCGGGCGCAGCCTCCCCGGCGGGCGCGGGCTGGGCGGCCGGCTCGGCCGGCGACGCAGGCGCTCCGGCCTCGACGTCGGCGCCAATGAACGAGGGCGGCGCGTAATTGACGCCCGCCTCCTTCGCCCAGTCGCGGGCGACGAGCCCCGCGGCCGACGCGATCATCATCGCGACGAACACCGCGACGATCGCGAGCGAAACCATCCCGACGTGATCGGACTTCAGGCGCTTCCAAGCGAGCGCCCAGAGGCCGGGGGAAACCGTGTGCGGGACCTCCCGCACGGTTCGCTTGGGGACGTTCAGGACCGTGTCGTGCGCCATCGGCGTCTCCATCACTTGAGCTGGACCCGCGGATCCGCGGCCTTGTACATCAGGTCGGCGAGGAGGTTCGATGCCATCGTCGCGAACGCGACGTAGACCGTCAGCGCCTTGATGACCGGGAAGTCGGAGCGCTCGACGGCGAGGATCACCTCGCGTCCGATGCCGGGGATGGAGAAGAAGCGCTCGATCAGGAAGGCGCCGAGCAGGAGCCCCGGCAGCCCGGCCATCAGGTGCGTGATGATCGGGATCGACGCGTTGCGCAGCACGTGGATCCACATGATCCGGTTCTCGGAGAGCCCCTTCGCGCGCGCCGTCCGCACGTAGTCCTGATTGATCTCGTCCAGGAAGAACGTCCGGTAGAGCCGCAGGTTCGGCGCGATGCTCACCGTCAGCGCGATCAGGATCGGCAGCGCCGAGAACACCAGCAGGTTCTCCCGGAAGCTGTTCCCCCAGCCCTGCACCGGAAACCAGCCGAGCTTGTAGGCGAAGAAGTACTGGAAGACGATGATGTAGACGAGGACCGAGATGGACAGCCCGATCGTGCACACGATCATCACCAGCCGGTCGGTCAGCGAGCCGCGCACGTAGGCCACCGCGAGCGCCAGCCCGATCGCGAACATCGTGTCGAGGATCAGCAGCGGAACGAGCACCGTCAGCGACGGGCCGAGCCGCGTCGCCAGGATGTTCGACACCCGCTCGTTCGTGCTCCACGAGGCGCCGAAGTCGGCGGTCAGCACCTGCTTGATGAAGATCCAGAGCTGCACCCATACGGGCTGGTCGACGCCAAGCTGGCGGCGGATGTTGTCGATCTGCTCCTGGTTCGCGATCTTGCCGGCGAGCACGTACGCGGGATCGCCGCCGACCCAGTTGAACAGGATGAACACCAGCAGGATCACCCCGAGCATCGTCGGGATCATCTGCCACAGTCGCCGGATGATGTACGCAGTCACAACCGCTTCCTCCCCCCGCAGCGCGCCCACTGGACTACCTTTGTGCTGCGCACTCCGGTATTCGCCCTCGGGGCGGCCCTTCGGGCTCATGCGCCGGCCGGACCTCTACGGATACGGACGGCGTCCGTCCGCATCCTACTCCGCCGCCGCTATTTCGCGCCGGCCGCGACGTCGATGTACTGCCACTCGGCGTGCAGGATCGGGTGCTTCTTGAACCCCAGCACCCGCGGCTGCACCAGCATGTTGCGGTACCGGCTGATGTCGAGCCGCCACGGCGCGTACGCCTCTATGATCTTCGCCATCTCGTGGTAGAGCCGGTTGCGCTCGGGCGAATCCGGCGTGCGGAGGCTCTGTTCGTAGAGCTTGTCGTACTCAGGAATCGCCGCGCAGGCGTTGTTGCTCTGGTGGATGTTCTTGCCGTAGAGGAGCTGCATGAAGTTGTCGGCGTCGGGGTAGTCGGCGATCCACGCCGCCGTCCGCATCATGAGCTTGCACTGCTTCTCGAGCTTCAGGAGCTCGACGAACTTCTCCTTCTGCACCTCCATGCGGATGCCGATCGCGTCGAAGGCCTTCTTCCACATCTCGTCCAGCTGCCGGCCGACCGACTCGGGCCGCGACGCGTAGCGGATCACGAGCGGCTTGCCGTCGGGCAGCGTGCGCCAGCCGTCGGCGCCTTTCCTGTAGCCGAACTTGTCGAGCAGTGCGTTCGCGCCGGCGGGATCGTACCTGATGCTCGATTTGTACGCGGGATCGTGCCCGACGACGCCCGGCGGAATCGGGAACTGCGCCTCGACCGCCTGCCCGTTGCGCACGACCTTGATCTCCTCCTCGACCGGATAGGCCATCGCCATCGCGCGGCGCAGCGCGATCTTCTCCTTCGACAGGCCGCCCACGACCGGATCGGTCAGGTTCCAGTAGTGGTACGTGAGCTCCGGGTCGACGAAGCGCGACAGCTTGACGCCCTTCTTCTGCATGTCCGGCGTCAGCGTGCCTCCGTTCAGCACCTTGGGGGCGAGCGGCCCTTCCATGTTCATGAGGTCGAGCTCGCCGTTCTGGAAGGCGAGCAGCCGCGACTGGTCCTCCTCCATGATGCTGATCTCGATCCGGCCGACCTGGGGCATCTTCTTGCCCTTCATCTCCTTCACGATCTGCGCGTCTTCGGGCCCGGGGCCCGGCTTGAAATCCCACACGAACCCGCGGAAGTCGGGATTCGCCTCGAGGATGATCTTCGACGACCGGATCCATTTCGCGAGCCGGTACGGGCCGGTGCCGACGGGGTTCGACATCACGCGCCCGCCCTCGTCGGCGTACGCGGCGACGACTTCGCGGGCGACCGCGCTGGTCGGCTCGTGCGCGAGCACGTACGGCAGGTTGTAATCGGGCTGCTTCAGGCGGATCACCAGCGTGTAACGGTCGAGCGCCTCGAGTCCCGCGATCTTCGCGTCGTAGTCGAACCTGCCGGATGTCTTCGCCCGCTCCGCCGCCTCGTCGAGGCCGACGATCTTGCCGGCGAAGAGCCACGTCCAAGGCGAGCGGACCTTCGGGTCCATCAGCCGCTTCCACGAGTAGACGAAATCGTCGGCGACGAGCTCGCGCTTCGCACCCTTGAACGCCGGATCGGGCGTGAAGAAGATGCCCTTCCTGACCTTGAGGGTGTACGTCTGTCCGCCGTCGCTCACCTGCGGCAGCGCCTCGGCGGCGAGGGGCACGAGCTTCGCCGGCCGCGCGAGGTAGTCGTAGGTGAGCAGCGTGTCGAAGATCGCCTGCTCGACCGTGCCCGAATATAGATCGTGCGCGGCCGCGGGATCGAAGCCCTCCTCGCCGGCCGGAAACACGTGGCGGATCACCTTGTCCATGTCCGCGGCGGCCGCGGGCGCGATCGCGGGGCCGGCCAGCGCAAGCGAGACGGCGAGCGCCGAAGCGCCGACGACGGTGCGGAGCGGCAATGCGATCATGGAGGCAGGCCTGTGCGAATGGCGCGAACGTCGGCGGCGCGGCGCAAGGTCCGTCGGGACGGAGAGCGAAACGCGGCGTAATGTACCATTTCCCTTTCCGGCCGGCGACGCCGTTCCCCCTATGAAAATGAGCCGAACCGCACCGCCTCCGGACGAGGCCGAATCGTGCCGCGGCGCGCAGTTCCGCCCGCCGGCCGAAGACGCGCCCCGACCGCAGGGAGTCCGCCCTTGAAACCCGCCTACTGGGACGAGGCGACACGTGCGCTCGGCCGGCAGGACCGGGTGCTGAAGAAGCTGATACGCGCCTACCCCGGCATCCATCTCCGCAGACGCAGCGATCCCTTCACCACGCTCGCCCGCGCGATCGTCGGCCAGCAGATCTCGGTCAAGGCCGCGGACTCGATCTGGCGGCGCTTCGTCGCGATCGTCGCGCCCGCGGCGAGATCGACCGTGCTTCCGCGACTCGATCCGCGCGTCGTCGCCGCCACGGCGGTCGCCCCGCTGCGAGCCTGCGGACTTTCCGAGCGCAAGGCCGACTATCTGCGCGACCTCGCGACGCATTTCGCCTCGGGCGCGCTCGATCCGAAGCGCTGGAAGAAGCTCGACGACGAAGCGCTGATCGACGCGCTGGTCGAGGTCAGGGGCATCGGCCGCTGGACGGCCGAGATGTTCCTGATCTTCCACGAGCTGCGCGCCGACGTGCTGCCCGTCGACGACATCGGCCTCCAGCGCGCGATTGCACTGCACTACAACGACGGAGAAAGGCTCGCCCCGGCCGACATGCGCGAGCTCGCTTGCCGGTGGCAGCCGTACCGGAGCGTCGCGACCTGGTACCTGTGGCGCTCGCTCGACCCGATTCCCGTCGAGTACTGAGCGGGCAGCGTCACGTTGTCCGCGGCAGCGCCGCCGCTTCGGACGGTGCGGGTCGAATGATCCGGCGCAACCCCGCCGCCGGGCAACCCGTACCTGACCCCGTTCGGTGAAGCCTTACAATCCACCGATGAGCGCCCCTGCGCATCCCTACACGGAATTGACGCCGGATCGCGTGCTCGACGCGCTGGAGAGCGTCGGCCTGCGCGGCGACGGGAGGCTGCAGGCGCTCGGCAGCTACGAAAACCGCGTCTACCAGATCGGCATCGAGGACGCTCCGCCCGTCGTCGCCAAGTTCTACCGCCCGGAGCGCTGGTCCGACGACGCGATCGTCGAGGAGCACGCGTTCGTCGCCGAGCTCGCGAAACGCGAGCTTCCGGTCGTCGCGCCGCTCGCGCTCGCCGGCCGCACGCTGCATGCGTTCGGCGGCTTTCGGTTCGCCGTATATCCGAGATGCGGCGGCAGGGCCCCGGAGCTCGACGACCGGGAGACGCTGGAATGGATGGGCCGCTTCCTCGGGCGCATTCACGCGGTCGGCGCGCTTTCGCCCTTCCTTCATCGCCCGGCGATCGACCTCCGCACGTTCGGCATCGAGCCGCGCGACTGGCTGCTCGCGCACGGTTTCATCCCGGCGGACCTGCTCGACGCCTGGCGCAGCGTCGCCGCTCTTGCGCTCGACGGCGCCCGCCGCAGCTTCGACCGCGCGGGCGACGTGCGACAGCTGCGGCTGCACGGCGACTGCCACGCGGGCAACGTGTTGTGGATCCCGGACGGCGCCGCGCGCGGTCCGCATTTCGTCGACTTCGACGATGCGCGCGCGGGACCGGCGGTGCAGGACCTGTGGATGCTGCTCTCAGGCGATCGCGCGGAGATGACGCGGCAGCTCTCCGACGTGCTGGCCGGCTACGAGGACTTCTTCGCGTTCGATCCGCGCGAGCTCTGCCTTGTCGAGGCGCTGCGGACATTGCGGCTGCTCCACTACTCGGCGTGGCTCGCGCAGCGCTGGGACGATCCCGCTTTCCCGGCGGCCTTTCCGTGGTTCAACACGCAACGCTACTGGCAGGACCGCATCCTCGAGCTGCGCGAGCAGGTCGCGCTGATGGACGAGCCGCCTTTGCGGCCGAGTTAACCGAGCGCCCTGCCACAAGCAGCCTCGGCAGTCCCGCAGGA
>Ga0209048_10004919_pt1 | contig 12697 bp, 12 predicted proteins | sample FrelakmetCRP12CR_FD_187146 | JGI IMG/M metagenome (GOLD analysis project Ga0209048, IMG submission 187146) | Freshwater lake sediment microbial communities from the University of Notre Dame, USA, for methane emissions studies - CRP12 CR (SPAdes)... | ecosystem: Environmental > Aquatic >... | reverse complement strand
CGATGCACCGGTCCACCGCAGCGACGAGCCGCTCCCGGAGCTCGGCACGGGCCTCCTCGCGGTCGCCACGGTAGCCACCGAGTCGCCGCTCCGGTTCCCAGAATGGGACGGCGGTGCGCGTGGCCGGCGCGGCGGCGTCGAAGACCAGGGCGGTGCCGGGCACGACCCGGTGGATCCCGGTCCACCCGGTCCGCCCTGCGATCGGCGTGAAGGCGGCGCGGGCCGCTAGGGCGTCGACGTCGGGCGTCGTCTCCCCGAGCGAGACGAGCGGCCCCACCTCCGTGGCGAGCCACAGGGCCCCCGGAAGCGCACGGTAGAAGAGCGGGGCCTGCCCCAGGGGATCACGGCTCGCGCGCAGGCCACGTCCGTCCCACTCGATCGCCGCGAAGCGCGTGGCGTCGCGCTCGAGGTCCCCGGCAGGCGCGGCGGCGGCACCGTGGACCAGCCGGGTGGTCCCGCCCGCGGACTCGATCCACGGACCGTCCCGAGAGTCCACCAGGAGGGCCACCTGCAGATCGCCGCGGGCGTCGGAGCCCGGCCGGCCCCGGTGCCAGCGCAGCCGCTCGGCGACCCGCTCGACCGGCCGGGGGGACGCGCTCAGGCAGACGACGAATCCACCTCGCATCGCTCGGGATCAGGTCGGCGCGGGGTGGTCCGGAGAGCGTGGCCGGCTCCGGCCCAGGCCCCCCCGGAGCGCCCCCGCCGCGCGGTGCAGCCCCGCGAGGACGCGGGCGGCGATGCCGGGGTCGAGGCGAAGCAGGACCACGGCCGCGGCCGTGGTGAGCGCCCGGACCGCCCGGGCGCGGAGCCGCCGGTGGGGCGGGCCCTTGGCAGGTGCCCAGCCGTCAGCGGTCCAGACGCCCGTCACCGCCCCGAGCACGGCGGTCTCGGGGACCGGCGGATCCGGGACCAGCGTGGCATCTCCGAGCGTCACGACGTGGCCGCGGGCGGCGCCGGCGCTCCCCCGGTGGACGACCCGGTGAACCACGACCTGCCCTCCGGCGAGGAAGGCGACGATGTCCCCGACCGCGGGCCGGGCACGGGGCTCGAGCGCTACCCGGATCCGGGACCCCGGGGGCAGCACGGGCCACATGCTCATCCCCGACACCGTGGACTCGAAGGTGCGCCCGGGGGCGCGCAGGCGGTCGGCCACAGCCAGGGCTCGGGCCGGATCGGCGCGCAGCAGGCTGCCCATGGCGTCGACGAGCTCAGCGGAGGGCTGGTCCATCCCCGTCCCGTGGCGCATTGCGGGACGCGAGCTCCGCGTCCAGCGCGACCTCGTCCTCGGTGAAACCGGCCTCGACGCGGCTCGCCCCGTCGGTCGGGTAGTAGATCCCTTCCGTGCCTTCGGTGCCCATCACGTCCTTGAAGGCCTTCGCCGCGCGCGTCATCGCTTTCCCCATCTCCAGGAGCGCGCGCGGATGCTCCCGGATGGTGCGGCGCAGCCACGCATTGGCGAAGCGAACGTGCAAGATCTCGTCGGAGAGCTGCGACTCGAAGAAGTCGGCGAGATCCGGATCCCCGGCGGCGCGAGCCTCCCGCACCACCCAGGAGACCGCGTCGAGGCCACCGGCCTCGAAGGTCCGGTTCTGGATGGTGAGCCGGCCCACCAGCGTCTCCGCCCGGGCGATGATCCGGTACTGGAAGTTCAGGACGGGGAACTGCCCGATGCGGCCCCCGAGTTCCTCCAGCCGCCGGCGGAACATGCGCACGTGCCGGGCCTCGTCCCAGCACTGCCGGGCGAACGACATCCGCAGCTCCCAGTCGGCCTCCGGGAAGTCGGCGAGGCAGCGCGCCGAGCACTCCATCCCGTTCACCTCCTCGTTCATCTGCCGATGGGTGAACTCGACGTGATGGAGCGGATCGTCAGCCGAGAGGTTCTCGCACTCGCGCCAGCGGTCCACGACGCGAAAGCGGGGGTCCCGCGCCGGCGATTCGGCGAACAGGTAGGGGTCGAGCGGCCGTCCTTCCGGCCGCGGGTCCGGGGAGGTCCCCTGTGCGTCAAGCAAGGTCGAATCCCGCATCTCGGCGATCCTCCGTGTTCTCGGGTACGTCGTGCCCGGATCCCTCCCCTGGCGGGGCCAGGGCCCGGATCCATGCGCGCGCCGCGCTCATGGCGGAGACGGCCTGGAGGAGCGCGCGCGGGTCCTCTCTCCGGAGCCGGGCCAGCCACTCGTTGCCGAAGCGCACGTGCTGGATCTCGTCGGGGAGGATGGTGTCGAGGACGTCCGCGGTGACGTCGTCGCCCCATCGGCGCGAGACGTCGCTGGCCTGCTTCAGGACGTCCAGGGACCCGGCCTCGAAGACGCGGTTCTGCACCGCCAGGCGTCCGGGGAGGGAGTCGAACATGCAGACCAGGCCCCACTCCTGGTCGATGACCGGGAACTCGCCCCGGAAGCCCCCAAGCTCGCGCAGGCGGCGGAGAAAGGTCCGGGCGTGGCGCACCTCGTCCCAGGCCTGCCGGGCAAGCTGGAGGCGGAGCTCCCAGGCCGCCTCCGGAAAGTCCACGAGGCTCTGGGCCGCGATCTCCAGGCTCTGGATCTCCTCGTGGACGTCCCCGTGGAGGATCTCCCGGCGGTGCTCGGGCGACCCCTCCTCGGGGTGGGCCATGCTGGCCTGGTCGGTGACGACGCGAAGCGAAGGCTCGCGCGCCGGGCTGGCGCGAAGCGTCACGCCTCCGCGCACCTGGATGGTGCCGATGGTGGAGCGGTCCACGCCTGGATCCCTAGGCCGGGACCGCCTCGGCGGGCCGGGGCGCGACCACGTTGGCGAGGGACGCGTCGCGGGCGCGCTGCGCCTCGAGCCAGCCGGCGTCCACGCCGGCCACGGCCGGCAACTCGGCCCGGAGCTCCGCGCCCTCCCGCTTCATCCGCTCCATGTCGAAGAGGATGCGCTCCACGATCCGCACCGTGGGTCCGTCGAGGAGGGGATCGACCGCCGCGACGTAGGCCCGGAGGCGACGCTCGAGAGCGGGGAGCCCGCAGTCGTAGAAGGCGGCCACGCGCCGGTCGGTGGCGGCCGTGGCGCCGAGGTCGTCGAGGAAGTTGACGAATTCCGGCGTCGGGGCGCGGCTGTGCTGGACCGGGAGGCGGAGCTCCCGCGTCCGCTGCCCGAGCCAGTCGGCGTGCTGCGCCAGATCCCAGAGGTGGGTGCCGAAGGCCAGCTTCGCCTCGGTCTCCGGCGTGGTGGGGACCCACCGCGCCAGGGTCTCCATCCAGCGCACCGCGATCCAGCGGAAGGTGGCGACGTGGTCGCCCCTCTCCTTCACGTTCAGTGTCATGCAGCCTCCATCGCGGCCACGATGGAGGCCGCGGTCTCCTCCGGGGTCCCGAGCTTGACCAGATGGCAGTCGGCCCCCGAGAGGACGTCGACCAGTGCCAGGAACCGGAGCAGGTCGCGACCCGCCGAGTGACCCCAGTGCGGGGTGGCCCCGTTCACCGCCGGGCGGAGCCGCCCCAGGTCGGAGATCCGGGGCAAGTAGGGGGTGAGGCGTGCGCGGTCGCCGAATCCGTCGAGGAGGAAGGCGTGGCGGAGCGGGAGGGCCCCGGGCGCCTGGCGCGGGAAGAGCGCGGCCATGCTCACCAGGGTGCGGTCCAGGCCGTCCTCGCCCGCGGCCGTGGCGCTGCCGGCGGCCAGGAGCCGCGGTTCGAGCGACCGCACGTAGGCCCCGGGGCGCAGGCGGACGGTCCGCGGGAAGGGGAGGATCTCCCGGTTCCGGATGCGGACGGCGGCGACGTCGTCGCCGAGGAAGGCGTGCCCGGCCGCGGCGAGGGCCAGCGCGGTCGTCGACTTCCCGGAGCCGCTCCACCCCATGAGAAGGCCTCCAGCGTTGCCGACCCCGAACGAGGCGGCATGGAGGAAGAGCAGGTCGGACTGGGCTGCCTGGGCCACGTTCACCGCGGCGTCGGTGGCGAGGCCCACTGGCGCGTACGCCCGGTCGAGGACCAGGCGCCGGCCGTCGCTCGCGGCCACCGGCCGATCACCGTCCGCGCCGTCCACGAGCATCCTCCATCGGGCGAGCGGGCCATCCACCAGAGCGTACCGCTCGAGGTCCCGGACGATCCGGAACGGCGTTCCGGCGGCTTCGAGCGGGTCGGGCAGGCCGGCGCCGGTGAAGGTCAGACAGAGAAGAGCTGCGCCCGGGACGACCGCGACCTCGCAGACGACATCCCCCGGCTCCGGACCTCCGTCGGGAACGACGCAGTCCCCGTAGCGCTCCTCCATCTCCTCGAGCAGGGAATCGCCCCCGGATGCCACGCAGAGGCGGCGGTCTCCGACGCGGAACCAGGCTACCCGCCTCGGGCGTGACGCCTGGATCGCGCCGCCGTCGATGGCGCCCAAGGGACCGACCCAGGACGCCGGCCCCGCGGGCGGGCGGGTTCGGGAGCGACCGCAGGCGCCGCCGGTGGTCTCGGCCAGCGCCCTGGATCTCACCGAATGGTCCCCGTGGAAGTGGCGACGATGGCGGTCTCCTGGAGCACCGCCTGCTCGATCTCCGCGTCCGAGAAGCCAGCCAGCCGCCGGTCCTCCGGGCTGACGAGCACCTCCACGTGCTCGAAGGCGGTGAGGTCCACGCCGGCGGCGTTGGTCTCGCCCTCCTTTGGCTCGAGCGCGCGAGCGACGCTGCGGACGAAGTGAACGGCCGCCCCCACCTTGAGGAGGGCCGCGGGGTTCTCCTTCCCCAGGCGCTTGAACCAGGCGTTCGAGAACCGCACGTGCTCGATCTCGTCGGCGAGGACGCCGTCCAGGATCTCGGCCGTCTCGGTGTCGCCCGCTTCCTTCCAGATCCGCACGAGGCGCTTCAGCAGGTCGATCTCGCCGCCCTCGAAGGTGCGATTCTGGATGGCGATCCGGGCCCAGACGGAATCGGCCATGCAGGTGATCGACCACTCGAAGTTCATCACCGGGAACTCGCCGCGGCGGCCTCCGACCTCCACGAGGCGCCGGTGGAGGACGCGACTGTGCCGCGCCTCGTCCCAGCACTGACGGGCGAGCGACATCCGGAGCTCCCAGGGCGCGTCCGGGAAGTCGGCGAGCGTCTGCGCCGCCATCTCCATGCTCTGCATCTCGTTGTGCACGTGCTTGTGGAGCCGCTGGCGCCTCGCCGTCTCGGACATGTCCGCGTAGTCGGCGAGTTGCGACGGGTCCTGCACCACCCTGAAGCAGGGCTCCCGGGCCGGGTCGGCCCGGAGCGTCACGCCGCGCACTACCTTGGTTGCGATGGGCTCCATGGGATGCGCTCGCGGCCGGAACCGGGCTAGGGGTTGCCGGTGCGGCAACCCGCCCACCAGCAACCGGCGACGCTGATCTCCGCGGCGGTCAGCTGGAAGACCTTCAGGAGGTCCTCCTCGCCGAGCACCTGCGCCGCTGGCGCGGCGTAGGCCTCCCCGTCCCGCGGCGAGGTGCCCTGGGCCGCCGCCGACGGCCCACCGTCCGCGACGCCGAGCTGGGGTCGGACGAGGTCCAGCCCGCGCAGGCTCTCGAGGACCGCCTGGACGTCGCGCCGCACCGGATCGGCGCCGGCGTCGGTGTAGGTCCGGCAGAGGTCCGCGACGAGATCATCCTCGGTGCGGGCTGCCTGGAGCCGGGTCCACAGGCGCTCCGCCGTTCGGTTCAGCATGACGAACTTACCGGTCTTGGGGCTGAAGATGACGGCCCCGCCATCGGCGAGAGGCGCCGCCTCGAGACCCGTCACCGCCACGTACGTGTTGGCCATTCGAGATTCTCCGTTCCGGCGGGCGGGTCAAGGTCCGAAGCACAGCTGCCCGTCGTCAGTTGGGTGTCCTAAGTCGCTCGCTCACGGTACGCAAGCGCCGCCCCAAAAAAAACGGTAGAAGCTTCTCGACGGCCGATGTCCGCTGGCCCGTCGGGGTGTCGTCCATCGACAGCGTCAAAATTCATTGAGCTCCCTGCTTCCGCCGTCTTTCTGGCCTTCCGTCCATCGCGTGCTCGTGGGGGGGCAGTGGCCACCGGACTCGCCAAACGCGGCGGGGCGGCTGGTCGAGGGGTGCATCCGGCATGGGCTCCTCCCGCTGCTTTTCGCCGAGGCCGAGCTGCCTCCCGCGCTGGAGCAGGCACGGGACGCGGCCGCCGGGTGGCGGCGGATCCAGGAGATGCGCGCCGCCAGGTTCCACGAGGCCACGGAGGCGGTGTGCGCCCTCTTCGCCGACGAACCGGTCCTGCTGCTCAAGGGCGCCGATTTCGCCCATCGGGTCTATCCGGACCCGGTCCTCCGGCCCATGCAGGACGTGGACTTCCTCGTCCCCGCGGACCGGATGGAGCCGACCTGCGACCGCCTGGCGCGGGCGGGCCTGCGTCGCGAGTTCTTCACCCTCGGGCAAAGGGACCCGGCCAACCACGAGCGGCCTTTCACGATGGGCAAGGTCCTCGTCGAGGTCCACCAGGCCTTCATCCAGCCGCCTCGTCACCGGATCGACTACGAGGCCGTGTGGAGCCGCCGGGTGCCCCTGGCAGTCGGGGCCCAGCCCTGCTTCCGGCTCGACGACGTCGACGCGGTGGCCTACCAGGCCCTGTCGATGGCCACCGACGAGTTCCGGGGACGCCTCCTCCGGTACGTGGACCTCTGGCTGCTGCTCCGGCAGCGGGAGGGGCTGGCCACCGCCGCCGCCTCCCGGGCGCAGGAGTGGCAGAGCGCGCGCTCCCTCTATGGCACGCTCAGTCTCGCCTGCCAGGTGTTCCCAGAATTCAGGACGGAAGACGTTCGCGAGGCGATGGCGCGCGCCGTCCCCGTCTCGACGGCCCGATTCCTCGACCGCCTCGTCCTGCCGCCGCCGTCGGCGCTCGGGCGGCGCGGCCTGGGTTCTCCCGTCGTCCGCTACTGGCGCAAGGGCGCCCTCATGGACGGGGTCCGGCGGCGCCTGGCCTTCGCTCTCTTCCACGCGCGCGCCCTCGCCCGGGGCTGGAGGGCGAAGCGAGCGAGGTGATCGGTCGCACGGGCAGTCCGATCAGCTAGAACCGCACCGGGACGGGCACCCAGCTGCCCTCGGTGGAGCCGTCGCCGAGCTGGCCGTAGGCGTTGAAGCCCCAGCAGGCCACGCGGCCGTCCACGATGGCGCAGGTGTGACCGCCTCCCGCGGCGATCACCTGGACCCCGCTCTCGAGCCCGTGAACCGGTACGGGCGCATAGCGGTCGTGTGGGGTGTCGTCCCCGAGCTGTCCGTTGGCGTTGTATCCCCAGCACATGGCTCCACCGGCCACCCGCGCGCAGGCGTGGGAGCTCCCGGCGGAGACGGCCTCGACGCCCGCGGACAGGCTCGAGACCGGTGCCGACACGGAACTGTCGGCGTTCGAATCATTCCCCAGCTGGCCCGCCGCGTTCTTTCCCCAGCAAAGGGCGCTGCCACCCGCGACGGCACACGTGTGGAATCCGCCTCCAGCGAGGGCCTGGACGCCGGTCGCGAGGCCCTGGACCGGGACGGGCGTCGGGCTGTCTTCGGTGGTGCCGTCCCCGAGCTGTCCGTGGTCGTTCGTCCCCCAGCATCGGGCGCCGCCGTCCACGATCGCGCAGGCGTGGTAGAAGCCCGAGGCGACGGCCTGGGCGCCGCTCGACAGCCCGGGAACGGGGGCGGGCACGAGGCTGCTGGACATTCCCGGTGGCCTCCGGCCGATGAAGCCCCAGCACAGCACGGCGCCGCCGGCCAGCGCGCAGCTGTGCGAAAAGCCCGCAGTGATGGCATCGACGCCGGCCGGGAGGCCCGTCACGGCCACGGGTGTCGGGCTGTCGGTCGAGGAGCCGTTCCCGAGCTGGCCGTCGGAGTTGGCGCCCCAGCAGAGAACCGCGTCACCGACGAGCGCGCAGGTATGCCGGCCGCCCGCGGCGATGGCACGCACCGTTCCCGGGACGCTCGTGACCGGGGCGGGCAGCGAGCGGGGGACGGTGGAGCCGTCCCCGAGCTGCCCGAAGAAGTTGTCCCCCCAGCACTGGACCTCGCCGCGCGCCAGCGCGCAGGTGTGCACGACCCCCGTGGCGATGGCCTGCACGGGATCCGGAGACGCACCCGTCGAGCCGCAGCCTCCGAGCCACGCCGAAGCGGCCAGCGACACGGCCCCGGCCAAGGTGGCGCCGAGCCCCCTCACGGCAGGATCCCGTCGGTGAGCGTGCCCAGGAATGCCACGATGTCGGCCACGTCCTGCGGGCTCAGGGGCGGGGCGGCGCCGGCGGTCCCGCCGAACGGCGCAGAGGTCGCGACGTTGGCGTGATAGGTCGCGGGCAGGTCGTCGAACTTCTGCACCACGCCGTTCAGGGTCGGGTACCAGAGCTCGGGGTTCGTGTCGCGCGTCGCGTGGAACGCCACCGCCTCCTCCAGCGTGGCGAACGCGGCGTTGTGGAAGTACGGGGCGGTCCGTCCCACGTTCCTCAGCGTGGGGACACGGAACATCCCGCAGAGGTCGGACCGGCCTGCGAGGTCCGTCCGTCGCGGTCCGCACAGGCCGAGGTCGAAGAAGGCGGGGTCGTCATTGCGCGGCGCGTGGTTTCTCGGCACGCCGAGGGCCGCGTAGGAGAAGTTGGTGAAGAGGGGCTTCGCCCCGCCGGCGCCGCTGGCGCTGGGGTGGCAGGCGGCGCAGTTGCCCGCGGACGGGTCGTTGAAGAGCCGCAGGCCACGCACCTCCTGCGCCGTGAGCGTGCCCCGGCCTTCGAGGAAGGCGTCGTACGGGCTATTGAACGGGTGGAACGCCACGTCGGCGGCCTGGTAGGAGTCGAGCGCGCGCAGCACCGCGTCGAGCAGATCCTCGTCTCTGGCGTTCGAGCCGAGCGAGGCCGCGGCCACGAGTTCCAGGAAGTAAGGGACGGCACGCAGGCGCCCGGCGAAGGCGGGGACGTCCGCGTTCGCCATCTCGATCTCGCTGAACAGCGGGCCGCGCGCCTGCGCGACGCGCGAGTCTGCCCGTCCGTCCCAGAAGAGGCCGCCTGTCGCCTGCCCTGGGCCCAGGATCCGGAATGGCCCCAGTGTGTCCAGATAGCGTAGCGACGGCGAGCTTCGCAGGCCCTGCTCCCGGAGATTCGCGCCTCCGATGGGCAAGAAGCTGCCCTCGGGGTCGGCGTGGGCTTGGTGCGCCGCATGGCAGGTGGCGCATGCCAGGACGCCGCTCGCCGAGAGCGACGGGTCGTGGAAGAGCCGCTCCCCGACGTCGGCCAGGGTTGGTGGAGGCGCGTTCGAGGACGGGGCCGCGCCTCCACATCCCGCCAGGGAGGAGAGCAGGGTGACCACGATGGCGCCTCGGAGCAGCCCGCGAGGTCCACCCATGCTGGAGACGACTCCCTTCACGTACCGAGGTCCTCGTTCGTCATTCCTGGTCCCAGGGTGCCGTCCCGGACAGGGGAGCAGCCCCTGGGCTTCCGGGCAGGGAAACGTAACCAGGGGGAGGGTTCGTGTCGAGCCTCCGGGACGCCGCGGACGGCTTCCACGGGGCACCCCGTGCGCGCTCGTCGGTCGCAGGCGGGCGCCCCCAGCGCCTACCGTTCGTTCGCCTTGCCGTTCTTGCCGTGGTGATCGCCATGCCCCTGCGCGCTCGCATGGGCGGCCGCAGGACCGCTCATCCCGTGGGCCTGGTGCGCCTTCCGCCCCTCCGTCTCCCTCGGCCAGTACGGGTAGTCGTGATCGTGGAGGGTCGCCTGCATCTCGCCGCTGGGGTAGCGATTCCCGCCGTATCCCTTCTGGGACGCCGGAAGTGGCGCCCGGGGCGGCGCCTTCGCGTGATCCCAGCGGTCCCAGCCGGCCCTCCGGGTCGCCCACTCGTGGCCCCGTGGTTGCCCCAGCGCGGAGGGCCGCCGGCCGGCCACCCGCGGAAATGCGGGGGCGCAGCACGGTAGTAGCCGACCGGCACTCGCAGCACGAAGGCCGGAACCTCCGCCGGGGAGACCGCCACCCACGGCCCGTCGTACCAGGAGCTCTCGTACCAGGTGTCCCCCACCAGCGCCCATCAGAGACCGTCGTAAAAGAAGAGGTTCCCGTTCACCGAAGGTGCATAGTAGACCGGGTGCCCGGGGACGGGAGGCATCCGCGGGTAGGTGGGAACCTGGAGGCCGATCTGGAAGGCCGGCGTGCCCACCTGGACGATCACCTGCAGTGCGGCCTCGAGCGGGGCGGCCGGAAGGATCGCGACGGCGACGACCGCTCAACCTGAACTTCCACTCTTCGCCCGGGCCGCCTTCACCTGGCAGCGCCGTCAGGCTCGACTTCGAGGAGTGGCCGATCCGCGGACCGAGGGCGGCACCGCGGTCCAGCGCTTCGGGGGCGCCATCAACCTGAACGTCCACGCTCTTCGAGTACCTCGCGGCCGGAGCTCCCGGAGAGGGCTTCGTCCTGCAGCCGTTTCACAGTCGGGAATCGGTGGCCCACCATCCGTCGCTCACCTCGGGGTTGACGCTCTTGCCATCCCATACGCAATTGCCTGCCGCTGCATTCGTCGTCAGCGGCTTGCCTACCCGGAGGTGTCGCGGTCTCTCAGGGCTCCGAGCGGAGTTCGGAAAAGGGCGGGCGGTCGTCACGATCGAGGAAGCCGGCGATCTCGATGAGTAACGTCCAGTTGAGCGGTGTACGGAGCCGGCCGTGAAGTAGAGAACGGCGGCCACCGCGTCATCCTTGAGGAAACCGTCGCCAAACGGGATTCCACAAGGAGAGAACGATGGACGCCACGAGCAGCATCGATGCGTTGGAGTGGCTTCGCAAGCAGATCGAGGAGACGGCCCCTGACCCGCTGAGGGCCGCGCTGACGGAGATGGTGAACCTGCTGATGGCCGCGGAGATCGACGGGGTCTGCGGAGCCGGCTACCGGGAGCGGAGCGAGGGCCGGGAGAACTCCCGGAACGGGTACCGGACCCGTCCCTGGGACACGCGGGTGGGAACCATCGACCTGCAGATCCCCAAGCTCCGGCACGGGACGTACTTCCCCGGTTGGCTGCTCGAGCCTCGGCGGAGGGCCGAGAAGGCGCTCACGGCGGTGGTGGCCGAGGCGTACCTGCTGGGCGTCTCGACGAGAAAGGTCGAGGACCTGGTGCAGTCGCTGGGCGTGGAGAAGCTCTCGAAGAGCCAGGTCTCCGAGCTGTCGAAGGAACTCGACGGCGTGGTGAAGAGCTTCCGGGAGAGGCCGCTCTCGGGCCCGTACAAGTACGTCTGGCTCGACGCGCTGCAGGTGAAGTGCCGCGAGGAGGGGCGCATCGTGAACGTGGCCTGCCTCGTAGGCGTGGGCGTGAATAGCGACGGACGCAGGGAGATTCTGGGCCTAGACGTCGTCACGGCCGAGGACGGCGCAGGATGGTTGGCCTTTCTGCGGGGGCTGCGAGCCCGGGGGCTGAAGGGCGTCGAGCTCGTCATCTCCGATGCCCACCCGGGGCTCAAGGACGCCATCGCGTCCGTGCTGCGCGGGGCGGCCTGGCAGCGATGCCGGACCCACTTCATCCGGAACCTGCTCACGAAGGTTCCCAAGGCCGCCCACGGCCTCGTAGCGACCTTCGTGCGGACCATCTTCGCCCAGCCCGACGCGGAATCGGTGAAGGCCCAGCACGCCAGGACCGTGGAGCAACTCGCGCCGCGGTTCAAGGATGCCGCCAAGATGCTCGCCGACGCCGAGGAGATCCTGGCGTTCACGAACTTCCCGAAAGAGCACTGGCGCCAGATCTGGTCGAACAACCCGCAGGAGCGGCTCAACCGCGAGATCCGGCGGCGCATCGACGTCGTGGGGATCTTCCCCCACCGCCCGAGCATCGTCCGCCTCGTAGGCGCCGTGCTCTGCGAACTCAACGACGATTGGGTCGTCGTCCGTCGCTACATGACCATCGAGAACCGAGAGGAGGACTCTGAGCAGAAGGGTCTCAGCCCCAAGAAGAACGCCGCGTAATCAGTCAAACCGGATGACGCGTCGTACACCACCTTGACGGACGTGACCTCTCGATGGCAGGACGGTCGGGAGCGACAAGCCGGCCTTCGGCATGGAGGGCCACGAACATCGCCACATCAGGGAGATCATCCGGGCTGGCTGCCCGGTTCTCCGCCTGCATGGCGGTGTCGACCATGCCCGGCTCGTAGCTCACCAGCGCCAGGTCACGGCCTGTTCCACCGATCCCGGCCACAGCCTCCGCGGCAAGCGCCATGCCACCCAGGCGCAGCGCAGCCTTCGTGGAGGAATACGCGGTCCGCCCGGCTCGGGCACTCGTCGCTGCGGCGTAGTCAAACTCTCTTCGGAAGCGGATCACTCCCACCGGAGGCGAAGTCGAGGGAAGTTCCGTAGTTGAGTGGTGAGGCGCCCGGGAATCGAAACTGCCGGACCGCTCCACGCCCACCTGCCGGCGGGGCAAGTCCTTCTTCGGGAAAGCAAGGTGCGACGGTCGTTTCGCAGCAGGCCGAGAGTCCCCGGGAGTCCGCGCCGGCTACGGAGCGCCGCCGCCCACCTGGTTCAGCGTGGCCACGAGCTTCTTCAGTCCGGGTAGCAAAACTCATGCATTCCGTGAAGCCGCACGCTATGATTCGCGCGTTTCGAATCACGGATATTCACGCCTCCGAAGGGGTTTCGCATGCACAATCGGATGAAGGTCCTCGTCGCCTCCCTCGCTCTCGCGGCAGCGACGCCGGCCGCGGCACAGTTCACCTTCTCGCAGCCCGGGCAGCCCCTGCCGCCCACGCAGCAGCTTCAGCTCTGGAACAACGTCGCCCGCGTGAACGTCGGCGTCAGCTTCTAC